>Ga0070697_100003822_pt1 | contig 11564 bp, 7 predicted proteins | sample KBSK1501metaG_FD_65475 | JGI IMG/M metagenome (GOLD analysis project Ga0070697, IMG submission 65475) | Corn, switchgrass and miscanthus rhizosphere microbial communities from Kellogg Biological Station, Michigan, USA - KBS K1-50-1 metaG | ecosystem: Host-associated > Plants > Roots >... | reverse complement strand
GCTTCCCGGTGATGCGCCGCAGTCCCTTGCTGCGCAGCGAGTCGGCGATCGCATCCAGCGCGGTGAACGTCGAGTCGCACACCCCGGCCGCGAGCGTGTCCACGCCGTAACAGCCCGCGTAGAAGGTGGGGTCGCCGCGGCCGTAGAACACGAGGTCGCCTTGCAGCACTCCCGCTGCCACGCCCCCGTTCGCATACAGGCTCGTCCGCACGCGGTAGTCGGCCGGCAGCAGCGCGAGTGCCGCCGCCGTCACGACGAGCTTCGTGTTGCTCGCCGGCACGAACAAGCGGTCGGCGTTGCGTTGATACAGGACCCGTCCCCGGTCGTCCACGGCGTAGATGCCCCAGGTGGCGCGATCAAACGGCGGCACATCGATTAGCTGGGCCAGCCGCCGCTCGAGCGAGCCTTGGAGCGGCCTGCCGCGTGGCGTCGCGGCGCCGGGCCGGCCCTGCGCCGCGAGCGCGGAGCTCAAGACGACCGACGCCGCGACGAGGGCTCGCAGCGTGGCACGCGGCCCGACTCGTGGTGGAACTTGACTGCGCTCGCGGTGAACCACTACCGGCATGGAGTCAGGTGTCGAAAAGGTTGACAGTGGGGCGGGTGGCAGCCAACATAGGGGAGTCGGGCGACCCCGTCAATTGCGTGCCTGCGTCGGCCTCGCGCTCGTCGCCGTACTCGCGGCGGCCCCCCTCCCGCTCGCCGCGCAGCAAGAGCAGCGAGTGGTGCGCGGTCTTTCTTTCGACGGCAACAAGGCCATCGACGACTACACGCTGAGCACGGCGATCGCCACGTCCAACTCGAGCTTCTTCGCGAGCGTGTGGTGGCTCCGCTGGATCGGGTTCCTCGGCGAGAAGCGCTACTTCAACGAGCTGGAGTTCCGCCGCGACGTGGTGCGGCTGCTGCTGTTGTACCGGCAGAGCGGCTACATGAACGCGGTGATCGACACGCTGCTGCGCCGGGACGGCAACGACGTGTTCATCCGGTTCCGGATCATTGAGGGGGACCCCGTGCGGCTGGAGCGGCTCGAGATCACCGGGGTGGACGGCATCCTGAATGTGGACGCGCTCAAGAAGGACCTGCCGCTCGCGGTCGGCGCGCCCTTCAATCGGATGCTGTTCCAGGCGTCCGCCGACACGATCGTCGGCCGGCTCAAGAACCGCGGCTATCCCTACGCCGACGTGCTGCGGAGCTTCGACGTCAACGCCGCCGAGCTCCGCGCCGTGGCGACGCTCGAGGCGGTCCCCGGGCCGCGCATGCGCATCGGGGACGTGGCGATCGCGGGCACCGAAAAGGTGGATACGGGGACGGTGCGGCGCATGCTGTCCGTGAAGCGGAACGACCTGTTCGGCCAGGACCGGCTGTATCAGACGCAGCGTGACCTCTACGGCACGGGGCTGTTCCGCTCGGTCAACGTGGTCCTCGCCGACACGGTGCCCCCCGCGGATCCGGGCGACTCGACGGTGCGCGTGCTGGTACGGCTGCGCGAAGGGCCCCGCCATCGCGTCCGCGTGGGCGTGGGCTACGGTACGGTGGACTGCTTCCGTGTCCAGAGCGGGTGGACCTCCTTCGACTTCCTCGGCGGGGCCCGGACGCTCGACATCACGGGGCGCCTCTCGAAGCTCGGCGCGGGAGTGCCGACCGATTGGGGCCTGCGCGACAACGCGTGCCGTGCGCTGCGGGACGACCTGACATCGGACACCCTCAACTACGGCGTCGGCCTGACGCTGCGGCAGCCGTTCTTCCTTTCCCCGCGTCATGCCGCGAGCCTCGGCGTGTTCGCCGAGCGGCGCTCGGAGTTCAAGGCGTACACGCGCCAGGCGGTGGGCGGCAACCTCGCCGTCACGCTCAACGCGCGGCGTAACATCCCCGTGACCGTTGGCTACGGCTTCTCGTACGGCCGCACCACGGCCCAGCCGGCCGTGTTCTGCAGCGTGTTCCGCGTGTGCGATGCCCAGGACCGGGCGTTGCTCGAGAGCTCGCGCCGCTTCGCCGCGGTGACGGTTTCGGGAGTGCGGGATCGGGTGAACAACGTGCTCGACCCTTCGGGGGGGAGCCTCGTGACGGTCACCCTCATGCACGCCTCCCGCTTCGTCTACTCCGACACGCTGTACGAGTTCAACCGCGCCGAGCTCGAGGCGTCGCGCTACCATCCGCTCGGCCGGCGCGGGGTGTTCGCCTGGCGGGTGCGGGCGGGCGCGATCGTCCTGGGGCGGATCACGCTCGCCGGCCAGAGCGTCCACTTTGTGCCGCCGGACCAGCGCTTCTACGGCGGGGGACCGAACTCGGTGCGCGGCTACGCCCGCAACGAGCTCGGCCCCCGCGTCTATGTCACGGACAGCGTCGACGTCAGCGGCAGCGGCGACAGCACGTTCCTGCACGTGACCGCCTCGCCCACGGGTGGCAACACCATCTTCGTGGCGAATACGGAGGTCCGGTTCGCAACCCCGCTCTTCCCCGACCGGATGCGGGTGGCGCTGTTCGTGGACGCGGGCCAGGTGTGGGAGCGCGGCGAGCCACTCACGACCGTGAACGGCCTGCGCGTCACGCCGGGTGTGGGGCTGCGCTTCGCGACGCCGCTCGGCCCGGTGCGGCTGGACGCCGCCTACAATGGCTACCCGTCAGAGCCCGGGCCCGTCTACCTCCTGAACAACACGGACAAGAGCCTCACGCTGATCCAGGGCGTGGCGTTCCGGCCGGCCCTGCCCGCGGGGTTCTGGCGCCGCATCGTGTGGCAGTTCGCGGTGGGACAGGCCTTCTGATATGGTGCGGCGCTCGCTCGGGGTGGCGCTGTGGGGGGTTGTCGGGCTGCTCGCCGGCTTCCTCGGGGCGCTCTCCGCCCTGATAGGCACGGGTGCCGGACGGAACCTGGTCGCGCGGGCAGCCGAGGGCGCGCTGGGGCAGGTGTTCACCGGCTCGATCGCGATCGGCGACGTGGGCGGCACGCTGCTCACCGGACTCACCCTCTCCGACGTCCGCCTGTTCGACCCCGACACCACGCTCGTCGCCTGGCTCCCCCGCGCCGAGCTCTCCTACAACCCGCTCGAGTTCGCGGCGGGCCGCGTCGTGCTGTTCGCGCTCGACCTGCGCCAGCCCCTGTTCAACATCGTGCAGCACCCGAGCGGGCGGCTCAACGTCGAGGAGCTGCTCCGCCTGGGCGACCCCGACACGGCGAAGGGGCCGCGCGGCCCGGCGACGCTGATCCTGTTCCGCAACGTGCGCATCGAGGATGGGACGGTGATGCTGCGGCTGCGCGCGGGCCCCGCGCCCGACGAGACTCACGAGATCGACGCCGCGGCGCGGGACGGCCCGCTCCGGGTCCGCCGCTTCGACCATCTCACCGCCCGGCTCGCGGCCCTACGGCTCTCCTCGCCGCGCGAGAAGGGGATCCGCATGGACATCACGGGGCTCGCGGTGCGGAGCAGCGACCCCGAGGTCGAGCTGCGCGACGTGGTGGGCCGCATCACGGTCGTGGGGGACTCGCTCGACGCCGACCTGGAGCGGGTGCGGCTCCCCGGCTCCGCCCTCGCGGCCCGGGGCCGCGTCCGCTGGCCGCGCGGCACGCTGCTGTTCGACCTCGAGGTGCGTGCCGACTCCGCCACCCTGGCGGACTTCCGGTTCATCGACTCCCGCTATCCCGATGGGGCGGTGCTGCGTGGGGGCGTCGCGCTGCGCTCCCACGGCAGCCGCGTGCTGGAGATCCGGCTCGATCCGCTCACCCTCTCCTCGGGCGGCGGCACGGTCACGGGCCGGCTCACCGCGCTCAGCGCGGCCGATTCCGGGCTGGTCGCCCTGAGGGGGACGGACCTCGAGGCGCGCGACTTCGATCTTGAATTCACCCGCCCCTTCCTCGACACGCTGCCCCTGGCGGGCCGCCTCAGCGGCCGCACCGTGGCCGAGGGAGCGATGGGCGCACTGCACCTGGAGACGGACTGGGTGTTCCGCGACTCCCTCGTCCCGGGCTGGCCGCAGTCCACCGTGCGCGGTCGTGGCGAGGTGGACCTGTCGCGCGGCGCGGGAGTGGGCTTCCGCTCCTTCGGGGTGGACGCGGCGACGATCGACCTCGGGACGGTGCGGCGCCTCGAGCCGGCCGTCCGGCTGCAGGGCGCGCTCGACGCCGCCGGCACGCTCACGGGCCGGCTCGCCGACGCGCAGCTCAGCGGCACGCTGCGGCACCGGTTCCGTGATCTGCCCCCGAGCGTGATCCGCGGCGTGGTGCGGCTCGACAGCCGTAGCGACACGCTCGGCGTGTTCGCCGACGTGGTCGCGGACTCGCTCTCGTTCGATGGCCTGCGCGGGAGCTTCCCGGGAGGGGGGCTGCCGCTCGCGGGCGCGGTGACGGGCCCGGTGCGGCTCGACGGCACGCTCGCGGCGCTGGCGACGCACGCCGACCTGCAGTCCGCGCAGGACGGAGGCGGCGTCCGGGTGGACGGCGTCCTGACGCTGCTGGCGTCGCGCCTCGCCGCCCGCGACTTCACCGTCCGTACCCGGGAGCTCGATCTCTCGCGCTGGCTCGCGTCGGACGCCGGTCCACCGTCGCGGCTCAGCGTGACGCTCGCCGGGACGGTGGGCGCGGACAGCGGCGCGGCGCCCGCGGGGGCGGTCACTGTCGCGCTCGGGCCGTCGCTCCTCGTGGGGGCGGGCCTGGACAGCGGCGGGGCGCGACTCCGCTTCGCCGACCGCCGCGTGTACGTGGATTCGCTGCGCCTGTCGCAGCCGGGACTGATTACGACGGGCAGCGGCGTGCTGGGGTGGGCGCGGCCGGCCCGCGGGACGCTGAGCCTGGACCTCGACGCGGACAGCCTGAACTCGGTCGACTCGCTGATCGCCTGGGTTGCGGGCCGCGCGTTCGGGCGGGAGACCGGGGGCGGGGGCGGGGGTCGCTCGCTCGCGGGAGCGGCGCGGGTCGCGGTGACGCTCGAGGGCGCGCTCGACTCGCTCGCGGTCGAGGCGCGGGCGAGTCTCGAGCGCGTGCGGTGGCGCGAGTGGGAGGTGCCGGCGGGGCGCGCCCACGTGACGTACCGGCCCGGTCCGGTGCCGGCGATCGCGGCGGAGGTGGCGCTCGATTCGCTCGCGCTGGGCGAGCGCGGCTTCGGCGCCGCCATGGCGAGCGTCGCGGGGACCCGGGACTCGCTCGCCTGGTTCGCCCGCTCGCGCGTCGGCCAGGTCGGAGCATTGCTCGCGGGGGGCCGCTACGCCCGCCGCGCGGACGCCGCGTCCGTGGTCATAGACTCGCTCGCGCTCCAGATCCCGGGCGACGTCTGGGTGCTGCGACGCCCGGTCGAATTCGTGGTGACGGACTCCGCCGCCCGTGTCGCGGGCCTCGCCCTCGAGAGCGTCTACGGGACGGGGCGACTCCTGCTACAGGGGGATCTGCCGACCCGGGGCCAGGCCGACGTGCACCTGCAGATCGAGGGCTTCCCGCTCGCGGGCCTGTATGCGCTGCTGCAGAAGGACACCGCGGGCGTGGGCGGGACGATCGCCGCCACCGCCGCGCTCGCGGGCACCCGTGCGGAGCCCCAATACACGGGGTCGTTCTCGCTCACGAACGGCTCGATCGGCGAGTTCCGCGCTCCCTATCTGGACGGCACCTTCGAGTACCGCGACCGCCGGCTTGAGTCCGCCGTGCACCTGTGGCGCTCGGGACAGCAGGTCCTGACCGTCGCGGCCCACCTCCCGCTCGATCTCGCGCTCACGCCGGTGGAACGACGCCAGCTCCCGGACACGCTCTCGGTGCGCGCCACCGCGGACAGCGTGGATCTCTCGCTGCTCGAGGCGCTCACGCCGCTGCTCACGGAGGTGGCGGGCGTGTTCACGGCGGACGTCGGGATCGCCGGGACGTGGGAGGCGCCGCGGCTGCGCGGCGCTCTCGTGATCCGGGACGCCGCGGCCACGATCCCCACGCTGAACGTGCGCTACGAGGGGATCACCGGCCGGCTGGCGCTCTCCGGCGACACGATCCGCGTGGACAGCGTCGCGGTCCGGAGCGACCAGGGGCGCGCCGTGGTCTCCGGGTTCGTGCGCCTGGAGCAGCTCGCGCGGCCGGTGCTGGCGCTCGACATCACCGCCGCCGACTTCAAGGCGCTCGACCTGAAGCAGAACGTGGCGGTGACGGCGAGCGGTCGCCTGGCGCTCGCAGGCCCGGTGATCGGCGCGACGCTCACCGGGCGGGCGACCGTCACCTCGGGCGTGCTCTATTTCGCCGATCTGCTGCGGAAGCGCATCGTGAACCTGGACGAGCTGGTGGATACCGCGCTCACCGCGCTCATCGAGCAGCAGCGGCTGGGTCCCCAGTTCGAAAGCGTGTTCCTCGACAGCGTGCGGATTCGCGACCTGGAGCTCGACATGGGGAGCGACGTGTGGCTGCGCTCCAGCGAGGCGAACATCCAGCTCGCCGGCACGGTCTTCCTCAAGAAGGAGCGGAAGGAGTACCTGGTGAGCGGCACGCTGCAGGCGACGCGCGGCACGTACCGTCTCAAGGTCGGGCCGGTGACACGCGAGTTCGTGGTCTCCCAGGGGACGGTGCGGTATTTCGGCACGCCCGATCAGGACGCCGAGCTCAACATCGAAGCGAAGCACACGGTGCACCCCGTGCCCATGCCCGCCCAGAAGAACCCGGAGGACGTGACGGTCGTGGCCCACATCACGGGCACCTTGCTCGTGCCCCGCGTGACGCTCGAGGCGGAAAAGCAGGACTTCTCGCAGACGGAGGTGATCTCCTACTTGCTGTTCGGCAAGCCGACCTTCGAGCTCGGCGGAGACCAGGGCGGGATCACGTCCCAGCGGGCCCTGGTGCAGAGCGCGGCCTCCGTGCTGTCCGGGGAGCTCGAGCGCACGATCGTGTCCGATCTCGGGGTGCCGGTGGATTACGTGGAGATCCGCCCGGGCGGGCAGTCCGACCCCCTGGCCGGCGTGCAGCTCGCGGTGGGGCGCCAGCTCGGGTCCAAGACGTTCCTGGTCGTGGACGCGGGGTTCTGCGAAGGGCGGCCGGTCGCGCTGCGCAACACGCTCGGACTGTCGCTCCAGTTCCGCATCAGCCCGGAGTGGCGCACGGAAGCCAGCTTCGAGCCGATCCGCGTCTGCTCGGATCCCCTGGCCGAGTCGCAGCTGGGGAACGTGGGCCGGCAGGTGGGCTTCGACCTCTTCTGGGAAAAGCGCTACTGAGATGACGCGCGCGCTCCTGATCACGAACCCGGCGGCGGCGCGCGCGGACGCGCGCGCGGTGACCGCGATCCGCGACACCCTGCGGGGCGGCGGCTGGTCGGTCGAGGTGCTCGCGACGGCGCGGCCGGGCGACGCGCGACGCTTCGCGGAGGCGGCGCCGCAGCAGGGGTTCGACGTGCTGGTGTGTTACGGCGGCGACGGCACGGCGATGCAGGTGGCGGCTGGCGCTGTGGGCACGGGCCTCCCGCTCGGCCTCGTCCCGGGAGGCACGGGCAACCTGCTCGCCGGCAACCTGCGGTTGCCGCGCCGGCCGGCCGACGCGGCCCGGCTGCTGCTGCGCGCCCGGCCGCGGGCGATCGATCTGGGGCAGGTGGAGCGGGCGGACGGCCTCCACTACTTCGCCGTGTGCGGCGGCACGGGCTTCGACGCCCGGCTGATGGCGCTGACGGGCAGCGCGGAGAAGCGCCGTTGGCGCATGGGCGCCTACGTGGCCCGGGCGCTCGCCGCGCTGCCGCAGGTGAAGAGCGTCATCCACCGGGTGACGGTGGACGGCGCAGCGCGCGAGCTGCCCGCGGCGATGGTCCTGGTTGCGAACTGCGGCGAGCTGATCCCGCCGTTCCTGCGGCTGCGCCACGACATCGCTCCGGACGACGGCTGGCTCGACGTGCTGGCGCTGCGCGCCGACGGCGCGCTCGAGAGCGTGACGGCGTTCCTGGCGCTGGTGCGCGGGCCGGCCAACGGCTCGCGCCAGCTGTGGTTCGGCCGCGGACGGGACGTGCGGGTCGAGGTGCTCGAGGGCCCGTCCGCCCCGGTGCAGCTGGACGGCGAGGTGACGGGCGAGACGCCGTTCCAGGCCCGGCTCGTACCCGGCGCGCTGCGGGTGCTCGTGGACCCCGGGACCGCGTCCGAGAGGAGAGATCGCCGTGGCTGACAGCCTGCTCCTGATCGACGACGACGCCGACGTGCTGCGCGCCGTGGGCGACTACTTCGAGCGGATCGGCTTCGAGGTGTACCGCGAAACGTCGGGCGAGCGCGGGCTCGACACGTTCGCACGGCTGCGCCCCAACGTCGTGCTGCTCGACCTCCACCTGCCCGACCTGGGCGGCCTCGATGTGTTGGAACGGCTGCGCGGCGCCGGCGCGTCGGTCATCCTGCTCACGGGACAGGGAGACATCGCGACCGCGGTGCGCGCCATGCAGCTCGGTGCCGAGCATTTTCTCACCAAGCCGGTGGACATGGGTCACCTCGCGGCGGCGACCGCGCGCGTGCTGGAGAAGGTGCACCTGTCGCGCCAGTACGCGCTGTTGCGCGAGCGGGACCACCAGGGTGAGAGCCCCGAGTCGCTCGGCGTCTCCCCGGCGATGCAGGAGCTCGCGCGCCAGATCCAGCTGCTCGCGGCGAGCGAGCGCACGACGGTGCTGCTCACCGGCGAGAGCGGGACGGGGAAGGGATGGGTGGCGCGGCTGGTACACCGCCTCAGTCCCCGCGGGTCGGCCGCGTTTGTCGAGGTCAACTGCGCCGGACTGTCGGCCACCTTCCTCGAATCGGAGCTGTTCGGACACGAGAAGGGCGCGTTCACCGACGCGAAGGAGCGCAGGCTCGGGTTGTTCGAGCTGGCCGACGGGGGCACCATCTTCCTCGACGAGATCGGCGATCTCGCGTCGGAGCTGCAGCCGAAGCTCCTCCGGGTGCTCGAGACGAAGACGTTCCGGCGCCTGGGCGGGACCCGCGAGCTGACGGTGGACGTCCGTCTCGTCGCCGCCACGAACCGCGAGCTCACGAGCGAGGTACAGGCGGGCCGCTTCCGCCAGGACCTGTTCTACCGCTTGAGCGTCATGCCGCTGCGGCTGCCGGCGGTGCGCGAGCGCTCGCGCGAGGACCGGCTGGCCCTCGTGACCCGGCTCTTGGCGGACCTGAAGCCCCAGCTCCCGGGCTGCCCCAGCGAGTGCGCCGCCGAGACGCTGGACCGCCTGCTGTCGGCCCCCTGGCCGGGCAACGTGCGCGAGATGCGCAACGTCATCGAGCGTGCCATGCTCCTGGCCCGCGGCGCCCCGGCCCTGGGCCCGGAGCACCTGCCGCCCGAACTCCGCAAGGGCGGCGGGGGCGGGGGGAGCGGGGGGGGCGGGGGCGCGGAACGGCGCCACCTGGCGCTGACGCTGGTGGACGTCGAGCGGCAGCACATCGAGCGCGCCTTGCGCTTCCACGGCGGCAATCGCACCCGGGCCGCCCAGGAGCTCGGCATTTCGCGCGCCACGCTGATCAATAAGATTAAGGTGTACGCCCTGGACCTCTGAGGCGACCTATGGAAAAGCCGAAACTGAAGGAGCACGACGCGATGGTGTGCCGCTCCTGCGGCAACGAAGAGCGGGCCTCGGAGGGCTATCCCTGCGCCGACTGCGGCACCTTCATCTGCTTGATCTGTTCGTTCCGGGGGGTGACGCGCTGTAAGGCGTGCGAGGAGAAGGCCAAGGCGCAGTCCAGCGCCTAGCGGCGCCGCTTCCGGACGTCCTTCACGACCTCGTCGGGCTCGCGCCCCAGCTCCTTGGCCAGCTGGCGCACGGCCGCGGTTTCTCCCTCCCAGCCCTGCGCCGCGGCGAGCGCGTTGAGCGCCACGTCCATGATGATCTCCGTGCGCTCCTCCAGGTCGCGCGTGCGCACCGCCACCTCGCGCGCCAGCCATTGCTCCAGCTCCCGCCGGTCGATCTCGAGCTGGCGTTGGCGCAACGCTCCCTGCAGCGACATCTCGAGCTCGTCCAGGTCCACCGGCTTGATGAGGTAGTCGTACGCGCCGAGCTTGAGGCACTCGATCGCCGTGCGCGGCTCGTCGATCGCCGTGAGCATGATGACGGCGAGATCGCCGTCCTGTGCCAGCGCTTTGGGGACGAGCTCGACTCCGCTCATGTTCGGCATGCGGATGTCGGACAGCATCACATCCGGCGAGTCCGCGGCCTGACGCTCCAGCGCCTCCGCCCCGCTCGCGGCCTGGAGCACGCGGTACCCCAGACGCTTGAGGAAGCGGTCGAGCGCGTGGCGAATGCCGTCCTCGTCGTCCACCACGAGCACCGTCGTCGGGCCGGACTTCGTCTCGGGCTTGCTCATGGGGGCTAACGTACGTGCACTCCACAACCCCAGCAAGCGGAGCTATCTTCGCCGCGCCGATGAGCGCGTCACCCGCTCTCAACCTCGCCGCCGTCGCGGGCATCACCGTGGGCCATTGGACCGACGCGCGGACCGCGACGGGCTGTACTGTGGTGCTCGCGCCGCCCGGTGGCATGCGCGCGGGCGTGGCGATCCGCGGCCGCGCCACCGGCACACGCGAACTCGACGCCCTGCACCCACGCCACCTCGTTGGCCATGTGGACGCGATCCTCCTCACCGGCGGCTCGGCCTACGGGCTCGGCGCGGCGGACGGCGTGGTGCGCTGGCTGCGGGAACGCGGCCGCGGCTTTCCCGTCGGTCCCGCCGGCGTCGTGCCCATCGTGCCCACCGCCGTCATCTTCGATTTCGACCTCGCCCCGGGCGGCCGCGCCGACCGCTGGCCCACCGCCGACGACGGCTACCGCGCCTGCGAGGCGGCGTCCCCAGCGATCGCGGAAGGCTCGGTGGGCGCGGGCACCGGGGCGACGGTGGGCAAGGCGCTGGGCCCGCGGCGCGCGATGAAGGGGGGCCTGGGCACCTGGGCCGTGCGCGCGGGCGAGGTGGTCGTGGGCGCGCTCGTCGTCGCGAACGCGGTGGGCAACGTGCTCGATGGGGCCGGTCGCATTCTCGCCGGCGCGCGCGGCCCGGACGGCAAGCCCGTGGACGCGCTGCGCTACCTCGCCGAAGGCGGCGCCCCGCTCGGCGGCGCGGCGCGCCACACCACGCTCGCCGTGGTCGCGACCAGCGCCGCGCTCGACAAGCTGCAGCTCGAGGCCCTGGCCCACGCGGCGGGCGACGCGCTGGCGCGCCGCATCGTGCCCTACGGCACGCCGTTCGACGGCGACGTGGTGTTCGCGGTCAGCACGGCGGCCGTCGCGCCGCGGACGCCGCTCCAGCCCGAGGCGCTGGCCCAGCTCGCCGTGCCCGAGGCGGTGGAGCGGTCGGTACGACTCGCCCGTGGGATGGGGGACGTCCCGGGACTCGCCGACTCGCCGTGATGACGGACCGGCGGCAACGGGACCTGGACGACATCCGCCGCAAGTGGGTCCCCGACACACGGCTCGGTGTGTGGGAGGTGACGGTGGAGAGCGGGCGGCTGGTGGGTCGCACGACGAGCCGCCAGGCCCTGCAGGCGCTGCGGCGCTTCGCGGCGGACGCGGGCCTCGCGGCGGAGGTGGCGCTGCTCCCTGACGCGTCGGTCGGGGATGATCGGGCGGCGGTCGTGACCGCGGCCATCGCCCCCCTCCTCGAGGCGCCGGACGTCC
>Ga0070697_100003820_pt1 | contig 11567 bp, 9 predicted proteins | sample KBSK1501metaG_FD_65475 | JGI IMG/M metagenome (GOLD analysis project Ga0070697, IMG submission 65475) | Corn, switchgrass and miscanthus rhizosphere microbial communities from Kellogg Biological Station, Michigan, USA - KBS K1-50-1 metaG | ecosystem: Host-associated > Plants > Roots >... | reverse complement strand
ATCGTCCACGAAATGAAATGCATCTTCCGTGAAATCACCAAGGATGATTTTGGACTAGATGATGGGCTGAAAGTCTTGCATCCCTATTGGCTTTGCGATGCGCTGATAAAAAGCATCGCCGAGCTTCAATCCAGTCTTCTTCTCGAAGATTGTTCCAAGCACGTTAAAGTCCCAATTGTTATAGAACCAGAAAGTTCCTGGGGCGTGGGTTCCGCGAGCAGGGCGGGTTTTTCGCTGGAAGTCAGTCTCGAAATCCGCAGCGTGATAAACACCGGAACGTGCTCTCAAAAGATCCACGATTCGCGCCTGGCGTTCCATCTTCGTCAGCGGCGACGGATAGTCATCGACGCCTGCCTGTTCTAGCGTTTCGTTGATGTTGATCTTTCCTTCAGCGGAGTAGATTCCGTACAGAGCACTGATCAGGCTCTTGCGTATCGAAAATGTCGTGATTTTCTTACTTAAGTCGCCCCACTCATCAACGAGACGACCACACTGTACGATCATTAGAGATGCGTCGTGTAGTGAATCGGCGTACTGGTGGGCCGTCGCAAGCCCAGCTAACGACCATCCCTCCAGTTTCTCGCGTGGGATCTGTTTCCAGTCATGGCCCGGAAAAGATGATTTGGCGCTAAATACATTTGTCGTCGCGCCCGTGGCCTGAGCAACCGCGAGTGTATGGCTAGCACTTAGTACCGCTGCGAGGAGTATGAGCTTTTTCATTGAATATCGTCCGGTCAATTCCCGTTGCGCCTCAATACATTTCTCAGCCAGGCTTCCACGCGGTCGAGGAACTGCTGATCGAATTCGCCGTGCTGGTGTTTGTGAATGGCTTCCAGCCAAGCACGCGGAGAAGGTGAGAGATCGATGCCATGCCCCATGCCGGGAAATTCAGCATAGCTAGCTCGGCCCGGATGGAAGCTGTTAATCATTTCCACCAAGTAGCGGCTTTCCTCCGCTGTAGTCGTCGGGTCTGACGTTCCCCACGTGACCAAAACCGGAACATTTACGTTCTTCCACTCGGCTGAAAGGTCAAGGTCAGCGATCTGCTGGAGGTAAGTGTAAGACACACCAAAAGTATTCACAGAGTCTGCACATTCGGGCGATTTCCTCACGATCTCGTCCGGGCGCTGCCTCTCGACCAAAAAGCGATGCAGGCAGCTTTCGAAGGTGCGCACAGAGCGGTCAGCCTCATCATACTGCCCGCCGAGCAGGAGAGTCTGTCGCCGAACGTTTTCTAGCTGGTATTCGAACCAGTTCTTGCCGATCGTCTCGGCAGCGATGAAGCCGCGAATCAGAAACTTCTGCGCCACGAGAACCCCTTCGAGAGGACCGATACTGTGCGCGAGGATGAAGATGCTGTGCCGATCGACATACTCGGATTCGGCAAGTGAGTTTAGTCCGGCAAGCGATCGCCGCACCGCAAGGTGGAGATCGGATTGTGCGCTATCACACGGAGGTCCTTGGCTGGCACCTTCACCATTCTTCTCCACTCGCATGGTGACATAACCCAAGCGGGTAAGCCCATAAAGAAGCTTGCCGTAAGCATCGTCGGGCTTGAGGCGATCCAGTGAGTAGCAACCAAGGCCGCCGATAAGCAGAACCGCAGGATATCGTCCCGCCGCTTTGGGCTTCGTAATAATGGTTTGGTACTTGGCGTTGTCTACGTCGACCGGTCGATAGAGGACGTCAAAATCAGTCGCGAACTCGCGGGTCTGCTCGGCTGCCGTGGTTTGGTTCTCGCCCATCGCGTGTCTAGCTTCTTTCTCTGGAGGAACACGATAATTCGCAGGAAGATCGTGAATGCTCTGCAGTATTCTCTGAACCTCTGAGCGTGCAAACCATCGCCCCCTAAGCATCACGCCGGCTTGTTTACGTACATTCGCAACGTCTTCCAAGGGGTTGGCATCGAGCAGAATCAAATCGGCCTCTGCGCCGACGGTCACTGTCCCCACATTTTTGTGCAAGTATTCTCCTACCATGCGGGTAGCGGAAAGCAGGACATCATAGGGCGACAGTCCTGCCTTTTGCATAGCCGCGAGCTCTTCATGGACCGAAAAACCTGGCATCTCGAAGAGATTGGGGGAGTCAGTTCCGAAGAGAATTTGAGCGCCCACGTCATTCAATTCCCTTAGGAACCTTTCCCGGTTCTGCTGGACGATGCGAGATACATCCAAGCTGGGATGTTCTTTGCTCACGTGCTCGTCAAAGAGCTTGACCCACCGGTCCACTTGGAATTTTGGGAGGTACTCCATTTCTCCCCTCATGAGCGCACTCTCTAAGCTCTCAAGCCCGAGATCAAAATGGAAGATTGCCATTGTTGGCGTGTTCCACACTCCGGCCTCACGTGTCTTCACGGCCATCTTCATTAGGGCCTCATCCGGCACCAACTTCTCGAAATGCAGGCTTTCCCAATATCCATCGAGATGCTCGATCGTTTCCTGGCCTGTGTCCAGCGTGTGCTCAACTCCGACATCGTTGGGCACGTGACCACCTGTCCGCATTCCGATGCGTCGCGCGGTGATCATGATCGCATCGTATTCAGGGCGCGTCAGGCCGGGATATATTTTGATCATGTCCCAGCCTTCGGACTTTTGCTGAAGCACCTGCTTAACTCCATCCTCCGGTGACGTAACGCTACCGCCTCCTAGACCGGGACCGGCGAGGAAAAGAGAGGGGCCCAATAACTTTCCCGAAATCACATCTTGCCTTGCGGCTAGGTGATTCGGAAATCCACGCATGCAGCGGACAGTGGTGACCCCGTTTGCGACGTAAAGAGCCAAAGTCGTTCGCATGTACTCCGGCGGATCGGACGGTTCAGGAAGGTGCGCGTGCATCTCCCCAAGGCCAGGCATAAGGAATCTGCCACTGGCGTCTACGACCTCAGCACCATTGGGAACAACCGCACTGGCCGCTGGCTGAATCGAGGCGATCTTGTCGCCGATAATGGTAACGTCCTGATCGACCAAGATACGCTCGCCATCCATTGGCAAAACATTAGCGTGCGCAAAAACGATTGCTTGCGTATCAGCTTGTGCAAAGAGGCAGCTAGAGACGAGAATGCAAGATCCGAGTGCAAGGGGAAGCAGATGTTTGATGTTCAACACTTTCTTCCTCCGTGATCCTTGACAACAGGGCCAAAGGCTACTTGGCCAAACCTCGCTATGGAGCACAATAGTCGATTCAGCTCGGAACCAGCAAACCGGAAGCTGGAATCCGAGATCATCTGACGGTAGCGAATGGCTCTACAATGTGAAGGTGAGCTGAGGGGGCAATAGAGCCGCCCGTCGTAGCGCAGCATAGCTCCGGGCGGCTTTTTACTTGACCCTGTAAACGTTGCGATTCTGGCTCCAAAAGAAAAGGCGGAGTGCGAACTGGACTGACGCTATCGATGTCAACCGGTCCCGCAAAGCGGGCGAAAGCGTTCAGTTTGAGTGCTCGGTTTCTGTAGCTCATGCCCAGCGACTGCTTATAAAGAATGAACTCCTGGATAGCATCGGGGATTTTCATGCGACACCTCCCAGTCCCAGGTTGCCCACTTCCCGCAGAGCCCGGATCTCTCCAATGCGGAAAAAGGGAGCAGCGATTTGTTCACACTGCTCGATACAGTCAACGAGCGGCCTCACGTCCAAGGCAGCAACTTCGCGCAATGCGATCAGATCGACTTGGCATAGATCCGAGTAGCCGCTACCGACACGTGTCCCAAGTGATCGCCCACTTCCTTCAGTGTCAGACCCTGGGCGAGAAGGTGTGTAGCACAAGCATGACGCTACTTCCTTCAGTGTCAGACCCTGGGCGAGAAGGTGTGTAGCACAAGCATGACGCAGAACGTGCGAACCGTATCGCTTGAGCTTCAGGCCGAGTCGCTTTTCTAGCTTTTGAGTCATCGTGGAAAGAGCGCCAACCGAGACCGGCCGGTATGGCTGCCTGAGTGTCAGCCAGACTTCGCGGTGGGGACAGCGCGGCCTGACCTCCTTTATATAGCGCACCAGTGCATTCCCGACTTCGACGGCCAGAGGATAAGTTTGGACTTTCCTCTGTTTGGAGCGGCGCACACAGATTTTCTCTTCCGCCCAATCGATGTGTTCCAGACGCAGGCGACACACTTCGCCAATGCGCAGGCCGTAGACCGCACAAAGCAGAATCGTGCAGCGACTTCTGATCTGAACTGGCGATGCGCCGTTGACACTGGCAAGAAGCTTCTTCACCTCTTCCCACGACGGGCCTTGCGGTAGATTCTCGTGAGTGTAGAGCCGGGGTGCGTCGATGCATTCAGCGATGCCCGCCGTGCACCAACCTTGACTTCTGGCATGGCGAAAAAACGAGCGCAGAGACTGTACATGGAACGAGATGCTACTTCGCTTCCACCTGCCCGCCACGGCACCAGTGAAGTACTTAATAATCACCACCGGCGACACGGCGGATAGTGGTATGCCTTGTGCGACCAGCCAGCCAAGAAAGGGTGTCAGAGAACGTCTTCGGTTGACAATCGTGGCGTCGGCGAATCCTCTTTCTTCTTTGAGAAAGGTGAGGAACTCTTGGAGGTGATGGTTGTGAGGTGACGGCTCGCCTTGTTTGGCGTGCATCGATTTGGACACGGTGGTTCTCCTTTCGAAGTAAAATCCACCCAGTATCCACCAGCGTTTCCGCTGAGCTGCACTACACACTTGAAGCTCTGCTTCTGCGTGGGAGCGACATGACGAGAACAGCGCCCATCGCAATCAGATCCGCCCCGACACAAAAAACGATCCTTCGGACTGCCGAAGCTGTGATAGGACGGGCTTGAGATTGCACGCCTTGCTGTCGATTAGATCAGGCGTATTCATAACTGTCCCGGCGCCCTCCGGGTTGTCCGTCATCCGCCCGCGATTGCTTCGAGCCTCCGCAGCGAGGTACCCTTTCCTTCGCAAGCTGCGGATACCCTGCGACCGCAAAGATTTACTGTCCGCGGGTGTGGAGGGAAGAAATGTCCACTAGTCTGAGTCTGAGCGAGCTCATCGAATACACGGACTGGGAGCGCGGCAAGTGGCATGACTGGCTTCGCCAGCGCGGTGACGACGTTTTGGCGACCAGCGCCGGGCCGCATGGCGACGGTCGCTTTCAAATCGTTGGCGACTTAGTGAGGCACATTTTTTCCGCCGAAAAGCGTTATATTGACAGGCTCTCGAACCGGCCCCTTACTGATCAGGCCTCGATTCCGAACGACAGCGTCGAAGCGCTCTTTCAATTTGGCCGGCAAAGCCGCACGGATTTCAAGGAATTCGTAAAGTCGTTTCCCGCCCAGGACTGGGATGTCCCGCAGGATTTCAATCTAATGAATAATTTTCTGAGGGCCACCCCCAGGAAGATTGTAGTCCACGTCCTGATGCATGAAATTCGTCACTGGGCGCAGATTGGCACTTTGTTCCGCTTGAACGGTTTGCCAGTCGAGTTCCACGATTTTTTGTTCAGCCCAGTATTGGGCGGGAAATTCAAACGGCTGCCGACCTGAGTTCCATCTGGTTCCCTCCTCAGACTGTGCATCCACGAGTCAAGTTATGTAGCGCTTGTCTACGCCGAACAGCCCGTCGTTACGAGCATCCCGAGGCGAACGCCACATAAATCTCTGCGCCACATAAGTGGGCGATCTCATGCACGTCTACGTGCACGGACAACGCCAGGGATTTCTGCCCCGTACCACGGACGGGAATCCCATCGGCTTCGTGCGCCAGTCGCTTGCGAGCGACTTCGAACCGGTCATCCTTACGCTACCCCAGGTGCTTGACATCTTCGACAACCTGGATTTGATGCGTCGCACCATGGCTCTCACCGATGCTGCGACGGCACTACGCGTCAGCGAAGTCCTGGCCCTCAAGTGGAACGATCTGGATTTCATTGACCATCTGATCCAAGTACGTCGGGCCTACGTTGACCGACGTTTCGGCCCTCCGAAGTCGAAGGCATCGAAGGCTCCCGTACCCATGCATCCGTTGCTGGCGGCGCATCTTCTTGCCTGGCGCAAGGAAACGATCTATCCCGGAGACGAAGACTTCGTGTTTCCCAGTCTTCGCCTGAAAGGGAAGAAACCTCCCGCAGCGAACATGCTGGTCGCGGACTACCTGAGAGTAGCGGCGAGGAAGGCTGGAGTCGTCGCGCCACCGCGTACCTTCGGTTTTCACACCTTCCGAAGAACGCTGGCCTCGGTCTTGGTGAAGATGAAAGTCGATGTCAAGACGGTGCAGGAGATCCTGCGGCACCAAAACTTGAAAACGACTCTTGAGATCTACGCCAAGTCGATGTCGGAAGACAGGCTGCTGGCTCAGGGAATGTTTCTTGAGCTGCTCTTCAGCCACAAGAAACCCGAGCTACTGGGTGGTGTTGTGCTGCAGCAATAGCACAACTGCCGGTAAACTGCCGGTAATATGAAGAATGGAAAGTGATGCTAAAACCTTTGAAATGTGGTGGCCAGGGACGGAGTTGAACCGCCGGGGCTGCGCTCTGCTAATCCAAGACCAGATAGCTCTGAGAATGTTCTGTAATTTTCTCAGCTCGATCGAGCCCTGAAAGCGATTTTTGACTTGGGGGACTTTTTGAGGGAGTCTCCTTCATTATTTGCGGTACTCAGCCGCCTTTGCGATTGCCTCAGAACTGCTTTAAGTCCAGCGGTTCTACAGCCAATCGCAATTCTCGGTAAATGGCAGATTTAGGGTTCGTGCAACTGTTAACCGGAGGGTTGTAGGTTCGAGTCCTACCTGAGGAGCCATTTCTTTCTTGGACTTCGGGAAAATCCGCCAAAAGAATCTGGGTCAAATAAGGGTCACGTAAAGTTAGTGAATGGTAGTAGGCACGTTTTGTTGCCAGGCGGCTTCTTGCTTTGAAGCTTCGTCTGAAGCTTGCCGCCTGACGAACTCGAGCATCCGTTGTTGGATTCGTCGCTTCGCGTCGAGCCCCATGTCGCCGTATACGTCGGATGTCGTCACGATGTTCTCGTGACGCAGAAGGGTCTTGACCTCCTCCAATTCGAGACCCGCTTCTTTGCTCCAGGCGCTCACCGTGTGCCGGAAGCTGTGCCAGCCGATGCTTGGAAGGCCAGCGGCGAGCGCCGCCGGTTTGATGTGAGTCTTGAGCAACTGAGCGGGCCAGAATGGACGCTGGCCGCGCGTGTAAGGCGAAGCGAAGATCCAATCGCCCGGCTGATTGTAAGGAGTGATGGAGCGCCACTGGCGCAGCAGCTCCGACACTTCTTCGGGCAATGGGAGGTTCGCACGCGAGGCTTCCGTTTTTAGTGGCGTGATCCGCCCCTGAACGAAGCCGCGTCGAAACGAGACCACATTTTCGTTCATGTCCAAATCCTGCCACTGTAGCCCGAACCCTTCGCTGACGCGGGGGCCAAGCCATCCAGCAAAGGCCACAGCTAGCTTTTCGCGCAGTCCAAGCCGGGCCAACAGAGAAAAGAAACCAGCCGCCGTCAGTTGTACAGGGCGTTTTGAGCGTTTTGTAGAGCCACGCGGTAACTCGACGCGTTTTTCTGCCATCGGGTTCTCGCGGAGATAGCCCCACTTCACCCCAAACTTGAACGTAAGCTTCATTACGCCGTAGATGGAGCGTACGGTTTTCGGCGCAAGGCCCTTCGGGTTTAGTTGCGAGCGCCACAAGGAACGTAGCCACTCCTCGATGGCGGACCGCAGTGCCGGATGATCGAAGTCGCATACCCGGTGGCTCTCCCAGTGAGGACGCACCCACTTGTCGAGGACGGATTTGTACGACTTGGCGCAGTGGAATGAGATTCGAGCAGAAGGATCCTGAGCTTCGCCAATTGGGACATCGATGCATGGGCGAAGAACTTGCTCGATGTAGCGATCGATCAGCCCACGCATCGTGGGGCTTTGTGGATTGAGGTTCTCCGCGTTGGCTACGAGGCGTACATGCTCGCATGCGCGCTCCGCTGCAACGCGGGTTGGATATAAGACAGATCCAGGTTGTATGCGTCGCCGCCGATATTGTCGGTGTACCCGTTCACGGTCAGCACCCAGTCCTGATTGTTCTTCATGGCATCAGCAATCTCCTTCAGCACTGGCTGAGATTCCTTCTTGATCGTTGCCTGGTTGAAATCGAAATAGATTCCATAGATGACAGCTTTCTTCTGTTTGGCGAGTTGCTCTTCAATCTGGGGCTTGTCCACCGGATAGGTGATGCTCACCACGCGGACCTGGAAGACTGGGCCCATGGCCCACAGCAGCATCATCGGATTTTGTGGATCATCCAGAACGAACGCCTCGCCGTCCTCGTCCAAAAACGATGGGTCTGAATAAAGCTTCTTGACTTTGTCTTCGCCGCTGAAATGAAAGTGCCCGCGGGCGTGAATTGCAGGAAGATTTGTTGGTTGCCCGTTCAGGATTACCGGATAGTTCACGTCAGCCGGTGACCAGCGCCTTTGAAGTTTGGCCGGGTGTGAGCAAAAGTTCGCGTTCCCGTGTTTGCGGGCGTCGAAACGTTACCGCAGCGGATATATGGTGTATTCTTCCTAGCCGACCGAGAGTGACAGCTAGAGTCCGGCTGATCTCGAGGCGTGGAGTCGGGATGCGCTATTGGTGGGTAAACCAGAATCAAACATTCCGCCAAGAGATCGCGGGCGGTTTTCTCTGGTCTCCTAAGCGTAATGCCAACGGCGGACGCAATCCAAGTCCCCTGGCGAGACCTCTCGCATCGATTCATTCGTTCTCGCCGCCGCACGCGCCGTTGTCGAAGATGGCAGATTCGTGACCGCTGACGACCTCGATGTGTGGGAACGTAGGCTCGAAGAGCAAGTCGAAACGGATTCATCTCTCTCAGCAGGTCTACAATCGATTCTCTGCAATGCGATCACAAACCGACGATGCGGCGAAAGCGCTTTGACTTCGTAAAGCAGTTGGGAATGCCTCTTTTTCTCACACCACGTCCAGCCGGCCTAAACCTAGTGCCCGCCTGGCTAGCAGGCCACGTCGTGCGCGACGTTACTCCCGGCTCGGCTAATGCGGAGTGCGTGGCCGACCGACGTGAGCCTTATAGCTCAGACCCTCAACTCTAGCAAGTATAGTGTACGGAGCATTCAGAGGTGTCATACCAGCCACCGTAGTGACATTCCCTCAGTTTCGGACATCTGCCACCTCAGCCGATTGTCCGAGTGAGGGTGTTTTCGGTTTTGCTTTTGAACCTACGAGTGTTTCCGTGCGCCCTCACGCACTGGTTTCTTGGGTCCAAAGTTGGGTCCAATTGCAAGTGTTTCAGCCCAAAACGGGGGGTTAAGGTGCCGGAAGCCCGTGGTTGTTCTCTGAATCAACGTTCCCGTTGAGTTCAGCCTTTTGTACACCACGCGCTCCTCACTAGACTTAGCATTCAAACAATCCAGGAGTTGGCCGGTTCGGCAGAGAGGAATAACATTGCGAAGTGTGGCGGATGGAGTACGCAGCGTCCCGCCAACGCTCTGCATTGTCGTGGGGTGGAGGTTTCTGCGGTATGATCGTTTCCTTCGTAAAGCCGATTGCGGAACCCAGCTCTAACGCATGAAGGGTCGGGTTCGAATTTGAGTCCATCAAACATTCAATCGGGCGCATCAGAGTCGTCAGTGAGAGCGGACCCTTGCGCTACCGCCTTCCGCAGCCTCCTTGGGTGCACAAGATGTCGGCACCTGCCTTCGGTGCAGAGTCTGCTGTTGTCCCTTTTATATCTGAGCCTGTTGTCCGGCGTGGTCACGAATGGAAGCGCGGACGATCGCCGACTCGGACAGGGCGCAGTCCCACAAGCGAGCGTGGAGTCTCGACCGATTCGGCTGCCCATCATCGATGGGGCCAACATCCGTTTCGCGCGCTTCTACACCATCGAAGGGCCTTCGAAATCCAACGCCGGACCCTTTGTGCAGGACGATCAGGGCTTTGTGTGGTTTGGCACTCCATACGGTTTGAACCGCTTCGACGGTTACAACTTCAAGGTTTTCACCCACGACCCTGGAAATCCCAAGAGCATTAGCGGGTCGTTCATCACTGCGCTATTCAAGGACCATAACGGCTCGCTTTGGGTCGGATGCAATCAATTCCTGAACAAGTTCGATAGCGAAACAGAAACGTTCACTCGATATCGAGTTTCCTACGTGTTCCACATCAGTCAGGACGTTGCCGGCATACTGTGGTTATCTACTCCAACCGGCTTGTATGCGCTGGATCAGGCGAATGGAGATATCCGACGGTATTTCCACGATCAAGACGATCCGGCGAGCCTGGAGAGCAATGACGTTAAGTCGAGTGGTGAAGACAGAGAGGGCGGATTCTGGGTTGCCACCAGCGAGGGCCTCGATTCATTCGATCGAAGAACTGGCAAAGTTACGCTGCATATACCGCTGTATGAAGTTTCGTACCCATTCTCTTTCTACGAAGATCGCTTCGGAGTGTTCTGGATCTATCATGTTTCTGGCGATCCATTGGCCGTATTTGACCGGAAGACACACACTCTCACTCAATTTTCATTTCATGAAGAGAATTCGCCCGGCCCGGCTTTGACGGGCATTACGGGAATGTTAGAAGACCAGAACGGGGCTCTATGGCTGGCAACGAACGGTGCGGGGCTGCTTAAATTTGACCGGGAACATCGGAGATTCATTCGCTATCGCAATAGCCTCACTGATCCTGAGAGCCTGGCCCAAAACAGTGTCCGCCAAGTGTTCGCAGATCAGGAGGGGATCATTTGGGCTAGTCTGGGCGGCTTCGGACTTACACGTTTTACATCGAGGCCCCTGCCATTCCAGCGATATCGCCACGATTTTGGCAATCCGGGCAGCCGGGATGAACCTTTTGTTGGGGCGATTTACGAGGACCATCAGGGGATCCTGTGGATCGGCAACCACGAAGGGCTTAATCGTATCGACCGCAAAGCAGAGCGATACGATTCCTTTCGCCTCACCGGCGCCGGAGAGGGAACCGATGTCATCGCTATTTGCGAGGATCGCTCAGGCTACCTCTGGGTGGGCACGTATAGCCATGGACTCTTCCGCTTCGACCCCCGAACAGCGCTTTTCAAAAGGTTCCAACACAATCCCCGAGATCCGCATAGCCTGAGCAATAACATTGTCCCCCGTCTTCTCGTAGACCACAATGGAACGCTCTGGGCAGCCACTAATGATGGCTTGGATCGTTTCGATGCGGCAACGGGTAGCTTTACAACTTACAGAGCCGGGTCGCAAGGCGTACACCCAAATTATTTGGAATTGGCCGAGGACCGGAAAGGAATACTGTGGCTCGGTACGGCATCTTCTGGCCTGCTGCGTTTCGACCCAGAGACCGGCCAGTTCACGATGTATCAACACGACATAGATCGTCCGGGAACATTAAGCAACAACCGCGTGAACTCGGTCCACTTTGATCGCTCGGGCACCATGTGGATAGGTACTCAGGAAGGGCTCAATAGATTCGACGTAATAACTGGCGGCTTCACTACTTACGCGCAGCGGGAAGGCCTCCCGGGCAACGTCGTGGGCTGCGTTCTGGAAGATGGCCATGGCGATCTGTGGATGAGCACCGACAATGGTGTGGCAAGATTCGATCCACAAGCAAAGACATTCC
>Ga0070697_100003819_pt1 | contig 11568 bp, 15 predicted proteins | sample KBSK1501metaG_FD_65475 | JGI IMG/M metagenome (GOLD analysis project Ga0070697, IMG submission 65475) | Corn, switchgrass and miscanthus rhizosphere microbial communities from Kellogg Biological Station, Michigan, USA - KBS K1-50-1 metaG | ecosystem: Host-associated > Plants > Roots >... | reverse complement strand
CACGCCGAGCCGGCGGACCTGCCGCCGCTGGACGGCGAGGTGGTCTGGTCGGACGACGAGCGCATCGAGGTGCGCACCGCCGACGGGATCTACACCTTCCACGGCTTCACCGGCCTGGTGGTGATGTTCCACCACCTGTTCGGGCCGGACACGGACGGGGCCGAGGCCGCCTGGCAGCAGTGGCTGACCGGCCTCCTCGGCTGACATCCGCAGCGGCACCAGCAATCGAAAAACCGACACGAGACAACAAGGAAACTTCATGCGTACTCTGATCAGCACCGCCTTCATCTCGCTCGACGGCGTCGTGGAGGCCCCGGGCGGCGAACCCGGCTACCGGAATTCCGGATGGACCTTCAAGGACGTCGAGTTCGTCCCCGAGGCATTCGAAATCAAGGGGCGGGAGCAGGAGGAAGCCACCGCGATCCTGATGGGCCGCGTCAGCTACCAGGCGTTCAGCCCGGTATGGCCGGACATGAAGGAATTCGCCGGCTACAAGACGATGCCGAAGTACGTCGTCTCCACCACCCTCACCGCGGACAACCTGGTCTCGAACTGGGGCGAGACCACGATCCTGCGCTCGCTCAACCAGGTCGCCGCCCTGAAGGAGACCGAGGGAGGCCCGATCATCGTCCACGGCAGCGCCTCCCTGAACCACAGCCTCTCGGACGCTGGCCTGATCGACCGCTACCACCTGCTCGTCTATCCGCTGCTGCTCGGCGCGGGCAAGCGCCTGTTCAGCACCACGGACAAGGACGCCCAGAAGCTGAAGCTGGTCGAACACGACGTCTACGCCAACGGCCTGCAGAAGAACGTCTTCGACATCGTCCGCTGACCAGGCCCTAGTTCCGGGGCAGCGCTACTCTCGGGGGATGCCAGCCCGCTTCAAGGATCTCTGCCTCGACGCCAGCGACCATCAGGCTCTGGCCGACTGGTGGTGCGCGGCTCTCGGTTACGTGCGCCATGTGGGCGAAAGCCCCCGTCCGCCGGACTGGCCGGTCCCGATCAAGGATCCCGCGGGCCAAGGGCCGCTGATCTGGATCAACCCGGTTCCCGAGCCGAAGTCGGTGAAGAACAGGATGCATCTGGACGTCGTCGGCGACAAGGCGGAGTTGCTCAGCCTGGGAGCGAGGATGGTCCGCGCCCGCGACGAGGAGATCGAGTGGGATGTCCTCGCTGATCCCGAGGGCAACGAGTTCTGCGTCTTCGCTGCGCAACCATGACGGCCCGGCGTCGTCTTCAGTCACGCGGAGGGCGTGCCGGATGATCGCCCTGTGGCATTCTGTCGCAGCTTCGCGCCCGGGCGGAGAACGGGGACTCGTTACAGATGATAGGAACAGGGGTAAAGCCGACTTTCAGTGTCAGCCGGCCATCGCAGCAGGCCGGCGCTGAGGATGAGGGGATACAGATGACCCCAGCAAACACTCCTGTGATCTTCGTTCACGGCCTGTGGCTGCATGCGACCTCGTGGGATCAGTGGGTGGACCTGTTCCGCGAGGCGGGTTACGCGCCGCTGGCGCCCGGCTGGCCGGGTGATGCCGACACGGTCGACGAAACCCGCCGCCAGCCCGAACGGGTCGCCGGGAAGGGCATCGACGACGTGGTCGCGCACTATGCCCAGATCATCCGCGGGCTCGACGCCCCGCCGATCGCCATCGGCCACTCCTTCGGCGGCCTCGTCGTTCAGCGGCTGCTCGGGCAGGATCTTGCCGCCGCGGCGGTGGCGATCGAACCGGCTCCCATCAAGGGGGTGCTCTTCCTGCCGCCGTCGGCGCTGAAGGTCGCCTCGGTCGCGCTGCGCAAGCCCGCCAACCGGAAGCTGGCGGTGGCGCTGACCCGGGAGCAGTTCCGCTACGGCTTCGGCAACGCGCTGCCCGCGCAGGAGTCCGATGAGCTGTACGACCGCTGGGCGATCCCGTCGCCGGGCAAGCCCCTCTTCGAGGCCGCTGCCGCGAACTTCACCCCGAACTCACCTGCCAAGGTCAACACGCGGAACAAGACCAGGGGGCCGCTGCTGGTGACCGCGGGGGGCAAGGACCACACGGTTCCGCACACCATCTCCACCTCGACCCGCCGGCTCTACCACAGGTCACCGGCGATCACCGACCTCCGGGAATTCCCCGACCGCGGTCACTCGCTCACGATCGACCACGGCTGGCGTGATGTCGCCCAGGAGGTGCTCGACTGGCTCAAGCAGCGCTCGCTCTAGCGGTTGGTCTTGACGCCGTGCGAGCCGTCCTGACCGGCCTGCGCTGACGCTGAGGCGGCAGTACCAAGGCCCTCGCGTCCCGCGAGAGCACCACGATCTGGCGGGACACGCCCTAGCCGTCCAGCCGGGCCGGGATGCGCTCGTCGGGCGTGCCCCACGACGGGTACGGCTGCGATGCCGGGACGCGTGCCGTTGCGCCCGGGTTCAGGTCGCGGTTGATCGCCCGGGCGATCGCCTGGACGGTAGTGATCCCGTAGAGCATGCTCGGGTTGTCCTGAGTCAGCACCACGATGCTGTAGCCGCCGCCGTGGCCGGTGAAGCAGCCGATGCTGTGAATGCGCCAGCCGTGCGTGGCCCGCGGCAGCCAGCCGTTCTTGACGTGCGCGGTCAGGCTGGTCGGCGCGCCGGCCGGTACGCCCCAGCGCTGGGAGGGGATGACCTGGGCCATGAGCTGCAGCGCGTAGCTGCGGGAGTTCGGGGACAGCACTGCGTTGGGCTTCAGCAGCAGCCGCAGCAGGAGGATCTCGTCCGGCGCGGTGATCTGGGTCAGGCCCCATACGCCTCCCGGGCCGAGGACGGTGTGCCTCATCCCGGCCAGGTTGAGGAAGTGCTGGAGGGCGCCGTGCCCGAGCTCGGCCCACAGCGCGGATGCGGCGGCATTGTCCGACCTGGTGATCATCGCCCGGAGCCGGGCCGCCTCGGTGCCGGTCAGGAACCGGTTCTGGTCCAGGGCCTTACGCAGGAGCGCGCCGAGAATGGTCACTTTCACCACGCTGGCCGAGTCGAAGTGCTGGGAACCGTTGAGCGAGCACGTCAGGCCCACGGCCGGGGCGTCGACCGCCACCGCGACCGAGGAGACCCGGCCGCGCCGCGCCGCCTGGATGTCGCCGCTGATCCTGGCGGCCAGCGCGGGATGCGACGAGGAACGGCAGACGGCTGACGCCGCCACGGCCGGCCGGGCCAGCACCGGGATCAGCAACGCCGCGACCATGATCACGCCCACAACTCTGGACAATTCCCGCGCGCGCTCCATCAGGCCCCTTCCGTGCAAACCGACATAAACGAACTAACTCTGACGTTCGCATGAACGGCGGCACCGCGCCAGCCCCCCCGGGTCGACCCATGTCACCCGCCAGTACCCTGGCCGGCCAGGCCCAGACAGGCCCCGGCCGCGGCGACCCTCCGCCAGCGCAGCATCCCCGCCAGCGCGACCAGCGTCCACCAGGCGACAAAGACGACGGCGGTCACCAGCTCATATCGCACCCTCCGCGGGCCGCAGCCGGCGGAGCCGGCTCGCCGCCGCGCTGGCGTTGCGCCGCATCCGTTCGGCCTCGGCGGCGAGCCGCGCGATGCCCGCGTCGGTCAGCGCGTAGTAGCGGCGCAGCCGGGACTCCACGACCTCCTCGCGGTCGACCACGATCAGGCCGGCCTCGCGCAGCCGGTCCAGCACCCCGTACAGCGTGCCGGTATGCAGCCGGACCTGCCCGTCGGACAGCCGGAGTACGTCTTCCACCAGGGCGTAACCGTGCAACGGTTCGCCCGCCAGCGCGGTCAGGACCAGGAACGCGGGTTCCCGCAGAGGCTGCTCGCTCATGATGAGACTATATACGCGTTACACGTATATAGGGACTACTTGAGGTTTCGCCTGAAGAACCGCGCGACCTCGTCGACGGCCTCGTCAGCGACTCCTTCGCCACGGCCATGCGCGGCAGCAGCATCGACAGGACGGCGCAGACCAGGCCAGGGTCTTCCATATGACCGAACGCGCGGGCGATTTAGGAAGTCCCGTAACCCAGGACACGATTCCTGGCGTCGGCTGACCCACGTGACACCCCTGGTAGATCGTCCGGCGCGGTGTTATCATGCGCCGATGGCAAGACGGGCGCGCGACCCCCGGCCTGCTAGGGCCGCAGGTACGGTGGCAGAGCAGCTGGCTGAAGGGCTCGCGGGCACCGGCGGGCCACTCCGCCAGCATGTCGCCGAGGGACTGCGCGATCTGGGCGCCGTGGACCTGGCGGTCTACTCCGCGGTCGCCGACACGCCCACCCCGTCCCTCGACGAGCCGCTACGCCGGCTCTCCAACGCCGCCAATAACTCCGGCCTCTGGTTCGCGATAGCGGCCGCGCTCGCCCTGGCGGGCGGCGGCGCCGGGCGCCGGGCCGCGCTGCGCGGCACGCTGGCCATCGGTGCCACGTCCGCGCTGGTGAACCTGGCGGTCAAGTCCATCTGGGCCCGGCGGCGGCCGGACCGGGCCGGCGCGGGAGTCCCGATCTGGCGTAACGTTCGGATGCCGGCCTCCACGTCGTTCCCGTCCGGCCACGCGGCGTCGGGGTTCGCCTTTGCCGCGGCCATCGGCCGGGATCAGCCCTGGCTCGGCATCGCGCTGCGCTTCCTGGCGGCGGCCGTGGGATACTCCCGGGTACACACCGGAGTGCACTACCCGGGCGACGTCGTGGTCGGCTCGCTCATCGGCGAGGGCACCGGGCAGGCCGTGGCCGGCCTGGTGGACCGGTTGCAGCCTCCTCGAAACCGCGCCTCGTCGAGCCGCGATCAGCAGCGTGAGCAGCCGCCGGGTGCCAAGGACCCGGACGCCGAGGATGCTGAGGATGCGGACTTCGGCTCGCTGAGGTGAACTCGGGTAAGGAGCAGGTGACCGCGGCCGGGCCTACGTCGCGATCCCGATAACCTGGCCGATGGTGTGGCTGGTCCAGCGCGACGAGCATGAAGTGAGCGACGTCGGCGCGGGTACGGACCGACCGCCGCGCACGTTCCGCCCGTAGGCGGGCGCTCGCCAGCTCGGGCTGATCTCCTAGCCTGACGGTTCGCCGCAGCTCGTCGTAGCGCATTGGCAGCACTGCGAGTTTGACAGGAAACCAAATGGTTTCCTATTGTGGGTGACGTGGATCTCGTGTTCCGGGCGCTGGCCGACCCGACCCGGCGGGCGCTGCTTGATGAGCTGTTCGCCCGCGATGGTCAGACGCTCGTGTCCCTCACGGCGCGGCACGACATGACGCGCATCGCCGTGGCGAAGCACCTGAAGATCCTGGAGGACGCCGGGCTCATCGTGAGCAGGCGGCGGGGCCGCGAGAAGCTGCACTACCTCAATCCGGTCCCGATCCGCCTGGTCCACGACCGGTGGGTCAGCAAGTACGCCGAGCCGTGGGCTGCCGGGCTCGTCGGCCTGAAGCACGAGCTGGAGGATCAGATGGATAAGGTCTTCGAGATCTACATCCGCACCACGCCCGAGCGCCTGTGGGAGGCGATCACCGACCCGGCGATCAGGGCGAAGTACCAGTTCGGCGCGGCTATCGAGTCAGACTGGACGGTGGGCTCGCCCTACCGGCTGGGTCATCCGGCCGCGGAGCGGTCGCTGATCGAGGGGGAGAACCTGGTCGTCGAACGGCCGAACCGGCTGGTGCAGACGATGCGCGTGCTGTGGGGTCCTGGCGCCGAGCGGGCCGGTACGTCCCGGGTGACGTGGGAGATCGAGCCGGTCGGCGACTCGTGCCGCCTGACGGTGATCCACGATCAGCTGCCGCCGGACGCGCCGGCCGAGCTCTACGGCGGGTGGCCGATGATCCTGTCCGGCCTGAAGACGTGGCTCGAAACCGGGCAGACGCTGACCACTCCCGGCTCGCTCATGCACCTGCCGCAGCAGTAACCGCTTCCATCGACACGAGGAGATCGTCATGTCCCAGACCACCATCACCGACATCGGCACCGTGGGCATCCCGGTCAGCGACCAGGACAAGGCGGTGGAGTTCTTCACCGGCACGCTCGGCTTCGAGAAGCGGCTCGACGCGCGGATGGGAGAGAGCTTCCGCTGGGTCACGGTCGCGGCCCCCGGCGCGTCCACGTCGGTCGCGCTGATCGCCAGGGCTGACACCGGGGCCGACACCGGCATCCGGTTCCTGGTTCCCGACGCCGAAACCGAGCACGCCGCCATGCGGCAGCGGGGCATCGAGGTCGGGGAGCTGCTCCGGTGGCCGGGTGTCCCGCCCATGTTCGAGTTCAAGGACCCAGACGGGAACAGGTTCGAGATCGTCGAAGCCAGCGCCTGACCCGCCGGAGGCCGCGGCCCGTTCAGTCGGCCGGCGGCAGGTCTTCTACCTGCCTCTTGGTCAGGCTGAGCCGGATACCGTTCTCGACACCGGTCACCGCGCTGACCGGGATAGAGACCTTCTTGCGCCCCCACAGATGCCCCTCCTGGAGCAGCACGTGGGTCACCCGGTGGTCGTCCGGGTCGACCAGGAGGCCCTGGACCTGCCCGATCTCACCGTCAAGGGCATAGACGGGATCACCGCGGTCCACGTCTTCCTCACCCAGCGGGACAACGTCCTGGACAATGGCCTGCACCGGCGATATGACGCCCATCGGCGCGTTCAGGCCGCCGAGCCCCAGGCCGCCAGTAACGTCATCGATCAGCTCCGTCTCCTGGGCAGGCTCCAGCCTGCCGAACTCTTCCACGGTGCAGCGCAGCCTGATGTGATGATGGCTAGGTGAGCAGGTGCTCGGCGGTGCTGCGCCTCAGCTCCACCCTCGTCATGAAGAGCGTCGTCGACTCCCGCCCCCTGCCCCTCTGATGCCATTGCCACGCTCTCGGCTGGTCCCAGTTCGTCAACGGCCCGGCCTCTGCCAGAACTCGTCCGGCAGCTCGGCCACCTCGTTCCCGGACCGTTCCAGATCCGCGGCCCACGGCAGCATGCGCCGGAAGGTCGGCTCACCGCCGTCGGCGAGCTGCCGGATCATCGCGACGTTGCGCCCGACACGTCCGATGATCGCGTCGCGGATCGCGGCTGGGTCGCCGGTGTATCCGTATCCGTCCAGGAGCAGACGGAACCGCCGGCGCCGGTCGGCTGCGTCTCCGAATCCGGCTTGCTGGGCGACCTCCGCCGTCAGCAGCGGCACCCAGGTCAGCGCCGAGAACGCCAGGTCATCCTCGCGCCGGGACGGGCTGGCAGTGTCCCAGTCGACGAAGCCGGCCAAGGCGCCGTCGGCCCACACGGCGTTCCACGGCGACGCATCCAGATGAGCGATCAGAAGTCCCGGCTGCCACGGCCGGCCGGTGAACCACACGGCGTCTCCGGCCGGCCGGAATGCCGCGGTCGCGTCGTGCAGCCTCCGAAGCCACGCACCGACCTGCCGGAGCGCCTCGTCGGAGCGCAGCCAGTCCGGCCATGGCGTAGTCTCGCCCAAGGTCTGGCCGGGCAGGAACGTCAGGCGTTCGCGACCCTGCTCATCGAAGCCGCGGGCTCGCGGGGCGCCGTCGAAGCCGACGTCTTCCAGATGCCGCAGCACCGAGTGCACGGTCGCCGTCCACGGCTGCGCGGGGCGGCGGACTTCATCGCCGACGCGTACGGCTCCGAAACTGCGCCCGCCGGGCAGCCGTCGTTCGGTCATCCCCCGGTTCTACCGCGATCAGACGTCCACGGCGACCGAATAATCGACCCGCCCCCGGCTGCGATTACAGCACCAGCCGGGCGTCATGCTCCGCCACCCTGATGCCGCCCTGGAACACGGCCCGGCGGTCCGGGCCGCCCCACAGTACGGACGGATCCTGCAGCGGATCGCCGTCCAGGACGAGCAAGTCAGCGACCGCGCCCGGGCCGATCCTGCCCAGGTCGTCACGTCCGAGTAGCTCCGCGTTGACCGAGGTGGCGGCCCTGAGCAGCGCCAGCGGTCCCTCGACCTCGGCCTGCAGCCGCAGCCCGTGGAGCTGCTCGTCATCCAGCGCGCCCATCAGGTCGGTCCCGAACCCGATCCGGACCCCCGCCTCCCGGGCCAGCATGATCGCCGTCCGGCCCGCGTCGAGGACCTCGCGGTTCTTGGCCCGGGCCACCGGGGCCAGGCCGAGCTCGGCGCCCCGCCGTTCCATCGCGTCGTAGGTGACCAGCGTCGGCACCAGGAACGCGCCTCGTTCGGCCATCAAGTCGGCGGCCGGCGCGTCCAGCAGGTTCCCGTGCTCGATGGAGCGTACCCCGTTGGCCACGGCCACCTGGATCGCCTCCGCCGAGTAGGCATGGGCGGCCACGTAACTGCCGCGGCGGGTCGCCTCCTCGGCGACGACGCGGATCTCCTCCGGCGAATACTGCGGCACGCGGAGCGGGTCCGACGGCGAGATAACCCCGCCCGAGGCCATGATCTTGATGGCGTGCGCGCCGCTGCGCAGCCGCTCGCGGGCCGCGCGGCGCAGCGCGTCAACGCCGTCGACCACCTCCGCCATGTGACCACCGCCGAGGCAGCAGCCGAGCTCCGGCGGCCGGGGATCGCCATGGCCGCCGGTCTGGCTCAGCGCGGGACCGCAGAACAGGTACCTGGGCGCTGCCGTCAGGCCCTCCCGGATCGCCTGGGCCAGGCCCGCGTCGCCGCCACCCGGATCCCGGACCGTGGTGAACCCGTGGCCCAGCGCGCCGGCCAGCCGCCTCGCTCCCGCTAGGGCCAGGTAGCTGAGAGGACTGGTCTCGATCTCCAGCAGGCTGAGGCTGGCGCCGTAAGCGTGGAAGTGCGCGTCGATCAGCCCGGGAATGACCGTACGGCCACGGCAGTCGATGACCCGGTCGCCCGGCTCCGGGCTCTCGCCGACTTCGACGATCGTGCCCGATGCGACCCGGACGCAGCCTTCCCGCAGCTCAGCCGACACACCGTCGAAGATCATCGCGTTGGCGAAGGCCGTAGTCTGCGCGGTCACTCCCGCCTCACCTCCGACGATGTCCGTCATCGGGCCACCGGGGAACCGCAGCATTTCTTGAACTTCTTCCCGCTGCCGCAAGGACACGGGGCATTGCGTCCCACCTTGACCGTTCGCGCGATGTTCCCGGGAGCGGGCGCCGGCACCGACCTGACGGCAGGGCGGAGCGGCTCGCGCCGTAGTCGTTCGGCCTGCACGCCGAACTGCCTGGCTTCGTCGGGCCGGCCGCTGTCCTCGCACACCTCCTGCAGCCGCTCCGCGATGAAAACCCGGTCCCGGACACCGGGGACGCGGTAGCCGCGGTGCAGTAGTTTCTCAGCCCGGGCCAAGTCCGCTGGCCTGCCGGCCCGCGGCAGGTAGCAGTCGGCCCAGCCGATCCAGCCCCAGCCCCAGCCCGGATCGGCGTCCAGCCACGACCGGAACAGTTCCTCGGCCTTCTCGCTCATGCCCGCGTCGAAGTAGGCTCCGCCCAGCGTCCGGCGGCGGTTCTCGGTGAGCAATTGGTCTTCGCGCGGAAAGCGCCGGAATGACTCCTCGCAGAAGTCGATCAGGGCCTGCCGTATCTCGCCATCATCTCGTCCGGCGTTCTCCAGCGCCATCTCGAGATCCTGGCTCCAGTTAAACAGCGACTGCGTCATGGGAAAGCGGTCGTCGAACTCCTCGATGGAACTAATGCCGGTGGCATCGCACAGCCGCAGCACGTCAGACCACGCATCCAGCCAGGTCACGACAGCCGCATGCGTATCGTTCTCCGCGTCCTGGACATACCCTGCCTGCATCTTGTCGTCCAGCAGCTCCTGGCAAACCCGCTCCGGCCACCACCTCTGCCAGAGGGCGACCAGGCTGATCCAGATCCAGTCGCCCTTCATGTCGTTGGCGAGTTTTAGCTTGTCCCCGATCGGCTTGGCCACCTCTTCAGCAGACAGCGCACCCTCGCAGAGCCGCTCCACCCCGTCCCGATCGACGTCCAGCCCGAGCTCCCGCAATTTCGCGAGCAGCTCATCGTCGCTCAAAGGCGCGGCCGAAGAGCGCAGCGGCCTGCCGGTGCGCTCGAGCTCGCGCCGGAAATCCTCCTCGGCGTCGGCCTTCTCCTGGCAGATCCGGTCGAGAGTGACCCACGACATGTCCACGCGTTCCTCCGGTAACGTCGCTGTCAACCTATCCCCGCGAGGCCGCTTCATGGTCATACGAATCGTCTGCGCCCTGGGGTACTAGCCGTCAGGGACAGCCGGGCGCGCAGCCCGATGTGGTCTGAGACGTAGCCGAGCGGCTCCTTCTCGGCGAACACCAGCGCGGCGCTCTCTGCCTTGACCTCGCCTGCGGTCAGGATGAAATCGATGCAATGCGGCGTCGCGCCCGCCGGAAGATATTCGGCCCGGAACGTAGCCGGGCACGCGCCCCCGAACGCATCGGCCAGCCCGGTCGCCGCCATGAACTCACCGAACAAGGCGCTCTCACGGCCGATGTTGAAGTCCCCGCATACCACGGCGCACGACCCGGCCTCGTCCACGACCCGGGCGAGCACGGCGAACTGGGCGCGGTGCAGCGGGTAAAACCGGTTCGCCTCGGACCAGTCACCGTCATAGTTGGCCACCGGATGAGTGTTGATCACGCACAGCTCCGGGCAGGCCAGCCGGGTCACCAGGGCGCCTTTCAGCCTGGCCTGGAAACGGGACGCCCGGGGAACGCCGGGAGCCCGGGGCGGCCGGCCGAAACGCCGGTATACCGTGCCGGATACCGGCCGCCGCGAGAACGTGACCAGACCGCCGGCCGGCCCGAACGGCGCGGGCCAGTAGCTCACCTGCCGGAACGAGCGCATCCGGCGGGCCAGCAGCCGCAGGTGCCAGTACGTGATCACCTCCTGGCAGCAGATCACGTCGGCATCCCCGGCATCAAACCCGGCGCCGATCACGGCGTAGCGCTCAGCCAGCTGCGAACCGGTCAAGGGAATGCCCCGGGTGTTGAGCGACGCGACGGTCAGCAGCTCACCGGACACGCGTCTCACCCTAGCGACCACTCCGCCCGTCTGGCCCGCCAGGCAATCTTGGACCGAACGAACGAGTCTTCTTTCACGCCCGCCCCAGGCCCCTCTGACGCCGCAGCGGCAATGCGGCCCTTGGCCCGGCGCCGCCCGGAGTCTAGGATTTCACGCAGGATCAATAGTCCTGGGTTCTGTCCGCGATGCGAGAAACGCCACGGCGCCCAGGCGGCCGATCGCATGGAGGGGGATCTCCGATGGCGCTATACCTGTACCAAGCTGCTTACACCGCCGAGTCGGTGGCGGCGCAGATCAAGCAGCCACAGGACCGCATCGAGGCGGTCCGGGGAATGATCGAGGGTCAGGGGGGCAAGCTCATAGCCGGCGGCTATCCCTTCGGGGAATATGACGTGCTAGTCCTGATTGAGGCTCCCGACGAGACCGTGATGGCCAGCATCGCGCTGAGCGTGGCCGCTGGCGGGGCGGTCAGGCAGGCCAAGACCACCCGGCTGCTCAACGGCCAGGAGTGGGTTGAGTCCCTGCGGAAGGCGCAAGGTTCCGGATACCAGCCCGCCCGCTAGCGCCCGGACAGCGATTAAAACCGGCGACCAAGGTGACCGCCGTCACCGCGACTCGCCGCAACCTGACTACCGAACGGATCGGCGTCTCCGCCCCAGCTCAGGCTGCGCGCAGTGG
>Ga0070697_100003817_pt1 | contig 11573 bp, 10 predicted proteins | sample KBSK1501metaG_FD_65475 | JGI IMG/M metagenome (GOLD analysis project Ga0070697, IMG submission 65475) | Corn, switchgrass and miscanthus rhizosphere microbial communities from Kellogg Biological Station, Michigan, USA - KBS K1-50-1 metaG | ecosystem: Host-associated > Plants > Roots >... | reverse complement strand
CTCTACTCGATGGCGCGCTCTGTCCTTCCTCAACTGGATGGTACGGCGAAGATTTCCGGCCTCTCTGCCCGGGTGACCGTGAGCCGGGACGGACACGGCGTGCCCACCATTGATGCGGCGAGCTTTGAGGATCTCTTCTTTGCGCAGGGCTACGTAACCGCGCAGGACCGCCTGTGGCAGATGGACGTCATGCGGCGATTCGCCGCTGGCGAAATTTCTGAAATTCTCGGAGCCGATTTTCTCAAGCATGATCGTGAGCAAAGAATTCTGGAGCTCAGAGTTGCCGCACAGAAGGCGCTTGAGGTTTCGTCGGCACAGAATCGGGCTCATTTCGAGGCCTACGCGCGCGGCGTAAATGCTTACGTCGCATCTCACCGCGACCGGCTGCCCATCGAGTTTCGCGTACTGCGCTATTCTCCGCGTCCGTGGGCGCCGGAGGATTCTACGCTCATCGCAGCCCAGATGGTTAAAGATCTGAATCACTATCCGTATCGTGACGCGCTGGATCGCGAGAAGATTTTGGCCAAGCTGGGGCCGGAGCTGACGGCGGATTTGTACGTAAACTCATCGTGGCATGATCGGCCACCGACGGTAGCCCGTCTCAGGCTGGAGCAGGACACAGGCAATGAAGACGAAGAGCGGGACAAACGCTCCCCCGTGAGCAGTTCTGTGGCCCAGCAGACCGCAACGCCGGCGTTTCCTGATCTAGTTGGTGCCGGTTTAGCGAATGACGGTTTCGCTCGCGCTTTGGAACAAGACTCGGAAGCACTCGACGCAGACACCCGCATGATGGTCGGCTCGAACAACTGGGTGGTTTCCGGAGCGCACACGGTTTCGGGCAAGCCGCTGCTCTCCAACGATATGCATCTCGGGCACCAGATGCCCAACCTGTGGTACGAAGCTCATCTTCGCTGCAGCACCTCCGGCTGCCGCAACTTTGACGCCGCCGGTGTCACGCTGCCGGGCCTGCCCTATGTGATTGTAGGACACAACCAACGCATCGCATGGGGCTTAACAAATGTCGGCCCGACCGTGGAAGACGTTTACATCGAGACTTTCAACCCGGACGGCCAATACCTGACGCCCGCAGGATGGAAGTCGCCGGAGCACCGTCACGAAGTGATTCATGTGAAGGGCAAGCCCGACGTGGTACTGGATGTAGCGCTGACTCGTCATGGGCCGATCATTACTGATCTGGTCCCCGGCGAGAGCCGCCAACTGGCGCTGCGCTGGACCCTGTACGAGGGTACGCACGATCCTTTTTTTGAAGTGGATTCGGCACAGAACTGGGAACAGTTCCGGCGCGCGTTTTCGGCCTTCGACGCCCCCGGACAGAACGTGGTGTTCGCCGACGTGGATGGCAACGTCGGTTATCAGGCCACGGGAAAGATACCCATCCGCGCGTCGGGAGACGGCAGCCTTCCCGAAAATGGCAGCGACGACATACACGAGTGGACCGGGTACATCCCCTTCGACAAGCTGCCCAGCACTTACAACCCGTCTTCGGGCATCATTGCGACCGCCAACGGCCGCATCTCGCCGGACGGCTATCCGTTTTCGATCAGCACCGGATGGGAGGCTCCCTGGCGCACCGCCCGAATCTACCGTGTGTTGGAGTCGGGCAAGAAATTTTCCGCGTCCGACATGCTGGGGCTACAGACGGATATCTATTCCGACGCCGAGCGCTTCTTCGCCGAACGCTTTGTATATGCCGTTGACCACGCCAAAAATTCTTCCCTGCGGACAAAACAGGCGGCTGAACTCATGCGCGGATGGGATGGCCGAATGACGGCGGACTCAGCCGCGCCTACCATCGGCTATCGAGCGCGCGTCGAGTTGACCCGTTTACTGCTCGAGGCCAAGCTGGGTTCGGCACCCGCCGATCCCCGCCAGATTGCTGCATCCCTCAATTGGAAGACCTATGGCTGGGGCATGCAGTCGGTGTGGCTGGAGAATGTACTTCAGCGTCAGCTCAAGCGCTGGCTGCCGGAATCATATGGCAGCTACAATGAGTTGCTGACCGCAGCCGTCGAAGCCGCCGTCAGTGGGCCGGAGGTGCCTCAGGATCTGGCCTCGTGGCATTGGGGCGGATTTCATCCGGTAGAGATTCAGCACCCAATTCTGGGGAAAATTCCCTTGCTGCAGCGCTGGTCCGGCCCTGGGGTTCAACCGCAATCGGGCAGCGGCTATACGGTGAAGGCGGTGTCGCGCAGCCACGGGCCTTCGGAGCGGTTGACGGTCGACCTGTCCGATCTCGATCAATCGACGCTGAATCTTGTGACGGGAGAGGCAGGAAACTTTCTTAGCCCCTATTACCTGGATCAGTGGAACGCATGGTACGAGGGCTATACCTTCAAGCTGCCGTTTACGCAACCGGCAGTCGCGGCGGCCGAGCAGCATGTGCTGGTGCTGGAACCGAAGTAAGCTGTCAGCTCTCAGCCCTCAGTCCAGCTCTCAGGCTTGCAGCGCCCTGGAGAACGTCCAAGAGCTGAAACCACTTGAAAGGCGCGCATTTCACAGCAAACATCCGATCAAGATCTCTTTCGGATATCGTTATAGCAGTTGGACGAGGAGTGTTTAGTAGAAACTGACGCCTGGAAGCTGACAGGCGACTTCAGTCTATCTGCTTCACGTCCACGGCTTGCCCGATTATATCTACCTGCGTGGTTTGCAGCTTGTCGGTCGTGGTGTCGTAGATGCTCAGGTTTCCATTCTGGACCACGTATACGACGTGGCGACGCGTGATCGGCTGAATTCCTGTAACCTCACCAATCTTGGGAGGAATCACCGCCGTCGACTTGCTGGTATCGAAGATGGATAGACAGCCTCGAACCTCACCCGCATTGCCGCCGCTGCCGGCAACGTTAATATTGGTGCAAGTGCGGGCGCCGATGAAGAGTTGGTTATTGGCGCCCATTTCCATGTGGTTGTGATAGCCGTCCGTAATCGTCGCAGTGGCGGAAACGGTACCCGAGACGAGGTCGACCACTGCAACTTCTCCGCAGGTGGTGGCCAGGGTTGGGGTGGCAGAACCGGCGCAAGTGTCGGCGCCCGGCTTGGTGCCCGCGACATAGAGGGTGTTACCGGAAAGCAATCCAAAGGTGGCGGCATCCACCGGAATGGTGGGGCCCACCAGATTACTGTTCACGTCGAGCAAAGTGAGGCTGGCCGTGGTCCCGCCGCACTCCGGTCCGCAATTCAGGATATAGGCGGTCGCATCGTCACTGCTAAAAATCGCCCAAACCGGATGGTCGAATAGCGGACTTTGAATATCAGTCCGGGGATCGGTGCTGGTCCCTACCGAGCTGGGCGCGATCATCGTTACCGTATCCGCGCGGCTGCCCAGAACCAGAAGCCGATTGCCATTGTGGCTTTGCGCCAGATAGCGAGCGCCGGGCACGGGGATTCCGGCTGTGATCACATCACTGGACAGGTCCAGCATTTCAACCATCCCCGGCGGCTCGACAGTTCCGGGTGTAACCGGCGCAGTGGGCACCGCTGCAAAGCCAGTAAGATTGTCCGGCGCCACAACCACGCTTTCGCTGAAGCCCGGTAGGGTGATCGAAATGGTTGTCCCGGAAGAATTCTGGCTGAGGCTCTGGGTCTTGTTATTGACCAGGGAGATGGAATTGTTCGCGGAGCTGAAAACCAGGGTAAATCCCTTGTTGGGAAACAAGACCATGAGGCCAGGCGAGGGGCTAGTCGCCCCGACCGAAATCACGCCTGCCGACAGCAAGTCCAGTTGCCCGTCAACAACATTGAGGACCGCAGCCGTCGACGACCCGTTCGGAAACAAGGGGTTGGAAACGAAAACGTGTTCTTTGATTGTGGCCGGGTTTGCCTGGGTAGTCGAGCTGGTCGAACTATAGTTAGTTCCGCAAGAAACCAGAGCGGCACTGGCCGTGATAAGCACCAAAAAAGCGAGCGCAGCTTGCTTCAATCCAGAAGCTCCCAAGAACATGAGGAATGGTGAGTTAGATGCAAGAAACGGGATTATAGCAGAGCCGCCTCGGTGCGACGGGTGACCCAGTCAAACTTGGCGCGCCCCGGGACCATAATGCAAAACCAGCCGTCATCTTGTATTCTCAACCTATGGCTGCCGATCTGCTAACCCGCTTAAAGCAATCCCCGGTCTTGTCCGACGGGGCCACGGGGACGCTGCTTTACGCCAAGGGAATTTTCATCAATCGCTGCTATGACGAGTTGAATCTGTCGCAGCCCGATCTTATCCGCGAGCTACATCGCGAGTATATGCAAGCTGGGGCGGAGATCATTGAAACCAACACTTTCGGGGGGAATTCGTTCCGACTGGCCCGGCACAGTTTGGAGAACCGGGTGCACGAAATCAATCTCGCCGGAGCCCGCTTGGCCAAAGAAGCAGCCAAGAGCTTCGACGTTTTGGTAGCGGGCTCAGTCGGTCCCATGGGCGTCCGCATCGAACCGCTGGGCAAAACCTCATTCGAGGAAGCTCGCGCTGCCTTCCGGGAGCAGATCGCCGCCCTAATCGAGGGCGGTGTCGACCTGCTGATGCTGGAAACGTTCGGTTATGTCGAGGAATTGCATCAGGCGATTCTGGCCGCCCGCGATGTAAATCCGAAAATTCCAGTGGTGGCTCACGTCACCATCGACGAGGACGGGAATTGTCTCGACGGCTCGACCCCAGAAAGTTTCACGCCGCGCATTGAAGCCTGGGGCGCTGACGTCATCGGTTGTAACTGCAGCGTGGGTCCGGTGGCGATGCTGGATGTGATTGAGCGCGTACGAGGCCTCACTTCCCTGCCCCTCGCAGCCCAACCCAATGCCGGCATGCCGCGATCGGTCGAGGGCCGAAATATCTACTTATGCTCGCCGGAGTACATGGCAAGCTATGCGCGCAAGTTCGTCGCTGCCGGTGTGCGCCTGGTGGGAGGATGCTGCGGGACCACGCCTGACCACATACGTGTCATGAAGTCCGCTTTGCGCGTAGGCGAGGCGCGGGCAAAAGCCAATCCGGCACAGGTGAAGGCCGACGCCGCGCTCGCGGCTGCTCCCGCGATGCGGCTGGAGAAACGATCCAGGATAGGTGAAAAGATCGCCGCCGGAGAATTCTTGACCATGGTGGAGATTGTCCCTCCAAAGGGGACCGATGTCCGTAAGGAAATTGAAGGTGCGCGTTTCCTGAAGTCCGTGGGCGTCGATGCCATCAATATCCCAGACAGTCCGCGGGCTTCGGCGCGGATGAGCAACCAAGCGCTCTCCCTGCTGGTGCAGCAGGAAGTCGGCATCGAAGCGATTTTGCATTACACCTGCCGCGACCGTAATGTGCTGAGCATGCAGTCAGACCTGCTGGGTGCATCGGCGCTGGGCCTGCGCAACTTGATCTGCATCACCGGCGATCCGCCGAAGATGGGCAACTATCCCGACGCCACTGCTGTCTTTGACGTGGACGCCATCGGCTTGGTGAACATCGTGCACAACCTGAACCGAGGCCTGGACATCGGTGGCAACCCGTTGGGTGTGGGTACGTCGTTCGTGATTGGCGTGGGCGCGAACCCAGGCGTCCCCAACATCGACGAGGAAATCAAGCGCTTCGAGTACAAGGTCGAGGCTGGGGCGGAGTGCGCCGTAACCCAACCGGTATTCGATCTAAGCTTGCTGGAATCGTTCCTGCGCCGGATTGAGCACTGCAAAATACCGGTCATCGCCGGAATCTGGCCGCTGGTGAGTGTTCGCAATGCCGAGTTCATGAAGAACGAGTTGCGGGTCTCGGTGCCCGATTCGATTCTGGAGCGCATGGCCCGGGCCAAAACTCCTGAGGCCGCTCGCGAGGAGGGAGTTGCCATCGCCCGTGAAATGCTGATCGCGGTACGCGGCATGGTGCAGGGCGCTCAGATCAGCGCGCCCTCAGGACGATATACCTCGGCGGCGGATGTGCTCGAGGCCTTGGGAACTTCGCCGCGGGCGACTGCGTGATATTAGAATAGTTGAAGGAGCAAAATTCGTTGCCCAAATTTGAAGAGTGCCTGCAGCGTCTGGAGAAGATCGTGCTGGAGCTGGAAAAGGGCGAAGTGCCCCTGGAAAAATCTCTGACGCTCTTTGAAGAAGGTATGCAACTTTCCGCCGCCTGCCGCAAGGAATTGGAAGAAGCGGAGGGCAAAGTGGAAATCCTGCTGAAGCAGAATGGCAAACTCCAGGTCGAGGCGTTCGAGCCGCCCCCTTCGGCCAGCAAGTAAGTGTCATTGGGCCGGTGTGGGGCGGACACTCTTGTCCGCCGCTTTTGATTTGGACTTTGCGTTCCCTAAAAATTCTCTCCCGCCCGGGAACCAGATGATTCCAACCCACAGCCAACTTCAAAGGCGGCGGACAAGAGTGTCTGCCCCGCACGAGTAACCATCCGGGGGCAAATTCCTTAGGGGCTGAACCGTTGTTATACTCACCCGCATGCTCAACCAGACTCTGGAGCAGGGCCAGGCGCTGACCGATGCGGCGCTGGAGCGATTGCTCCCACCGGCCACCCAGCATCCAGTCTCGATCCACGAGGCAATGCGGCACAGCGTATTTGCGGGGGGCAAGCGGCTGCGCCCCATTCTTTGCATTGAAGCCGGGCGCATGATTGCGGGTTCGCTTCCCGACGGCATTGAAGACCTCGGCGCGGCGCTCGAAATGCTGCACACCTATTCCCTGATCCATGATGATCTGCCCGCTCTCGACAACGACGACCTGCGTCGCGGCCGACCCACCTGCCACAAACTCTTCGGCGAGGCCATCGCTATCCTGGCGGGAGACGCATTGCAGACCCAGGCGTATCAGGTACTGTCGCGCTTGCATTGTCCGGCCGAATCTCGGGTGCGCATCATCGAAGAAATTGCGCGTGCGACGGGCACCGTTGAGGGCATGATTGGCGGCCAAGTAGTGGATCTCGAAGCCGAGCACGCCAAGCCTGATCTCGCCATGCTGGAGTACATTCACCGCTCCAAGACCGCGGCTCTGATCGGCGCAAGCGTAGTCAGCGGCGGACTCTATGGCGGAGCCAATGACAAGGCGGTCGGCAAGGTGCGAGTGTTTGGGCAGTCCGTCGGCCTAGCCTTCCAGATTGTAGATGACGTCCTCGACGTGACCCAGACGTCCGAACAACTGGGAAAGACGGCCGGCAAGGACATGGCGGCGGAGAAGGCGACTTACCCTGCCCTATTCGGAGTCGAGGAGTCGTTGAGGAAGGCTGGTGGGCTGGTGGAGTCAGCTTTGACTTCGCTTGACGGTTTCGGGTCGCAGGCAGAGACACTAAGAGCTCTCGCGAGGTTTTTGGTGGAACGGAAAAAGTAAGGTTCGTCCGGTACGAGCGGAACGCTCACGCCCACGTCCGGATTACCGAGGTCATGGAGCTTCTGTGTTTCTCTCCGTCCTCTGTGGTAAAAGTTAGCTACGGCGATGGAGTTCGCCATAACCGCCTCCCGTCCAGGCTGATAACTCCTACCAAATTTGTAGGGAGAACTCCATGCTGGATATCCTTGTCATATCCCTGGGCGCAATCGTTGGCGCCAATTGCCGTTACTTCATAAGCCGTTACGCGGCGCAGGTTCTGGGGCCGATATTCCCGTACGGAACGTTGATCATCAACGTCACCGGTAGTTTGAGTGTCGGCTTCTTCGTCATTTGGACTTCGGAGCGAGTGCTGGTCGATCCACGCTGGCGCCTGCTGGTCGTGGTCGGTTTCTGCGGAGCCTTCACCACCTTCTCCAGCTATGCGTTCGAGACCATGTCTCTTTTCGACCAGGGCCAATGGCTGCTCACACTCACCAACATCTTCAGCAACAACCTTCTGTGCCTGGCCGGGGCCCTTGCCGGCATGGCACTGGCGAGGGTGCTGTAAAATGCCCAATGGAATGGCAGTCCAAGTCACCATCTACCTCAATGAAGGCGACCAGTGGCATCATCGTCCATTGCACATGGAGATTCTCAACTACTTGCGTCAGCAGAATGCGTATGCGGCGATTGCCTTGCATGCAGTCGCCGGGTTTCTGGGCCGGCAGCAGGTGAAAACCAGCCATCTCGTAGAAGCCGGGGGCAAGTTGCCGGTCATCATTATTTTCGTGGACACCGATGAGCACGTAAGCCGCGTGCTGCCTACCTTGAAGGAAATGGCTCCGCATCGCCTGATCGTGCGCGAAAACGTGGTGCTGGAGCAGGGGAACCTCGACTGACATGTCCATCGCGCCGCTCGATATTCTGGCCCTGGCTGCGCACCGCGATGACGTGGAGCAAACCTGTGGCGGCACACTGCTGAAAATGGCTCAGCGGGGATATCGCACGGGAATCCTCGATCTCACCCAAGGCGAGATGGGAACGCGCGGCAGCGCGGAAGACCGCGCTCGCGAGGCTGCGGAGGCCGCGAAAATACTATGCGTGTCGTGGCGGCAGGCGCTCGATATTCCCGATGGACGGGTCGAAAACACCTGGGAGAACCGCTTGAAGGTCGCTCGTGTTGTGCGAGAGCAGCGGCCAAGAGTGGTGATACTTCCCTACTGGAAAGGGCGGCATCCGGACCATTACACGGCGTCAATATTGGGATATGAGGCCTGCTTTCTGGCGGGATTGGCCAAGCTGGAGGTGGAACGAGCACTCAGCACTCAGCCATCAGCACTCAGCCAAGAGGCCGCGGGTTCAGCCGCTGGGTCGCTCCTTCCCCACCGGCCATTCAAAATCGTCTACGCCACGCTCTACTACGACGTCCGACCCACGTTTGTTGTCGATATCACCGAACAGTTTGAAGCCCGGTTGCAGGCGGTGATGGCGTACCAATCGCAGTTCAGCGATCAGGAAGCTGGCAAAGGCATCTTCCCTGCCCATGCTGAGATTCGTTCGCGGATTGAAGCCATGGCTCGGTTCTATGGGATGCTGGCCGGCGTCACGTATGCCGAGCCGTTCCGGCAGAAGGAAGTGGGGCTGGCGGAAGACTTGACAGTTATTCCGGTGAAGTCGATTTAGTCACGGCGTTTTCGGAGAGCCTCGCTTCTGGCCGGTCTCGCGCAAAACACCAAGAACAAAAAGACCGGTTCCCAGTTCGAAAGTACCGGTTCTCAGTTACCCTACTTTTTCACTGCCACGGCAACTCCATCCCGGATAGGCAAGATGGTCGTAAACAAGTCGGGCGAGCCATAGAGCAACCGGTTAAATTCCAGAATCGCTCTGGTCGAAGCCTCGGACGGATCTTTCTGCGCCACCCTTCCGCTCCACAAAACGTTGTCGGTGACGAACAGGCCACCCTTGCGAAGGCGCGGCAGCACCAGTTTGAAGACGCGGGGATAGTCTTCCTTGTCCACGTCATTGAAGATGATGTCGTATTCCTGCTTCTGCTCGGAGAGAAATTCGAGAGCGTCACCTGTGTGGAGCGTGATTCTTCCACTTACTCCGGCGCGATCAAAGTAGCGGCGCGCTTCTTCAGCCTTCTTGCGGTCACCGTCGGTGTAGATCACGCGGCCGCCCTCGCCCACCGCACGGGCCCACCAGATGGTCGAGTAACCGATGGCTGAACCCAGCTCGAAAACGGTTTTGGCGTCGATCATGAGCGCCAGTTGATACAGGATCCGCCCGACGGCGGGACCGACGATCGGGATGTCACGCTTGGCGGCCTCGGCCTCGATCTCGGTTAAGACCTCGTCACGAGGAGGAAGAAGGGAGTAGAGATAGTCTTCGACGACAGCGACGGTGATTCCGCCCATCCGCCACCTGGCATTTTTATCGTTCTGGTTTGGCAAGTCTGCTCCTTCATTGGTAATCAGGAAATCGTCACGCCCGGCTTCATTTCTACAATCTCCACGCCCGGCACCAACTTCTGCAACGTGCTCGGCCTGCCGGTGAGCACCGGAAATGTTCCAAAGTGCATGGGAATGACCGACTTCGCCTGCAGCAGGTTGCAGGCGTAGGCGGCCTCGCGGGGAGACATGGTGTAGTGATCGCCAATCGGAATCATGGCAATGTCGGGCGCGTACAGGTCACGGATGATCGCCATGTCGCCAAACACGTTGGTGTCGCCCGCGTGGTAGATCTTCACACCGTTGGAAAACTCAATCACGTAGCCGCAGGCTTCGCCGCCGTAGACGATCTGGTCGCCGTCCGTGATGCCGCAGGAGTGGTCGGCGTGCACCATAGTGACCTTGATGTCGGCAACGGTTTGCGTGCCTCCTTTGTTCATGCTCGAGACCTGCTGCACGCCCTTCTTCTCCAACCAGTGGGCAAGTTCGGGAATCGCAACCACGGTGGGCTTGTGTTTCTTCGCGATTTCGACGGCATCGCCGATGTGATCGAAGTGGCCATGGGTGCAAAGCCCGATATCAACATTCTTAATCTCCTTGTCTTTTTCCGGACACATCGGATTGCCCATGACCCACGGATCTACGAAGATGGTATTACCTCCAGGAGTTTCCATGCGAAAGGTCGCGTGGCCCAGCCAGGTGAGTTTGATGCCGTTGAGGTTCATCGTCGGGGCTTTCTTAGTCAGCCAGCGGTAATTAACACTTGGCCCTCAAGAGGCATTGCCGGATGCGGCCAAAGGCGTTTGGCCAAATGCCAAGTGCCAAATGCCAACTGCTTTAGTTTAATATGAATCGCCATGGTGGAGTTGAAGGTTCTGATAACGCGTGAACAGATCGCCCAACGTGTGTTTGAGATGGGCGCCGACATCAACCGTGACTACGCCGGTCAGTCCGTGATCCTTCTCGGCGTGCTGAAAGGTGCGGCAATCTTTCTCAGCGATTTGTCGCGCCAGCTCAAGGTCGATGCTACCTTCGATTTTATTGGTGTTTCCAGCTACGGCAACCGTCCCAGTCCTGCCCAGGAACTGAAAACCGGCTGGGACTCGACTGGAGAAGTTCGGCTAACCAAAGATATGGACCAGTCCATGATCGGCAAGAATGTGATCCTCGTGGAAGACATTCTGGATACCGGGCTCACACTCACCTACCTGAAGAAGCTGCTGATGGCGCGCCAGCCGAAATCTTTGCGCATCGCCGCTTTGCTGGACAAGCCATCGCGCAGAAAACAGCCGATCCACGCGGACTATGTGGGTTTCAGCATCCCCGATGAGTTCGTGGTGGGTTATGGGCTGGATTACGCGGAGAAGTACAGAAATCTTCCTGACATTTGTGTGGTGCCGCGCGAAGGATAATGCTGCCGCCGAACCTCTGTTCACGCCCCAAGAAAAACACAGGAGCAGTGTACTCCGCCTGTGCAAGCTCTGCCTCCTGCAAGAGGTTGGTTTCCAAGGTACGCGCGAATCTGATTCACCCTGCACTGGCTGTTATCATAAGGACTCGTGGAAAGCGCTGCCACTCAATCCGATCAGTTGAAAATCGAGCCTCTGCTGCTCGAAGTAGCGGACGTCGTCAACACCACTCTCGACCTGGACACCACGCTGCGGCGCGTAGCGGAACTGGTCCGCAAGGTCATCGACTACGAGATCTTTGCCATTCTGCTGGTCAATGAGAAGGCTCAGGACCTGCGCATTCGCTTCCAGGTTGGATATGCGCGCGAAATCGCGGAGAGGATAAAGGTCAAGATTGGCGAAGGTGTAACCGGAGTGGCGGCGCAACGGCGCG
>Ga0070697_100003816_pt1 | contig 11574 bp, 8 predicted proteins | sample KBSK1501metaG_FD_65475 | JGI IMG/M metagenome (GOLD analysis project Ga0070697, IMG submission 65475) | Corn, switchgrass and miscanthus rhizosphere microbial communities from Kellogg Biological Station, Michigan, USA - KBS K1-50-1 metaG | ecosystem: Host-associated > Plants > Roots >... | reverse complement strand
CCGTCAGCCAGCGGACCTTAGCGGGAATGCGCGGCAGCGCTGGGGATGTTGCGGCCGGTGTGGCGCTTGCCGTGATCGCCGCCGGGTACGGCGGCCCAGAGGTCCTGTCGGTTGCCGACGAGCCGGTCAGAGACCCCGGCCCGGGCGAGGCACGGATCGAGGTCAGGGCGGCCGGCGTCAACCCGGTGGACGTCAGGTCCTACAGCGGGGCGTTCGGCAAGGACCCCGCCCGGCTGCCGATCCGGCTCGGCTCCGAAGCCGCCGGCGTGGTGACCGCGGTGGGCCCGGAGACGGCCGGCCCGGCGGGCCCGGTCGGAGTCGGTGACGAGGTCATCGCCTACCGTGCCCCCGGCGCGTACGCCTCCGAACTGGTGGTGCCGGCCCAGGCGGTGATCCCCAAGCCGGCCACGCTGGACTGGCCGCAGGCCGCGGGGCTGATGCTGACCGGTGTGACCGCGTGGCACCTGCTGGCCGCGACGGAGGTGGGCCCGGGCGACACCGTGCTTATCCACGGTGGCAGCGGCGGTGTGGGCCTGATGGCCGTCCAGCTGACCGTCCTCCGCGGGGCGAAGGCCGTGGCCACCGCCAGCCCGGCACGGCATGACCTGCTCAAGGACCTCGGCGCCATCCCGGTGGCCTACGGCCCCGGCCTGGCGGACCGGGTCGCCGTCGCGGCTCCGGGCGGGGTCGACGCGGCACTGGACCTGGTCGGCACCGACGAGGCCTGGGACGTCTCGATGGCCCTGGTCCCTGACAAGGCCAGGGTGGCCACGATCGCCGCGTTCGCGCGCGGGCTGCGGGCGGGGATCAAGGTGCTCGGCGGCGCGCCCGGCGCGGATCCAGGTACCGAGATCCGCGAGCGCGCCCGGCTGGAACTGGCCAGGCTCGCGCAGGACGGCAAGCTGCGGGTGCTGGTCTCCCAGACCTTCCCGCTCGCCGAAGCCGCCGCCGCGCACCACGCGATCCTGGACGGCCACACCACCGGCAAGATCGCCCTGATCCCCTGACCCACCCCGCCCCCGCTCCGGCCGTTCCCGCCGGCGGGATCGCGGGGATCTCGTTCCCGGCGGACACGCCCGCGATCGCCGGAAGGCGGCGTACCGGCTGGACCAGGGTCACAGCGTCATGGCCTTGTAGGCGGATTAATAGTAAGGATACTGTCCTAACAAACTTGGCCCGGCAGCCGGGCCCCGAGCCGTGGCTGCCGTCGCTTGACGCTCCCAGGCAGGAGGAACCGATCCGCATGAAGCGCATCCCGCTCCGCCCGCGAACGGCCCTGGCCATCGGGCTGTGCGTTCCGCTCACGGTCGCCCTCGGCGCCGGCGCCGGCGCGGCCGCGGCGGCCGCCCGCTCCGCGCCTGCCGCTCCTGCCGCACACCACGGTCAGAGCCTCATACCGCGGCACGTCTACGCGCCCTACTTCGAGACCTGGACCAGGAACAACATCCCCGCCATCGCGCGCAAGTCCGGCGCCCACTACCTGACCCTGGCCTTCCTGCAGACTCCTAAGAAGGGCTCGTGCCAGGTCGCCTGGAACGGCGACCCACGGCAGATCGTCAAGCCCGGTGGCCGCTATGTTCACCAGGTCCGCGAGTTGCGCGCCATGGGCGGGGACGTGGTCCCGTCGTTCGGCGGGTTCAGCGCCGACCAGGGCGGCACCGAGATCGCCGACTCCTGCACGAGCGTGCCGGAGATCGCCAAGGCCTACGAGTCCGTGGTGACCACCTACGGTGTGACCCGTCTGGACATGGACGTGGAGGCCAATTCGCTGAACAACAAGGCGGGCATCGAACGGCGCAGCGAGGCGCTCGCGCTGCTGCGGAAGTGGGCCGCCCGCACACACCGCACCGTGCAGATCGTGTTCACGATCGGTGTCGAGCCGTGGGGCCTGCCCGGCAACTGCTTCAACGTGATCAAGAGCGCGGCCGCGCACGGCGTGCGGTTCACGGTGAACATCATGACGTTCGACTACTACATCAAGGCCAGCCAGACAGGCATCGAGATGGGCAGGGCGGCCATCAAGGCGCTGAACGGCACGCACGCGCAGCTCGCGCAGCTGTACCCGCACCTCAGCTCGCGCAGGCTGTGGTCAATCGAAGGCCTGACGATCCTGCCGGGCATCGACGACTACCCGAAGAAGACCGAGGTCACCTACCTGCCAGACGCGCGGGCGATCGCCAGCTTCGCGCGGTCCCACGGTCTGCCCGAGATCTCCATCTGGGCGATCCAGCGGGACAACGGCGGCTGCCCCGGCACCATCGACAGCAACTCCTGCTCCGGTATCAAGCAGCCCACCTGGGCGTTCAGCCACGTGTTCGACGGCTTCACCAGCTAGGCCGCGGATCAGGCGCGGGTGCGGGCACAGCCTGCGCCCGCGCCCCGGCGTGACCGAGGTATCCCAGACCGCTCTCAGCGGCGTGCCCTGGCTCCGCGCTGGGCGGCGGCCAGCGTGCCGAGAAAGATCGCGGCAAGGAGAGCGTAAGGCACAAAATCAGATGTCGCCTGGGCCAGCGCGCCGCTCAGCGATGCCGCGACCGCCTGCCCGCTCGCCCAGGCCAGGTTGGCCAGGCCGAAGGCCAGGCCCTGGTGCAGCCCAAGCCGGTCCGCCCCCGCCGACAGCAGCGCGGTGGCCGGCGCGAACAGCGCGCCGTAGCTGGGCAGGCCGACGGCGAGCAGCGCCACCAGCAGGTATTCCGACGGCAGTACCGGCGTCAGCAGGGTGACCACCACGGCCGCGGCCAGCGCTATCCGGACCGGCAGCAGCGCGCCCCTGCGGTCGGAGAGCCGGCCGGCCAGCGGCTGGATCCCCGACTCGATGGCCGCGGCGAACAGGAACGTTCCCCCGATCAGCGCGGCCGAGGCGCCTAGCTGGTTCAGCCGCAGCGGCGCCAGCACGTCCATCACGCCGAAGGCGAGGCCGGGCAGCAGCGTCAGCCACATGCCGGCACCGACCTGAGGGTCACGGAACGCGGGCCACGCCGCGCGCAGCGGCTGCGGCGGCACGGCGGGCGGGGCCGTCACGGCGAACGTCAGCACCATCAGGATCCCGCCGGCCACGGCCGCCCCGGCGAACGCGGGCCCCGTCCCCACCTGGTTGGCCACGATCCCGGCGAGCGGGCCGAACAGCGCGCCGACCACCGCCGCACCGAGCGCGGTGCCCAGCAGTTCCCCGCGCCGTTCTTCCGGTGACGCCGTGGCCAGCCAGGCCAGGCCCGCCGCCCAGGTGCAGGCGCCGCCGAGGCCCTGGACGAAGCGCGCCAGGTCCAGCACGAGCGGGTTCGTCGCCCAGCCGAACACCAGGGTGGACGCGCTCATCAGGCTGAGCCCGATCAGGACCACCGGGCGGTAGCCCAGGCGCGCCGCCAGCACCCCGCCCGGCAGCGCGCCCACCAGAGTCCCCGCAGGATAGGCGGCGACCAGGATCCCGGCGCCCGCCTTGGTCAGGCCGGCGGTACGCACGTAGTGCGGGAGCAGCGGCGTCAGCGCGGTAAAGAAAACCGTATCGACCAGGACAAGAGCGCACACGAACGCCAGCAAGGCGAACACCGGGCGCGATAGCCTCGGCCGGGCCAACCTCACCCCGACACCTCCACAATCACGGGAGCACGCCACATGCCCGCACGCAGAACTGCCCGCCGGGCAGTCCCCGGTGCCGCAGCCCTCGTCCTGTCCTGTGTAGCCCTGGCGGGCTGCGGCTCGTCCGGTGGGTCATCGCCGAGCGCGGCCAGCGCTCCGTCGTCCAGCGAGTCGTCCCCCTCGGCCGGTAATGCCTCCGCCAACACCGGAAAGCTCACCGGCAACTTCTGTACCGACTTCAAGAACATCGGCACCAACATGCCGATTCCGGCCGCCAACTCCGGCAGCGTCGCCACGATGGAGCAGCACGACGGCCGGTACCTCAGGCAGGTGGCGGCCTATTACGCCAGGCTGGCAGCCGAGGCGCCGCCGCAGGCCGGGCAGGAGATACGGAGTATCGCTTCGGCGTACCAGGGACTGGCCTCCTCGATAGTGGGCGGGAGCACGCACTCGCTGACCCAGATCGAGCAGCAGATCGGCTCGCTGACCAGCTCGGGGGCCCCGGCCCAGGCGTTCAAGAAGCTCATCATCTACGTGACCACCAAGTGCTCCTGACCTGGGGGAAGCGGTTCAGGTCGTGGCGGTCACCTTGCTCAGGTGCGCCGGGGCGTCGGGGTTGACGCCCCGCGCCCTGGCCAGTTCGCGGGCGAGTTGCTGGCCGCGGGTGATCGCGGCGATCACATGCACCGCCTCCGGCAGGCCGGGGGGCACCGGCAGGGAAGCCGACTGCGCCTGGCGGCTGTCGAGCAGCGCGCGCAGTTCGGCCAGGTCGATGTCGGCCGGGCCGCCGCCGTCCACGAGGAGCACGGGCGCGCCCGCGTACACCGCGGCGATGGGCCCGTGCAGCAGGTCGGCCGTGGAGATTCCCTCGGCCAGGATGCCGGTGGTCTCCTTCACCTTGAGCGCGGTCTCGAGCGCGGCGGCGTAGGCCAGCCCGCGGCCGGCCACCACCAGCCGGTCCAGGTCCCGCCAGCGGCCGGCGAGCCGGCGCACCGGCCCGGGGTCACCGAGCACGGTGGCCACCGCGCTGGGCAGGCCGTCCAGGGCCCCGTCAGGCACGGGCACGGCGCGCAGCGCCGAGGTGACCGTGGCCAGCACGGCGAGCTGGGCGGTCACCGTCTTGGTGGCCGGGACCGCCCGCTCCGGGCCGGCGTCGGTGGTGAGCAGCAGGTCCACCGCGTCCGCCAGCGGGCTGCCCGGCTCGTTGGTGATGCCAAGCACCACGGCGCCGCCCGCCCGGACCGCCTGGCAGGTGCTGATGATCTCCGGCGTGGCGCCGGACTGGCTCAGCGCCACTACCAGGTACCCGTGCCAGTCCACGGTGGCGTGGTAGCGGGTGTACAGGCTGGGGGCGGCCAGGCCGGCCGGCCTGCCCGCGCGCAGTTCCGCCAGGTACCGGCCGAACACCGCGGCGTTGTCCGAGGAACCGCGGGCCAGGAACACGATTCCGGCCAGCGGGCGGGGCAGCAGCGCGCGCACCGCGCTGGCGTCCGCCGGCGCCCGCGCGGTTACCCTGGCCAGCACGTCCGGCTGGGCGGCCATCTCGGCCGCCATCAGCTCCCCGGTCACCAGGTCCCCACGGCATCGCCGTCGCCGGCCGCGGCCAGCCCGGGCGAGGGGGAGGTCACCAGGCCTGGCTGCGCCGCCGCGCTCCCGGTGAGCTGCGCCCAGGCAAGCTCGGCACCTGACGCGAGGCAGCCGTCGACCACCGCGTCCGTGCCCAGGGCACTGACCCGTACGTCCGGCATGACCGGCGCGATCGGCCGCAGTTCCGCGGTGACCGCCTCGGCGAACCCCGGTGCCTGGCCGACGCCACCGCCGAGCACAATCAGCTCGGGATCGACGATGGTGACCACCGCGCAGAGCAGCCTGGCCACGAGCGCCGCCTCCTCCGCCACTACCGCGGCGGCACGCTCGTCGCCACGAGCGGCGGCGGTGAACACGCGGCGGGCCGAGACCTGGCCGCGCACGCCGGCCCGGCGCGCGGCGCGCACCACGGCGGGCGCGGAGGCGGCCGCCTCCAGCGCGCCGCGCTTGCGGGCGTCCGCGGCGTCGGCACCGTGGCCGCCGGTCATCGGCATGTAGGCGATCTCACCCGCGACCCCGTGCGCGCCGCGGAACAACTGGTCGCCGATGACCAGGCCCATGCCGATGCCCGTGCCGACGTGCACGAACGCGAAGCTGTCCACCTCGCGGCCGTGCCCGTGGGCCCGTTCGGCCAGTGCCGCCGCGTCCACGTCGTTCTCCACCACCAGTGCCTGCCCGAACACCTCCCGCAAGCGCACGAGCACCGCCGGGCGGTCCCAGCCGGGCAGGCCGCCGGTGAGGGCCATGGCGTTGCGGCGGGCGTCGTAGATGCCCGGGCTGCCGATGACCGTCTGGGTCACGTCCGGCAGCGTCAGCCCGGCCTGGACGCACAGGCCCTGCGCCAGGCTGACCAGTTCCTCGACCCGGCTGCGCCCGCCCGAGGCGTGCGACCGCGCCGAGGCCCGGGCCCGGACCTCACCGGCCACGTCGGCGAGGGCGCCGCGGATGTACTGCGCGCCCACGTCCAGGCCGAGCACGAAGCCTGCCTCCGGCCTGATCTCATAGAGCAGCGCCGACCTGCCCGGCCGGCCGATGCGCTGGCCCGCCGCACGGATCAGGCCCGCCTGCTCAACGGTGGCGAGGGCGAGGGACACGGTGGGCTTGGACAGCCCGGACAGCCTGGCCAGGTCGGCGCGCGAGCAGGGGCCGCGATCCCGGATGTGCCCGAGCAGAAGCTGTTCGTTGAGCGCCCGGATGAGCTGGGGACGCGCGGCCGACATAGCCCCCGGCGTGCCAGCCGACATGACCGTCACTGCCACCTCCGGCATCAATCCTGCACCAACTACTACCGTGAGCACATCCGACCGGCCGGTCGTTTGTCATGGTTGTGGCAACGGCGACAGAAGAATGTCGTCGTTGCCACTACGACTGCAAAACCGCACCCGGCTTCCGCTGGCCCCGCGTGCTCCCGGCCCTGGCGGCCCGCGGCGGCGAGCTGTTGCCAACCTGTTGTATCGCGGCCTTGTAGCCACCTGATAGTTAGGATACTGTCCTAACAAAATTGGGCAAGAGGGTTTTGCCCAGGCAAGAGGGCACGCCTCGCAGGCAGGCGCCACCCTGGTGGGAGGGGCACCGTCTGGCAGGCGTCGCCTGGCAAGAGGGCACCGCCCCTGGAAAGGTTCTCTGTGGCAGACTCGCCCGTCGTGCTCGGCCTCGACTTCGGCGGCACCAAGATCGCCTTGGCCGTGTGCGAGCCGGATGGCGAACTCCGCGCGTCCACCACCGTGTCCAGCGGCGGCGAACTGGGAGCCCGGGCGAGCTTCGATCGTGGCATCTCGGCGGCCAGGGAAGTGCTCGCCGCCGCCGCGCCCGGCCGCGAGGTAGCGGCCGTCGGCGTGTCCACCTTCGGGATCCCGTTCGACGACCGCGTCGAGCTTGCCCCCACTATCGACGGCTGGGGTGACCTGCCGCTCGGTAACGAGGTACGATCGGCCTTCCCTGGCGCAGCCGTGCGCCTGGCCACCGACGCGAAGGCGGCGGCCCAGGCGGAAGCGCGCTGGGGCGCGCTGGCCGGCTGCGACCCGGCCATCTATCTCAATCTTGGGACCGGGCTCTCCGCGGCGATCGTCGCGGGCGGAAATGTACTGCATGGCAGCAACGGGGCGGCCGGCGAGATCGGGTACAACCTGCGCGCCGCCTCCGACGTGGGTGTCCCGCTGGCTGCCCGGACCATGCTGGAGGACATGATCAGTGGGCAGGCGCTGGCCCGGCGCGCGGCCAGCCATACCCCGCACGGCGGGCCGATGGAAGCCGCCGCGGTCTTCGAGTCGGGCCGGGACGTCCCGGACCTGGACCGGCTGCTGACCGAGTTCGTGGCCGAGCTCGCCTTCCACGTCGTGAACCTGGCCATCGCCGTCAACCCCCTGCGGATCGCGGTCGGGGGCGGGATGGTCCGTTCCTGGGACCGCCTGCGGCCTGGGCTGCAGGACGCACTCACCGCGGGTGTGCCGTTCCCGCCGGAACTCGTCGTTGCCCGATTCCCGTCCGATGCCCCATTGATCGGCGCGGTCGGGCTTGCCGTGGACGCGGCCCGGGAGGGGGGCATCCACGGCGCCGAAATCACACTCCCTGCTGTATCGCTCAGTGAAGGGCTACCACTATGAGACCCAGACACCTGATGACTGTCGCGGTCCTTGCCACCGCCGGGCTGCTCGCCGCGGCCTGTGGTGGCAGTTCCTCGTCCTCCACCGGCACGTCGAACTCAGCCCCCAGCGGGGTCCTGACCATCGACAACGAGTCCGGCGGGACCTGGACCTGCGACTTCAACCCGTTCAACCTGTCCTACATCTCCGACTCGCTCGGCAACGTGTACGAGCCGCTCATGTTCGTGAACACGCTGCAGAACGCCAAGGTGTCGCCCTGGCTGGCCACCAGCTCTGCCTGGAGCAACGGCAACAAGACGCTCACGTTCACGATCCGCAAGGGCGTCAAGTTCTCCAACGGCGACCCGATGACGCCGGGCGACGTGGTGTACACCTTCAACCTGCTCAAGGCACACAAGACTCTCGATATCAACTCCGTCTGGTCGGTACTGTCCAGCGTCGCGCTGCAGGGGTCCGATCAGGTGGTCATGAACTTCAAGTCCGTCGCGGTGCCGTACTTCTACTACATCGCCGACCAGATCGGGATCGTGGACCAGAAGGTCTGGACGAAGATCGCGAACCCGGTGACCTACCCGGACAAGAACCCGGTCGGCACCGGCGCCTACGAGATAAGCAGCAAGACCTGCACGCCGCAGAACATGAAGTACACGGCCAACCCGCACTACTGGCAGGCTGGCCTGCCCAAGGTTGGCACGGTCAACTACCCGGCGTTCCTCACCAACGACACGGCCAACACCTACCTGGCCAACGGGCAGGCGCAGTGGGGCAGCCAGTTCATCCCCAGCATCCAGAAGTTCTACCTGTCCAAGAGCCCGAACTACCACTACTGGTTCCCGCCGGTCGCGAACGTGAGCGTGTTCATCAACCTCACGAACCCGATACTGAAGAACGTCGCGGTGCGCCAGGCCATGGCGTACGCGATCGACCGGCCCAAGGCATCACTGATCGGTGAGTACGGCTACGAGCCGGCCTCCAACCAGAGCGGGATCGTCACCCCGACGTTCTCCGGCTGGATGGACGCGCCGCAGGCGGCGTCCTTCGGCAACAACTACGCCTACAACCCGCAGAAGGCGATCTCCATCCTGCAGGCCGCGGGCTACAAGAAGGGTTCGGACGGGATCATGGCGAAGGGCGGCCAGAAGCTGTCGTTCACCATCCTGGACAACGGCGGGTTCTCCGACTGGGTGGCCGCGGTGCAGGTCATCCAGCAGGACCTCAAGGCGGTCGGTATCCAGGTCACCGCGAACAACGTGGCCTACTCCACGTGGCAGAACAACCTGTACCAGGGCAAGTTCCAGCTCGCCTACGGCAGCGAGACCGGCGGGCCGTCCCCCTACTACGAACTGCGGCAGTGGCTCTACTCGGCCAACTCCGCGCCGATCGGCACCTCCGCCGGCTCGAACTTCGAGCGGTACAGCAACTCGTCCACCGACGCGCTGATCAACCAGTACGCCACGACCGCCGACCCGTCCCAGCAGCACTCGATCGTGAACCAGCTGGAGAAGGTCATGCTCACCGAGGTGCCGCTCATCCCGGTCACCGAGTCGGTCGACTGGTTCCAGTACGACACCGGCAGCTTCTCCGGCTGGCCGACCCAGGGGAACCCGTACGCGCAGCCAGCCGCGTACAACTACCCGGACTGGGGTCAGACGATGCTGCACCTGAGCCCGAAGGGCTAGCAGTGGCGGCCGTCCCTGGGGTGCGCGGCCAGCGCACCCCAGGGACGCCGGCCACCCCGGCAGCGGGGCGCCGCCGCCCGCCGGCCGCGCTGGCGCCCGGCTCTTGCGGGAGCCGCCGCAGGTGAGCGAGCGTTGGGAGGACACACGATGGGCACCAGGAGGAGCACATGAGGTTTGTGTTTCGCCGCCTCGGCTTCTTCTTGCTGACCCTGTGGGTGGCGCTCACCTTGAACTTCGCGCTGCCGCGGCTGATGCCGGGCAACCCGGCACTGGCGATCATCGGCAAGTTCCGCGGCGGTATCAGCCCGGAGGCGGTCAAGGTGCTCGAGGCGCAGTTCGGCCTCAACACGCACCAGAACATCGTGGTTCAGTACTTCCACTACCTGGGCAACGTCGCGACGCTCAAGTTCGGCACCTCGCTGACGACCCAGCCAGGGAACTCGGTCGGCCGGATCGTGCTCGACGCCATCCCGTGGACGCTCGGCCTGGTGGGCGTCACCACGATCCTGGCGTTCATCCTGGGCACCGGGATCGGCATCCTGAGCGCGTGGATGCGCGGCGGCCGGCTGGACAGCATCATGCCGCCGATCTTCGTGATCATGACGGTGATCCCGTACTTCTGGATCGGCCTGGTGCTGATCCTGATCTTCGGCGTGAAGCTGCACGTGCTGCCTTACTTCTTCAGCTACAACTACTCGCTGACGCCCGGGTTCAACGCTCCCTTCATCGGCAACGTGGCCGAGCACGCCATCCTGCCGGCGTTCACCCTGCTCATCACGACGATCGGCATCTGGATCCTGACCATGCGGAACACGATGATCACCACGCTCGCGGAGGACTACGTGCGCATGGCACGGGCCAAGGGCCTGCCCGGCCACCGCATCATGCTGGACTACGCGGCACGGAACGCGATCCTGCCGAACCTCACCGGGTTCGCCATGTCGCTGGGGTTCGTGATCGGCGGCGCGATCCTGATCGAGGAGGTCTTCAACTATCAGGGCGTCGGCTACCTGCTGCTGCAGGCCGTCAACAACGAGGACTACCCGCTGATGCAGGCGCTGTTCTTGCTGATCACCGTGGCCGTGCTGCTGGCGATCCTGATTTCGGATCTGGCGACCGCCGTACTCGACCCGCGGACCAGGGGGGCGAGCTAGCCATGGCCACGCTGCAGACGCCGCCCGGGGCCAGCGAGACGGGCACCGGACCCGGCGGGCCGGCCGGTCCCGCGGCGGCAGGGCTGCCACTGGCCGGCGGCGGCTCGATCGCGGGCGCCCGCTCGCTGCGGCGGATGGCCCGCGCCATCACCGCCAACCGCAAGGCCACCGTCGGCACGGTGCTGCTGGCGATCTTCATCTTCGTGGCGCTGTTCCCCGGGCTCATCGCGCACGACAATCCGCAGGCCGAGATCTACAAGCGTGCGCAGACCCCGTCCGCACAGCACTGGCTGGGCACGACCGCCTTCGGGCAGGACATGTTCGCCCAGGTGATCTGGGGGACCCGGCCGGTCCTGCTGATCGCGGTGGGAGTGGGACTGCTCGCCACGGTGGTCGCGATGCTGATCGGCGTGGCCGCCGCCTACCTCGGCGGAGCCTGGGACGGGACGCTCAACGTGATCACCGACGTGCTCCTGGTCATCCCGCTGTTCCCGCTGCTCATCATCATCGGCAGCTACCTGCACGGCGCGGGGACCTCGGTGATGATCGCGGTCATCGCCGCGACCGGCTGGTCCTACACCGCACGCCAGCTGCGCGCGCAGGCGCTGTCGCTGCGCAACAGGGACTTTCTCGCGGCGGCAAAGGTCCGCGGTGAGCGCAGGCTCTACGTCATCTGCGTGGAGATCATCCCCACGATGACGTCGCTGCTGGTGGCCGCCTTCCTCACCAACGCGCTCTACGCGGTGCTGTTCTCCTCCAGCCTGCAGTTCATCGGGCTCGGCGACCCGAACGTGACCAGCTGGGGCACGATGCTCTACTGGGCAGAGAACAACGAGGCCTTCCAGACCGGCCTGCCGTTGTGGATCATCGTCCCCGGCCTGTGCATCGTCGCGCTCGGCGCGGCGTTCGCCCTGCTCAACTACGCGTTCGACGAGATAGGAAACCCGGCATTGCGGCCGGTCAGGAGCATGCGGA
>Ga0070697_100003815_pt1 | contig 11577 bp, 8 predicted proteins | sample KBSK1501metaG_FD_65475 | JGI IMG/M metagenome (GOLD analysis project Ga0070697, IMG submission 65475) | Corn, switchgrass and miscanthus rhizosphere microbial communities from Kellogg Biological Station, Michigan, USA - KBS K1-50-1 metaG | ecosystem: Host-associated > Plants > Roots >... | reverse complement strand
CCCTTGGGGATCGTCCATGCGCCGAGATCCTTCTTGGCCCAGAACGGACCGCCCGGATGCGCGAGCAGCACCTCCGGCACGTCCCCGCACCGCCGAAACATCAGCAAGCCGGCACTGGTCCGAGGCATCACCGGGATCGTACGTCATGTGGGCCCCGTCGGACCGCCCACCGGGCGGCCTTCCGGTTGCGGGGAGGTACAATCATCGAGCGTGGCCCAGAAGATCCTTGGCGTCGTGTTCGCGCTCCTTGGGTGGGCGGCGGCCGTCCAGGGGGCCGACGGCGATCGCCGGACCGTCCTGTGGGACGAGACGGCGACCGAGGTGCGCGCGGCCTCGGTAGCCTCCGCGGACCTCTGGGTGACGACCGCCGACCTCACCCGCGCCACCGGGTTCGTCTTGAAGCCGCAGGGCGTCTGCCGTGAGGAGCTGTGCTTCCCCATCCCGAAGGCTCGGAAGGCGGAGTTCCTTGCCGAGCAGTCGAAGGTGGCCTGGTTCAACCTCAGTGCCTTCGCGCGGCTCCTGAAGCAGCCGGTGGCACATGACGAGGCCGTCTCCGTCTGGTACTTCGGGCCGCGCCCGGACCAGCAACGCGCCGCCCTCATCTCGCTCCAAGCCCCCGATTTCACTCTCCCGGACATGGAGGGCCAGAGGCATTCCCTGTCGGATTTCCGTGGCGAGAAGGTCCTCCTCGTCACCTGGGCTTCATGGTGAGGGTGCCGTTTCGACCTGCCAGGCTGGCAGGCCCTCTACGAAGAGCTCGCGGCGAAGAACTTCGAGATCGTCTCCGTCGCCCAGGACACGGGTGGAGTCAAGGACGCCGGCCCGTGGATCACGGCGGCCCATGCCCGCTACACCGTGCTCGTAGACGAGACGCACCTGGTCACCAGGCTCTACGGAATGGTCAACGTCCCCACCGCCGTCTGGATCGATGAGCGGGGGCGCATCGTGCGCCCGAACGAGGTCGCGTTCGCCGACGATCGCTTCAAGCCCTTCCACGGCCTGGAAGCGGCGCCCTACCTGGCCGCGATCCGGAACTGGGTGTCCGAGGGCGAGCGCAGCGCCTTCGTCCTCAGCGAGGCGGAGCTGCGGGCGCGCCCCGGAACCCGGACCACGTTCTGGCCGACGCCGAGTTTGCCCTGGGGGAATACCTGTACAAGACAGGCCACCGCGCGCAGGCGATCCCGCATTTCAAGGAGGCCCAGCGCCTGAACCCCGATAGCTGGAACTACAAGCGCCAGGCCTGGGCCCTCTCCGACGCCAAGCGCGACTACGGCACCAGCTTCAACGAGGAAGTCGCCAAGCTGAACGGAAAGCCTTACTACGCCCCGCGCCCCCTCCCGCCGGAGAGGAAAGAGAACGAGAAGAATTGATCATGACCAGGGAATCGCGGGCGCTCGCGGGCAGCTTGCTCATCATCCTGCCGACCGTCATGCTCGGGGGCGCGAGCCTCCTCGCCCTCCTTCTCACGGATGGCTCCGGATACATGCTGAACCCGCTGCGCCAGAACCTGTGGCGGGCGGGCCATGCGCACGCCGGTGTGTATCTCGTGCTCGCGCTCGTGATGCTGCGGTACGTCGATGAAGCCGATCTCTCCCACGGGACCAAGCGCTTCGTGAGGCTGGCGGCGCCGCTGGCGGCGATCTTCGTGCCCGCCGCCTTCTTCCTCTCGTTGCCCTCATCGACCGCGACGCGGCCCAACGGCTTCATCTACCTCGCCTACGTCGGCGCGGTGATCCTGGGCGCGGGCGTCATCACCCTGGGCGTCGGCCTCATCCGGGCGGCCCGCCGATCCGGCGCGGCCTGAGTGATACGCAAGCTGAGGTTCACACTCCCCTTGCTGGCGATCATCGCCGGCTACACCTGGGTCTTCGTTCGGGTCGTCCCGCGCGGGGTCGGCCACCTCGTCACGGCGGTCGTCCTGGGTCTGTCGGCGTGGCGGGCGGCCCGCACCGGGGAGTGGGGCTTGCGCTGGTCCGCGTTCCTGCCTGCCCTCCGCATCGCGGCCGCGTTCACCCTGCCGGTCGTTCTCGTCATCTACGTCGCGGGATCACACCTCGGTCCCTTGCCGCGACGGCCACACCCTTGGCGTGACCTGGCTCTCCTGGTGCCGTGGGCCGCGGGACAACAGTTCGCGCTCCAGACCGTGCTGCTGAGGGAGGCCCAGGCGGCGACGTCGCGCGGGAAGGGGATGGCGCTGGCCGCGGGCATTTTCGGCGCCCTCCACCTGCCCAACCCGTTCCTGGCTCCCGTCACGCTCGTGGCCGCGGTCGTGTGGTGCTGGATCTACGACCGCTACCCGAACCTGGTGCCCCTTGCCTTGTCGCACGCCGTCTGCACGCTGGCCGTCGTTTACTGCTTGGACCCCGCCCTCACCGGACACCTCCGCGTCGGGTACGCGTACCTGCAGCTCCGCTGAACCGTCCGGCGGAGCCCGCCGTGGGATTCTAGGCGTGACCGTGCGTCGCGGGTAAGCCCAGGCGGCGCGCCGTCTCGCCCTCGTAATCGAACTCGATCACCACGGCCGGTTCGTTTCCGACGACCCACGCGTCGTGGCCCGGCTCGATGACGATCACGCGGGGCGCGACGAAGTCGAACGCGCAGTGGTCCGCGTACTCGCCGCTGACGTGCCCGCGGGCGAGAAAGCCGACGTGGGCGTGCATGCAGTACGGGGTCCCGACGATCGGCTTCATGTTCTTGGACCAGCGGAAGCCCGGGGGGTAGACCGCGCGTTTCACCCGGCCATTTCCCGCCCGGGCGACGTCGAGCTTGACGCCGCCCGCCTCCTGGTGATCCGCGCCCGGGACCGGAGCGAGTAACGGATCCATCGCCGCCTCCTTCGATGAGGGGGCCAGTATAGACCCTCGCTCCCGCCTCGCTCACGCGGCCTTGGGCGCGGGAAGGATCTTCTCCGTCAGCCGGTCCAGGATCACCACGCCGCCGAACCCGCCCAGGACTCCCAACAGCAGCGCGAGCGCGAAGACGGTTCCGTCCTCGGGCGGGCCGCCCCCCGGAACCAGCGCGGGATGAAGCAGCCCGACGCGCCCCGCCTGGTACAGGACCTCGCCGAAGCCGATCCCGAAGACCGTGTGGCCCACGAGGCCCAGCTTCATCCGGCCCCTGTCCCACGCCGGCATGAGCCGGGTCGTCCGAACCCGATGGACGTGCCGGCTCAAGGCGCCGAAGGCGCCGCTCAGGCCCGCGCAGAGAACCAGCATCGACGCGGCGATGCGCACCGTGACCGTCGCCGAGCCGGTGCCAAGATCGTTCTCGACGTCGGTCGCGACGATCTGCATCTCCCCCCAGCTGAAGAAGCCGAACCGGGCCGTCGCATGGCCGGTGGGCTTCGTCGGAGAGAGCTGCAAGCGCCTCCGATCGAAGCTCACGCCGCGGCGCGCGCTCATCTCGATCGTGTGCGCCTGGTCGAGGGCGGTGATCGCGGTGTGCTCGCTGTCCTCCAGCTCCACGGTCAAGGGAAGCCAGAGCGGCGATGCGTCGGTCTGGTCGGGCCTCACGACCACCCGCTCGGGGCGCGGGGGGACGAACTGGACCACCGCCACGTCTTCGTCTCCCCGCAGCGCGGCGGGACGCGCCTCGACGATTCTCGCGGAGACGCTGACGAGCCGCGGCTTCTCCGAGGAGATCTCGATCTGCCGGGAATTGCTGTTTCCCTCCGGGATCTCGAACTCCGCGAAGCCCGGGCTTTCCCGGCCGTCGTAGCTCACCGGCACCGCTGGCCGCGTCGCGATGCGGACCCGAACGACCTCGTTCTTCTCCACCCTTCGCCCGACGGTGACCGTGAACAGGGCGGTCGAGGAGCCGTTGACGGGGACCGGCAGGTGATCCTTCGGGTAGATGGCGAACGTATCGTCCGCCCAGGCATGGACCGCGGGCACCAGGATCTCGAGCAGGCCGGACCTGCCGGCCACGACGGTCACGAGCTCCTGCGCGGGCGCCAGGCCGTCGGAGGTCGCGCGAATCAGCAGCCGACCTTGCCGGGTAGCCCGGAAGCCGCTCGAGGCGGCGCCTGCGGTCGCTACGGTGGCCTCGCGGGGAGCGATGTCGCCCGACCCCGTCTCGGCCGGACCGGCGCTCCGCGTCTCGAAGTAGATCGTGCGCTCGCGATCGTTCGCCACCGGCCGGTAGTCGCGATCGAGGAACCCCACGCGGAGCCGGGCATCCTCGCCAACTCGAAGAGTGGTCTTGTCTATCGTCAGCTTCAGGCGGCCGGGAGCGGCCTGGGCCGAGCGCGTGCCCATCAACACGGCGAGACCCAGGAGGAATGCGGTCGTGGCCCGGCGTGTCGCCTTCGGGTGCATACGAGCCTCCTTCATCGGCACGCATGGATACGCATTGCGCCCCAAAAGGGCTGTGGGAAATTCCTGAGAATGTCCTGAACCGCTCGTGGGGTGTGCGGAACATCACCCTTGACATCGCGAGCCCGCCCTCGGAGACTAGCCGCTCTTCCCCGAGCCATGTGGTCACAGTCCTACGATCCCCTGCACAACGTCGCGCTCTCGACGCTTTGCGCGGCGCTGCCGGTGCTGGTTCTGCTGGGGACGTTGGCGGTGCTCCGGGTGAAGGCCCACATCGCGGCGCTGTTGGGCCTGGCCACGGCGCTCGCCATCGCGGTCTCGGTCTTCGGCATGCCCGTCGGGATGGCGCTCGGCACCGCGGCGTACGGTGTCGCGTACGGCCTCTTTCCCATCGGTTGGATCGTGCTGAACGTCATCTTCCTGTACCAGCTCACGGAGCAGCGCGGGCTCTTCGCGATCCTGCGTGAGAGCATCACCACGGTCACCCGCGACCGGCGGCTCCAGCTCTTGCTCGTGGCCTTCTGCTTCGGCGCCTTCTTCGAGGGTGCTTCCGGCTTCGGCACGCCGGTGGCGGTCACGGGCGCAATCCTGATCGGTCTGGGATTCCCGCCGCTGCTCGCCTCGGGCCTGTCGCTCATCGCCAACACGGCGCCCGTGGCCTTCGGCGCCCTCGGAACGCCCATCATCGCCTTGCAAGCGGTCACGGGGCTGGACCTCAAGCACCTGAGCGCGATGGTGGGACGCCAGCTTCCGCTCTTCTCCGTGATCGTGCCCTTCTGGCTCGTCTGGGCCTTCGCGGGCGTGCGCGGGACGCTCGAGGTCTGGCCCGCGATCCTCGTGGCCGGCGTGTCGTTCGCGATCCCGCAGTTCCTCATCTCGAACTGGCACGGGCCGTGGCTGGTCGACGTGGTGGCGGCGGTCGTCTCGATGGGCGCGGTGACGTTCTTCCTGAGGTTCTGGCGGCCGCGGCGCCACTGGGGTCTCGACGGGGAGGAAGACGCGGGCGGCGAGAGGGCGGCGGTCGCGCCCCCGCGCCAGGTGCTCCGCGCATGGGTGCCCTGGATCATCCTGAGCGTCCTCGTCTTCATCTGGGGGTTGCCGCAGACGAAGGCGATGCTCGACGGGATCTCGATCGCGCACGTGCCCGTTCCCGGGCTGCACAACCTCGTCCAGCGGGTGCCGCCGGTCGTCGCGGCCGCGAAGCCGGAAGCGGCCGTCTTCAACCTCAACTGGCTGTCCGCGACCGGCAGCGGGATCCTCGCGGCCGCCCTCATCGCCGGGCTGGTGATGGGCTATCGCCCGCGGGAGCTGGCGCGCGCCTACGGGAGCACGCTGAAGCTCGTGCGCTTCTCGCTGCTCACGATCGCCGCCATGCTCGCGATCGGGTTCACGACACGCTACTCGGGCCTGGACGCGACGCTGGGGCTCGCGTTCGCCCGGAGCGGATGGCTCTATCCGTTCTTCGGGACGCTGCTCGGCTGGCTGGGCGTGGCCCTCACCGGATCCGACACCTCATCCAACGTGCTCTTCGGCAGCCTGCAGCGGATCACGGCCGAGCAATTGCACCTCAGCCCCACGCTGATGGCGGCGGCGAACAGCTCGGGCGGCGTGATGGGGAAGATGGTGGACGCGCAGAGCATCGTGGTCGCCAGCACGGCCACGCGATGGTACGGCCACGAGGGCGACATCCTTCGCTACGTCTTCTTCCACAGCCTCGTGCTGGCCTGCCTGGTCGGCCTCCTCGTCCTGCTCCAGGCCTACGTGTTCCCGTTCACGAGCCTGGTCGTCCGCTAGCTCGACGAGGAGCTCGGCGTCCCCTACTTGCGCTTGACGTAGGTGATGCGCATGCCCGCGACTTCCTTGCCGTCGGGCGTCTTCGTGTACATGGTGAACACGCGCGAGCCGTCCGCCTTGTACTCGACGACCGACTTCGACTTGACGACCTTCCCCGTCATGTCCGGCCCTTCCATGTAGCCGGTCAGGACCTTCTTGGCGGGATCGTAGGTGGACTCGCCGATCATGAGGCCCGTGGACATGGAATCGGTCCAGCTCCCCACGTACTTCTTCTTCGTGGAGTCGTAGGCGCTGGTCCCGTGGCCGTCGAAGGGCATGCCGCCGAAGTCGCCCTTGAAATCGGTCACGACGCAGAGGCCTCCGCAGCCCAGCACGTTCGTCTCCACGGCCTTCGAGGTCATGGGCGGGGCGCCGGGCGCCATCCAGGACTCCACGGTGGCATCCCAGGTCCCCGCGTCCTGCTTGAAGAGCTCGTGCTCGGGGCCGGGCTTGGGCATGGGCGGCTCTGCCGCGGCCTGGGCCCGCACGGCGGGGGCGGCCGCCAACGTCGCCGCCAGGGAGAGGAACAGTAGCTGGGTCGACTTCATGAAGGGCCTCCTTGCATTCTCAGGTTAGAGGTAAGGTTTGACCCTACCTCCGCGCCGGTGCGCTCGTCAAGACGGGAGATGACAGACGGGAGATGCTCTCTTATAGAGCGTTCGGCGCGCGAAGCGGAGCGTCTCCTCTATCGTGTCGCGGCGGATTCACTCCGACGCGACACGCTTGATGATGTCTAGCGCGCAGCGGAGCGCGCCGCATTCGGAATCAGAACCCCGCGAGCAGGTTGAACTGCCAGAGGTGGCTCTTCAAGGGCCGGTCGAGCGGCTTCACCCAATCCACCTCGAGGACCGCGAAGCCGAGGACGTTGACCCGCGCGACCGCCCCGGCGCTTCTCGCGAAGTCGCGAGTACCCCCGAAGATCCTCGGCTTGGTGGTGCTGTCCCAGGCCACGCCGGCGTCGAAGAAGGCGCCGATCTCCACCGGGATGGGTCCGTAGAGGTCCTTGCGCCCGAACAGGCCGAGCAGCGGCGCCCGCACCTCCAGGTTGCCGACCAGCATGCGGCTGCCGAGGAGCCGGTCGAACACCGGGCAGCTTCCGTCGGCCTGGACGCCGCACTCGGAAGCGGTGAAGGATCCGACGTCGTAGCCCCGAATGAACTCCGGATAGCCCACGAACAGCGGGGTCAGCCTCGAGTCCTCGCCCCCGCTGCCGTAGCGGGCGTAGTGGAGCACGCGGGCGGCGATCGTCACCGGGCGCACGGGCATGTAGTACTGGCGGAAGTCCGCGAGCGCGCCCGTGTAGTTGAGCGTGCCGAACGTCGGGCTCACGTCGAACCGGAAGCGCTGGCCCATGATCGGGCTGGTGGCGCCGAACACCGACGTGTCGCGGACGATGGCCGCGTCGCTCTGCCACAGGTGGATCGTGGGGTCGCTGACCGTCTGGCTGTCGTTGAGGACCTGCTGCCCGCTGTTGAGCGCATAGCCCAGCGTCTGCAGGCGCGTGTCGAAGCCGATGCTGCGGTAACCGGTCGACACCTCGGCGCGCAGGGACGAGTCGAAGGGGTAGTAGCCCTGGGCCATGAGGCCGCGGTCCATCAGCCGCTGGGTGAGCGTCTGCTCGACGTAGACCCGCTGGCCGGACACGTTCGTGATCCCCGTCGAGAACCCGCCCGCGACGTACGGGATCTGCTCGACCTGGACGCCCCAGTTGAACCGGTGCGAGCGGTTTACGTAGCCGACGAGGCCGCCGATGTCCGTGAAGCCCGAGATGTTGTCGGCCTGGATCATGGTCTGGAGCGAGTGGTTGCCGAGCATGTCGCTGAACGACATCGAGATGCCGCCGCCGAAGAAGGCGCCGTAGCGGCTGGTCCCGCCGGCGAGATAGGGCTGGCCGACGTAGTCGAGCCCGAGCTTCGGCTTGTAGGGCGTATGCGCGAACGTCTTCGAGTCGGCGAGGCCGCTGATCGGGTCCGCTTTGGCGTTGACCACCGCGCCGGCGAACTTCGCGCCCGGGATGACGCCCGCGTAGCGCGGGTCCGCCTCGCCCGGAGCTTCCCATCCGGCGAGCTTGTCGGCGCCCTCGATCGCGTAGATCTCGTAGCGGCCCTCGTCGTAGGCGCTGTACGCCAGGCGGTCGGCTCCGGCCGCGGACGTGAGGGCGGGACTGAGCGCGGTGATGCCGCTGACGCCGCTCAGGAGGTCCGTGAGCTGGTAGAGCTTCTGGGACGCGACGTCGATGCGGTAGACGTTCGTGATCCCCGTGCGGTCGGAGAGGAAGAAGAGGCTATGGCCGTCCGCCGACCACTGGGGGTTGATGTGCTTGCCCCGCTCGAACGCGGGCAGGGCCCGGATCTCGCCGGAGGCGACGTCGACCGAAGCCAGCCGGTAGTTGCCGGCGTCGAGATCGTCGAGCCTGGTCGAGAAGCGGTCGGTGACGAAGGCGATCTGCCTTCCGTCGGGCGACCACGCCGGCTGCAGGTCCGCGAAGGCGTCGTGCGTGAGCCGCTTGAGCGCGCCCGCCTGGAGGTCGTACACGAACAAGTCCGTGAACCCATCGGCGAGCGCGGAGAAGGCGATGGAGCGGCCGTCGGGCGAGAAGCTGGGGGTGGAGATCGCGCCCAGCGTGGGGAAGGGGATCTCCTGGCGCTTGCCGCCCTCCGCATCCATGATCACCAGCACCGGGCGACCCTTGGCCACCGCGCCCAGCGCGAAGCGCTTTCCGGCCGGGTCCCAGGCGCCGCTCGAATCGATGAACTGCAGGCTCTCCAGGTGGGGGTCGACGACGGTTCGGGACAGCCGCTTCGTCACGTTGCCGGTGCGCGTGTCCTGCACGTACAACTCCACGGAGAAGAGATCGCGCTCGGACAGGAACGCCAGCCGGGAGCCGTCGGGGCTGAGGACGGGGCCGACGTTGAGCTTTCCGCCCTGCCGCTTCTCGGTGATGAGGGCCACGCCGTACGCGTCCGGGTCCTTCTTCCCGGTGATGACGGGCAGGCAGGCCTCCTTGATGGCCGCGTGCCAGTCCTTCGACAGCGTCGCCGCGTCCGCGTGCAGCACCGTCTTCAGCACCGTCTCGACGTCGTTGGTCCGGGGCCCGATCGCGCGGAGCATCTGCCCGAAGATCCGGTCGCCGTAGCGCCCGGCGAGGTAGGCCCAGAGCGCCTGCCCGTATCGATACGGAAAGTAGCGCGGGCTCTCGAGCTGGCGGATCGTGGGCAGTCCCTTCTCCTGGCGGGCGGCGTCGCGGATCCACATCGCGGTCAGCGGGTCGCTCGGTCCCACCGAGAGGTACTCGGCCATCCCCTCGATGAACCACAGCGGCATGCGCAGCGCGGAGGGATAGTTCGAGTCCGATATCCTGCCCTGGCCGGTCATCGAGTACTGGAACGCGTGCACCAGCTCGTGGCCGAGGACGTGGTCGGTCTCGGCCAGCGAGCCGCCGACGGGCAGGACGATCCGGCGCTTGAGCGCCTCGGTCACGCCCCCGGTGCCCTCTCCCGGCGCCCCGCCGAGCGTGTTCGTCTGCTGGAACTGGGGGTTGCTGGCGTAGAGGATGACCGGCTGGCGCTCCTTGATCTCGTGGCCGAGGATGCGGCTCAGCCGCGTGTACCACCGCTCGCCCATGCGGCCGACCTGCTCCGCGGCCTGTCGGCCCTCGGGGTAGTAGTAGACGTCGAAGTGCTGCGTCTTGAGCACCTCGAACTTCTGCCTTTCCCACTGCACGGCGTTGCGGCCGAAATACTGGGCGCGCGCGGGCACGGCGGCGCAGAGGGCGGCGAGGGCGACGGCAGGAATGAGGACCAGGAACCGTGGTGTCGAACGCGTGGAGCGCATTGCCTCCTCCGATAAGGGGACCCGAAGCAATCGCGTAGCAAGGCCCACGCCACGGCGGACGCCGTCACGTTCATACTGCAACGACGCCACTTTGCCATCCCGAGTCACGCGCGCACCCGACTTCGTGTCTCTGAACAAGGACACCGGCGTGTCCACATGCTGCGACGCCCCGCGTGGAACTTTTCCGCGGCGTCACGGCAAGTGACAATGAGGGCACGGTGACCGCCGCCCATCCCCGGGGCGGCGCGCGCCCGGCGTGTGGCCTGCGTCATAGCCTCCGGCCGCCGGCCAAACCCCTGCTAGACTCTGGAGTCGATGGCCGCAATCGCGGAGCTGCTGAAGGAGCGCATCCTCATCATCGATGGAGCCATGGGCACGATGATCCAGGCCCACAAGCTCCAGGAGGCGGACTACCGCGGCCAGGAGTTCGCGCGCCACCCGCGCGAGCTCAAGGGCTGCAACGACCTGCTGTCGATCACGCAGCCGGGGATAGTCGAGGGCATCCACCGGAAGTACCTCGAGGCGGGAGCGGACGTCGTCGAGACCAACACGTTCAACTCCACGGCGATCTCTCTCGCCGACTACGGCCTGGAGCAGGCGGCCTACGACATCAACCTGGCCGCCGCGCGGGTCGCCCGCCGGGCGGCCGACGCGGCGACGGCGTCGGGTCCGGGCCGCCCGCGCTTCGTCGCGGGCGCGATCGGGCCGATGACGCGCAGCGCGTCGATGTCGCGCGACGTCAACGATCCCGGCGCGCGGCAGGTGACCTTCGCCCAGCTCGAGGCCGCGTACTACGACCAGGTCCGCGGACTCGTCGACGGCGGAGTGGACCTGCTGCTGCCCGAGACGGCCTTCGACACGCTGAACCTGAAGGCGGCGCTCTTCGCCATCGCCCGGTACTTCGACGAGACGGGCCGGCGCCTGCCGATCATGGCCTCGGGCACGATCGTGGACCTGTCGGGCCGCACGATGACGGGCCAGACGGTCGAGGCCTTCTGGACCTCGATCTCGCACGCCGACCTCCTGTCCGTGGGCCTCAACTGCTCGCTGGGCGCGCGCGAGATGAGGCCGTACGTGGAGGAGCTGTCGCGGCTCGCGCCGGTGTACCTGAGCTGCTATCCGAACGCGGGCCTGCCCGACGGCTTCGGGGCCTTCCCGGAGACCCCGAAGATCACCGCCGGCCTCCTTCGCGACTTCGCGGAGAGCGGCTTCGTCAACATCGTCGGCGGCTGCTGCGGCACCACCCCCGACCACATCCACGCGATCGCGGAGACCGTGCGCAACCTTCCCCCGCGCGTGCCGCCGAAGGTCGAATCGTACTCGCGCTTCAGCGGCCTCGAGGCACTCGTCATCCGTCCCGACACGAACTTCGTCAACGTCGGCGAACGGACCAACGTCACCGGCTCGCCGAAATTCTCGAAGCTGGTGCTCGCGGGACGGTACGAGGAGGCGCTGGCCGTCGCCCGCCAGCAGGTCCTCGGGGGCGCCCAGATCATCGACGTCAACATGGACGAGGGGATGCTCGACTCCGAGAAGGCGATGACGACCTTCTTGAACCTCGTCGCCTCCGAGCCCGACATCGCCCGCGTCCCGGTCA
>Ga0070697_100003814_pt1 | contig 11578 bp, 8 predicted proteins | sample KBSK1501metaG_FD_65475 | JGI IMG/M metagenome (GOLD analysis project Ga0070697, IMG submission 65475) | Corn, switchgrass and miscanthus rhizosphere microbial communities from Kellogg Biological Station, Michigan, USA - KBS K1-50-1 metaG | ecosystem: Host-associated > Plants > Roots >... | reverse complement strand
CTCTCTATCCCTCCCCAACTACGCCTTCCAATGGAGTAGTGGCTACGCCTTAAGTACTTCGGTTGGCGACTACAGAGGGGTGGAAGAAGCTGCTGGACTTTAGTCCACGCGGAGTGTCACGGAGAGCCAAGCTCATATTGAACTTGCAGCCGTCAAGTGCATTAAGAGGACTGACATCCCTCCTAAATCCAGAAGGCGACTTCACAGGCTCATTGGCGAAGGTGTAGTCATCAGAACTCATTGCGCTTCTGTACCTGTTTCGCTTCTCGTTGGTCTGATTTAGGAGTGGATGTCAGCTTTACATAACCTTTTAGGACAATAATCATGGCAGAAAAACGATAAGTTATCTGAAAAACGACAACCACAAACAGTACAATGGCGGCTGCCACTCCCGGAGGAAAGTCGAAGGTGGAACGAGTAAACATGTAATTATACGAGTAAGATGTCATGCTTTGCACCTGGTTGCCACCCAGGATGTAGAAGAGATCGAATACACCGAGGGAAGCGAGTGTGCGGAAGAGTAACGCGACGGTCAGCGGCCCGTTAAGCATGGGCAAGGTAATCGCCCAAAATTGTTGGAAGCGAGTGGCCCCATCGACGTTGGCCGCTTCATACATTTCAGTGGGGATGACCTGAAGACCGGCCAGGAGCAAGAGGGCCATAAAAGGCGTGTTTTTCCAGACATCGGCGATGATGGCAGCGGTTATGGTGCCACTATTCGTCTGCAATAACGTCGCACCGGGCGCCAGAATGTGCATCTGCTGGAGGAAGTAGCTGATGATGCCTGTCCGGTCATTGTACATCAGGGACCACATCTGCGCGGAGATAACCGTGGGGAAGGCCAACGGGACAAGAATAGCGGCCCGTACCAGGCCGCGACCTGGAAACGTGTCATTCAGGAGGAGGGCAATTCCCAGACCAAAGATCGTCTCCAAGGTGACGGCGATGAGAGTGAAGATGAGCGTCGTGCTAATTGAACTGCGGAACTCACTACTAGCAACTAGCTGAACATAGTTGCTCAATCCAATAAACTCTGCACTGGGGCCGGGAGGCCTATCGAGGAAGCTGAGCCAAAGGGAATACAGGATAGGAAAGAACCCCCCTGCCAGAATCACGAGGACGGTAGGCAGTACCAGGTAGTACGGGGTGAGGCCATTTCCCAAATCCAAGCGTTCCCGTAGACTTGGCCGTTTGCTGAGGACTTCTACTGCTTGTGTTGCCATATGCACTTATCCGTTGATGCGGCTCTCCACAGCGAGAGGGCCTGCGAGCACGTCTGCACCGTGCGACTTCATTGCAGGCGACCTCCCGACGGGCACAGATACAGACACAGCAACTTCTCTACGAAGGTCATGTTCTACAGGAGGGGAACTGTACAGTTCCCCCACCTCTAGCTCCGCACTACATTATACTCTTTGCTCACGATGTCCTGCAAATCCAACTGGAAAGCACTCAACCGGGGTACCTGCGGCCCTCTCTTATTTCAGCGCGCAAGCCGGGAGTGAGGGTGAAAGTGGCATGTCGAGTCGGTCAACTTAAAGGCAAGACTAGATGCTTATTTTAAAGCTCAACGTCCGCGCGTTGCCGTCATCGTCGACCTGGAGCGTCAGAAGCCGACGAGTTGAATCATAGCTCGCGCCGGGATGCCCTTGGGCTGCATGCTCGTCCACAGCGTGAACCCTGATCAGGAGCTGGCGCGCTGGCGGAACATAAGCCCCTTCGCGCGCGCCGGTCTCGAAAACCAGCCGATCCTCCGTCCGGCGCAACGTGTAGCTCGTTGTACAGAACTGGCCCTGCTCGTACTCGAAGCTGTGGCCGTCATCCTCGTAGAGTGTGAATGTCCCTTTGTCTGGGTAGAGGTCCAGCGTCAGCGGGTCGAGCGGGTGCTCGTCGGCGTAGTGCAGGTCTGGCCCGCTGGGGATGATCGCCCCCGCGCGGACGTAGAGCGGCATGCGCTCCAGCGGCGCGTACGCCAGTAGATGAGCCGGTCCGGAGAGCAGTTCTTCGGTCCACCAGTCGTACCAGGCACCCGCCGGTAGGTAGACGTGGCGATGCTCACTGCCAGGGTGGTACATCGGCGCCGCCATAAGCTGTGACCCCAGCAGCACCTGGTCGTGGAGTGGGTAGGTGACCGGGTCGTCCGGGAAGTGATAGAGCAACGGCCGCAGCACGGGGATCCCGCGCCGCGACGCCTCCCAGAAGAGCGTGTAGAGGTAGGGAAGCAGCCGGTAGCGCAGCCGCAGGAACTCGCGGCAAATAGTCTCGACGTGCTGGCCGAAGACCCATGGCTCGTGGCGCTGGGTGCCGATCTCCGAGTGGCCACGGCAGAAAGGCGACAAGGCGCCGAATTGCATCCAGCGGGCGAACAGCTCGCCGCTGGCATTGCCAGAGAAGCCGCCAATGTCGGTGCCGACGAAGGGCACACCCGACAGGCCCATGTTCATGAGCTGCGGCATCGCTAACTCCAGGTGCTCCCACCAGGAGTCGTTGTCACCCATCCAGCAAGCGCTCCAGCGCTGTACGCCAGCGAAGCCGGAGCGTGTGAGCACAAAAGGCCGCTCGTCGCTGAGATATCGCCGCAGCCCCTCATACGAGGCTCGTGCCATGCCATAGCCGTAGAGGTTATGCACCTCGGCGTGGGTCGTTCGCTCGCCTTCCGGACCCTGGATGGCGTCGAGATCGATCGTCCCGACCTGGCCCACCCCCTGGCTAAAAGGGCGCTCGAACACCGTCGGCTCGTTCATATCGTTCCAGATGCCGCTGACGCCGGCATCCACGAGCGCCTTCTGCCTGTCACCCCACCACTCACGTATCTCCGGCCGCGTGTAATCGGCGAAGACTGCGTCATCGGGCCAGACGTAGCCGTGAAACACCGCGCCGTCGGCGCGGTGGATGAACGCATCGCGCTCCAGCCCTGCCCGGTAGACCTGGTAATCGGGATCGTTCTTTACGCCGGGGTCGACAATCGTCACGCTGTGGAAGCCATCGCGGCGCAGGTCGCCGAGCAGCGCCTGTGGATTGGGGAAGCCCTTCGGATCCCAGGTAAAGACGCGATAGCCGTCCATGTAGTCGATGTCCAGGTGAATCGCGTCGCAGGGAATGTCGCGCGTGCGAAACTCGGCCGTCAGCTCGCGCACCATCGACTCCGTTGCATGGCCCCAGCGGCTCTGGTGATAGCCCAGCGCCCAGCGCGGTGGCAGCGACATAGTCCCCAGCAGTGCGCCCAAGCCCTCGCTCACTTGCTCGGGCGTCGGCCCGTAAGCCACGTAGTAGTCGAGCTCGCCACCCTCGGCTTCCATCAGCCAGACGCCGGGTCGCCCCGCCCCAATGTCGAAGCGGCTGCGCCACGTGTTATTGAAGAAGACACCGTAGGCCAGACCGGGCCGGAGCGCCAGGAAGACTGGGATGGCGAGGTAGAGCGGGTCGGTGCCTGGTCCGTGGCCGTGGGCCGGATCGGTCGTCCAGTTGATCAGTTGGCGCCCGAGCTTGTCGAGGTGCCCTGTGCGCTCACCGAAGCCAAAGAAGTGCTCGCCGGCCTCGATGCGCTTGGCACAGGCGACCCGGCGTGGCCCCGATGCGGCCTGGCTCCACTGCATGCCCACCTCGTCGGCGCAGAACGGCTGCCTCTGCGCATCTATGAAGGAGAGGCTTCCCCCGTCGCGTTCGAACCGCACTGTGAGGGAGGCCGTTCGCAGCACGAGCGCGTGGCCCGACTCCTCAATCTCAAACGGTGCCTCCGGGAATGCATCGTCCACCCGCGCAACCGCCCAGGAGCGGCGGGCAGCGAACGCTCCATCAGGTGCCAGCCGCACCCGGATCATGCGATCGGTCAGGACCGTGATCGCGACGCGCGGGCCGCCGTAGTCGAGGATAAGGGTACGCCCTTCGCGTGTGGAGGAGCGCAAGGCTCCCAGGGTGATGAAGGATTCGGTCATTCTGTTCGCCTCCGTCAGTAGTCAGTGGTATCAACAGCTTCGGGAATTGCCAGGCAATCCTGGACAGATGTCATTTGTGCCGCCTTCCGGCGGTCCAGCTTGCCCCAGTTCCTCTGAACACGTCGTTCGTCGTCAGTGTGCAAATGACCACAGATGACATTACCGGATCTTCCTGGCCCTAGCGATCAGTTGCCTGCATGAATGATGGTGGCACCTCTCGAGTCCCCCAGTCTCCAGGAGTCGTGTCTAAGGTGAAGCGAAGGACGGCTCCCTGGGCGAGTTCATGATGGCGAAGCCATGAACGGTGCAGCGGTTTGCCATTCAGCGTCACGGCTTTCACGTAGAGACACTCCTCCCCTGCTTCGGGCGCCTCGATGATCAGGGAGTTACCGCTTGAGCCCAGGGCCATCTCTGTACGCGTGAAGATGGGAGCCACAAGCATATACAGGTCCTGCCCCATGATTGGATAGAGGCCCAGTGCCGAGCAGATGTACCAGGCACTTTGGCATCCCATATCCTCATTGTCGCTGAGTCCATCGCGCCTTGCGTGGAAATATTGCTCCCTGAGCGCGCGGACACGCTCGGATGATTTGTCCGGTCTGCCCACATAATGATAGAGGTACGGCACATGCAGCATGATCTCTTTCGACCAATAACGTCCTTCATCGAAGAAAGCATCAAGGTGCTGTAGAAAGGCTTCCCTTCCCCCATGTCGCTCGATCAACCCGGCGAAATCATGAAATGTTTGAAACGACCAGTGGCAGCTGGCTGCTTCATAGAAGTAGGGATCGAACGGGCCTCCGACATCGTTCGGATCAAAGGGGCTGATCCAGGCACCAGTGGGGCTGCGTGGCGCAAAGGCGTGGAGATCGGCACGCCAGAGATTCCAGAGCTTTTGGGCATTCTTGTAATAGGTTTGAGCCATGGTGTGATGGCCGAGATGTTCAGCCAGCCTGCCGATGCACCAATCCTGGTAACTATACTCCAGGTGGCGCGAGACACAGGCTGTTTTCACATTCGTCGAGACATAGCCCAGATCGCGATAGTCCGCCAGATATCTGCCATAGCGCCAGGGATCAGGAGAGGCGACCTCGTTATTCTTGCGCATATAGCCCAGCGCCTTCTCGTAGTTGATGCCAGACAGGCCTTTGAGTGCGGCTTCGCAAAACAGGACATCGGCTGAACTCCCCCCTTGCATCTGTGCGGCATGTCCCGCAATCCAGGCATCCGGGAGCCACCCGACATGATCGGCAATGTCAAGCAGACTATTGAGCAGCGCCACCTCCATTTGTGGATCAAAGAGGCTCAGCAATGCATTGGCATTGCGCACACTATCCCACAGACAGTACATATCAGTGAACTGTCGCACCCCGGAGTGCCAGGAAGGATATTCATCGTCGATCCCCAGATCGCTTGGCATGCAGAGCAGGCGCGTGAACAGAGTGTAGAAGAGCGTTGTTTGCTCGTCCGTGCCTCCCTCCACCCAAATTCGGCTCAGCGCATGCGCCCACGTCGTCCTGGCCTGCGCATGAATCGTCTCAAACGTTTTGTCCTGTGCTTCACGAGCGACACTGGCTCGCGCTTTGGCAAGGCTCACATACGAGATACCCACGCGCACCTCGACTGTCTGCTGTTGACCAAAGCTCGCGACAGCCTGGCAATGGGTTGCCGTCGCGACAGAACCGTCAAGGATACCTGCCCCATTGGCCACGATCCGCTGTGCAGCGGGCAGTGAAAATTGGGCATAAAAGTAGACCGAGTAAGGGAAACGATGGCCCCATCCCCCCTGACAATCAGCGCGTCCCACAAGCTCGTGATCGGAAATCCACTCGACGAATCCTCCGATCACCGCTCCCAGTTCCCGTTCAATGGTCGCAGGACGAATAATTGCGCCAACATTGATGAGGACATTGGCCTGCGTATCGTGGGGGAAATGGTAACGATGCACACCCACTCTTGGCGTACTGGTGAGTTCCACCCGCACCCCCGACGACGTCAGCGTAGTCGTATAGTAGCCTGGACTGGCCGTTTCCTGGCTGCGTTCACTGGCCTCGACCGTAAATCGAGGCCGCCCTGTGAAAGGCATCACTCCAATATTGCCGTAGCGACTTCCCCCCCCTGTGCCACTCACATGGGTATGGCTGAAGTAGATGATCGGGGCGGTACTGCTGTAGCCATTAGTAGGTTGAGGAGGAAGTGTGTCTGGGCCTAGGCGGACCAAACTGTAAGGGAGATAGGGACCACAGAGGCAGTTTCCTCTTCTATCGGTCCCGATAAAGGGATCAACGTATTCAAGCATCGACAAAAAGATCCCCCTGGCGTTGTGCTCCCGGCGAGTCGAGATGAATTGGACGCGGTACGTCGCGCGTCCAATTCTCCCACGTTACCGTTGCTAAAAGAGTGAACTTTTGTATTCATCCCCGAAAGGATGAGTGAAAAGCCCATCTTCTCCCATGCAAAGCATGAGCGAGCGTGGATAGCTCGTCGGCGGCAACCGCAGCGCCGAACCTCCGTCGGTATACGGCAGAGGTTTATCCCACGCAAGGAGGGATTGCGGATGCGAATTTCACGCATCAAATGTGGCTCCAAGTATACAATAGTTCGACAAAAATGGCAAAAGTCAGTTACCCTTTTACTGCTCCGGCGGTCAAGCCAGAAACGATCCGGCGCTGTAAAATCAGCACCAAAATCGCAAGCGGAACGGTCACAATCACGGCGGCGGCGGCAATTTCGCCCCAGGGGATGGTATGTTCGCCGGCGAAGCGTGAGACCCCGACGGTGATCGGCTGTGCACTTTCATCGGTCGTCAGTGTCAAACCGAAGATAAAGTCGTTATAGACAGCGATGAACGTGAGAATAGCCGCCGCGAAGACACCAGGCGCGGTGAGTGGCACAATTATATACCACAGGGCACGCAAACGCGAGGCCCCATCCACCCGGGCTGCCTCTTCCAGGTCTGGTGGCAACTCGCGGAAGAACGAAGTCATGAACCAGACTGTAATGGGTAGGGTGATTACGAGGTCGGGGATAATCAGGGCAATGTACGTGTTGTAGACCGGAATCGGGCCAGTGAAAACCACGAAGAGCGGCCCGACCATCGCGATAAACGGTAACAAGGCCACTGACAACGTGATCCCCAGCACGATGGCTTTGCCGCGGAACTTCGTACGCGCAATAGCATAGGCGCAAAGTATGCCAACGAACAGTGCCAAAAGTGTGGTGACGGCTGCGATGATCGTGCTGTTGAGCAGATCATGTGTAAAAGTGGACAAACCAAGATCGGTTGCGAAGTTCTCCAGGCTGAAAGTATGGGGAAAAAGCGTGGGCGGTGAAGCGTTCAGTTCGAGTCCACTCTTGACTGCCGTCGCAACTGACCAGTAAAGAGGAGCCAATGCGACGAACACAATCAGCACTACAGCGGTATAGCGACCTATCTTGCCCCATGGTATGCCCCCTCCCGGTTTTGCGGTGCTCTCGCTCGCTCGTGCACTTGGAGAAACCTGCTCCGTAACTGCCATAATACATCTCCTTCCTTTCTAGGTACGGCTAGATCGACACCCTACCGTTGCGCTACACGCATCCACAAGACAAAGAGCAACGCAATGATAATTCCGGTAAAAAAGAGTATCATTGAGGCAGTCACTCCAGCAGCAAAGTCGAATGTGGAACGCGTAAACATGAAATTATACGAGAACGATGCCATGCTTTCCACCTGGTTGCCGCCCAGTATGTAGAGCAGATCGAACACGCCCAGGGAAGCGAGCGTGCGGAAGAGCAACGCGATGAGCAGCGGCCCGGTGAGCATGGGCAGGGTAATCCTCCAGAACGACTGCCATCGCGTACTCCCATCTACGCCGGCCGCCTCATACAATTCATGGGGGATGACCTGAAGTCCTGCCAGGAGCAAGAGGGCCATAAACGGTGTCGTCTTCCAGACGTCGGTGATGATGGCAGCAAGAATAATGCCATTATTCGACGACAACAATGTACCACCTGCTGGCAGTACGTGAATCTGCTGGAGGATGTAGCTGACAATGCCTGTACGGTCATTGTACATCAGAAACCATATCTGCGCGGAGATAACTGTGGGAAAGGCCCAAGGGACAAGAATAGCGGCCCGTACCAGGCCACGACCTGGAAACGTGGCATTGATGAGGAGGGCAATTCCCAGACCAAAGAGCGTCTCCAGGGCCACGGCGATGATCGTGAAGCCGAATGTCACGCCAATCGCTGTACGGAACTCGCTACTACCCAGTACCTGAGCATAGTTTTGCAATCCAACAAAATTTGAACTACTGCTGAGAGGGTTAGCTTGCAGGCTGAGCCAAAGGGAATTGATGATGGGATAGCCTGCTACCGCCAGAATCACGATGATGGTAGGGAGTACCAGTAAGTACGGTGTCAAGCCACTTCCCACATCCAGGCGTTCTCGCAGACTCAGGCTTTTCTCTTTGGTGGCTACTTCTACTGCTTGTGTTGCCATATGCACGTATCCCTTTCGATCGCTATCCACATCGAAAGTGCTTACGAGCGAATATGCAAAGTGCAATTACACGCAAGGCGACCTCCCGATGGGTTCAGATACAGACACAGACGACTTCTCTACAAGAGTTATTTCATACAGTGGAGTATCCGTACGGATACTCCACCTCTAGCGACGCACTACACCACCTGCTACCTGTTCACGATAGCCTGCAAATCCGACTGTAGTGCACTCAAAGCAGCTGCAGGAGTGCTTTGCTTGGTAAGTGCATTATGGACTCGCAGCTGAATGGCCTGCGAGATGTCTGGGTAGAAGGGAGAAACCGGGCGCGGCTGCGCGGTCTGGAACACGGGAAACAATCTGCTGAAGAACGGATTCTTAGCGAGCACCTCGGGGTCCGTGTAGATGCTCTTGTGCGTCATTGTCAGCGACAACTGCAAGGCGAGGGTTTTCTGCGTGGGGAGGCTGAGCTGGTACTGGATAAACTTCCAGGCCGCGTCAGGGTTCTTGGAGAAGGCATTGATGCCATATTGCCAGCCGCCCAGGCTTGAGTGGCCGGTGGTATTGCTGCCACCATAGAGCATGGGATGGACATCGAACTTTTTAGCAACCTTGGAGGTCGACGGGTCATTGCCCAGCGCAAAGGCATAGGGCCAGTTGCGCATGAAGGCCGCGTCCCCGTTCTGCCAGGCTGAACGGCTGCTCTCTTCCATGTAGGTGGTCACCGCCGATGGCGAGATCGTGCCCACCCAACTGGCCATCAGCGTCAAGGCCTGCACACCTTCTGCGCTGTTGACGGTGACCTTCTTGGGATCGTTGGGATCTAGCACGGAACCGCCATAACCGTAGAGGACCTCGGTAAAGTCACAGACGAGCCCCTCGTACTGTGCCCCCTGCCAGATGTAGCCAAACTTCGCCTTGGACGGGGCGGCCGCCTTGGCCATGGTCGTCATTTCATCCCAGGTTTTTGGAGGTGTTGAGATAATATCTGTGCGGTAGTACATCAGCCCAGCATCGGTGCGGTCCGGTGCCGCCCACAACTTGCCATTGTAGGTACAGCCTGCCAGCGGGCCTGGCAGATAATTCGCCCGATCGCTGGCTGGCCACTTATCATCCAGGGGAACCGTCCAGCCATTGGCCCCAAACTCGGCCGGCCAGATGATGTCCATTGGAAAGACATCGTAGGAGGTACCGCGGGCGCGTAGCATGGTCGTGAGGATCGTCAGGAGTTGGTCGGTGGATTGAGGCGCATTACTGTTGTAGTTGACGTGGACACCATTATTTTGCGCATTAAAGGTTTTCACAAGTCCTGCGTAAATGCCATTGGTGTCACGTTCAATATAATTAATGTTGACGGTTTGCCCATTGCCGGTGGAACTGTTGCTCGTGCCACCGCAGGCTTCCAGCAGCGAGACGGCTGCGGTGCTGCTCAAGCCGACGGCAACAGCACGCTCAAGGAACGTCCGGCGGGTTATGCGCCCGGCACGGATTTTGGTGATGATTTCATCAATGACTTCACCTTGCTCAAGAATCATGGAGAGTCCTCCTTTGGAGTAAATACTGTCTGACGTAGATGAAAACACCAAACACTATCAAGTGTTGGCTCGACTTCCAATCTACTGGACATCCGTGTCCAGCAGTCCTTCTCTAGAGATTTTGGAAGTTCTCCAAAGCTCTCTATTAAAATTTGGGAGCATAATGAAAGTACGTCATTTTGTCGACAAATTTCACAGTATGTGCGTTGCAGACGGAACCCTTTTGCCGGACTCACTTACCTCTATTATAACTTACATCAGCGTAAAAATTAACTGTGCTGAGCAGTGGTAGCCTTTTTCACTGGGCTCAATCAAATCAAAACTGCACAAAAACTCAGGTCGACTAACTTTTCAGTACCTGTATTCGTCTGAACGACACACCTTTCACGCTGAAGTTTCAGTTGAGGCACACTCCTTTCTGCGCAGTAGAATGACTTTGTTCAAGCCATCGATTGGACTAAATATGCTAGGTTAAATTTGGAAACGATTCCGAAGACTTGTTTTAACAATAACACAATATTTTCCACTTGTAAATAGGCGCGCATAGGGCCGGGAGGCTCCCGCCTCGATACACGCTTCGCTCAGAGCAGCTGTCGGTCTGTGCCCGCGCTGTGCAGCGTCTTGCTTGCACAGTGCAGACAGGTCTTGCACTGCTCTTCCGCTGCTCGCACCGCCTTCTGAGTGGCTGCTCGCATCGCGTGCTGGCCTGCTTCATGGACAAGGTATTCGATCTGGTTGATGTCTGCGATTGCAGGAAGGTCGACGTTGATTGATACTGTGACTTGCATGAGGGGCTTCCTCCTGTGACTCTTCTTGAGTTTTTGTTCACATTCCTTCTCTCAAAGAGCATTAGGAAGAAGGAAGCCAAATTCTCTTTACAGGGTGTCTGTACGTATGTTATTCTCAGGTTAAAGATATTGTGTTACAAACCTGGAGACGTTTCCAATGCTTGAGCTAACCCGGATTTTGCAAACAGAAGGCGGCTGAGATGGCATCAACAATCCATGATGTAGCGCGGGTTGCTGGAGTGGGTATTGGGACCGTTTCGCGTGTCATAAATAATCACCCTGGAGTAAGGCCTGCCACCCGCGAGAAGGTGCTGGAAGCCGTTGCTCAGCTTAATTACAAACCTAACCCGATCGCCCGCAGCATGATTTCGAAGCGTACCGGTGTAATTGGGGTCATAGTCTCGTTTTTCACTCGTCCTTTCAATACAGAGGTGCTGCGCGGTGTGGAGGCTGTTCTGGGGGTGCATCGAGCGTTTGGGGAAGAAGGTCTACTCTTTGAGCCAGAACTCATGCTGACGAGTGAATGGTACCGGCATGGGGGAAGGTGGCGGCACTGCAGCTTCTCTCGCGAGAAAAACGGCCAACCGCTATTTTTGCCGCCTCTGATATGCAGGCGGTAGGAGTACTGGAGGCGGCAAAAGACCTGAATATCAACGTGCCTGAAGATTTGTCTGTTATAGGTTTCGATGGCATTGAGATAGCGGAGTTGCTTGGAATCAGTACGATTCAGCAGCCGATGCGGCAGATGGGGGAGTTAGGAGTAACTGAAACTCCCTACGGCTCAAGCCGAGGGGTTCTTGGTTTGCTTGCACTCTCCCTACCCTGCGATAGGGCCTC
>Ga0070697_100003813_pt1 | contig 11579 bp, 9 predicted proteins | sample KBSK1501metaG_FD_65475 | JGI IMG/M metagenome (GOLD analysis project Ga0070697, IMG submission 65475) | Corn, switchgrass and miscanthus rhizosphere microbial communities from Kellogg Biological Station, Michigan, USA - KBS K1-50-1 metaG | ecosystem: Host-associated > Plants > Roots >... | reverse complement strand
GCAACGCTTCCAGCACCGCGCGCGCGTTCGAGAATGCGAGGCCGATGCCGAGACCCATCACGAGCGGCAAGTGCAACAAACGCGGCGCGCGCTTCTCGTCGAGATACCAGACCGCCGAACCGTAAAACAGCACCACCGAGATCGACGAAAAGAAGAGCAGCGGCAAGTCCAAAACCATCAGGTGATAGAACGGCTGGTTATAACGCACCAGCAGCAACGGAAACTGTAGAAAGCTCGCTACGATCATCAGCGGATAACTGATGTTGCCCGTCAAACGGAAGAACATTTCCAGCTTCACGCGCAGCGGCAGCGGCGCCAGCCAGATGCGCGGATAAAGCTTCAGGCCAACCTGCATCACGCCCTTGGCCCAACGTCGCTGTTGTGCCTTGAACGCATTGATCTCAACCGGAATCTCAGCCGGCGCTTCTTCGTCGAGCAGATAGACGAACTTCCAGCCCATCAACTGCGCACGGAAACTCAGATCGGTGTCTTCAGTGAGCGTATCGTGCTGCCAGCCACCACTCATCTCGATCGCTTGTCGCCGCCAGATGCCGGCAGTGCCGTTGAAGTTGAAAAAGCCACCGGTGCGATTGCGTGTGGTTTGTTCGACGACGAAATGACCGTCGAGCATGATCGTCTGGAGTCGTGTCAGCAGGTTGTACTTGCCGTTGATGTGCGACCAGCGCATCTGCGCACAACCAACCATCGGATCCGTAAAGAAGTCGACAAGCTTGCGGAGGCAATCCGGTTTGGGAACGAAGTCGGCATCGAAGATCGCGAGCAATTCGCCCTTCGCGGATTTGTTGCCGTTTTCGAGTGCGCCGGCTTTGAAACCGGTGCGATCCGCGCGATGGATGTAGTGAATGTCGAAACCTTCGGCGGCGTACTTCGCGACGACCCCTTCGGCAACTTTTACTGTTTCGTCGGTTGAGTCGTCGAGGACCTGGATCTCGAGCTTCTCACGCGGGTAGTCGATCGCAGTAATCGCTTTGAGCAAACGATCGACCACGTAAAGTTCGTTGAATAACGGAAGCTGGACCGTGATGTGGGGCAGCTCAGCCTCGCTGTATCTTGCCGACGGCTGAGGCACAAACTTGCGATAGCGCCAGAAGTCGATGACCTGCTTGATGCGATAGGCGCCGTAAACCGCGAGGGTGCCGAGAATCGCGAAATAGACGATCAGAATAATCCAATCGAAGGTGTCGAGCTTGTAGAGCGGGCTGATATTGCCCCAGGTTTTATTGGTGACGTCGTGAAAATAGCGCTCGAAGATGGCTTGCGGCGGAAGTCCTTTAGGACTGGGCCACGGGGTTGGTGCTGGAGCTTGAAACATCATGAATTCCGGTACATCCAAAAGCGCAAGATTCTACCCTATGCGGGCGAACAATGCGAAGCCGCACGGCGCTAAATCCGGCGTTCCGGGGCGCTGTAGTCGCTGGGGGCGGCCGCAATACTTTCCGTGGAGGCGAGTGTGAACGTTGGCTGCGGCGGTGTGCTCATTTGTAAGCCCCTCAGGCTCAAATCAGCGATTCCGGGCATAACGTATAACACCGTCACACTGCCCAGGAGCGCGCCGGTGAGCAAACGTGACGTGTGTGTGTTCTCCCAAATTCCAAAAAAAGTCAGGCTGAAGTCGATCAGCAGTGGAAGAACGGCCAGAAACAAGAACTGTCGCGGGGGAATCGCCGCGCTTCGAAGCGAACGCACGAGCGGGTAAATCAACAACGTAAATGCGAATCCGGCGTAAAGCCCCGTGCAACGCGAACAAACAGCGAGCTTGTGCCCGTCAATAAAATAAGAACGATCCGGACGTTGATGGCAAAAAACACCGAAGCCTCGGTAAATTCCCTCTGCCACTTCGCTGTGCCCACTCGCCGCTGCCAGCGGGGCAATCACAATAAGCGAAACCAGGAACGTGACCACCGCCGCACTAACTAACCAGAAGACCAGCGGCCTTCGCGTCGGCACCACCTGCGGCAAATACTGACTCATCCCTATCTTCTTGTGCCTGTTTGTGGCTAAAACCTTATGACAGTGTCTGGGCCACCCTCGATATGCAGCGTATCGACAAAGCGAATGTGGCGCGACTCAGTCGTCATCACCACCGAATGCGTTCGCTTGCCCGAGCCGAAGAAGCGCACGCCTTTTAATAACGCACCGTCAGTCACACCGGTTGCAGCAAAGATGATCTTCTTACCCGGGGCGAGGTCGTCGGTGTCGTAGATTTTGTTATGATCCCTGATTCCCATCGACGCCAGGCGATCCAGCACTTCCTCACGAGCCGGCACTTTGTCTTTATCAACTCCAAGAAGTTCCGGATCAAAAACCAACCGAGCCTGAATCTCACCGTTCAAGCACTTCATTGCCGCGGCCGTGATGACGCCTTCCGGCGCGCCACCGATTCCCATGAGGGCATGAATGTTTGTGCCAGCTACCGCCGCAGAAATACCCGCTGACAAGTCGCCATCCGAGATTAGGCGAATGCGAGCGCCCGCATTTCTCACGTCACCGATAAGTTTTTTATGTCGCGAACGGTCCAGCACAATGACTGTTAAGTCTTCGATGTCGCGTCCCAAACGGCGCGCGATGTTTTTCAGGTTCTCTTTGACCGGTGCATCTATATCGACGACGCCGCGCGACGATGGTCCGACCACGATCTTGTCCATGTAAATGTCAGGCGCGTTTAGCAGCCCTCCACGTTCGGCCGCAGCAAGGACGGCGATTGCGTTGTTCGCGCCGAGGGCGCAGAGGTTTGTGCCTTCGAGCGGATCGACAGCAATATCAACCTCCGGGCAGGACTCGGCAATCTCCTCGCCGACACCGAAACCACCGCCAACTTCCTCGCCGATGTAGAGCATCGGCGCTTCGTCGCGTTCGCCTTCGCCAATCACCACACGCCCGCGCATGGGAACACTGTCCATTACTTCCCGCATCGCTTCAACGGCTACGTGATCCGAGCCCTTCCGGTCACCCTGTCCCATGGTTCGGGCGGCAGCGATCGCCGCGGCTTCGGTTACGCGCAAGAAATCCAGAGACAGCTCGCGCTCTGTTCTGAGGTCGTCACCCATCTGCTTCTCCTGGTTAGGAAGTAATCGTCAATTGCCCGTTCATACTAGCAGAGCATCCTACAATTTTGTAACTTCGAATCTGTGTTACGCCGAAGGCGTTCGCTAACCTCAGCCCAGGGTTGGAACCAACCGACACCCCTGGGACGTTTCATGATTGCATTGAACCCGAAAGGGTTCGCCCGATGCCGAGTTTCCGGTGGACAAACACGCTCTTAGCGAGTAATCTCACGCGCACTCTTCGTTTCAGGTCCTCACAAATGGATCGAAGAATAGAACTCGTCATCGCCAAACTAAAAACCGAACCAGCGCTCGCCTGGGACTTTGCTGCGCTCGCAGTGCTGGTCAATCTCTCGCCTTCGCGCTTTCGCCATCTCTTCAAACAGGAAACGGGAACGACGCCCGCGCAATATCTCAAAGAGGTTCGTCTGCGCCGGGCCGCGAAACTCCTGCGCAACACGTTTCTGACTATCAAGCAGATTCTGAAAGACGTAAATCTGGGTTCGAATGCTCACTTCGTCCGGGACTTTCGGAAGCTCTACGGAATCACGCCGACAGCTTATCGCCGCACCGTCGGCCGCTTTGCCAAACGACGTCGACGACGTAAAAACAGATCTTCAGCCACTCCAGGCAAAATTTAGCCGTTTTCGACAACAAACAGTCATTGACTGCCCTCACCAACAAGCCTAAATTGCTGTCTACCCACCGGAGTCGATAAATTCAAACAATGGAGTCTTTGAAAATGGTTTTCCAGTCCTCACGTGGAAGCAAATCAGTCGCCTGGTCCAGCTTGTGTCTATTGGTTGTCTTACTCGCAGCAACTGCTCAGGCACAAACGCCTGAGACGGTGCTCGCGAGAGTTAACGACAAGGCGATCACTCAGAAAGAGGTAGACGATTCAATTGCAGCGCAAATCTATCCGCTGCAGCAACAGCTTTACGCCATCCGGAAGGCCGCGCTTGAGAACCTCGTTACTCGAAAAGTTCTCGAGAGCGAGGCCGCCGCAAGAAACGTCTCTCTCGAAGTGCTTCGCAAACAACTCACTCTCGGCGAGATCAAGGTAACCGATGCTCAAGTGGAAGAGGCTTACAAACAGAACGCTTCGTTTTTCGCGTCGATGAGTCCGGACGAAGCACGTGAGCGTTTGCGACTCGATCTGGAAAATCAGGTGCGCATGAAAAACTATCGTGCGGGACTCGAAGCGTTGCGGAAGAAGTGGACCGTCAGCGTCGATTTTTCGGCACCGGTATTTGTTTCTGAGTTAGACGACGGAGTTTCGCCGGCGAAGGGACCTGCGCATCCACGAGTAACGATTGTGGAGTTTTCGGATTTCGAGTGCCCGTTTTGCAACCAGGTGCAGAGCACGCTGAAGCTGATCACTGACAACTACGGCAAGGAAGTGCGTCTGGTCTTCAAACACCTGCCGTTGGAGGGACACCGAAATTCCTTCCCCGCGGCGCGAGCGGCTTACTGCGCCGGCGAACAGGATCGTTTCTGGCAGTTTCACGATGCGCTCTTTTCGTCGCCAGATCATTCGACTTCGGCGCTTGAACTGATTGCGTCCAGGCTCGGACTGGCGCGAGAGAGATTTCAGGCGTGCATAAACTCAGAGCAGTCGCGCGCTGCCATCGTCAAAGATCTCGAAACGGCGAGAACGTTTCGGATCGATAGCACGCCCAGTTTCATCGTCAACGGCAAACTCATCAAAGGTGCACTCAGCTTTGCCGATTTTCAAAAAATCATCGAGCAGGAGCTAAGCCGGAACGATAGTCAAAAACAGTCATCAACCAATTAGGAGATCCTCACATGAAACGAATTGCTTGCTTCGTCTTTTCTGTAATCCTCCCGTCTACGCTGATGGTATTCATAGCGCATGGTCAGAATCGATCTTCCCCGCAGGAAAAGATCGTGCGCGAGACCTACCAAAAACTCGAAACTTACAACGCCGCCGCTCAAGTTTTTCAAAACGACTACGCTCGAAAGCCCCTTCGTTCCGATGCGAGCTTGAAGTTCACGCTTGGTGAATTTCGTGTCGGGAGTATTCAGGACGTCCTCTACACACCGTATCGAGATCTGGTGACGTTGCCGACCGGCGATGTGGTCTCACTGACTCGTGGCGGTCACGCAGTGAATGGTGGACCACAGGAGGCGACTTTCGACGCTGCCTGGGAACCGGGGCAATACGCTTCGGTCTTCGATCCGGCTTGGACCGTTGCGGATGTTTTCCATTTCGAAGCGGCCAAGTACTACAACGTGAAAACGTTTGCATCGTACCAGGTGACCGTAACTTTGAATGGGAGATCTCGCAGCTATCGTGCCCTCGCGCTGTTTCGTGATGGTGCTTCCGACCGCGATGCGCCTGAGTTTTGGGACACGATCGTTAATGGCGTGGCGAATGTTTGGGAAGAGAAACGCCCGCCGTACATGGTGAAGGCAAAAGCGCCAATCGATAGCTCAACGACTCTATTAGAGAGCCCCGTCGCGGAATCCAGTGACACACTCAGTGGCGATGGAATGTTTGCCCAGGCCACTGCCGGCGACGGTGGCACTTACGCGCAGACGTTCAGTTCCACTTCATTGCCTTTGTGGCTCAGCGGTGACGACCAGGAACATGCATCCGGCCGGCATGGTGGCACGGCTGAATTCACGGGCGTTTGTGAGCAACTCCCGGGTAGTCTGCAACGCTGCTCCGTAAAGATCGATAAATTTGTCGCTTTCGAAACCGGCACCTTAAGCAATCTGACCTCGTTCTTTTTCCACGTTGGCTCAAAGGATCAAAAAACCGAGGACGGTACAGCGCCACTTGGAAGTCCGGTCTCGTGTGCTTCGGGCACAGGTGTAGCTGTCTCAACCTGTCTGTTTGGGAGCAATTGCGGCGGCAGTGCCAATGTATCGCTGAGTATCCTCGTCGCATCCGTTTCAGCGAGCGTCAGCGGTGGCAACCTCTGGCGCGATGCTCATGCCGAACAATTCAAATGTAATCTCTCTGCAACCGCTGGCGGCACGTGTACGACGCCTGCATTCAACGGCACTTGCCCGACTGGCACCACTCCCAACGGTTCGGGACTCTGTTGCTTTAGCGGCACCAAAACCGGAAATTGCGGGGTAGCCTTCGCCAACAAGTGCATGATGTATGGCGGCGACTACGATTTTCTCAGTTGCACTTGTCTGGGCTGCGACACGTGCGGTGGTTCTCCGATCGTGATCGACATTGCCGGCGATGGCATCGCCCTCACGAATCCCTCTAATGGTGTTGATTTCGATCTCAATGGCAATGGCACCAGGGATCGTCTTGGCTGGACTAAACCAAACTCAGACGACGCATGGCTGGCGTTGGATCGCGATGGTAATGGAACGATCGATAAGGGCGCCGAACTGTTTGGCGACTTCACGGCGCAGCCACCCTCCAGTAACAAGAATGGCTTTCTGGCGCTTGCAGAGTTTGATAAGCCGGTGAACGGCGGGAACGGCGACGGACTAATCGACAACCGCGATCTTGTATTCGAGAGGCTTCGTCTGTGGCAGGACAATAACCACAACGGTATCTCCGAAGCTGAAGAGCTTCACACCCTCGCGTCTCTGAATGTGAAGGCGCTCGAAGTGGATTTCAAGGAGTCGAAACGCCTGGACGAGTACGGAAACGAGTTCAAATACCGGGCCAAGGTGCGGGACGCTTCAAATGCAAATGTCGGCCGCTGGGCCTGGGACGTTTTCCTGGCCCACTAACAAACCGTCCACAGATTACGCAGATACATATCTGTGTAATCTGTGGACTGATCTACTTCTTAAAGGGCGGTAACGTGCGGCGGGCTGGTTTCTCTTTCTTCAATCCGAGAGCCCAGTCGGCTTGCATCAAGGTGTGGATATCGCGGGTGCCCTCGTAAATGATCGCAGCCTTGCAGTTGCGAAGATAGCGTTCGACCGGATAGTCGTTTGAATAACCATTCGCGCCATGAACCTCGATCGCCATCGAGGCGGCTTTCTCACTACGCGTGGTGGCTTGCCACTTCGCCAGACTCGTCGCCTTCGCATTTGGCTGGCCTTCGTTTTTCAACCAGCCGGCGTGCAGCCACAACAAGTGGCTCATCTGGTAATCCGCTTCCATCTCCGCAATCTTCTGCTTTACGAGTTGGTGATTTGCGATCTTCGTCCCGAACGTCTCGCGCGTGTTTGCATAGGCGACCGAAGCATCGCGCGACGCACGAATTACACCCGTGGCTCCGGACGCAACCGTGTAACGTCCCTGCTCGAGCGCAAACATCGCGATCTTAAAACCTTCGCCTTCTTCGCCGACCATGTTCTCATGCGGCACGCGTACGTCCTGCAGAGAAAAGTAACCGGTGTTGCCCGCGCGAATGCCAAGCTTGCCGTGAATCGTTCCCGATGAGAAACCCTTCATGCTGCGCTCAACAATGAAACACGACATGCCCGTGTGATCGCGTTTGCGTCGCTTCTCTTCATCGGTCCAGCAGAAGAAAAGAAAGTTGTCGGCGACGTTGGCCAAACTGATCCACATCTTCTCGCCGTTCAAAACCCACTCGTTTCCCTCGCGACGCGCCGTGGAACGCGCGCCGACCACATCAGAGCCTGCGCCCGGTTCGGTCAAGCCATAGGTGGCAAGCTTCTCGCCTTTGGCCTGCGGCACCAGATACTTCTGCTTCTGCTCTTCACTTCCCCAAGTGTAAAGCGTCAACGAATTCAGACCGGTGTGGACAGACATCACGACGCGCATGAACGTATCGACTGCCTCGAGTTCCTCACAAACAAGTCCCAGCGAGATGTAATCGAAGCCGGCGCCGCCATACTCTTCCGGAATGCAAACACCAAGCAGGTTCAATGCAGCCATCTTCCTCAGCACTGAAGGCTCAAAATGCTGCTGTTCATCCCAGTCTTTTATATGCGGCGCAACTTCCTTTTGCGCAAACTCGCGCACTGTTTGCACGAGTGCCTTGTGATCTTCGCTCAGTTCAAAATGAATCATTTCATTACTCTTTCCAGTAGGGTGCTAAAAATGACCGGACATCTTACCGGACGCTACAAAAAAGCACAAAAAGCGCAAAATCATCTGCCACCTCAACTGTGCATTTTCTGCCCGTTTGTGGCTATACTCCCGAGCATGCCGAAGAAAACTCGAGCCGGTGACGTAACCACAGTCGGTCTGGTGCAGATGAGTTGTGAGCCAAGGCCGGAAACCAATCTGAAGAAGGCCATTGCAGGTATAAACGACGCCGCCAAACGTGGTGCTCAGATTGTTTGTTTGCAGGAACTTTTTCGATCCCAGTACTTCTGCCAAACCGAAGATATTCAACTCTTCAAACTAGCCGAAACAATTCCCGGACCATCAACCGAAGCGCTCGGCAAAGTGGCGCGCCAAAAGAAAGTGGTCATCATCGCCTCGCTTTTCGAAAAACGCGCGGCGGGCGTGTATCACAACACGGCCGTGATGATCGACACTTCTGGAAAGATCGTTGGCAAGTATCGCAAGATGCACATCCCCGACGATCCTCTTTACTACGAGAAGTTTTATTTCACGCCGGGCGATCTCGGTTTTCAGACTCACGATACAGCCTACGGCAAGATCGGAACGCTCGTTTGCTGGGATCAATGGTTTCCCGAAGCCGCGCGCTTAACGGCCCTCGGTGGCGCTAACTTTTTGTTTTATCCAACCGCGATCGGCTGGCTTCCTGATGAAGAACCGGAAATGAACGCGGCCCAACACTCGGCCTGGGAAACGATCCAGCGCGGCCATGCGATTGCAAACGGACTCTACGTTGTGGTCGTGAACCGCGTGGGCCATGAGGGCAAGCTGACGTTTTGGGGACAGTCGTTTGTCGTCGATCCGTTCGGCCGGATCGTGGCGAAGGCGTCGGCTGATAAAGAAGAAGTGCTGGTCGTGGAATGTGATCTTTCAAAGATTGAAGAGACGCGTCAAAACTGGCCCTTCCTGCGCGACCGCCGCATCGACGCTTATGACGGGCTGCGTTTGCGATTTGGTGGATCGCTATGAGTTACGGCCCGCTGGATTTCATCGGCAACGCCGGCGTGGTGATGCAGCTCAACAAACTCCCCAGTGACGGACTCGCGTACTCGCTATTGAATGCAATCGGCGTGAGTCTGATCGTCGTTTCACTGCTCTTCAACTTCAATCTTTCCGCGCTGCTGATGGAAGTCTTCTTGGTTCTGATCAGTTTTGTCGGCATCTACAGATACTTTCGACTCAAAGCTCTCAGATCTGAAACTCTCGATGGATAATTCGCAGCTACAGACTCCGGCAGCCGAGGGCTTCCGCATGCCCGCGGAATGGCATCCTCATCACGCAACCTGGTTAACCTGGCCCAAAGACCTGGAAACGTGGCCCGACCGCGTGCCGCAGGTAGAGTCGATCTACCTCGAGATGATTGGCGCGCTCACGCCGCACGAGATCGTCAACCTGCTCGTCGACGACGATCAAACCGAGCGAGCCATTCGAGAGCGAGTCAACGCTGCAACCGCTGCGCAGATTCATTTCCATCACATCCAAACCGTCGACTCCTGGATTCGTGACTACGGTCCAAATTTTCTGGTTGCTCCAAACAGCGACGGCGCTTTCAACGATTGGATCTTCAATGCCTGGGGAAACAAATACGAAGAGCTGAAGAAAGACGACAGTGTGCCACGTCGCCTGGAGCCGTTTCTGAAGCGGAAAAGATTTGCGCCGGGAATCGTGATGGAAGGTGGTTCGATTGAAGTCAACGGCGCGGGCTGCGTGCTGACAACTGAGCAGTGCCTGCTTAACGCAAATCGTAATCCTGAATTATCTCGTGAAGAGATCGAGCAGTACCTGAAAGATTATCTTGGTGTGCAGAAAGTGCTGTGGCTCGGTGAAGGCATCGTTGGAGACGACACCGACGGGCACATCGACGACATCGCACGCTTCGTCGCAGCCAACGTGATCGTGACCGCGGTCGAGGACGATCCGGAGGATGCAAACTACGAGATACTGCAGGACAATCTCGCACGTCTCAGATCGATGACTGACGAGGAAGGAAGGTCTTTCGAGATCGTCACTTTGCCAATGCCGGGTATCGTTGGCGGTACCAGCACCAGCACTCGCGATCTCGATCGCTTACCGGCCAGCTATGCAAACTTCTACATCGCCAACAACGTCGTCCTCGCGCCTGTGTTTGGTCATGCAAACGATTTACCCGCCGTCGAAACGCTTCAAAAAGTTTTTCCCACCCGCCGTGTGGTTCCGATTAATTGCGAACCACTGGTTTGGGGTATGGGCACGATTCACTGCGTCACACAACAGCAACCACAGCTTACTCAGATTTGATACGGATTTTAGCCTCCGCGATCGCCTCGTCGAGTGTTCGTACGCGCCCATCCAATTGCATCTCGTAAACTGTGCGCGTGATTTCGCCTACCTGTGGTCCCGGCTTGAGTCCAAGCTCGAGCAAATGCCGGCCCAGCAGTATCGGATCGGGCGGCTGTTGCTCAACCTGTAGCTCTCGCGAACGTTCAATGAACCACTCCTGCGCCTCTGAGCCATACCACTTTTCACGCGGCACCCAGTCAGCGTTCCGCCCCAGCGAATCAGCTTTGGCGACGCGATACAAAAGGTCCGGTTCGCAACGGCGCGCCAGTCGTCGAAACGCTCCTTCGCCAACTTCGGCGCGCTTCTTATAGAACTCACCGGGCTTCAGATGTTCGCGCACGAGCGAGATCACCTGCTGGCGCACGCTGTACCCATCGATTGTATGTAAGTTGATTCGGTCTAGAAAACTCTCAGCCGGCGAAACACCTGCTTCCTCGTGTCCACGCGAACGCAATCTGCCGTCGATAAACTGAGTCGTAGCAGGCTTGCCGAAATCATGCGCGAGGACCGCAAGCATCACCGTCACTTTTCGCGGATATACAAGGTCGTCGATCAGTTCGCGCGCGCGATCGATCACGAGTTTGGTGTGCACAAAGCAGTCGCCTTCAGGATGCCACTCCGGATCCTGCGGCACTCCGATCAAACTTTGAATCTCTGGGAAGAGCTGCTCGATAGCACCGAGTTTGTGCAACCATTCAAGACCGATGGACGGCAGCTTTGACCGGAGTAAAAGCTTCTCCAACTCGCCCCAGATTCGCTCGGCTGGAAGATCGGTGAGATCGACATGCCGGCAGAGCGCAACGGTGTCCGCATCAATGTCGAACTCAAAACGGGCCGCAAACTGCGCCGCACGCAGCACGCGTAAACTATCTTCTGCAAAAGTCTCGGCCGAAACGGCACGCAGCAGTCGTCGTTCGATATCGCGGCGGCCGTCGTAAGGATCGATCAATTCACCGGTGAGCGGATCTTCGAGGATCGCGTTGACCGTGAAGTCGCGCCGTCGCGCCGCTTCTTCGACGCTCATGGACGGATCGCCTTCGATGACAAATCCTTTGTGACCACGTCCCGCTTTACGCTCGCGGCGCGGAATCGAAACGTCGAGATGCTGGCCGAGCTTGTAGACAGTGAACGATTCACCGACGACATTGACCGGGCCA
>Ga0070697_100003812_pt1 | contig 11581 bp, 11 predicted proteins | sample KBSK1501metaG_FD_65475 | JGI IMG/M metagenome (GOLD analysis project Ga0070697, IMG submission 65475) | Corn, switchgrass and miscanthus rhizosphere microbial communities from Kellogg Biological Station, Michigan, USA - KBS K1-50-1 metaG | ecosystem: Host-associated > Plants > Roots >... | reverse complement strand
TAGGTCGGCGCTCCCTTTCAGTCTGGGCATAGGTGTTTTGCTCCTGAACACCTATTATTGCATTCTTTATGCAGAGATCAATAGTGGCAGAACGACGCAACCTGCGAGCGTTTGAGCTTTGCCGAAGTGACTCGGCCGCAAGACGCTGGTGACGTCATCAGTGGGATCCGGAGTCACTAGGACATACGTAATCGAGAAGATAGCAAGAAGAGCCAACGCGACTTGCGCTGGGCGAGACATCAGGTGCGAATTGATAGCACCGCGTTTCGCAATTGTCAATAAACAGAGCCCAATTAGCTGAGAGCTAAGTAAACGTGTTGCGTGAGTTGCCCAAGGGTTGGTGGCTGCCCGGCGAAACAGTCCAGACCACCTGCTTCTCAAGCAGGCACGCGTTTCGTTCGGCCAGTGACTTACTCGCTGGGGAAGACCGATAGCGCGATACCGTCGACTGCCAACCGACAGCAAATGAGAAAGGATCCGTCCCTTGCAATCGGCACAGCCAAAGCGCCTCAGGGGAGGAAGACCTCGGCAGGACGCTCGAATTTTCATCCGGCGTTGACAAGCGCGGCTGGTCGCGAGAGTTTAACCCTGGTCTTTCTTCTACTCCGTTCCTACTTCACGATCCAAATGTCGAGCAGGACTGCGTTGTCGTCTACTGTTGCGAACACAAATCCGTCCTCGAGCGGCCTCAATGCAAGGCCAAATGCTCCCCCCGGAGCCGGATCGACCGAAAACTGCGAAACGAATTGTCCCTCGGCAGTGAACTCAACGATCTCGCTCGGTTGGTTTGGATCGGGGTTTACAGCGTCCCCTTGCGTTGAAATCAAGTCTCCGTTACGGGCAAGCACTAGTCCCAGCGGACCATGCAAATGAGTTTGATCTGTCACGATGGCCTTACCCATGCCAGCGTCACTCGTTCGATCGCCGGCATCTCGTATCGCGAAAATCGCGTTGTCACCGGTGGACGATACGTAGAGAACGTCTCTCTCCTTATCCAGCGCTAGTCCTGTCGGTCCAACCACGAAAGCTGCTGGATCGCACCGGTGAAGATAGCCTGAAGCAATTTGCGTTTCCTTTTCGACGATGACACTGTCTTTTTTATCTCCGTCGCCATCCCCGACTACGCGGAGATCCAGTCTCGTGACCGTTCCGCTGAGCGCGTTGGAAACAAAAACCTTTGCGCGTCTCCCGTCGTCTCTGACTGCCAGATCCCACGGACCATTTAGCAGGCTGGGGCTTGTCAGTTGATTCACCAGATTTCCATTCTGATCAATTAAGAGCAGACTGCCTTGGCCGACGTTTTGGTTCGGCCCACTCTCCGCAACACATGTTCCCGAACCGTCAGTGCTCGGCAGATTTCCGACGAGCACAAAACCGCCTTTGAGTACGCCCAGAGCCGTGGTCAGGCCAAGCCCTAACTGGCCTTGAAAGAAGACCGTGGGCAAGGCTCCGTTGTTAACCCTCACGATCGTTGTTCCGGTGCCCTGCAGGTTGCCGCTGTTATTAAAGTTCGAGACGATAACGTCGCCCGGATGTAGTGGGCCGCCACCCGGAAACCCGTCGGGCACGAACGCGACGCCGTAAGGATTAACGTCGCCATTCGGAGGCAGTGTGGAATCTGAGAAACTCGGCGACGGTGTAAGCTCCGGAATGACCGGGCCCTTCGCGCCGTTGTCATCGGCGAGGGTCACACTGACGGCAAATATGAGTACGAACGCGGCAGGTACCAATGCGAGGCATACAGCCTTTCGCTTCATGGTTTTTCTCCTTGTGTAGGGTGAGACCGGGGAGGTGCCAACGCCACCCTAGCGCTTAACACCTAGGCTGGTTTCGTCGAGGCGAGGATTTCTGCGACGACCGTCTTCTTAGCTCCGGACAATACAGCCCCAAAAGGGGTTCAGTGTCTTCAATTCGTAAATTTTTTGTCTCACGGATGTAGCATCCGACGCTTGTCCGACAGCCATTGCCTTACGACGCCGACCTCTCGAACCGTGTCAGGCTCGAGTGGCTCTAATGAGCTTCGAAAACAAAGCTGACCTCTTTAGTCTCGTTGGCGGTTATCGCGATTTTCTGAGTTGAGGTGCCGAGTCGCTCATGCCAAGCTGTGATCGTGTAGTTGCCTGCCGGAAGGCCCTTCAAAACAAACTTGCCGTCTTTACCGGTGACTGCAAAATAGGGGTGCTTGAAAACCGCGATATATCCCTTCATCCAGGGATGAACATTGCACTTCACGGGAATAATCTCCTCGCGGGCAAAGGTCTCATCGATAGGAGATGAGCCTGGAGGTTGAGACATGTTCCATTCCCGATTGTTCTGCGGTACCGGATGGATATTATGGGTCGTGGGATCGTCGTTGATGACCTTGAGTTCCTGTCGTGCTCGCATCCCAAGAATACGTGGACTATAGGTGCAACCCTTCTGCTCAAGTTCGATAGGCTCGGTAGGCGGGTCGAAGCTACGATTCCCAAATCCGTCGGAAATGTAAACGATCACATTTTTCAGGGCTCCGTTTGTTCCTACAACGACTTCCTCGCTCATCGTCGGCGCAGGATGCATCTTCAAACATGCCGGATCGGCGGCCATGTCGATGCGCGTAGCTGCGGGTTGAGGTCCCGCCACTTTCACGATGCCCGACAAAACCGCCCCTTCAGGTGAGTCTGGGCGAGTGACTCGCAAGTCTGCAGCCGCAGGGCTCTCTCTTATTGTTGTGACTGTCCTCGAGCCGGCACTGTATGACGTTAGAAGTACAAATGTCGCGACGGCGCCAAGGTACAGATACTTGATTTTCGCTCTCATCTCTTGTCTCCTTCTCCGTATGCGGGCTTGGCAAAAGGATTCCTCTCAGTCTTCAAAATTGACTCTTCCTCAAAATCACCGGGCAATTAAAGCGGCCCTGCACGTCCCCCCAGTTGCTCACCAGCTCGTTTGCTCTCGCTCCTGTCCGCTTGTACATTCTCTTTCTTAGCCCACTTGCGCTTCGAATTGATTTGAAGTGTTCGAATGTAGTGCACAACGTCCCAAGCCTGGTCCGGTGTCAAACCGTTAGCAAATGAAGGCATTGGTGTGCCATCGAGTCCAGTCATAAGAATCCGGTAAAGGTCTTGGTTGGACTCGCCGCACTTGAAGCGCGTGCCTGCCGCGAAATCGTACGGGGGTATCGGGTAGCCTCTACTATCCACAAGCGTTTGTGCGGAGGGGCCGTCCCCGCGCCCTTCCTTGCCATGACATGACCAGCAATTCATTTTTTGGAACAGCTCGTTGCCGCGCTGAATGCTCTGCTGATTGGCTTCTGGCTCTGAAGGCACCTGCAGTGGAGACGGTGCCTTTTCCTCGCTGAAGCGTGAGGAGAAGGTCTTCACGTACGCAATTAAATCAGCGCGTTGCTGCGCCGTGAGCGGCAGCCAAGAAGGCATGTTCGAGTCGACAAACCCTCGCGTCACGGACTTGTAGAGGTCTTCGTCAGTTGGCAGCGCGCCCGATGGTGTGGAGCGGCACTTGAATGTGCCGGTCACAAAATTTCGCGGTTTCGGATCTATCCACTGCGCATTCTCTCCTCGGCCATCCCCGAGGGGACCGTGGCATCCGACGCAGTAACGCCGGTAGAGCTGCTTCCCGCGCATCGCTTCTCCCGTAAGGCCGCCTATGTGGCTCTCTTGCGCGAAAGTTGCCTGCCCACTCGCTGCAAGTAGCAGGACTAGAATTTCCGAAAGATGTGCCCGCATGCCGTAGTGCTTCAATGGAAGTACCTTCTCAGAATGCGAAATCGAGGCCGACGAACACGCTGCTCGAGCGTATGTCGGGCCCAAAGATGCTCGTACTCGTCGGAAGTGGTGCAGCCGACTTGTACGAGCGGACCAGGGAGTACTCGATGTGGATGGCCAGACCCGCGCGGCTGAACATGAACGGGTAATACCTCATCCCGAACGAATAAGCGTCTATGTCGCCCAGATCGCGGGGGTCTGTGCTGAGCGCTTGACGAGACATCCGCACGATTTCGTTGCGCTGGACAAAGACAAGCTGAGAAGAATAGGTGAAGTGGGTTTCCACAAACCCGCCATTCCAAGTTGGCGCGCGAGCTCCCACTGGCAGCAGCGCACTTGCCGCGGTTGCCGTCCCCAGAAAGGCGTTGTCCCATCCGTGGACAAACACAGTGCTGAAATCGAGCTTCTTTATGTAGAAGAGACCCGTCAGTCCGGCACGATAAAAGGACTTGTTCCCGAGTCCTTCGCCCAAAATCGGGCTGCCGAGGGATGTGTTGAAGAAGGTTGGCCGTTGCCCGAAAAAGGCAAATGCGCCAACGCGCTGCACCCCAAGCTCTCCTACAGGGAAACCCTGGTTGAAGCTGGCCCAGCCATCGTAGCTCCTGTTCGGCAAACCTGGGTTGCCTTCACTGCTGCTCAATATGGCGACCGAATAGCGCGTATAGCTATTTTCGGAATGGCCCGACAGCTCGACGCCCAGTTGGTTGTCGCCGATACCAAAGGAGGGAGCGAGCTGTACGATCGGAGGATTCGAAGCGCGGAACTGTGCCTCTCGGAATGGCAGGTAATGATAAACCTGGTAGAAGCCTCCGTTGTTTGAGAGGAACAGCATTCGTTTCTCGGAGACCAGGTTGTCGAGTTCGAATTTCCCGAACTTGACGTTTACCCAGCGCGTCTGGAGTAGATTGTCAAAACGAACAAACGCGTTTTCAAAATGAAAGGATCCAGAAGAATCAGAAGACGGCAGGAGCGAAAAAGAAATGTCTTTGTAAAGAGTCCCGGCGGTCCAGATGTCCACCCCGCCGAAATCGAATCCGTGAGTGGTGACATTCTGAAACGTTTGTCCGAGTGCCGGGTCGCCCGGAACCGCGTCCACCACCTGGTTGCCGCTGCTCTCCCGGTGCCATTGTGGCGTGATCCGCATGGTGATTGGCCAGTAGCTTGGGTTTTGCCAAATAGGGGAATCTTTTTCATTTCCTAACTGATAGCCCCTGTCCCGGAACGCGATCCCGAAGTCATTCAGTTTTGGCCAAGCCTCATGACAAGCAGAGCAGGGTAAGCTGTACTTTCTAGCAAACGCGGGGATGGCGTTCGCGGGCTGACGCGGGGAGAAGAGCAACCCGAAGGCGAGGCCTGTCAGTGTGATGACTCTCGATGTCGATGTCATCATGATTCCTACTGTTGGATATTTCTAAGTACGCAAAAACTCACCCATGTTTTTACTCTGGCAGCTTAATAAGAAAGGGACTTCGGAGTTGTCCCCGGATCGTCATTCCTTTGTCTTTATCCGGCGACATCGGATCTACAAACCAATGACAGGCGCAGTTCGAGAACTGTCTGACATCGACGCAGATTGGCCGGGCGTGTCGCTCAACCCAGGAGCTGTCCAGTTTTAAACGAGGAGCACTACAGCTGCCTAATATTGTAGAGAGCGGCTAGCTTCTATCTCTGGCTACGTGACTAACGGAGCGGCGCAAACACGCGAATCGCAGCCGATTGGGTCCCCTGGCGGCGCACGGCCAAAAATAGGCGGTCAAGTTCGGAGGAAAAAATCCAGTTCGCGCTCCTTTGACGGTGGTGATCCTCGCTGACCCCTTGTAGTGATCTGGATCCTGCTGTTGAAATACCGAGATAGGCCTTCGCCGCCGATGGCATAAATTCGTTTGCTGGCTTTGTCGTAGAGCACGCCATCATAATCACCCACCGCAGGCAGGCGCTGGACGGTCTTTCCTGTTGTCGTATCGAAGACGACGCGCCGGATGCCGGGTTACGACGAACAATCGATGGTCGGCTTCGTCGAGAGCCATCGCATAATTCGCCAACGTCATTCCGAGTGGCCACGCCGCGACGGTCGGGCGCGTTTCCCGGTCGAGAACGGCGATCTTCCGGGACTTCAGCAGATTTACGTAAATCCGAGGAGTGTCTTTCTCAAGCTGGAATGATTCCGGGTGGGCGTCGAGTTTGATCTCGCCAACCTTATTGCCTTGCTCATCGATTTCACCCAGTGCGCCGCTGCCATGACCAACATAGATTCTTTTACGATCAGAATAGTAGCGAAGGTTATCGGCATCATCGCCGTACAACCTCAACTGGCGACCGCCCGGAATTGAGGTGCTCCTGACCGGGTTCGGACTTCGTGGCATGGTTCTGACCCGGCGCAGGAGAAATTAAGAGCAGAAAGAAGAAGGCAACACCTAAACTCCTCAGCATGGGTACATCTTAGCTCTGTTGCGTCGGATCGTGAGGTCGATCAACAAGCGTGTGCTGTGATCAGAAATTGGGCAGGAACTCTACCCTGTTAATCAGTCTTCCTTCCTTGAGAAACGCCGAATCCAAACTTCGATAGAGATGCCTAGGAAATACCACCATGCCGTTCCGAGGACGAACCACACAGTGAACGCGAAGACGAGCTGTGCGCGGCCGACGACGCCCAAACCAATGCCCAAAGTGAAGAAGGAAGCGAGGACGGAAATCGGTAAATCCATTATCCAGACAATCGTGATCAAGTCGAGTCTGGCGTTATTATGATGTGCGCCCCTTTCAAAGAGCAGCCAATAACCATACGCAACCACGAACAAACAGGCGTGTACTGCCGGTGCGGTAATACGTGCTCGGGGGATGCGCATCCGAATGCTCCCTTAAAAATGGCGATTCGGGCATTGAGGAACGTCTCTGGATTTCAGTGTACTATGGACGCGGGCCATAGGAGATACCCTAGTGGCGATGGGCGGTGCTTAAAAAATTCAAAATTGTGTAGCGCCGGACGTACCTGCTCTGCTGGGGGAACGCGGTAACCGGAACTCTTGATGCAACGCATAACACGATGCACGTTCGGAAGATTGAAACGGTTGCGTAGTCGGAGCTTATTTGTGTATTTCCCGTTTATCGCTTTTCGGAATTCAATACCACCGGGCCCTCCGGCTCCTGACCCGACCATTCCTCCCGCGCCACCGCAACCGGAGTTGCCGCCGGAAGAACCGCCCTTTCCCGACGCACCAACGCCCAATCCCGGCATGCCGCCTTTCCCACCACCAGATCCCAACGAACCAGAACCGCAGCCCACGTGACCTCCGTGCGCCAATACTCTGTCATCCACAAACGGGCACCGGTTTTAGCGCCACCCCACCTTTATCTTTTCTGCGTGCGCTGGTTCGTGTCCCGCTCCATCATGGAAATAGAAAACGTGCTCTGGTTTTCGCGACCGCTGCAATCCTCCTGGTTTTAGGTGGAGTGTATCTCTGGGGTCCACCGTCAGTGCCATCAGGGAAGAGCCTCTCGTTGCCCTATCGAACGCAAATTTCAGCGAATTCGAGAATGCCTTTGACCGCGACGGCGATATTCCCCGGATGGTGTTGCTGCTGTCCCCGACTTGACCAGCCTGTCTGCGGGGGGCATCCGCAGCGGAGCAACTCCTTGCGCGGATTCCAGACCGCCGAGTGCGACAGTTTTGGGATCCGAAACATCTTGTCAGCCGAGAACTGAGTCGGGTCGCAAAGCAGAAGTCGGGACTGTCGCAGCCGGACTGCTGCGTTAAGAAAGGGCTCCAATGGGATGAGGCCGAACGTTATGCCCCCACACGGCACTGGAAAGACGGACCAACTCCGGCGTTTTGGAACGGCCCAGTTTTTCGAATTGCTCCAGCGCTGGAGAAAGCATTGAACGAACAGCCGTGATGGATGATAGACGCTTCGTCTCGCCTCTTGCGATTTTCGGGTCGAGTTCGCGGGTCTGTACTGTATACTTCATTCCTATGCGTTCTCGGACGTGTCGAATAATCGCCATCGCTATTCTGGTGACGTGCTTTGTGTGTCCGCTAGTCGATATGTTCGATAACTGGGATCGCGCGATGCAAACCGGAAACGATACCGAGTACGCCCTGGTTGTTCTTGGGTTGTGCCTCGGAGTAGCGTTTTCATTTGCGCGAGTCGTCCTTAGGTTCGCTCTGTTGAGGTTCGTCGAAGACCTCGGTTCCACGATGTGCGCTTCGAAGCTCCTGCCGTTCGCCTTTCGCGGTTCATTTTTCGTCTCTCCCATTCCCCTGAGTCCGTTAACACTCGCACTTCGTATCTAGAACTCATAAGAGCTTTCGAAACCTTTCTTGAGGGATTGGTCCGTCCGCTCCATTTCCTTGGGATGACTAGTTCGTGCGACTAGAAGCCTTCCGGCGAAGGCCATGAGTCTACCTATTGATTCTTGATTGTCCGGAGTAAGTTTATGTACACAATTCGAAAACTAGGTCTCTATCTTCTTGCTGCCTTGATTTTGACCGGGTGTGCTGCCCGGCGATATCAACCCGCTCCTATCGCCCCAACCGAGACGGCTTCCCGTCTGGAGATGCGAAATCTTGCTGACCCGGGCCTACACGCATTTGTGGAGATGAACGTTGGTCACTCGGTTGCGCCGTGGCCGCCGAAGATCTGGGACTCTGCAATGCTCTACCTGGCAGCTTTGTATTTCGGTCCTGCGCTCGATGCTGCGCGCGCCCGCGTTGCAGAATCGCAGGCAGCGGTGGTGACTGCTGGGGCGAGGCCGAATCCCAGTCTAAGCATTACTCCCGGCATTCCAAGCCCGTATTTGTTCAATCTGGATTTTGCTCTGCCAATTGAAACGGCTGGAAAGCGGGGACATCGCATGCAAACCGCTCGCAGTCTCGACCAGGCCGCCCGATTAGATCTGGCCGACTCCGCCTGGAAGATCCGCAGCGCTGTTCGCATTGCACTACTGAATTACCTGCTCGCTGCTCGAAGTTTGGACTTGCTGCGCTCCGAAGAGCAGATTCGCGGAGACCAAGTAAATATCTTGGAGCAAAGGTTTTCGGTTGGCGAGATACCGAGACCGGAGGTGGATCTTGCGCGCATCGAGCTTTCAAAAGCGCACTTGGCGATCAACTCCGTCGAGGGCCAACTCGCCGAAGCCAAGGCAGCTCTGGCGGCTTCTATTGGGATTCCAGTGGCGGGGCTTCGGGGGATCGATTTCTTATGGACTGACCTGGATTCTCCGCCAAGCGCAGAATCGCTCTCGCCAGAGGAGATTCAGCGGGTTGCGGTTCTGAATCGCATGGATGTTCGACACTCTCTTGCACAATACGCGGCAGCCGAAGGTGATTTGCAGCTCGAGATTTCCAAACAATACCCGGACCTCCAAATCGGACCGGGGTACACGTACGAGGAACGAAACAACTTCTTCGTGATCGGACTCTCGACCACTCTCCCCATCTTCAATCGAAACCAAGGACCTATCGCTGAGGCCGAGGCTCGACGCAAAGAAGCCGAAGCCTCTTTCGTGGAGAAACAGGCACAAGTCATCGCGGCAGTTGAACGGGCGCTTGCCGTTTACACAGCGGCGTTGAAGGAATTGGCAGAAGTAGACCAATCCTTAAGCAAGCTCCAAGACGCTCAACTTCGGATGATGCAGCAGTCAGTCCGACTAGGCGAGGAAGATCGCCTGAGCCTCAACGGTGTGCAGATCCAGAGCTCGGTCTTGGCTCAAGCGCGGCTCGATGCGCTTCGACGCGCGCAGGGCGCGCTCGGAGAACTCGAAGACGCTGTCCAGCGCCCGCTTGATCCCGGCGACGCGTTTTCAATCAGCCCTGGATCTCCGGCACTGAGCAAACTCTCCAAGGAGTCAATTCGATGAAACCCGATTCGAAACTGACGAATAGCGGATCGATTGGAATATTCGTCGTCATTCTCGTAACGCTGACTTTCTTGTGGGGTTGCAAGAACCCCTTCGATAAAGACGACGAAGCCCGGCAGGTTGGGGCGCAGAAAGCCCTTGCCCAGATCTCTACGGAAAAGGGTCAAACCGTGCTTACGCTTGATTCGCCCACACAAACCCGCTTGGGTCTAGAAGTTGTAACTCTGGCCGCGACTGTGACCCACGCTAAGGCCACGTTCCCTGCTGTCGTTCTCTCCGTTCACGACCTCGCAGCCTCTCGCAATAGCTACATCGCGGCGCAAATGCAAGTTCAGAAGTCACACATCGAGGCAGACCTCGCTCGCAAGGAATACATGCGCTTGAAGACACTATTTGAAGAAAACCAGAACGTCTCCGAAAAGTCGCTGCAGTCCGCGAAGAGTACTCTCGACGCGAATGAAGCTGACGCTCGCGCCGGAGAGCAGCAGCTGACTCTGCAACAGTCCGTTGCGCGTCAGGAGTGGGGCAGCGTTGCTGCGAAGTGGGCGGTGGAAGGTTCGCCAGAGCTCCGGCGCATCCTGGACCAAAGCGAAGTGTTGGTGCAAGTGACGATGCCTTCCTTCACCACGTACGGGGCACCTAAGACAGTTTCGCTGGAGATCCCCGGCGGGACACAAACGGAAGCGAATCTTGTTTCAGCATTTCCCCGAGTCGATCCCCGTATTCAAGGCAGAAGTTTTCTTTACTGCGCGCAGGCCCGGCCCGGTCTCAGTCCTGGCGTGAATTTGCTTGCCCATCTATCGGTTGGCAGTGCGATGAAAGGGCTGATCGTCCCGATGCCTGCGGTTGTTTGGTCCGAAGGGAAAGCTTGGGTGTACCAACAAACAGCCGCCGACCATTTTACTCGGCGTGCCGTGCCAACCGATATTCCTGTGGAAAGAGGATTTTTTGTAGCGAAAGGATTCTCTCCTGGGGACAAGCTCGTCGTGCAGGGGACGCAGGCTCTTCTTTCGGAGGAATTGCTTTTGCACGGCCAGAGTGGAGGAGAGGCAGATGTGGACTGAAACTAGAGGCAGCGAATGCTGAATGCGATTGTCCGTTTCTCGATCCGCTTCCGAGGTGTTGCGATCTCGCTGGCGTGCGCGCTCCTGTTTTATGGAATCTTTTCACTCTCGCACGTGCCCTACGACGTTTTCCCGGAGTTTGCGCCTCCCGAAGTCTCCATTCAAACGGAAGCACCGGGCCTTTCGCCGGAGCAGGTCGAGGTTCTGGTGACCCAGCCGATTGAGAATGCCATCAACGGCGTTGCCGGAATCGAGTCCCTGCGTTCCCGGTCCATTCAGGGCCTTTCTGTAATCACGGTTGTTTTTCGCCCTGGCACGGATATTTATCGCGACCGTCAGGCCGTCACCGAGCGTCTGTCCACGGTCACCAGCGAACTCCCGACCGGCGTGCAGCCGCCTTTGATGACGCCCCTGACTTCCTCCACGACATGGGTCATGGAGGTCGGTCTCACCTCAGACAAACAATCACTTATGACTCTGCGAACGATTGCCGACTGGACGGTGAAACGGCGATTGTTGGCTGTCAGTGGTGTCGCCGGAGTGGAAGTAGTCGGCGGCGACGTCCGTCAGATTCAATTCCAGTTCGATCCGCAACGGCTCGTTCAATATGGATTGAGCGTCGAGGACGTGATCGCTGCAGCTCGACAAGCCACTGGCGTTCGCGGGGCAGGATTTGTCGATACTCCGAACCAGCGAATCGTGCTTCAAACGGAGGGTCAGTCCGTGACGGCTGCGCAACTCGCACGGACGGTTCTGGTCCATCACAACGGCGCGAACGTGTTGCTGGGTGACGTTGCTCGTGTAGCAGACGCGCCTGCGCCGGCCATCGGCGCGGCCACGATCAGAGGGAAACCCGGCGTGATTTTGATAGTTGACGGCGCCTACGGTTCGAATACGCTC
>Ga0070697_100003811_pt1 | contig 11584 bp, 13 predicted proteins | sample KBSK1501metaG_FD_65475 | JGI IMG/M metagenome (GOLD analysis project Ga0070697, IMG submission 65475) | Corn, switchgrass and miscanthus rhizosphere microbial communities from Kellogg Biological Station, Michigan, USA - KBS K1-50-1 metaG | ecosystem: Host-associated > Plants > Roots >... | reverse complement strand
TGGAAGGGGATGTCCTTGAGATCCGGGCGATCGATGGCGTGCAGCTCCATCAAGCCGGCCAGGTTGAGCGGGCCAGGCAGGCGTTGCACGGCCGAGGGCTGGACCTGCAGCTCGCGCACCAGGAGCTCGAGAACCTCGTCGGGCATGTCCTCCTCGACCTCGAGGCGAACGGCCGGGCTGAATCGGCGCTTGCGGATCGTCTCCTCCAGCGCCTCGAGCAGGTCCTCGGCCCCATCGTCGTCGACTTCGAGGTCGTTATTGCGAGTGACGCGGAAGTCGTAGTGGTCCACGATCCGCATCCCCGGGAAAAGCCGGTCCAGGTGCGCGGCGATCACGTCCTCCACCGGGACGAAGACGCCCACCTCCGGGCTCGCGAACCGTCCCAGCAGGGGCGGGACCTTGACGCGAGCGAAATGCAGCCGGCGCGAATCCGGATCCGCGATCTGGACAGCGAGATTCAGCGACAGGTTCGAGATGTATGGGAACGGGTGTCCTGGGTCCACGGCCAATGGTGTTAGAACCGGGAAGATGTGCTCCTCGAAGAGCGCGGTCAGCGCCTGGCGCTGGGTCGCGTCGAGCTCGGGCCAACGCACCAGCCGGACGCCGGCGGCAGAGAGGGCAGGCACGACCTCATCGAGGAAGAACCGGGCGTGGCGGAGGGCCAGCGTGGCGGTCCGTTCCCCGATGCGCGCCAGCTGGTCGATCGCAGTGAGCCCATCGCTCGATCGGGTGGCCCCCAGGCCGGCGGCCTCCTGGCGGCGCAGGCCGGCCACGCGGACCTGGTAGAACTCGTCGAGGTTGCTGGCAAAGATGCTCAGGAACCTCGCGCGCTCGAGGACGGGCATGGCGGGATCTTCGGCGAGCTGCAGGACGCGCTCGTTGAAGTCGATCCAGGACAGCTCGCGGTTCAGGTAGCGATCGGGCGGGACCTTCGGCCGGCGGGCAGGAACCGGTCGAGCCGTGGTGGAGCGGCGAGCGACCGATGTGGTTGCCATACGAACCTCCAGCGTAGGCCGGAAACGTTAAGACACGTGTATAGAGCCGATCGCGGCAGCGCCTGGCTCAGGGCGCCACCGGCATCGTTTGACGCGTACTTGATCTTGCGCGAATAGCGTCCCGCGCATGACCCCCGAAAAAGTCCTGTTCATCTGTACCCACAACAGCGCCCGATCGCAGATGGCCGAGGGGATGCTACGAGCCTATGGCAGTGGCGCCTTCGAGGCTTTCAGCGCCGGCACCCATGCGACGAAGGTTCGACCCGAGGCGGTCGAGGTGATGGCGGAGATCGGGATCGACATCGGCTCCCAGCGCAGCAAGAACCTCGATGTCTACCAGGGTGAGCAGTTCGACTGGGTCATCACTGTCTGCGACCAGGCCCGGCGGGAATGCCCCGTTTTCACCGGGGCCGAGCACGCGGCCCACTGGGGCATCGACGATCCCGGTGAAGTCGAGGGCGACGAGCCAGCCCGCCTGGCCGCCTTCCGGACGGCCCGCGACGAGCTGCGCAATCGGATCCGCATGCTGATGCTCACTGCCGGACGGGAAGAGCTCGGTCACCCCGTCGCGGAACGCATTCCGGAGCAGCACGCCTGATTTAACACAGGCTTGACGAGCCACTAAGGCTGCGTTAAGCGCGAGCTCGGACGCTCGTCGTGTCACGTCCGGAGCGTGCTGCGCCCGGGCCCTAGCGCACCGAAGGAGACATCGATTGAACGTCCGCACGCCCTGGCGTTCGCTGTCCGCGTTCGCCGTAATCGCTCTTCTGCTCGCCGCCTGTGCGAGCAACACCGGCTCCTCTGCGAGCGCCTCCTCCTCCACAAGCGGGAGCGCCTCCGCCAGCACCGGGCCAGCTTGCGAGACGGGAAGCATCATCGACGGAGGCTCGACGGCACTCCAGCCACTCATGGAGCAGGCCGCGCAGGCTTATCAGGCTGCGTGCTCGGGAGCGACCGTCCAGGTCCAGGGCGGCGGCTCGGGAACGGGTCTCAACCAGGTTTCAGCGGGCGCGTTTCAGATCGGCAACTCCGATGTGAAGGCGGAGGAAAAGCTGGACGCCTCCAAAGCCGGTGAGCTAGTGGATCACGTTGTGGTGAAGCAGGGCTGGATCATGGTCGTGAACAAGGGCATCACCGGCGTCACCAGCCTCACCACCGACCAGGCCAAACGGATCTGGACCGGGCAGGTCACGAACTGGAAGGACGTCGGCGGTAACGACCAGAAGATCGTCCTGATCATCCGTCCCGCATCGTCCGGCACCCGCGCCACCTTCAAGAAGATCGTGCTGGGCGGAGCAAATGAGGCGGCCGGGACCGCGGTCCAGGAGGACTCGAACGGCGCGGTGACCACGGCGGTCGAGAACACTCCCGGTGCGACCAGCGTGATCGGATTTGCCTACTACCAACAGAACCTGGGCAAGCTCACCGGCCTCCAGCTCGACGGGGTGGATGCCTCCCTGGAGAACATGGTCAACGGCACGTATAAGCTCGCCGCCGACGGGCACATGTACACCAAGGGTGAGCCGACTGGCTTGACCAAGGCCTTCATCGACTACATCCTGTCGCCTGAGGTGCAGAACGGACTCGTAAAGCAGCTCTTCTACGCGCCGGTCAAGGCGAGCCAGGGACGCTCAACGCTTGACGCATCGGAGCCGACTGTGACGGCGTCTGCAGGCACCGTGAAGACCGGGCTGAGCGCCCGGTCTTCCTTCCTCGCCGCCATCGATCCTCCGCGGCGCCTGACGATGATCGCGGCGGGCTCGATGGTCCTGGTCGTCGGCCTGCTCTTGGTGTTCGTCGCCTGGAACGGCATCCGCCTCTTCCTCTTCGACGGGCAGAACCCGAGCGTGCTCTTCAATCCGACCTGGCTCCCCGCCGAGGGGACAGGTGCGGCGGGGGAATGGGGGCTCCTGCCGTTCATCGCCGGGACCGTCGCGGTGACCGCTGTGGCCATCCTGATAGCGACCCCGCTCGCCATCGGCCTGGCGCTCTTCTTGGCCGAGGTCGCCCCCGGGTGGGCGCGGCGCATCGTGCAGCCGTCGCTGGAGATGTTCGTGGGGATTCCCAGCGTCGTGTATGGATGGATCGGCCTCACTGTGCTCGTGCCGTGGCTGCGGATAAACCTCGGCTGGCTCGGCTTTGACACGGGCTTCAGCTGGTTCGCCGGATCGCTGGTCCTGACAGTGATGATTCTGCCGACGATCACCAGCGTCTCGTATGACGCCCTCCGAGCGGTGCCCGATGACTGGCGGACCGCCTCGCTCGCCCTGGGTACCACACGGTGGCAGACGATTCGCCACCTGCTCCTCCCCGCCAGCGTGTCATCCCTCGCCACCGCGGTGGTGCTCGGCATGACCCGTGCGGCCGGCGAGGCCCTGGCCGTGCAGATGGTGATCGGGAGCGCCCCGGTGCTGCCCAGCAGCCTGACCGCGCCCATGAGCACACTCACCAGCCAGATCGCGGTCGACATGGGCAACACCACGTTCGGTTCGACCTGGAACGACGCGCTGTGGACCATGAGTCTGATCCTGCTGGTCATATCGGTGTCGTTCGTGATGCTCGTCCGCCGCTTGCAGGGTAGGAGGCGGTGGCAGTGAGGCGGACGCTGTTGGCTGACCGCGTCGCGACGGCGGTGATGTGGGGCATTGCCGGCCTCACGGTGCTACTGCTCACCGCGTTCATCCTGCGCATCGTGTGGTCCGCGGCCGGAGTCCTCAGCCTGGACTTCCTGGTCTCCGATCCCAAGTTCCTGGCGCTGGGCGGTATCGGCCCGCTCATCTGGAACTCGTTCTACATGCTGCTGCTGACCCTGCTCATTACCGGGCCACTTGGAATTGCGGCTGGCATCTACATGGCGGAGTACGCGGAGGAGAATCGCTGGACCAACGCAATCCGCTTCGCCCAGGAGACCATCAGCTCGGTCCCGTCCATCGTGGTGGGTCTCTTCGGCCTGATTGCCTTCGTGAATCTCACGCACTGGGGATTCACCGCGCTTGGCGGGGCGTTGGCACTGTCGGTCTTCAACCTGCCATTGCTGGCGCGCCTGACCGAGCAGGCCTTCCGCGCGGTCCCCGCCGACGAGCGCAGCGGCAGCCTGGCCCTGGGAGCCACCAAGTGGCAGACAATCCGCAACGTCGTCCTGCCCCTCGCCATCCCCGGCATCGTGACTGGCCTGATCCTCACCTCCGGGCGCATCTTCGGAGAGGCGGCCGCGCTGCTCTTCACCGCGGGCCTAGCGACGCCCACGCACTACCACTTCGAGAACCTGAATATCTTCGACCCGCGGTCGCCTTGGAGCCCGTTCCGACCGGCGACGACGCTATCGGTGTACATCTGGAAGACGAACTCGGAAGGGCTCGGGCCCGACGTTGCCGCGATCGGCAACGGGTCGGCCGCCGTGCTGCTCCTGACCGTCCTGCTGTTCAATGTCGGCGCGCGGGGCCTTGGCGGCCTGCTGCAACGAGGGATGAAGATCCGATGACTACCATGAAAGCCGAGCAGCCAGTAGTGGCGGTGCCGATGACGATCGCCGTAACGGCGCGGGAAGAGAGCGTGGTGTCCGCACGGAGCGAGCCGCGCCTTCGGTCGGAGGGCCTCGGGGTCGCGTACGGCCCAAAGGTCGCGGTCCGCGATGTCTCGATCGATGTGGCCGATCGATCAGTGGCCGCCATCATCGGCCCCTCGGGAAGTGGCAAGAGCACCGTGCTGCGCTGCTTCAACCGCATGAACGATCTGATCCCCACCGCGCGAGTCAGCGGCAGCGTGATGCTCGACGGCGAAGAGCTCAATGACCCGCAGCTGAACGTGGTTGAGCTTCGCCGTCGGGTCGGCCTCGTGTTCCAGAAGCCGAACCCGTTCCCAATGACGATCTACGAGAACGTGGCGTACGGGCCGCGCCGGCTCGGCATCAAGGACCATAAGCGGCTCGACGAAATCGTCGAGCAGAGCCTGCGCCAGGCAGCGATCTGGGACGAAGTCAAGGATGCCTGGAAGACGCAACCCGGGACTGCGCTCTCCGGCGGCCAGCAGCAGCGCATGTGCATCGCACGGGTCCTGGCCACCAAGCCAGAAGTCATCCTGATGGACGAGCCGTGTTCGGCGCTCGACCCGATCTCGACGCTGCAAATCGAGGAGCTGATGCGCGGTCTTGCCAAGGAGTTCACGATTGTGATCGTGACACACAACATGCAGCAGGCGGCGCGCGTCTCGGACGAGACGATCTTCATGAGCGTGGACGAACAGCGCGCCGGTTACGTCGTGGAGATCGGGCGGACCGCCGGGATCTTCACCAACCCTGGCAACAAGCTGACCGAGGACTACATCACTGGGCGGTTCGGCTGATGGAACGCGAGACCATCACACCTTTCCCGACCGAGCAGAGCCCGGCCCGGCGCTCGCTGCGCGCCACATTCGACGACGAGCTCGATGCACTGCGGGACGACGTTCTGCGGCTCGGCAGCCGCGTCGTGGATGCCCTGGAGCGCGCGGAACGCGCGCTGGTCGATCGCGACGTCGACCTCGCCGACAAGGTGCGCTGGGAGGACGCCGAGACGAATGAGCTCCAGCGCCGGGTGAACGCCGAGATCACGACCATGATCGCGACGCAGCAGCCCATGGCCCGCGACGTTCGCATCCTGCTCGGACTGCACCATGCATCGGCGGAGCTCGAGCGGATGGGCGACTACGCGGTGAACATCGCGAAGCTGGCCCAGCAGATGGCGTCCGAGCCCGAGACGCCGATCTTTCCGCAGATACCGCGCATGGCCCAGGTGTGCCGTGAGCAGATCCGCGATGCGATGCGCGCCCTGGTCGACATCTCGGAGGAGGAGGCGCGCGCCGTCTGCGCACGCGACGACGAGATCGACCACCTCTACTCCGAGGTCTACGAGGCCGCAATCGCCATGATGGAGAAGAGCCCGGAACGGGCCCGCCAGGCGACGCACCAGCTTTTTGCGGCGCACCACCTGGAGAGGCTGGGGGACCGGGTGACCAACATCGGCGAGGACGTTGTCTACCTGGCCACTGGCAAGGTCGAGGATCTGAACACCTAGCCGATGGCCGCCATCCGTCGCAAGCTCCTGGTGGTCGAGGATGACCGCACGCTGCGCCAGGCGTTGGTCTTCAACCTGTCGCGCGAGGGCTACGAGCCGGTCACCGCGGCCGATGGCGAGAACGCACTGGCAATCGCTCGAGCCCAGCGCCTTGACTTGATCCTGCTGGACGTGATGCTGCCGGGTATGAGCGGCGTCGAGGTGCTTCGGACGCTCCGTCGCGAGGGCATCGACACGCCAGTAATCATTCTCTCCGCCAAAGGCGAGGAGATTGACCGGGTGGTTGGGCTGAAAGTGGGTGCCGACGACTACGTCGCCAAGCCGTTCTCGCGCCCGGAGCTGCTCGCGCGGATCGAGGCCGTGCTACGGCGCGATCGACGCCACGCACCCGAGACCGAAGGCGCGATCGCGCCGTTGAAGGTTGGGCCAATCGAGATCGATCGGGAGCGGCGCGAGCTGCGCATCGAAGGGGATTCGGTCCACGTGACGACCAAGGAGTTTGAGCTGCTGGCGTACCTGGCCGACCACCCCGGGCGGATCTTCACCCGGGATCAGCTGCTGACCCGGATCTGGGGCTATGACTACGTCGGGGACGGCCGGACCGTGGACGTGCACGTCAGCTGGCTGCGCTCCAAGCTCCGCGCGGTGGGCGGCCACAACTACTTCCGCACGGTGCGCGGTGTGGGCTACGCCTTCGCGCCGCCGGGTGCGGCATGAGGGTTCGACCCGGTACCTCGAGCATCGACGAGTCCGCGGCAGCCGCGGCGCCGGAGCCCGCGCCTTCCGACCAGGCGATCGCGGTCCTCGACGTGCTGCTGCGCGGGACGGGAAGTGACTTCCTGGTCATCACCGATCGACGGCTGCGCATCACGCGCGCCGGTTCCACGGCGGCGCGCCTGGCAGAGCGACCATCGCGGGACCTGGCAGGCATGAGCCTCATCGCGGCCTTCGGGTCGGTGGCGCTGGATGGGGTCGCGCGGGAGGCCCTCGAACGCAGGACGCCGCGCCAGGGCGAGGTACGCCTCGGCCACCTCGGAAGCCGCGTCTACCAGGTCGATGCGCTGCCCCTGCGGGCCGAAGGCCTCCTGCTGGTGCTGCACGACGTCACGAACGTGCGCCGCGTGGAGCAGGTGCGGCGCGACTTCATCGCCAACATCAGCCACGAGCTCCGAACGCCGCTCTCCTCGATCAAGCTCATCGCCGAGACATTGTCAGGCGGAGCAGTGGATGACCTCGTCACCGCGCGCGACTTCGCCGGTCAGATCGAGCGCGAGGTCGACCATCTGGCACAGCTTGTCGACGAGCTGCTCGAGCTCTCCATGATCGAGTCCGGCGAGGTGCAGCTGCTCATCGAGCCCACGCCCCCCGTCCAGATCGTCACGTCGGTGGTCGAACGCATGCGTCCGCTGGCGGAGCGGAATCGGATCAGGCTCGAGGCGCTCCCGGGCCCCGGCGGCACGGAATCGGCGACGCAGGCGGCCGCGGATCCGGCACGGCTCGAACAGGCGCTCGTCAACCTCGTCCACAACGCGATCAAGTTCAGCCACCCCGAGGGCGCGGTCAGAGTCGGGTGGGAGGTGCGGCCCGGGCACGTGCGCTTCTCGGTCCGTGATGAGGGCATCGGGATCGCCGCGAGCCACCTGCCACGCATCTTCGAGCGCTTCTACAAGGTCGACAGGTCTCGCGCGCGCGCCTCGGAAACGCCCGGCTCTGAGCTCCGCACAGGGAGCGCCGGCCTTGGCCTGGCGATCGTCCGCCACATCGCCGAGGCGCACAACGGCATGGTGGGGGTCGAGAGCGAGGAGGGGCAGGGCAGCGCCTTCTGGATCGACATCCCGGCTGCCTGAGCATCGGTCCACACCCACGCCGCACACGCGGCGTACAACGGAGGAGTTTGCATTGGCGAAGGGCAAGAAGGGCAAGCCGCATGGTCCAGCGGAGGTGCTGGTCGTGGAGGCCGAGGTGTTCCCCTCCGCAGTGATCGTGGAGCTCTGGCACAAGAACGCCAAGGGCAAGCGGGAATTTCTCGACAGCCGCCGCTATGACGTGGCGGAGGAGATCGCCGAGCTCGTTCTGGCCGTGGCCGACAGGCAGCGCTGAAAGGGACCTTCACCCCGCGCTGACCTTGGCTTGACGATCGGATGGCACGATCGTTCCGAGGTGACTGCTGGCGCGGCGCACACGAGACGCACCCGGCCCGATGTCCGAGGGGAAGCGGTGGTCTGGATCGGGACGTCCGAAGAACCAGCACCCACCGAGACGCTGGAGTGCATCTCGCTCCTCGACGCGATGCAACGCGCGGGAGCGGCGGCGCCGCGCAGCTTTTCCCTCATGTTGCCGGCTTCCGCCTTCGCTCGCGCCCAGAGGAGTCCCCGCAGCGGCGTGCTCATCCGCGCTCACCGCATCATCCTCTGCCCTGAAACGGCCAGTGCCGGGTTCTTCGGGTTTCCGGCCGCTCGGCTCGGCGTCCTGCCCAGGCCATTTGACGTCGAGGCCTTCGCCCACGCGATCTCCTGGCTCTCCGTCACACCCCGACCCGCGACGCGAAACGGTCGAGCCTATGCAAGACTGAGAGGCAATGGCTCGAGAACGCTCACCCGAGACGCCCGGCACCGATCACGCCGCCCGACTGGCGGCCTGGAGCACCTTCCTGCGCGCCCACGCGCGCGTGACCCGCGGCATCGAGCGCGAGCTGGAGGCTGAGCAGGACCTCTCGCTTGCCGATTACGACCTCCTCTACGCGCTGGCCGTGGCCGATGGTCGCCGGCTGCGCATGAGCGAGCTCGCCGAGCGCCTGGCGCTGTCGCGCAGTGGAGCGACCCGGCTGGTCGACCGGCTCGAAGCGGCAGGGCTGGTGGATCGCCAAACCTGCGCCACCGACCGACGCGGCTATTGGGCCACCGTCACAGAGGCCGGCATCGGTCGCTTGAAGGCCGCAACGCCCACGCATCTGCGCGGGGTCTGCGAGTACTTCATCGACCGCATCCCACCCGCCGAGCTCGAACAGCTGCAGCGCACCCTTGAACGCGTGGTGGCTGCGGAGCCAGAACTCGCCGAGGGCGACGGACCGCCGGACTAGGAGCCGGGGCTGGGCGTAGGGGTGCCGGGAAGCTGCCCCGTCGCCTCCGCGCGAAGCGATCGGACCATTACCGCCCGCGGGTCGTCCGGCGCGGCCTGCAGGAACGCATCGAACCAGCGCACCGCCGCCGCGCGGTCCCCGCTCCCCTGGTACGCGATCAACCCTCGGAAGAACGGGATGTCCGGCGATTCCGGCGCGACGTTGGCGTAGGAGTCCGTCGCCGCGGTCGCATCCTTGTAATCGCCGGTCTGGATGTACGCGGTGATCAGGAGCCGATACGCATCGGACTGCCTCGAGTCGAGGCCGATCGCCAGAATCAGCAGCCGCGCCGCCCGCTGCACCTCGGCGGAGCTTCCGCCCTGCAGGTACAGGTTGGCGAGCCCAACGAGTCCGGCCGCATCCGGCTTGGCGGCCAGGGTCGTCTCCAAGCGACGAATCGCCTCCTGTCGAGCCGCCTCGGCCGCCTGCTGAGCGGCCAGCTGGGTGTTGACGACGGTGCGGTTGGCCAGGGTCAGGGGCGCGGGCAGGAACGATCCGAGCAGGATCAGCGCCACGATCCCCACCCCCACCAGCCCTGCCACCCGACGAGAAGAGGTGGTCGCGCGAAGCCCGTTGGGCGCATCGGGCACCTGGGCCGGTGCTGCCTCGAGGGCGGCCAGGGTGCGCGCGGCGCGCTCCTCCGCCTCAGCCCGGGCCGCCTCGTAGCCCTCGCGATCGAGCGAGCCGGCACGACGGTCGGCCTCGACGTCGTGCAGCGACTCGACCGCGATCCGGTGGCGGAGCGCGAGCCCGGTTGCATCCTCGTCACCCGTAGGCGCCTCGACTCCCGTCCGGGCGGGCCACAGGATCGGTCCGGCCACGACCAGCCCCGCCGCCAGCAGGACGACGAGCAGGACGAGAAGCTGGCCGAAGTCAGGCATCGAGCGCCTCCGCCTCCCCGCGGGCGCGCGCGCGATCCATTTCGCTCACGGCGGGGACCGCGGCGGACCGCTCCGGCCTGCGAGCTCGACCGATCCAGAGCGCCAGGATCACGATCGCCGCCAACAGCACGCCGATCGGCAGCAGCCAGGCGATGGGTGCCGCCGGGCTGAGCAGGATCCACTCGCCGTATCGGTCCACGAAGCTCTGCTTGACCTGGTCCGCTGAGCGCCCGGCGCTCAGCTGCGCATCGATTTGCCGCCGGATCTCGGTCGCCGATGCCGAGCTCGAGTCCGCCACTGAAAGGCCCTGGCAGTCCGGGCAGCGGAGGTCTGCCGCGATCTGGTGCGCGACCACGGCCTGGCTCGGTGCACCGGCGGGGCGCAGCACGATGACCGCCACGAGCCCGCCCAGCGCCAGGAGTGCGCCGAGCGCGATCGGGAAGGCGAACCTGCGAATCATCGGTTCAGCATCAATCGCCACGCCCAGCTGTCGCGCTGCCAAGCATGCGGCCGACCTGGTCGGCGATGACCTGCTGCGTCAGTGGGCCGAACTGCTTGTAGCGCACGATGCCATTGGCGTCGATGACGTACGACTCGGGGGGGCCGCTGACACCGAAGTCGATTGCGAGCGACCCATCCGGATCGAGCAGCGTCGGCCAGCTCGGCTCGCCGTATCGGGCCTCAAAGCTGCGCGCCCCATCCGGAGTGTCCTGGTAGAGGACCCCCACGATCCGCACGGACATCCCGTAGCGCTGCGCCGCGTCGAGCAACGCGGCGTGCTCGTCGACGCAGGAGGGACACCAGCTCGCCCAGAAGTTCAGGACCAGCGGCCTACCGCGAAGCTCCGCCGCAGTCACGGTGCGGCCATCCAGGGTGACGAGGCTGAACGACGGCATCGGCTTGCCAATCAGCGCGGACGGAATCGCCGCCGGGTCTCGGCTGAACCCGTGGAGCAGCAGGAGCACCACCGGCACGACCACGATCGGCACCAGCAACCAGCGCAGCGCCCGCACCCTCACGCCTCCTCTACCCGGACCGATGGGGCTGCCGCGTCAGGCATCGGCTCCGGACGCCGAACCCTGGCCGCTTCAGGCAAATCCGACGCCTGGGCCCGTGCCGACACAGTGACCCGCCGACGGTCCGGCCAGATGGCGAAGACGGCGCCGGTGCCGACGACCGCGCCACCGATCCAGATCCAGACGACGAGCGGGTTGACGAGCACGTGCAGGGTCACAGTGCTGGTAGCGGGGTCGTAGCTCTGCAATGTGACGTACAGGTCCTCGCCCAGGCTGGTTTGGACCGAGGGGGTCGCGATGGGCGTGTTCGAGCTCGGGTAGTTGCGCAGCGCCGTGGCCAGCGTTCCCGACTGCCGCCCCGAGAACGCCACCTCCGCGCGCGTTTCCATCACCTGCGGGTCGTCCGCCAGCGGCCCCTGCACGAGGCGCTGGTAGGTGAGGGTGTAGCCGTCTACCTGCATGGTCTGGCCGGGGCGAAGCGTGGCCGTCGCGTCCTGCCCCTGCGTGGCACTGATGGCGATGG
>Ga0070697_100003808_pt1 | contig 11589 bp, 12 predicted proteins | sample KBSK1501metaG_FD_65475 | JGI IMG/M metagenome (GOLD analysis project Ga0070697, IMG submission 65475) | Corn, switchgrass and miscanthus rhizosphere microbial communities from Kellogg Biological Station, Michigan, USA - KBS K1-50-1 metaG | ecosystem: Host-associated > Plants > Roots >... | reverse complement strand
GCCGCCTGGTATCTCCGCTTTTCTCGAGGCCTGCGACCCGACCTGATGATCGTGCCGTTCGACCGCTGGCGGGGCGACAGCGTGCTGCGCAACCGGGCCTTGCGAGAGCTCCGGACGCGAGATCCGTCGCTGCGCGCGCTCAGCCAAGCGCGCGCGGTGTGCGCGAGCATCGGATTCGAGCGGCCCCCCGACGAGCGCACGGTGAAGTGGAGCAAGCGACCACTCGTGTGGGTGACGGGGAAAGAAACCAAAGCCGATCGCGTGCCCGCGCAGGACTTTGTGTTCGCGGCGCTGCGGCAGGCGGTCGACGAACACGAAACGTGGACGCCACCCGCCGTCGCACTCTATCGGCGCGCGGTGAGTAATGTCGGCGCCCTGTGCAAGGCCTTCGACATCTTCCAGCTCGGATCCGAGGTCGGGTGTCATTAAGGCGGGTGCTGATCGCGAACCGCGGCGAAATCGCGGTCCGCGTGATTCGCGCCTGCCACGAGGAAGGGCTCGAAGCCGTCGCGGTCTACTCCGAGCCTGACCGTCTCGCCCCGCACGTCCGGTACGCCGATGCGGCCGTCTCGATCGGTCCCGCGCCCTCGACCGAGTCCTATCTCGACATTCGCAAGCTGATCGCGGCCGCCAAGGAGACCGGTTGCCAGGCGGTTCATCCGGGGTACGGCTTCCTGTCCGAGCGCGCCGCATTCGCCGACGCGTGCGTCGAAAACGGCCTCGTCTTCGTGGGGCCCCCGGCGGCCGCCATCCGCGCAATGGGAGACAAGACGGAAGCGCGACGCCGGATGCAGGCGGCGGGAGTCCCGGTGGTTCCGGGCACGACGACGCCGCTGCGCGATCCCATCGAAGCACGGAAAGAAGCCAAACGCCTCGGCTACCCCGTCCTGCTCAAAGCCGCCGCGGGCGGCGGCGGGAAGGGGATGCGGCTCGTCGCGAACGATGGCGACGTCGAGAGTGCGTTCCAGGGCGCGCGGCGTGAGGCGCAAAACGCGTTCGGAGACGGCAGTCTTTACGTCGAGAAGTACCTCGAGCGGCCGCGGCACATCGAAATCCAGGTGCTCGCCGATCATCGGGGGCGCGTCATCGCACTCGGCGAGCGCGAATGCAGCATCCAGCGCCGCCACCAGAAGCTCATCGAGGAAGCGCCGTCGGTCGCGGTGTCGCCGGCATTGCGCCGCCGGTTGTCCGAAGCTGCCACTGCCGCGGCCGGCGCCGTGGGCTACATCAGCGCCGGGACCATCGAGTTTCTGCTGGCGACGAGCGGCGAATTCTACTTCCTCGAGATGAATACGCGGATTCAGGTCGAGCATCCCGTCACCGAGGTGGTGTACGGGGTCGATCTCGTGCGCGAACAGCTGCGCATCGCGGCGGGCCAGCCGATGCGCGTGCACGGCGCGTCGGGTCCGGGCGGTCAGCTGCATCCGCGCGGCCACGCGATCGAATGCCGTATCACCGCAGAGGATCCGTTCAACGACTTCCTGCCGGCGACCGGGGTGCTCCAGTATCTCCGCGTGCCCAGCGGCCCCGGCGTGCGCTGGGATGGCGGAATCGAAGCCGGCAACGACGTCACCCTGTTTTACGATCCGCTGCTCGCCAAACTCATCGCGTGGGGCGAGACGCGTGAGACCGCGATTCAGCGGATGCGGCGTGCCCTGAGCGAGCTGGTGATCGTGGGACTCCCGACGAGCCAGCCCTTCCATCTCCGCGTCATGGACGATCCCGAGTTCCTGAAAGGCGAGATCGACATCAAGTATCTCGAGCGCGCGGGGGCGCGCGTGCTCGCCGCACCATCGCGGCCTGGCCTCGAGCGCGCTCTCGCTGTAGCTGCGGCATTGGTGGCTGACCAGGCCCACGACCGAACGCCGCCGAGCAGTGTGACCGCCGGACCGCCGCAGTCGAGCAGCTGGACTCAGGCCGCAAGGTTGGATGCGTTGCGAGACAGCCTCGAGTGAACGAAATCGTGACGATCACTGGCATAGCGGTCGGCGGGGATGGCGTGGGACGACTCAGTGACGGCCGCGTCGTATTCGTGCCCCGCACCGTGCCCGGCGACCGCATTCGCCTGCGCGAGGGATCGCTCGAACGGCACCGAAACTTTGCGCGCGGGCTGGTGGGAGAGATCGTGTCGGCCGGCCCCGGGCGCGTGACGCCACCGTGCCCGCACTACGTTCACGATCACTGCGGCGGCTGCCAGCTACAACACCTCGCCTATGACGGACAACTCGCGGCGAAACGCAGCATTGTCGGGGAGACGCTGCGGCGGCTCGGCAAACTGGATATGGGTGATCCGGAGATTGTCGAAGCGTTGGATGAGTGGCGGTATCGCTCCAAGATTTCCATGGAGGCAAAAACGACGGTCGGACTCCACCCCTACGATCGGCCGAACTTCGTCTTTCCCCTTGCCGATTGTCACATTACGGACTTCAAGCTCATGGCGTTGTGGCGCGAGCTGCGTTCGAGGCTCGCCTTGCTCCCGCAGCCGCTGACGCGGCTGACGCTGCGGCTCGATCGGGAAGCGCGCCGCCACATCATCGCTGAGTCTGCGGGTGAGCCGTGGCTGAACGCCGCCGAGCTGCGCCAGGCGCTGCAGGGCTCGGTCGACGGCGAGGTCGTGTGTTGGTGGCAACCCGTCGACGGAGCCGCGCGGGTTGTGGCCGGACCGGCAACGGGATTTCCGGCCACTGCGTTCGAGCAGGTGAATCCGGGCATGGGCATGCTGGCCCGCCGCTGGGCTGTGGAGCAGCTCGGCGACGTGCGCAGCCAGACGGTCTGGGACCTCTACGGCGGCATCGGTGACACCGCCGCGCTGCTGCTCGAGGGCGGCGCCAACGTCGTCAGTGTCGACGCCGACGAGAAGGCCGTGACTTGGGGCCGTAGCAGGTTGCCGGCGGCGCGCTTCATCGCGGCGCGGGCGGAGGATGTGTTGCCCAGCCTGCCGGTGCCCCACGCGGTCGTGGTCAATCCGCCGCGTGCGGGCCTGCACTGGGACGTGTCGCTGAGGCTCACATCCGAGCCTGTGGCGAAACTGGTCTATATCTCCTGCGACCCCGCGACACTCGCGCGCGATCTTGCCCGGCTCAACGTGAACTACGTTGTGAAGGCGGTGCGGGCGTTCGATCTGTTTCCGCAGACGGCGCATGTGGAAACGGTAGCAGTTTTGGAGGCGGCGTGAAGTACCACGTCACCATCCGTTCCCGCACCTACGTCATCGAAGTGGACGGCGGGGCGGTGACCGTCGACGGCGAGAAGCTCGAAGCCCACGCCGCCTCGATCCCCGGCACCCCGCTCCTGCATCTCCTGCTCGGCAAGGACTCCTGGACCGTGGCCTGCCAGCAACTCGACGGACGCCGCTGGGCGCTGGGGGCCGTTGGTGAGCGGGTCGAAGTCGAGGTCCAGGACGACCGGTCGAAACAGATCGAAGCGCTGACGGGACAGGGACGTAAGCCTGCGGCCAGCGGGGTGGTGAAGGCCCCGATGCCGGGACTCGTCGTGCGCGTGGAGGTGAGTGAGGGCCAAGGCGTGGAGGTGGGCGACGGTTTGGTGGTTGTGGAGGCGATGAAGATGGAAAACGAGTTGCGCGCGACCCTCAAAGGGGTGGTTGCACACGTGCACGTGAAGGCCGGGGACCGCGTCGAGAAAGGTGCGGCGTTGGTGACGTTGAAAGTCGCGGAACCCTAGAGTTGACACATCGTTACGCCCCGATTAAGGTTCCCGTCTGCCAATTTCCAGGGTTCAGGGGACACGAGTGGCATGAAGACGTACACGCTGAAGCCGCAGGACATCGAGCGTCGCTGGTGGTTGGTCGACGCGGCCGACAAGCCGCTCGGCCGGCTCGCCAGCCGCATCGCGCAGATCCTGCGCGGCAAACACAAGCCGAACTTCACGCCGCACGTGAACGGCGGAGATTTCGTCATCGTCATCAACGCCGAGAAAGTGCAGCTGACAGGGCGGAAGACTGAGCAGAAGCGCTATTTCCGGCATACGGGGTATATGGGCCACGAGCGCTTTACGCCGGTGTCGAAAGTGCTCAGCAAGCATCCCGAGCGGGTGATTGAAAAGGCGGTCTGGGGCATGCTGCCCAAGACCACGCTGTCGCGCCAGCACGTGAAGCAGATGCTGAAGGTGTACGCCGGGCCCGAGCATCCGCATGCTGCGCAGCAGCCGACACCGCTCGTCGCCGTGGGGGGGGAGTCTAAGTGAGCACAGGCATCACACCGGAGCTGCGCTGGCATGCGATCGGTCGCCGGAAGCTCGGCATCGCCCGCGTGTATCTGACGCCGGGGTCGGGCAAGTGGAGCATCAACGGGCGCACGCTGGGTGACTATTTCCCCCGGCCCTCGCTCGTATCGCACATTCAGCAGCCGTTCACCGCGACCGACACGCTCGGCGCGTTCGACGTCAAGGCGCGCGTCGTGGGTGGCGGACTGACCGGGCAGGCTGGTGCGATGCGATTGGGAATCGCCCGGGCACTCGTGCTCGCGGACGACCGGCATCGCAAAAAGTTGAGAGAGCAGGGCCTCCTGACGCGCGATCCGCGCGCCGTGGAGCGGAAGAAGCCTGGTCGCGCCGGTGCTCGGAAGCGCTTCCAGTTCAGTAAGCGGTAAACGATTTCAAATACTCACGTCGCCTGATCTCAACCTGGGTCCCTGCGGGGTTGGTTGAGAGACGATGGCGGCGGCGGACACAACCCAAGGAAAGGGATAGGAAGTGCCTCAGCCTCAGTTGCAGGAATTGTTGGAAGCAGGGGTCCATTTCGGCCATCAGACACGCCGCTGGAATCCGAAGATGCGGCGGTTCATCTTCGCCGAGCGCTCCGGCATCTACATCATCGATCTCCAAAAGACGATGCGCCAGCTCGAAGCCGCACAGGAGCTGCTGCGCACCGTCGTGCTCAAGGGTGAAGGCGTGCTGTTCGTATGCACGAAGAAGCAGCTCAAGGGGATTCTGGAAGCGGAAGCGAAGCGCTGCAGCTCGTTCTACGTCACGGAGCGCTGGCTCGGCGGCACGTTGACGAACTTCCAGACGATCAAGAAGCAGATCAAGCGGCTGAAGGACCTGGAACAGGGCGCGGCGGACGGCGACTTCACGAATTACACGAAGAAGGAGCAGCTGCTGTTCGACCGCGAGCGCTCCAAGCTCGACAAGAATCTCGCGGGCATCAAAAACCTGGGCAGGCTGCCGGGCGCGCTGTTCGTGGTGGATGCCAAGAAAGAGCGCATCGCGGTAGCGGAGGCGAACAAGCTGGGGATTCCGGTGGTCGCGATCGTGGACACGAATGCCGATCCCGATTTGATCACCGTACCCATCCCCGGCAACGATGACGCGATCCGCGCCGTCTCGCTGATCACGAACGCGATCTCCGACGTGATCGCCGAAGCGCGGCGCCAGATGCCGCTGCGGGATACGGGAACCACCGAGGAAGGCGAAGGAACGACGTACTCGACGGAGACCGGTGAAGCCGACGTGGAAGGCGATCGCAAGAAGCGGCCCGCCCGGCGCAAACGGCGGCCCAAGCCCGAGGCAATTGCCGCGCGCTTGAAGAGCGAAGAGGCGCCGGCGTCCCCGGAACCCGTCAGCGGGGAGAAGGCGTAACAACTCGAGCAGGATGAACACACCGACCGCCGCCCCCGAGCTTTACGGCGCGAGGGCGGCGTTTTTATGAGGAAGTGAAAGGAACTATGTCGACAGTGAAAGAGATTTCCGCAAAACACGTAGCCGAGCTGCGCGCCAAGACCGGCGCGGGCATGATGGACTGCAAGAAGGCACTCGAGGAATCGGGCGGCGACATGGCCAAAGCCGAGGATCTGCTGCGCGTGAAGTACGCGGCGCGCGCCGACAAGCGCTCCGATCGCGCGGCGGGCCAGGGCGTCATCGAGATCTACCTGCACTTCAACGGCAAGGTGGCGTCCATGGTCGAGCTCAACTCCGAGACCGACTTCGTGGCGAACACGCCCGAGTTCCGGCAGCTCGCCAAGGACATCGCGTTGCATGTGGCGTCCGCCAAGCCGCTCGCCGTACGGGTCGAAGACATGCCCGCGGACATGGTGGAGCGTGAGCGTCGCGTCTATCGCGCCCAGGTGGCCGAGGAGAAGAAGCCCGACGCCGTGAAGGAAAAGATCGTCGAAGGCAAGCTCAAGAAGTTCTATCAGGACAACGTCCTGCTCGAGCAGCCGTTCGTCAAAGACGACAAGGTCACCGTTGGGGACCTCGTCAAGGGGCTGTCGGGAAAGACGGGTGAGAAGGTCGAGGTACGCCGGTTTGCCCGCTTCGAGCTCGGAGGCAACTGAGTGACCAAGAAGCTCGCCTACACGCGTGCACTCCTCAAACTTTCGGGAGAAGCATTTGCGGGTGGGCGAGCTTCCGGCATCGATTTCGGCGTCATCGAACGGGTAGCCGATGAGTTGAAATCCGTCGCGGCCACCGGCGTGCAGCTCGGGATGGTGATCGGCGGCGGCAACATCCTGCGGGGGACGGCGGCGAGCGAGCAGGGCATGGACCGCGTCTCCGCGGACTACATGGGAATGCTGGCCACGGTCATCAACGCGCTGGCCTTGCAGGATATTCTCGAGAAGAAGGGCGTGGACACGCGAGTCATGACCGCCATCCGGATGGAAGAGCTGGCCGAGCCGTATATCCGGCGGCGTGCGGTGCGCCACCTCGACAAGGGTCGGATGGTGATCTTCGCCGGCGGCACCGGCAATCCGTACTTCTCGACCGACACCGCCGCGGTGTTGCGCGCGCTCGAGATCGAGGCGCAGGTGATTCTCAAGGCGACCAACGTCGACGGCGTCTATACCGCCGATCCCAAGAAAGACCCCACCGCGAAGTTTCTGCCGACGCTGACGTTTCAGGAAGCGCTGGTGAACGGCTATGCCGTGATGGACGCCAACGCCTTCGGGTTGTGCAAAGAGAACAACCTCCCCATCGTGGTGTTCAACATCAACCAGCCCGGCGCGACGGCGAAGGTCCTGGCCGGCGAGCGCGTCGGCACGATCGTCCAATGAGTCCCGCTCCAGCAACAAGCCTGTCCGATCATCTCAAGCACGCCAAACAGCTGATGGACAAAGCGGTCGAGGCGGTGAAGCGCGAGTTCTCCACGGTGCGCACCGGCAAGGCCACCACGGCGTTGCTCGACCTCGTGCGGGTCGAAGCGTATGGGAACGAGATGCCGCTGACGCAAGTGGCGAGCGTGGCGGCGCCGGAGCCCAAGCTGCTGACGGTGCAGCCGTGGGATAAGAGCCTGATGAAAGCGGTCGAGAAGGGGATTCTCGCGTCCGACCTCGGCCTCACGCCCTCGAACGACGGTAACATCATCCGCATCCCGCTCCCGGCATTGACGGAAGAGCGTCGCAAAGAGCTGGTGAAAGTCGTGCACAAGTTCGCCGAGGAAGGCCGCGTGGCGATCCGGCACGCGCGCACCGAAACCATGAACCGTATCAAAAAGACGGAGCATGTTTCTTCTGATGATCAGAAGCATGCTGAAAAAGACGTACAAAAAACTCACGACGAGCACCTCAAGGCAGTGGACGCCGCGGTGAAGGCCAAAGAAGCGGAGATCATGGAAATCTGATGCTCTCGGGGCCGATTCCTCGCCACGTGGCGATCATCATGGACGGCAACGGCCGCTGGGCGAACGAGCGCCGGCTGCCGCGGCCGTTCGGCCACCGCGCGGGGATGAAGGCGGTGCGCGAGGCGGTCGAAGGCGCGATCGACGCCGGCGTCGAGGTGCTGACCTTGTTCGCCTTCTCCGAGGAAAACTGGAACCGGCCCGCGCCCGAGATTTCGGCGCTGATGGATCTGCTCGAGGAGTACATCGCGAAAGAAGTCGCCGAGCTGCGCGGTCAGGGTGTGCAGGTACACGTCCTCGGCGATCGCAGCCGCCTGACGCCCGGCGGGCGCACGGCGGTCGAGCGCGTCGAGCGTGAAACGGCCGCCGGCACGAAGCTGCACTTGAACCTCTGCATCTCGTATTCGTCGCGGGGCGAGATCGCGCGCGCGGCGCGGCTCCTGGCTGAAGAAGTGCTGAAGGGCACCAAAAAACTCGAGGACATCGACGAAGAGGCGATTCGCTCCAAGCTGTACACCGCGCCGTGGGGCGATCCCGATCTCCTCATCCGCACCTCCGGCGAGCAGCGCCTGTCCAACTTCCTGCTCTGGCAGCTCGCCTACACCGAGCTGTACATCACGCCGGTGCTGTGGCCGGACTTCAACCGGCGCACGTTGCTCGACGCCATTATCGACTATCAGCGCCGCGACCGGCGGTTCGGTAAAGTCACCGCGTCCTGATGCCCTCGAAAAATCTCGTGCAGCGCATTGCCGTGGCGGTGGTCGCCATTCCGTCCGTCATTGGGATCGTCTGGGTGGGCGGTTGGGTGCTGGCGGCGGCGCTCGCGGTCCTGGGAGTGCTGGGCGCCCACGAGGTCTACGACTTCGGACGGCGGCAGGGCATCGAAGCGTTGGAACGCACCGGGTGGCTCGCGGCGGCCGCGATTCCCCTGGTCGCCTACTGGGCGAAGGGATCCGAGGTTCACTGGGCCGAGCCGGCGTTGTACCTGGGCGCGGTTTGGCTCATGGTCGCCCTCGCCATCGCGATGGCGCGGCGCGGTCCGAGCGGCCGGCCGCTCACGAGCGTGTCGATCACGCTGTTCGGCTGCCTGTACGCATCGGGCATGCTGGCGTTTTTGATCGCGATACGGCATGGGAGCGCCGCTGCCAGCCGCCCCGCGGCGTATATCCTCCTCACGCTGTTTCCACTCGTCATCACCTGGATTTGTGACACGGCGGCCATGGCGGTGGGTATGGCAGTCGGCGGTCCGAGACTCGCGCCCGTGCTATCCCCGAAGAAAACGCACGCCGGCGCGGTCGGCGGCACCCTGGCGGGTGTGATCACGGCGCTTGCGATCGGCAAATTCGTGTTGAACCGGCAAGGCTGGGGTGGCTGGAGCTTGAGCGACGGCCAGCTGTTGCTGTTTGGTCTCGCCGTCTCCATTGTCGGACAGATCGGCGACGTCGCCGAATCGCTGCTCAAGCGGGAAGCGGGCCTCAAGGATTCGTCGACGCTCATTCCCGGTCACGGCGGCGTGCTCGACCGGCTCGATTCGCTGTATTTCGTGATTCCCACGGCGGCAGGATTGTATCGCATGTTCGGGATGATATGAGCGTTGGTGTCGCGATCCTCGGCTCGACCGGATCGATCGGCCGCTCCACTCTCCAGGTCCTGGCGAGACAGCGGGAACGGTTTCGTGTGGTCGCAATCACCGGCCACTCGAACAAGGCGCTTCTGGATCAACAGGCGGCGGAGTGGAAGCCGCGGTACGTCGGGCTCGTGAACGGCGGCGGCGCGGCATGTCTAGTCGAGGCCGCGACCCATCCCGATGTCCAGATCGTCGTCAACGGCATCGTCGGCGCCGCGGGGCTCGAGGCGACGCTCGCCGCGCTGCGCGCGGGGAAGCGGGTCGCGCTCGCGAATAAGGAAACGCTGGTGATGGCGGGCGAGCTGGTCGCCCAGGCAGCGCGGCACGGTGGCGGCGAGGTCGTGCCGGTCGATTCGGAGCACAGTGCCGTCCTGCAATGCATCGCGGGCGGGGGCCGTCGGCCCAGCGAGCTGGCACGACTGATTCTGACGGCGTCGGGTGGCCCGTTCCGCACCTGGGGTCCCGAGCGCGTGTCCAAGGCGACGGTCGCTGAGGCGTTGAAGCACCCGACCTGGACGATGGGAAAGAAGATCACCGTCGATTCCGCGACGCTGGTGAACAAGGCGCTCGAGGTGATCGAAGCCCATTTTCTGTTCGATGTGGCGTACGACCGGATCGACGTCGTCATTCACCCCCAGTCGGTGATCCACGGCTTCGCCGAGTTCGTAGACGGATCGGTGCTCGCCCAGGTAGGATTCCCCACTATGGAGCTACCGATTCTCTATGCGTTGACCTATCCCGAGCGTGTGCCGGATCAAGGGGTCCGACGCTACGACCCGGTCGCGGCCGGCACGCTCACCTTCGAAGCGCTGCAACCGGACCGGTTCCCCGCGTACGTCATCGGCCGCGAAGCCGCGCGCCTCGGCGGCACAGCGCCCGCGCGGTTCAACGCCGCTAACGAGGTGGCCGTGCAGCTGTTCCTCGACGAGAAGATCACGTTCGGGCGCATTGCGGAGATCATTGAGCGGGTTTTGGGACTGGGGGCTGGGGGCTCGGGAACATCGCTCGAGGAAGTGCTGGCGGCGGACGCCGAAGCACGCCGCCTCGCGCAGGAGGTGGCATGCTCCTGACGCTCGCGTCACTCATCATCGTGCTCGGTGTGCTGATCTCGGTGCACGAGTTCGGCCACTTCATCGTTGCCAAGGCCGTCGGCATTCAGGTCCTGCGGTTCTCGCTGGGATTTGGGCAGCCGCTGATCCAGTGGCGCCGCGGCGAAACGGAGTACTGGATCTCGTGGATCCCGCTGGGCGGTTACGTCAAGATGGCGGGGCTGGAAGAAGAAGGCATGGTTGGCGAGCTGGAAGGCGGCAAGGCCGCGGTGCCGATCGATCCCAAGCGCGCGTTCGACCAGCAACCGCTGTGGGCGCGCATGGCCGTCATTCTCGCGGGCGTGACGATGAACTTGTTCCTCGCGTTCGTGATCTACACGGGCCTCGTCGCCATCGCCGGGGCGCCGCGCGCCGCCGTGACGCCGGTGGACTCGGTCGAGGCCTCACGCCTTCCCCCTGGCGCCGAGGCGTTAGCCACGCTGCGGCGCGGTGATCGCATCGTCCGGATCAACGGGGATTCGCTGAAGACGTGGGACGACTTTGACGAAAAAGTGCTCACGGGACCCGAGGAGCTGCGCTTTCAGATAGCGGGACGCCCCGAGCCGATCGTCGTCCATGTCGCCCGCGACACCGCCGCCCGCAATCAGCTCGCGCGCGCCGTCGTGCAGCTCTATCCCGCCCGTATCGGGCCGGTGAATCTGGGCCAGCCGGCGCACCGGGCCGGCCTGCGCGGCGGCGATGTGGTCGTGCGCATCGGATCGGACACCGTCGTCTCGTGGAGCGACATGGTGCGGCGGATTCGCGCGAGCCCGGGCAAGCCGCTCGTGCTCACGGTGCTGCGCGGCGACAGTCTGCTACGCATTCCCGTTACCCCCGAGCCGACCGACTCGGCAGGACAGCACTTTGGGATGATCGGCGCGTACTCGAACCCGCCGACCGCGCGAGTTCCCGTTAGCTTCGGCACCGCGCTGTCGCTCGGCGCGCGACTGACGGGCGCCCAGGTCGTGGCTGTGGTCGTCTCGGTGAAGCGGCTGGTCACCGGGCAGGCGTCCGCGCGTGAGCTGGGCGGGCCGATTTCGATCGCGCAGATGTCCGGGCAGGCGGTGCGCCTCGGCTTCGACTGGTTCCTGAACTTCCTCGCCTTCTTCTCGGTGAGCCTCGCGGTGTTGAACCTGCTGCCGATTCCGGTGCTCGACGGCGGACACGCCATGTTCTTGATCGCGGAAGGGATCCGGCGGCGTCCGCTCTCCCCGCAGCTGCGCCTGCGGCTCACGCAGTTCGGCATGCTCGTCGTGCTCGCGATCATGGTGGTGGCTCTGGGCAACGATGTCCTCCGACTCTTC
>Ga0070697_100003807_pt1 | contig 11590 bp, 9 predicted proteins | sample KBSK1501metaG_FD_65475 | JGI IMG/M metagenome (GOLD analysis project Ga0070697, IMG submission 65475) | Corn, switchgrass and miscanthus rhizosphere microbial communities from Kellogg Biological Station, Michigan, USA - KBS K1-50-1 metaG | ecosystem: Host-associated > Plants > Roots >... | reverse complement strand
GGAAGACGGCACGAGCACGGCTTACGCGCTGAACACCACTCAGGACCGCGGCCGGCTTTTCATCGGCCCGCAGGAGGACGTTTACGCCGGGATGATCGTCGGTGAAAATGCGCGTCCGGAAGATTTGCCCGTTAATCCGTGCCGCGCGAAGCGGCTCACGAACATGAGATCACAAGGTGAAGGCAAAGGGGTGCAATTGGAAGCGCCGTTGCGCATGAGCCTTGAGCGCGCCATCGAGTACATCGACGTCGATGAGTACGTCGAAGCGACGCCGAAATCGCTGCGGCTGCGCAAGCATATTCTCGATGCCACGACCCGAAAGCGGGCGGCCAATCGGGCCGCTTAGTCGGATTGACAAAGGCAGCGATAAAAGCTTGAATATCGCCTGGTAATTTCTCCATGTCCGCGGTCTCGCGGCGTCTCGTTGAATCTTACTCGTTAGGCAATCTGTAATCGGAAAAATATCTCCAGATATGGCGGGACATAGCAAGTGGTCGAAAGTCAAGCGTTTCAAGGGAGCGATCGATGCGAAACGCGGCCAGATCTTCAGCAAGCTCTCCAAGGAGATCACCATCGCCGCGAAAACCGGCGGCGGCGATCCGAATGGAAATCCGCGTCTTCGCAGCGCAATCCAGGCGGCGCGCGCGCAGAGTATGCCGAACGATAACATCGACCGCGCCATTAAACGCGGCACTGGCGAAGGGGTCGAAGCGGCCAATTTCGAGGAGATTATCTACGAAGGATATGGTCCGGGTGGCGTCGCCATTATTGTCGAGGCTGCCACCGACAACAAGAACCGCACGGCGGCGGAGGTGCGCAGCATTTTTACGAAAAATAATGGCAACCTCGGCTCGGCTGGCAGTGTTTCATACATGTTTCATAAAAAGGGGCAAATCATGGTTCCGCGCAGTTCCATCGACGAAGACCGCTTATTGGAGCTTATTCTGGAGGCAGGAGCTGAAGAGTTGACAACCGAGGAAGATCAGTATCTTATCACTACTTCGCACGATCGGCTCTACGCTGTAGCTGAGACGCTCAAAAGAGCAAATGTGACGACCGATGGGCAAAAGTTTACCTTCATCCCTGATAGCACGGTTCCGGTTGCCAACGAGGACGTGGCCCGGCAGGTGCTGCGTTTGTGTGATGCCCTCGAAGACGATGACGACGTGCAGAACGTCTACTCAAATCTAGATATTCCCGACGAAATGCTGGCCAAGTTGCCAGCCTGAAAAAGTAATTTCCTTTCGCTGAACTTGGCAGTGCGCTTGCCCCCGGCGAGCAATCGGCCTGTGCAATTTATGAACGAAGAAAACGAAAAACAGCCGCCGCTGGAAACTCAATCGGCTGCTCCGTCTGAGCAACGTCGCCCTCGCGGACGCCGTCGCTATGGCCGCCGGCGTTACTACAACCGCGGCGGAAACGACAATTCAAACGAGCCCTACAACGAATCCCGAAACGACGCTCCCGGCGCTGCAACTGGCGATCCCGTTGCCACCGAAACGTTGGAAGGCGCGCCCGAATCGGGCGAACAAGTCGAGCGCGAACCGGAGTTCGGTGAAGGCATCATCGAGATCTCTGGAAAAGGGTTTGGTTTTCTGCGTGATCCGAAGCGCAACTTCGTTCAGACCCCGCAGGACATTTTCGTCACGCCGGAAATTGTGCGTCGTTTCGCACTACGCGACGGCATGTGGATTTACGGTGAAACACGTCGCGGCAGTCGCGGCCCGCAATTGATTAAGCTGCTCAATATCAACGGCGAGGATCCCGCGAAATATCAGGGTCTGCGGCCGTTCGAAGAACTGACCACGATCAATCCCAACAAACGGATCAAGCTTGAGACCGTTCCCGATCGCTACACCACCCGCATCATGGATTTGATGACGCCGCTCGGCATGGGCCAACGAGGCTTGATTGTCGCACCGCCGCGGACGGGCAAAACGACCTTGCTCCATCACATTGCCGAGGCGGTCACGAAAAATCACGCGGACATGAAGCTGATTATTCTCCTCGTCGACGAGCGACCGGAAGAAGTCACCGACTTCAAACGATCCCATCCAAAAGCCGAGATCATCGCTAGCTCGAACGACAGCGATATCAAAAGCCACACTCGTGTGGCCCAGCTCGCCATTGAGCGCGCGAAGCGCCTGGTGGAAGCGAGCCAGCATGTTTTCATTTTGCTCGATTCAATCACGCGAACTGCACGCGCTTTTAACAATGCGATGTCGGGTGGTGGTCGAACGATGAGCGGCGGTATCGATGCTCGCGCGATGGAAATTCCGCGAAAGATTTTCGCGGCTGCGCGCAACACCGAAGAAGCCGGTTCGCTCACGATTGTTGCGACGGCTTTGATTGAGACCGGCAGCCGGATGGACGAGCTCATCTTTCAGGAGTTCAAAGGCACCGGCAACATGGAGATGGTGCTCGATCGGAAAATCAGCGACCAACGCATTTATCCGGCGATCGACATCTTTCTTTCCGGCACCCGTCGCGAAGAACTTCTGTTGCAGCCGTGGGAGCTGGAGAAAATCAATTTGATCCGCCGCGGGCTGGCCGGTCACAAACCGGAAGAAGCGATTCAGCGTTTGCTCATGTTCGTTAAGAAATTCCCGACGAACACACAGATGTTGAAAGAGATTCCTGGTTAATCGGAACGGCAGAATTGCCGTGAATTCTCAGAACGTACGCGAAGTCGAGTGGGAAGTTCTCCCGCCCGAAGATCGACATCGACGCAAAGCAGTCGAGCCGATCTTTAAATGGGTCGCGTTGATCATGGATCGATTGATCCGGATTCCAGGCGTGAAGCGACGCCTCGGTCTGAATCCGATTCTCGATCTTGTCCCTGGTTTCGGCGACATCGCTGCAGCGCTGGTTTCGGTCTCGGTGCTCGTTTATGGCATCCGTCGGGGCATTCCGAAGATTCTCCTTGGGCGAATGGCGCTCAATGTTCTCATCAATGAAATCGTCGGCATCGTGCCGATCGCTGGTTCCGTTTTCGCTTTTTGGTTTACCGCGAACACACGCAATTACGAACTGCTTCGCGAACACCTCGATACGCCAAATCGATCGACGAAGACCGACAAAATTTTCGTCGGCGCAGTTCTCGGCCTGGTCGTTCTTGTCATCATCGCGGGAACTATCGGGACGTTTCTGATTCTGTACGCAATCGCGAAGCTGGCTTCGAACAGTTAGCGGGCTTGAATGTAATTGGTGTAGAGCGCGTGGATGGTCTCTCGCGCCTTACGGTACTCATTCGCGAATAGCTCGACATCTTTGTAGCCAACACGCTTTGCACATTTTTGTTGGTCGTCCGGAGCGGTCGGAAGCGTCGAAATGTTTTTGTTTTCGAATCGACGTAGCGCCGTTTCCACGCGGCGCAGCAATTCATAACTTTGGGCAGCGCTGTTGGCGTCGGGATCTGAAATCACGTCATTCTCACGCAAACTTGTCAGCGCGTGGTCCCAATTCGGCCTCCAGATTCCCAAACGCATCTGCAACGCTTGGACGAGAAACTCAGCTTCGATCATGCCGCCGCTGCCGGTTTTGAAATCGAGAAACTCCGAGCCGCTGCCCCGCTCACGTCGGATTCGCTCCAGCATATTGTCGATCTTTGCAAAGAGGTCGCCTTGTTTGCCGACTTCGCGCCAAATCTTTTGGACGATCTCGATGTAATCATCCTTTAACGGCCCGCTGATCGGGCGCGCCCGCGTCAACGCGTGGATTTCCCAAAGCTGCGCGCGCTCGCGGTAATAGGCTTCGCATGCTGCAAGTGGCGCGACCAGGGGTCCCTTATCGCCATCGGGTCGAAGGCGAGCATCGACCGCAGCGATTGTTCCTTCGCTGCTCGGCTGTGTCACGGCCGTCACGAGGTTCTGCGCAGCGCGCGTGTCCTCGCCGACAAACAACAAATCAAGATCGGCGCCGTAATTCATTTCCCGGCCACCAAATTTTCCCAGCGCGATGATCGTTAACCCTTCACCACCTAAAAGTTCGTTCGTAAACCTGAGGCACGCTTCAGCGAGATCGGACAATTCCGCGAAAATGATCGATGCGTCCGCGACTTCGAGGACGTCGCGCATAATGATCCGTAGCAGTTGCCTTTGCCGATAAGCACGGATCGGATCGAAATTTGTTGCGCTGCACCCGAAAGATTGGAGTCGAGTAAAATGCTCGGCGATTGATCGCGGCTGATTAAAACTTTTGTCGCGGGTGCTTTCCTCGAGCAATTGCGGTCGGCGAATCAGCAGATCACCGGCGAACCGACTGGCGTCGAGAGTTTTGACCACCAATTCGAGCAAAGTCGGATTGCTGGCGAGCAATTCAAAGAGCAAGCCGCGCAGGCCGTACCCTTCGACGAAGCGGACAAACTGATTCAATGTGGCATCCGGGTCCGCCGTCTTTGCCATTTGATCGAGAAGAGCCGGACGAAGTTTGGCAAACACTTGTTTGGTTCGCGGCGCAACATGCGATGCGGAGGTTGGTTTTAACAAATCGGCGAGCGAACGCGCGGCCGATGTTTCGTCTTTGAACGATTTCAGATCAGGTAGCCCACCTTCTGTCGGCGCAGATAAAATGACCCGATCGAAAATCGATCGAACATTCTGCATCGTTTTGTTGAGGGCCGCGGTGAACTCTTTGCCCGAATCAAATCCGAGACTGCGCGCGAGCCTGTTCAGAGCTGTCGGTTCGCGCGGGACCGTGTGAATTTGTTGTTCGGCTTCAATCTGCAATCGATGCTCGACCTGGCGGAGGAAGCGGTAGGCCTGGTCAAGACCGATAACTTCTTCCCGCGGGATGAGTTCCAATCGTGACAGCCCGCGCAACGCATCGAGCGTGCTTGTCTCTTGCAAAAAGATATGACGGCCGCCATGAATGAATTGCAGCGTTTGCACGACGAATTCGATCTCGCGGATTCCGCCGCGGCCAAGTTTAACGTCCCGTTCCAAGCTGTCTGATCGGATTACGTCGCGTTCGATTCTTCTTTTGATCTTTGCGATTTCGTCGAGCAGGTCCGGCGTTGGGCTGCGCGGGTAAATGAAAGGTTGATGTTGGCGCAAAAATTCGTAAGCCAGCTCGCGATCGCCGGCGATTCCTCGCCCTTTGATTAACGCGATCCGCTCCCAGGTTTCGCCGAAACCGGCATAGTAATTTTCCATGCTTTCAAGTGAGCGTGCGAGTGGACCTGCCGAGCCTTCCGGGCGTAAGCGAAGATCGACCCGGAAAAGCGCGCCTTCTGGGTCACGTTTGGCAAATGTTTCCAGAATTTTTTCGGCTAATCGATTGAACCACTGGTGATACGACACACGCGGAGAGACCTCGCCTTCTTCGCTGTAGAGAAAGATAAGATCGACATCGGAACTGTGGTTCAGCTCGCGGCCGCCGAGTTTGCCGAGGGCGAGAACGCCAAAGTCAGCTGCGGGGGATCCGAATGATTCGCGGAATTTTGCATTCCAGTGGGCAAAGACTTCGCGCACGCAAATTTCGGCGAGTTGCGATAACTCCGTGGTGGTTTCTTCGAGAGCGGCGGCATTCGCGAGCTCGCGCAACGCGATCCGCGTCATCTCCTTGTTTTTCCAACGACGGAGAACGCGAAAGTTATTTGCCGCGACATCATTCTCAGGCGCTCGATGAAGTTCGCCTGCCATTTCCGTAGCATCACGGCCTTGCAGACAAGTTTCCGGCCGCGAAAGCCAGAGCAGAAGTTCGGGGTTCTGAACGATCCGGCCTGCACAAATGCTCGAGAGCGCGAAAAGATGAAGCAGGGAGGCCTCGCCCAGTGGAAAATTATGAATTGCGTCGGGCAGCGCAACCGCGGTTTGCGGCCATGCTTCATTCAGCTGGTTCAGAGTGGTTTCAACCTGCGCCGGCTGCAGCGAACCGGCGGATTTCTCTTTGATCCAGTTCGCGGTCTGCATGAACCGAAAGATGCCGCGAAACCGGACGAAACACTAATTGATCGCCTACACTCAGCTGCCGGAGTAAGTCAGCCGACTTTTTCGCCCGCCCGGGAAAGAAGACGGCGTTCGGCCCGGGTTAAACTTTGCATACCTTTGCGCGAAATTTTTTCGAGCAACGGATCGATTTCGTGCTCGATGAACTCTGCCGGCGTCATGCGTTGCACACGCAGAGCAGCGTCCCGGCGACGCCGCAGGATTCGCTGCAACCACGACGGGTGTCCGAAGCCGAGTAGGTTTGTATAAAGCCAGCCAGCCGCAAGACCGCCTGGAATCGCGCTATGCATCACTGCGCCGTTTCGGTCGATCACCAGCATTACCAAACTCAGGAGCAGGATCGCATAAGCGACGCACTTTGCTTTCAAGTGAAATGAGAAACGCGACAGGCGCCATGCGACTAGGTCCAGTTCCGGCAGAATAGTCGCGTAAGAGATGAGCACAGCGGCAACGCCGCCGCTGGCCGCGTACAAAAGCGTTTCCGACGGCATCAGAAATAAATGCCCAAGTTCGCCGCCGATCGCACCGCTTAAAAATAAATACAGAAAGTGTCGTTGGCCGAGAATGGATTCGATGTCGCGTCCGAGAACATACAAGACCAGGACGTTTCCCAGGAGATGCCACGGTCCTCCATAGAGCAGCATCGCGGTGACGAATTGCCACGCATAAGCATCGTGGACGCCACGATTGCTCAGCGCAAGATAGTCGCGGACGAAACCGGGCTGAAACGAATCGAGAAAAAACTGTGCGACAAAACCCGCGATATTAATGCCGATCAGCGCCAGCAGAACAACGCGTCTGTTCTCTTGCCACGGCCGCGCAAACAATGATGGTTTTCCCCGCGACAGCCGCACCTCATAAGAATACCGCAATGCTGTTTTTTTGTCAGCAGAATTTCAATCGGTGCCGAGTCCAGCGCGACCGCACATTGTTCGCCACGGCGAATCCGTCCTGTGGCAGATCGATCTTACTTCACCAGAACGCGAAGCGATCGTTCGTGGAGAGTGAATTCTACCGGACAATTGCCGACCCATTCGCCGTCGACTTCGACCGGCACGGTTTGATTGCTCTCCACTCGGACCCGGCGCGTCTGGAAATATTCAATCTCCGGCACGCGAATGTCGGAACTAAATATTACGTCCTGCAGATATTTGATGATCTCGAGATAACCGAGCCGCTTGAAGACGATAACGTCCAACAAACCGTCGTCGATCACGGCGTGTTTAAAAAATGGAAATGGACCGCCATAGAGCCGCCCGTTGCCAACGAGGACGAATGAGCCTTCGTCAATCGACGCATCCTCGGACTGAATGAAAAGCCTCGGTGGCTGGCGGGCGGCGATTTGAGCGGCTGAAATCAAATAACTAAGTGGCCCAAAATTTCGTTTTAATTGGCCGCTCGTTTCTTTGACGACTTGAGCGTCCAGTCCGACTCCGGCGAGCTGAACAAAAAATTTCTGGTTGGCTTTCGGTAGATCGACTGATCGCGCGCTATCGCCTTTGACGATGCTCCAGCAAAATTCGAGATCATGAACCGGCAAACCGAGCTCTGTAGCAAACACGTTCATTGTGCCGATCGGCAGAAGGCCGAGTGTGACGCTTGCGCCGGCCAAGCCATTCACGACTTCGTTGATCGTGCCGTCGCCGCCCGCGGCCACAATTTTTTCGAAACCTTCTTCTACGCCATGTCGCGCCATTAGTTCGGCATCGCCAATGCGGGTTGTTGTGCAGACCACGCAATCCCGCGCCAGCGATTCAACTTGCGCGCGTTTTCGCTTGGCGCGCTCGCTGTGCGCGGCCGGATTCAGAATAACGAGGGTGCTACTCATCCCAGCATGGTTCTGGTTTCATCTTTTCTTCAAACATGGCCTGCGTAACGTCTTCGCGTGCAAAAATTGGGCCGCGTCACGCTGATTTTTCTCGCGGGATTCTCGATCTTTGGGGCGGTCCTTTTTCTTGCTCTCAATCTGTATGTGCAATCGCAGGGGACACAAGCCAGGATCCAGCAGGAACTTCGCCAACGCTTCGGCGCAAGGTTAAAGATTGGACGCATCAGCGTCACCCCTTGGAGTGGCCTGAAACTCAGCGGAATCACCATCGCGCAGGGAACAACCGGCACCAGCGGCAACTTTCTTGAAGCGAACAATTTTGGTCTGCGAATCGCCTTCTTTTCTCTTTTTTCGAGGCGGCTCGTGATCAAGGAAGTCTCGCTCGTCAGCCCAAATGTAGTTTGGCCGCAAAACGCTGATGGCAAATGGCGATTGCCGGACTTGCGGCCCGAGCATTCGCAAAAAACTCCGAATATCGCCGCTGAGTCTGAGGTTTCATCTCCTGAGGAATCAGCAAATACCGAGACTCCAGCGCAAAGCGCCGCGACCGCGTCGCCGGTAAAGCAACCGAAGCTTCATCTGGAGCGCAAGACGAATGTGCCGGCGGCATTCGTGTCTGAGATTCATAAGGTCAGTGTGACGGGCGGCAATTTTCGTTTTCTCAGTCGCGCAAACGAAGCCGTTGCAAATTTCGAAGGGGTCGGTTTTCGTGCGGCCATCAGCAATGCTTCTGCCTTGAAAGGGAATGCGCGCGTGGCCAGGGTTTCGTTGCGCGAGCGCTTTTTTCTTCAGCAATTGAGGTCGCCACTGCGATATGATTCGAACGGTCTCGATCTTTCCCAGATCTCTGCGCGCGTGGGCGGGGGAGACGTTACTGGTCGGTTCACCATGCAGCCGGAAACGGATGAATCACCGTTTCGAGTCGAAATGAAGTTTCGCGGCGTACAGGCGGATCAAATTATTACCGATGCAGGCGGACCAAGCGGAGTGCTGCAGGGAAAACTCGAGGGTAGTGTGCAAACAGAAGGAAAAACGACGGACCCAGACGCGCTTGCTGGAAGCGGCGAAATCTTTTTACACGACGGCCAGCTTCGGCAATACAATTTGCTCGTTGCGCTCGGCCAGCTGTTTCAAATCGAAGAGCTCACCCAGCTGCATCTCGACCAGGCCGAGGCCAAATATCATCTCGCGCCGGATGTAGTGACGATCGACGAATTAGTTTTGCGCTCGGCGAATATTCATCTCTCCGCCACCGGCACCGTGAGTTTTCGCGGTAAACTTCATTTGAGTTCGCGACTTGCCATCAATGAAAAAATTCGCGCGCAACTTTTTAAGCCGATCCGGACCAATTTCCAGCCGACGGAGGAGCCGGGTTATTCCGCGGTCGACTTCGAAGTCAGCGGAACACTCGAACGGCCAAAAACAAATTTGCTCGAAAAAGTCGTGGGGCGCGATTTGAAAGACCTGGTGAACAGTTTCTGGGGCGGAAAAAGCGACAAGCCGAAAAAGAAAAAAGGAGCGCAGACAAATGCCGACGAATCGAGTCCGGTCACAAGCCCCGAGACGAGCGCATCGCCGGCTACGCCGAGCCCGGCCAAATCGCCATGAGAGTGATCGCCGGTCGCGCCGGCGGCGTCCCGCTCGTTTCGCCGAAGAACGGCACTCGCCCAACAATGGATCGCGTGAAAGCGGCGATTTTCTCGAGCCTCGGCGAGATAGTGATTGGCGCGCGTGTTCTTGACCTTTTTGCCGGCACCGGTGCGCTCGGTATCGAGGCGCTCAGTCGCGGCGCTGACTCGGCCCTCTTTGTCGACGAAGATCGACAATCGATCGCGGCCATCGAAAAAAACCTCGCCAAAACGCAACTTGCTGGCCGGGTTCGCCAACAAGACGTTTTCAGTTTCCTAAAGAATACGGCCGCAGCCACTGAGAAGTTCCAAATCGTATTTGCCGATCCGCCTTACGATAAAATGAAATCCGGCGAGCGGTTCACGGAAAAACTTTTGGCCAATGAGACGTTGCCGCGCCTGCTTGAACCCGACGGAGTTTTTGTCTTGGAGAAGCGTCCGAGCGAAGAACTGCCGCCGACAAAACTCTGGCAGGTGCGTCGGCAGAAAAGATATGGTGCTACTGAAGTGCTCTTCCTTTCAGCGATCCGCAGTCGATGCCAGTCCGGCTCGGACCTTTCGGCAATCGAATGATTCGCTTGATCTACAATCTGCTCTGGCCGCTCGGCCTTGTGTTTTTTCTGCCGGGTTACCTCATCAAAATGTTCCGACGTGGCGGCTATCGTCGTAAGTTCGGGCAGCGATTGGGCATTTATGGCGGCGATGTTCAGCGCCTTCTGGCAAAGCAAAGATCGACATGGTTGCATGCGGTCAGTGTCGGCGAAGTCGGTGTCGCACTAAAACTTGCTGGCGAGCTGCGGCGGTTGCAGCCCGATGTGCATTGCGTTCTCACGACCACGACAACGACAGGATTTTCCTTCGCCGCCAACAACGCGCCCGATTGGATCGAGGTCATGTATAATCCGCTCGATTTTTGGCCGATCATGCGCCGGGCATTTTCGATCATTCGTCCGATCCGGATTATTCTGATCGAAGCTGAGATTTGGCCAAATTTAGTGGCGGAAGCCGACGTCCGCCGCATTCCGATCGCGGTCGCGAATGCACGGTTGTCGCCGCGATCGGAAAAAAGATTTCGCCAGTTCCGTGCTTTCGTCGAACCGACTTTCCGACTTCTCGATTTGGTTTGCGTGCCCGAGCGGGAAGATGTTGATCGCTGGGCTGCGCTGGGCATTGATCGCGACCGAATTCATTTTACCGGAAGCATCAAGTACGATCAGGAAAGCGCGGGGATCAATCGGGCCGAACGCGAGAAACTTTTACACGAAATAAGAATCGGGAATCGCCAAGTCCTTCTTGGCGGCAGCACGCATCCGGGCGAAGAGCAACTTCTCGGTGAAATCTTTTGCGTGTTGCGCCGTCAGTTTCCGGATCTCTTCCTGATTATTGCTCCGCGCCATGTCGAACGCGCGGCAGAAATACGGCGAACACTTGAAGCCCTTGGCTTGCGTGTCGCTTTGCGAAGCAAGCGTGACATCGCCGGCGCCGATTGCTTGCTGATCGATTCGACCGGCGAATTACGAAATTGGTACGCGATGGCGACAGTGGTTTTTATCGGGAAGAGTTTGTTTGCGCGTGGCGGGCAAAATCCGGTAGAGGCGATCGCTGCCGGTGCACCGGTGATTTTCGGGCCGCACATGGAAAACTTCGCAAGTGTGGCCGATTCCCTGGTCCGGGAACGCGGAGCGGTGCAGGTTCGCTCAGGCTCCGAACTACAATGTTGGACAGGAGATCTTCTTCGTTTTCCCGAGTGGCGCATTGAGCTTGTGAATCAGGCGCGCAAGTTTATTACGACGCACTCCGGGGCCGGCGCGAGAACAGCGAAGCTGATTGTCGATCTTACATCCGGAGGCTGAAAACACCCCAAGGTTGCCTTGCGGCTATCGAATGGAATATTGGGCGGCTTCGTGACCCTATCGTCTAGAGGCCTAGGACATCGCCCTTTCACGGCGGTAACACGGGTTCGAATCCCGTTAGGGTCGCTTCCCTCGTAACATCCGAGGGAATTCCAAGATGCATAACGCCACTGCATAACACTACCACTAAAATTCGCCATTGTCCGCCGACGTGCAGGAACGCGAGAATTTGCTTGCAGAGTACTGAACGAATCGCGTAGCCCACTGCGACAGATCAAGCGTGACAACCCCAATTCGTAAAGGGTACGCTCGCCTAATCTCTATTAAATTCTT
>Ga0070697_100003806_pt1 | contig 11592 bp, 10 predicted proteins | sample KBSK1501metaG_FD_65475 | JGI IMG/M metagenome (GOLD analysis project Ga0070697, IMG submission 65475) | Corn, switchgrass and miscanthus rhizosphere microbial communities from Kellogg Biological Station, Michigan, USA - KBS K1-50-1 metaG | ecosystem: Host-associated > Plants > Roots >... | reverse complement strand
GTAACCGTTCCGATTGTCGAAGGAAAGGTCTATCGAATCGGAGAAATGAAGATCGAGGGCAATTCGATCTTCTCAGAGCCAACTATCCGGTCTGTGATTGGACTGAATAAAGGCGACGTTGCCAACGGCGAAAAGATCGTCAAGGCGCTATTTGAGAATCTAAAGAAATACTACGGTGCGCAAGGGTTTATTGAGTACACGGCTGAGCCAACACCCACTTATAAAGACAACCCTCAAAAACCCGACGAGGGAATAGTTGACTTCGTGATCACGATCGAGGAGGGCAAGCAGTTTTCGCTGCGCCGGCTCGAGTTTATCGGTAATACGTTTACCCGGGATAACGTTCTTCGCCGAGAGGTCTTGCTAAACGAAGGCGACATATACAACCAGACGGCCTGGGAATATTCAATCATCAAACTCAACCAGCTTGGTTACTTTGATCCGATAGACAAGGACAAGGACGCGGATTTCAAAACGAATGAAGAAGAGGCATCGGTTGACGTCAATTTGAAAGTAACTGAGCGCGGCCGCCAGCAAATCTCTTTCAATGGCGGTCTCTCGGGCATTGGCGGTTCGTTCTTCGGGCTTGAATACTCGACCAACAACTTGCTGGGCCGGGGCGAAATACTTTCACTTAACATGTCCGCCGGGAATCGCCAGAAATACCTGCAGTTTTCTTTTACTGAACCGTACATCAAGAATCGTCCGATTACCGCGGGTTTCTCCCTTTTTGGTTACACCCAGAAGTTTTTCGGAGAGGGAACGTTTCTGTCGCAGAATACCGCGGCCCAGCAAGGTCTTTCCGGAAACCAACTCGACTTTCTTAATGTAAGCGAAGAAAACCTCTTCACGCGTACATCGTACGGCGGTTCGCTTTTTGCCAGCGCGCCATTGTCTGAGTTTTATCGTAAACGTCGCTTTACGCAGTTTTCGCGAGTGGGCCTTTCTTATCAGTTCTCGACCTCCACTGTGACTGATCCAAAGGTGAATGCGGATCCCAACAATCCCACAAACTTCATCCCGGTGGTTTACTCGCAGCCAAATATCATTACCAGTCGCGTCACCGGCAGTTTTGCCTACGATACTCGAAATGCCAGCATCGATCCGACTCAGGGCAGAGAGTTATCGGTTCAACTCGCGCTGGCTGGTCTTGGTGGGGATGTCCGTACTTATCAGCCAACGCTTACTTACTCCCAGTTTATGCCGGTACGTCGTAAGCGCTCTGAACGCCCTGAAGTCTTTGGGTTCCGAATAATTCTGGGAACTGTGGGGAGTTTTGCGACGTCCAGCAAAGTCAGAAATGCAAATTCATTGGCCTTCGTCGACGGAGTGCCCATTTTCGAGCGTTTCTTCCTCGGCGATGAATTCAGCATTCGAGGTTATAACGTCCGTTCCATCAGCCCGCTGGCTCCCCTGGACACTTATGTCACGTCACGGAATGTTGTGGTCGCCTCCAATGCCAGCGGCACGCCGGTAGTCGTTCCTGGAGTGCCTTCCGCTTTGGCGAATGTCGGTGTATTCACCGGTGTTTCGGGCTCAAACGTAGTTCAGTTGCCGCGATCGTTTACACCTGTTGGCGGCGACACCCAGGTTCTGGGGAATTTTGAATACCGCATTCCGGTCATAGGTAACACGGTGGGATTGGCGGCATTTGCTGATATTGGTTCATCGTTCAACATTCGTAGCAAAAGTGATCAGTTATTTTCGAGCAATTTCCTGGCTGACCAGCCCTTTTTGTCGACCGTAGGCCTGCTTCGTTGCGCACGCGTGCCCGGCGGAGTTGTCTTCGCCAGCTTATCTACACTCGCAGCCTGCAACACCAATACAGATCTGGCGTTGGTATCCGGGACCGGGTTAGTTATGAGAGATAATCGCCTGATTACCACGCAGGAACTCGATAATGCGCGCAACCTCGGCCCATTCGATCCGTCGACCGGCCTGCCTTTTGGTTTCCAACAGGTTTTTCTGCGTGGTGAGGCGCAAACCAATACGGCCGTTCGTCTTTCACAAAGCCTTTTCTCAAAAATTGGAGATTATCGAGCCAGTTTGGGAATGGAGGTCCGGGTGCAGGTGCCTGTCATCAACGTGCCTTTTCGCTTAATCTTTGCGTATAATCCCAAAGCCAGACAAGACCAGATTATTGATGGCTTTCCTTTCTTCTTTAATGAGAAAAAGAAAGTTATGCGCTTCAGCGTCGGGCGCACCTTTTGATCATTTAAAGCCAACCAAGGCGTTGGTCTGAACAACTAAGTGGGGTTGAACAACCCGCCTTTTATTTTAGGAGCAGTATAGGAGAATTATGAAGATTGACCGACTTATAGCCGCCGTCGCATTTGTTCTTGCCATGGCCGTTTCACCTGTCCTGGCACAACCAAAACAACCAGCGGCGACCGCACCTGCCCAGTCGACAGCAAATGTTCCGGAGAGCAAGATCGCCTTGATCTACTCTGATGCGTTTCTTGACGCCAAGACCGGGATAAACCGATTCACTACTTTGATCACCAATTTGAATCGTGAATTCCAGCCCCGCCAGACGGAACTACAGACACTGCAGGGAAAAATTCAAACGCTGACTGATGAAATTAGCAAAACCGCGGCGGTAGCTGATGCCAAGACGATCGCCTTGAAACAGGAACAACTGGATCAGTTGAAGAAGGATTTTCAGCGTAAGGGCGAAGACGCTCAGGCTGCTTATAACAAGAAGCGCGGGGAAATCTTTTCGCCTCTTCAGGAGGACATTGGTAAGGCCCTCGAAGCGTATGCCAAGGCCCACAACATCAATGTGATAATCGATGGTAGTCAGGTACCGCTGGTTTACGCAGCCGACGCGTTGGATATCACTCGTGCTTTCATCAACGAGTTTAATAGCAAGAATCCAGCGACCGCCGCTGTGACGCCTCCAAACTAGACTCGAGCCGGCGGGTTCTCATTTAGAAGACGCGGCGACGCAGCAGTTTGGCTAGCGTCCCGCGTCTCTTCATTCCAATCATGGAAACTGTTCTCGATTCTCAGGCGATTCAAGAACTCCTGCCACATCGCTATCCGTTTCTTCTCGTGGATCGAATAATTGAGTTAGTTCCACGCGAACGAATCGTCGGCATTAAACAAGTAAGCATTAACGAGCCTTTTTTTCAGGGACACTTCCCTGGAGCACCGGTGATGCCCGGGGTGCTTGTGGTCGAGGCCCTGGCTCAGGTGGGAGCTGTGCTGGCCCTGCGTGAAATTGAGGACCGCGATCAGAAGCTCGTGCTGTTTACCGGTATTCGCGAAGCGCGTTTTCGCCGGCCGGTAGTGCCGGGCGATACATTGACGCTTGAAGTAACCGCCTTACGCATTGGCTCGCGAGTGCAGCGTATGCGAGGCGAGGCAAAGGTGGACGGCCAGCTTGTGGCCGACGCAGATATTATGAGCGTCATCGCCGATCGGGCTTCGGCTGTGTAGCCACAGGAGAGAAGACTAAGAGGAGGTAAAAGGGGAAGGGGTAAAGGGTAACCATCCGTTTCCCATTACCAGTTCCCCTTTTCCAATAGCTGTTTATGGCTGTAGCCACCAAGCCTAATAACGTCCATCCTACTGCGGTTGTCAGCTCTCGCGCCCGGATCGGGGCTGGCTGCTATATCGGTCCATACTCAATTGTCGGCGACGACGTCGAGTTGCACGACGAAGTTCGTCTGGAATCGCATTGCGTAATTGATGGGTTGACGACTATTGGGCAGGGCACGCGCGTATTTCCATTTGTATCGATCGGGCTTCAAGCCCAGGATCTTAAGTACAAAGGCGAGCCATCCGAAACGCGTATTGGCCGGCGCAACATGATTCGGGAGTTTGTGACGATTCATCGCGGCACCGCCGGAGGCGGGATGTTGACTCAGGTAGGCGATGATTGTTTGATCATGGCCCAGGCCCACATCGCTCACGATTGCATCATCGGCGACGGGGTGATCATGGCCAATGCGGCCACTCTCGCCGGGCACGTGATTATTGAGGACAATGCGAACGTCGGCGCTTACTCCGGTGTGCACCAATTCTGCCGCGTGGGCAGGGAAGCATACGTTGGCGGCTACTCGGTGGTTGTGAAGGATGCGTTGCCGTTTGCTCTGACCGTGGGAAACCACGCACGGTGTTATGGCTTGAACACCACGGGGATGAAACGGCGAGGTTATTCATCAGAAGTAATCGGCGCATTACACCGAGCGTTTCACCTGCTGCTCTCCTCCAAACTGAACACTTCCCAGGCGCTGGAAAAAATAAGGGCGGAGGTTAAGGATTCGGCGGAAGTGGATTTATTAGTCGAGTTTATTGAGTCTTCCAGCAGGGGAGTTATCAAATAGTCCCTCGTTCTGCAATCTTCATTTTCATCCTTTAACAATGCGTTACGGTTTAATTGCAGGCAACGGCCGGTTCCCTTTCATGGTTGTAGAGGGGGCGCGAAAAGCCGGCGTATCGCTTTCCGTTGCGGCCATTCGTGAGGAGACTGACCCGAAGATCGAACAGGAAGTAGAACGTTTGACCTGGGTTGGAATTGGCCAACTTGGCAAAATGATTCGCTTCTTCAAGAATGAAGGAGTCGAGAAAGCCATCATGGCGGGGCAGGTCAAGCATGTTCGTATCTTTAGTCGCGCCATACCCGACGCTCGAATGTTGAAGGTGCTGCTCAAGCTTCCGCGCCGCAACACCGATTCGTTAATAGGCGCGATTGCCGCGGAACTCGCGAGCGAAGGAATTCAACTGATCGATTCAACCTATTTTCTTCAGGAAAATCTGCCAGGCGTAGGGATCTTGACGCGTCGCAAGCCGAACGCTGCCGAGCGTGCTGACGTCGAGTATGGACTGGAGATTGCGCGAGAAATCGCAGGCCTTGATCTTGGCCAAACAATCGTAGTCAGAAGTAAGGCTTGTGTATCCATTGAAGCCATGGAAGGCACCGACGCCACCATCCGGCGTGCAGGTTCGCTACTGGCGAACGATCCAGCGCAGGACGGCGTTGCTCTTAATAAGGGCCCGCTTACGGTTCTGAAGCTGGCAAAACCGGGTCAGGACATGAGGTTTGACGTGCCGGTCACCGGCGTACCGACTATCGAGGCGATGGCTGCCGCCGGGGCCACCTGTCTTTGCATTAGTGCCGGAAAAACACTGATGTTTGATCGAGACGAAATGATCGCCCTGGCCGACAAGAACAAGATTGCCATCGTTGCTGTTTAGAACCCGGCTGGAAGTTGGTATAGATGGTGAAGCCGCAAACTAAAGTTTGAACTCTGAACTACTCGTATCCGCTTGGGGATGATCCTCTTCATCCTCAAGAGGTTCAGCGGGAACCGGCCGGCCCGGCACGCGATACTCTTCGCTTACCCACTTGCTAAGATCGACGAGTTTGCAGCGTTCAGAGCAAAAGGGACGGAAGGGATTATCCTGCCAGTCGACCTGTTTGCTGCAGGTAGGACATTTCATGAACCAGATTTCGGGCGGACTTAATTGACCAGCGGAGCCTCGCTCACCGCTCGCAACAGCCATTCAGGATGCTTGACCAGAATTCGACGGTTAACGAAGTCGATCGTACCCTCTCGGCGCATCGCGTTCAAGCGAACAGTGACGCTCTCACGTGTGGATCCCACGATAGAAGCTATCTCCCGGTGAGGCAGGGGAATGTCGATTAACACGCCCTCAGATTCCCGCACACCATAGCGATGGGAAAAATCTGCCAGCAACCTATCAAGGCGGGCCGGAATAGCATTAAGTGCAAAATCAGCAAGCCTTTGTTCGGCATGTTCAAGCCGGTGGCCAATCAGGCGAAAGGTGTAATCGTGAAGACTGGGATCGTTAGCCATGGCTAACTTGAATTGCTCCGCCGGGATCTTTAGAAGCGTGCAGAACTCATAGGCAACGGCACAGTTTTCACGGCGACCTGCCGTTGAATAGAGGGCGGACTCTCCAAAGAGCGAGCCCTGAGGCAGGATATCGATTACGGCTTCACGTTCACTATTGTCCTCAATACGACAAAGTTTGATGCGGCCCCTTACAATGGCGTACAGCGAGTCGGCCTGTTCGCCCGCCTTGTAGACAAAGCGCCGGCGCCGAACGTCCGATACTACGGAGCAGGCGGCAAGTTCATTCACCACCCGATCGCTCAAGCTGGAACCGAATTCAAGCTGGCGGACAATCCTGGCTCGATCTGCGGCGGTTAAGTCGTGAGCCCGCGGTAGCGACTTAAGTTTCTTATCAATATCACTCATTGGGGGTACCTCATGGCTCACGAATTAGGAGTTTTGAGTTAAGGCTCTAGGATTCAACTGATGCGGTAGTCTCGCTGACCGGTGGTCTAATCCCTGGTTAGGATATCTGGTAACGTAAGGAAATCCCCTGGAACGTGCCCGAGGTTTTGGTCTTCAGCTATTTTACTGACTCGATAACGAGGGCGAGCTAAAAAGCGGACAACCTCTGAATAAGCGAACTCTAGCATGAAGCTTGTGGGGGCGCAAGATTCCGAGTGAAATAATCAGAAATCACAAGTCAGAGGTTAGAGGTCGGAGGTCGGAGGTCAGAAGTCAGAGGTCGGGGGTCGGAGTCGGAAGTCGACTGAACTCGCAGGAGGTCCCGGACGTACAATAAGGGCGGAGCTAGAAGCCCGGAGCAAATGGTACTTTTTACGTGGGTGGGCGCGGTTAATCATCTTTGATATCTCTTCCCTGACCCTTGACCCTTGCCCCTTGCCCCTGACTTCTAACTCCTGATTTCTGACTTCTGACCTCTGAATTAATATGGCTGATTACAAAGAAACAATCGACGAATGGCAAAAGACGGTGCGCCGGAAGGCCCGTGAACTTGACCAGAAATATTCAATTTCTGAGAAGGTAGATGAAGGAGCCCGCGCTGCCGGGGAAGCGGCTAAACGCGGTGCGAAGACTTTTACGACCGGGGCCGAGAAACTGCGTGTTGAAGCAGAACGGCTGTCCGAGGACGGAGACATTTCTGATACCGCCAGGCGAACTGCGGACGAAGCCGTTCGCAGCGCGAAGAAAGCAGGCGAAGCGATTCGCGGCGTTGCCGGTGAAGCAGGTAAAAAAGCCGGCGAGGTAATCGACGATGCGAAAACCTATTACGACCGCGCTTCGCACTTTTATGATGCCGGCACAAAAGTAACGCGGGCTTCAACGGCTGCCACTGAGGGAGTTCTCAAGGCGCGCGAATGGATCAAAAAAAATCCAGGTAAGGCCGCGGTTGTTTCCTTTTCCCTGGTGCTGGGTGTCCGCATGGGTGCGGGGTTGCCGGGTCTTGATGCCGTGTTACTCGGCGCCCATCCCCACTGGCTGACCCATTCCGCGTTGCCGATTTTTGGCGCGCGAAAGCTTAGCGAAAGGTTTAATGACTACTTGCGCAAACAGGAAGAATTGATAGCTGCAGGGCAACTTGATGAAGCCGAACGCAAGCGCGTAGAGTTTCAACGCAACATCACCAAATATGTAGGTGCGCCTCTGCTGGGCGCTCTTAGTTGCGCCGCTGGAGCAGTCATGTTTGCGCAGATTGTTCAACCCGGGAGTGTGGTTGGGGCGCCGGTTAGTTGGCTGGTCGGCGGAAATCCCTTCCTTGGTGGCGTCTGGTTGTTCGCTAACGGCGTTATCTGTTTCCATGAAGGCTATAAGTTCTTCATGATTGCGCTCGCCGATCAGGATGAGGTTGCCAGGGTTGTCCGCGAGATTAAAGGTTTGCTCCCCGCGGCTGCCACGAGTTAAGGGTTACGGATTCAGGCTTCATCGACACTTGGCCGTTCTGTAAGGGCGCCGCTCTCGGGGCGCCCTTTTTTTGCACGAATACATCCATCAGCCCAAATCCGGAGCTCAACGAGGAACGCCCTACAGCGTGCAGTCAAAATTATGACACGTGCTTCTCGATGCGCCGGTCGGGTACCAGCCACATGATTGCAATCAGAACGTACAGGCCAAAAGAAAGCCACCAGTTCACAAATGCCAGAGGGATTGCGACCAGACAGATCACTATCGATATCTTTCCTTTGAAGTCGCCGCCCAGCGCAATGGCCAGCACAGAATCTGCTCCGTGCAGAGAAATGAGAACATGAGCCAGAATAAAGTAAGCAATCCCAGCGAACAGCAACACACTGCCATAAAGCGCCACCGGCCAAGCGGCCAGGTGATTCTCGCCCATCCAGTTTGTCACAAACGGGATCAGCGACAACCAGAATAGTAGGTGCAGATTGGCCCAGAGGACGGGACCGCTCACGTGTTTGACCGCCTGCAACAAATGGTGGTGGTTGCTCCAATAAATTCCCAGGAAAACGAAGCTAAGAACATAGCTAAGAAAGACCGGGACTAACGGACGGAGGGAATCTAGATCAGTGCCGTGTGGCGCTTTCATTTCAAGCACCATGATGGTGATGATGACTGCGAACACACCATCGCTGAACGCTTCCATTCTTCCCTTAGTCATTTCAATCACTGGTTACCGATCTTCTTAAGTGAGCGTAATGGGAAATGGCCAGAATGAGAGCGCAAAGACAATGAGTGTGATTATGGCCACAATAATGCGCGCACTCCCCAACGGCTCCATTTCCTCTGGAGCTGGATGGCGGACCTTCAACATGATCGCCAGCAGTATCGTGTAAAGAAAGCCGCTCGGGCTCCCGTGCCAGACGTATCCGAGTAACGCAATTGCGGCCATGACCACGAATGCGAGCCGGCCCAGAAGCTTGTGTGCGCGCGGACCGAATGCGGCAAAAGTTCCGTGTCCCCCGTCGAGTTGGCCTACCGGCATCAGATTGAGGCTGGTAACAAGCAGTCCAATCCATGCCGCCATGTAATACGGATTGGGAACTGCATCAAGGAGATTCCGGCCCGTGACCCCGGCAATTATTCGAAACAGAAGTGGATCGTTGAAGATGATCACGCTGGCAGTTGCCGGTGTGGGCGCTACCTGTAGAGTCAGGATCCCAACCAGAGCAATGGGTAATAACATGACAAAGCCCGCTAATGGTCCCGCCAGGCCTATATCAAACAGCGCCCGGCGCGAGGGGATTGGCGACTTCATTTTTATGAATGCACCAAATGTGCCGGCCAGGAACAGTGGAGGCGCCGGAATGAAGAAGGGCAACGTGGCGTCAACTCCATAATAGCGACAGGCGAGATAATGGCCCATCTCGTGGGCCATCAATATTGTCAGCAGGGAAACGGCGAACGCCAGTCCTTGCGAGAGTACAATTGGATGAGCAATTGCAAATGAAAGCAATGCGCCTACGATCCGCAGATAGTAGTCCGGAACGTAAAGGATGTAACTGAGTATGCCGGAAAGCTTTGGCTCCGGGGCGTTGATATCCGGAGCGGCAATGACAATTCCCGCAAATGTGGTGGTTGCGAAGGTAAGTAGAAACAGGACGGAATGTTTCAGCCACTCGCGCGCACTCGGAACCGCAGCCTGCCGTCGCACTCTGCTTTCTCTGGGTGGCGCAAGGTTGGGAATTGCCTGAATGGATTCTGCCATGACTTCCAGATATTAGAGGCTAGAGTTCCAGACCTACGCGTCCGGTGCCCTAGCCTCAATAATTCTAACTATTTATATTCGATGCTAAAGGTCAGAATCCTCCGCATCGGGTTCGACGCTGAGTTCGACGTCATCACTCACTTGCAAGTCTTTGCCCGGTTTGAAGCGAATCGTTTTACCGGAAGGGATAGCCACTTCCTCGCCGGTCCTCGGGTTCCTGCCCACGCCGCGCTTTCGCGGCTTAACCACAAATACGCCGAAGCCGCGAAGTTCAATTCGTTCTCCCCGCGTGAGGGCTTCCTTCATCGAATGGAACAGGGCATCCACGGCCTGCTCGGCCTTCATCTTAGGTACGCCGGTTTTTTCCGCCACGCGATTAATGATATCTAACTTGATCACGGCCTTTAGCCTCCGTTCGAGTCTCATTGGGAGAATTTTTTCGACCGAACTTGCAGGGAGCGATGATAGAGAGGCGCAGCAAAGACTGTCAACTGTTGCCGCGACCAGGGGTGGTGGAGTTGCAGTCGCGCCTTTGACAAGCAACTAGGTGGAAGCTAACCTCAAGGGTTGCCGCCTCCGGGCAGCAGTTTTTCCAGGTTTACTGGTGTAGGCAGTGCAGCTTTCGTATCATCAAACTGTTAGGCATCACCAACAATGTTAGGAATTAGAACTCGACGTCCACCGCCTTTTGGTGGCATTCAAATTACCGACGACAAAGATATTCAAATCCAGAGACCCGAAATAGCTTCGCGAAATAGTCTCTGGGCTGAAGCCCGACTGCTTTTCCGGGATCTGGTGTTTGCTCTGATGATTGCCGCCCTGGTAGTGGTTTTTATTGTGCAGCCGGTAAAAGTTGAAGGCACTTCAATGCTGCCCCGGCTTCATGATGGCGAGCGAATTTTTGTTAACAAATTGATTTACTACGATGAGTATAGCTGGGCGCCCAAGGTGGACCGAGGCGACATTGTAGTTTTTTGGTTTCCTGATGACCCATCGAAGAGTTATATCAAACGGGTAGTAGGATTGCCGGGAGATAGGATCGAGATGCGGGACGGAACCGTGCGCATCAATGGAACGCAGATCGACGAACGCTATCTGGATCCAAGGTTTAATGTTTCACCCAAGAGTCAGGCGACTGTAGACGTCAGACCCAACTACTATTTCGTTATGGGTGACAACCGCGATAATTCCAGCGATTCGCGCAGTTGGGGACAGGTGCCAAAGAAGTATATCTACGGGAAAGCATTGCTTCGTTATTGGCCGCTGAGTGCTGCCAGCGTAATTCACCATGAAGACATCTCGCCGGAGGTGCCGCCGCCTTCCGGCTCTCAGCCAGGCCTTCAGGAAGCACCAAACGGTAACGAGGAACGATAGCCCGAAGATCCGAGGATTCCATTGACAGTACTTGATTGGTTACGCCTTCTGGGGATGATTTTTTACGCGCCTGTGCGCGGCCTTAGAGAAGTGCGCGACCGGGCCGCGCTCGCACCTTCCGCTCTGGTAGCGATGCTGGCTCACACTGTCTTCTTCACTTGCCTGACGTTGCTATATCTGCGGTTTCTCGGTAGTCCGCGCAGTCCTTCAACCATCTTCGCAATCGTTATCCAGTCTGGCGGGTCGCTCGTCATCATTGCCCTCGTGTTTTGTCCGTTAGCCTTGTTTCTCTCCAACATGTTTGTTCGCCGCGGAAGCTTTCGGCTGCTGCTCCAGCAAGAGTACGGGTCCCTGGCGGCGACGATGTTTTACGCGTTGGCCGCATCGAGTCTGATTGCCACGATTCTGACGATCGCCGCCAGCATCAGCGGCGTGCAACAGGCCCTGGCCACTCGAATGGTTGGAACTCTTTTGGCGCAACGTGAGCAGCTTCCTCCGGAGGTTTTAGCGGCAATCGAACAGGGTCTATTGCGTGCAGAGCTCCTTGCCGCTGCCCTGTCGGTTATGGCTTTTCTGGGAGTCTTTGGAATTTGGGCGATCCTCGCAGTGCGGGTGGTTTTTCGTTTGTCCTGGATGCAGTCAGTGATTGTCGTTCTGGTAAGTGGCACGCTTCTTATCCCCGCCTCCAGGTTGATGCCCATAGCCGGGATGATTCTTGCCTCGCCGTTTTTG
>Ga0070697_100003805_pt1 | contig 11593 bp, 13 predicted proteins | sample KBSK1501metaG_FD_65475 | JGI IMG/M metagenome (GOLD analysis project Ga0070697, IMG submission 65475) | Corn, switchgrass and miscanthus rhizosphere microbial communities from Kellogg Biological Station, Michigan, USA - KBS K1-50-1 metaG | ecosystem: Host-associated > Plants > Roots >... | reverse complement strand
ATCACCGAAAACGTAGGTCCCGAAGGTACGCTGGTTCACTTACCAAAGAAGTTGCCTGAAGTTGGTAGTCGAGTGCGGCTCGAAGTGCATGGTGAAGATGGACACACACTGCAAGTAGTCGCGGAGGTGTTGCGCATTGAGCGCAATCCCGGCCACCCACTCGCGGCGCTCCAACTGCTTGGCGAAACGGATGAATGGAGGGGTTTGATTTGGGAGCCGGCCGCGCCCCGCGTAGCCCCGCCACCGCCGCCCGCGACCGAAGAGGACGATGACGACGAAGAGGAATTTGAGCTGGCAAACTGAAAGGAGCATGCGATGACCCCTGAGATCACCTTGCCCGATCATGAGCGACGCAAGTTTCCCCGTTACTACGTTAATGCACGACTTACCCTGGCTATCGAAGATGAAAGTTTGCGAGAGTCAATCGGACTCGGCGAACCATCCGACATTAGCCTTGGCGGCCTGCGGGTCGTTAACCTGCCTGCGTGTCCAAACGTCAGAGTTGGAGATCGGCTGGGACTGCTCCTGGTAGACCAGCAAGATGCTTTGTCGCTGCGCGGCGAGGTTGTACACCATGCTACTCCGGATACCTTTGGCGTTGAATTTCGCAGTATCACCGATGCGGACCAATTAGCTGTCGGCGGCATCATTCGCAGACTCTACAACTAACTCCAGCCAACAAATAGTGTCCAAACAAGAGACCAAAGAAATTGCTCGCATGGCATCAAAGGCCGCGGTAGAAGGGTCCTGGTTCCAGACGCGTCTGGTGCTGCGCGTCATCGTCATTGCGCTGCTTACTTACTATCTTTTTGAGACGGCGCGCTGGGTAATGGCAAAGCTGACTGGCGTTATCCTGCTCTTGATCCTCGCGATATTCTTCGCCTATCTGGTTGCTCCATTGGTCGAGTTTCTCTGCCGGCCGATTCGTATTTCCGGTCGCAAGTTCGCTATCCCCCGCCCCCTGTCAATCCTGCTTTCTTACGTCATCATCGTGGCCGTAGTTGTCCTCGGTATCTACCTGCTGGCGCCGCGACTGGGAAGTCAGTTTCCAGAATTCGCCGCGCAAGCGCGGGAATACTGGATCTCCGTCGGCGTGAAAACTCAGAGTTGGGTCGAATACTTCCGATCGCATCAAATGCCCGGACGCATACTCGACGCCATCAACGGGGCCATTCCGAAACTGATCGAAACAGTTAGTCAAACTGCCAGCCAGGTGCTGCTAAGCCTGGGCGGCTTGCTCGCCTACATTCCCTGGCTGGTCCTGATTCCGGTGCTGAGTTTCTTTCTGCTGAAAGATGTGGACACCTTTCGCCGCTCTGCCCTGCAAATGCTGCCGCGTGGACGCTGGCGCTGGCGCGGAGACGAATTTTTTCAGGACATCAACAGCACTCTCGCCTCCTATATTCGCGCACAACTATTGGCCTGCCTTTTTGTCGGTCTTGTTTGTACGATTGCTTTTACTGTGTTGGGTGTTCCCAATCCGCTCGCGTTGGGAGTTATTGCCGGAGTCTTTGAGTTCATCCCCTTGGTTGGGCCATTGCTGGTCGCTGTGGTGGCGGCAGCGGCGGCTGTGCTTCACGGCGGCGGCTTTCTGGCTTTCCTGGTGCTGGCATTCCTGCTCGTGTTGCGCATTGTCGAGGACTACATCGTCTATCCACGTTTGATCGGCCAGGGAATACATTTGCATCCTCTCGCCGTGATCGTAGCCATACTGGCCGGCGCCGAGTTGGCGGGTGTGGCGGGAATCTTTCTGGCGATTCCAGTAGTGGCAATCCTGACAGTAAGCTATCGCCACTGGCTCGAGCATCGAGGCAGCGAAGGCCTCGCGGATCTCCTGGAGCGGCCACCAGCGGCTGCTGTGGCAACAAACGATCTTCCCCGGAATAGAGATCGCTTGGCTGGGCATCCCGACGTTGATACAACTCCCGAAGAAATGGCCCGGGAGCGACCCGATCTCACTACTGGTGAACTGAAGATGCCGTTAGAAGACTAGTCAGAACTCGACCCGGAAATCCGCCCTCAGAGGCGGCTGCTAAGCTCGCTGTTCCATCAACTCAATGAAACGTGTGAAGTGATGCGCGGCATCGTGCGGGCCTGGTGCGGCTTCAGGATGGTATTGAACTGAGATTATCGGTAGCGTCTTGTGACGCATGCCTTCAACGCAGCGATCATTGAGATTCAGGTGCGTTATCTCAACGTCAACCGGAAGACTATCTGCCTTGACGGCAAAACCATGGTTGTGTGAGGTAATCTCCACGCCGCCTTTCTGCAAATCCTTCACCGGCTGGTTTCCACCACGATGTCCGAAGACGAGTTTGAAAGTTGTGCCGCCGAAGGCCCGGCCGAGCAATTGGTGTCCAAAACAGATTCCGAAGGTGGGCATACTTGAACTAACCAACTCCTTGATCTGTTCGACTTCCCTGTTCATTGAGGCCGGATCACCCGGGCCATTGGAAAGAAAAACGCCGTCGGGCTGCATCGCAATGACTTCAGCCGCGGCGGTGGACGCGGGCACAACTGTTATTCGACAACCCAGTCGGGCCAGTTCGCGCAGCGAGTTTCGCTTGACGCCAAAGTCATAACAGACCACATGAAAACGTTCGTTACCTTCCGGCCCGACTTCATAGGATTCTTTCGTCGTAACCACACTGGCCAGTTCACGGTTTTCCATCGAGGGCGACTCCCGTGCCTTATTGATCACGCTTTCTTCATTCAGATCGATTGTGGAGATGCAGGCACGCATGGCGCCCTTGTCGCGAATGTGCCGGACCAGCGCGCGTGTGTCGACGCCTTCAATCGCCACGATATTCCAGCGCTTCAGGTAGGCATCGAGCGTTTCCTGGGCGCGCCAACTCGAAGCTATCCGGCTCGCCTCGCGTACAACAAAACCTTCAACCCACGGCCGCGAAGACTCTTCATCTTCATTGTTGACACCGTAGTTGCCGATCAGCGGATAGGTCATGCAGACGATCTGACCGGCGTAAGAAGGATCGGTAAGGACTTCCTGGTAACCAGTCATCGAGGTATTGAAGACCATTTCGCCGGCGCTCTCGCCTTCCGCAGCCCACGAGCGACCACGAAAGACGCGGCCGTCTTCCAAAGCGAGGATGGCGGGTTGCTGGTTGCGCATAGTTCGAAAGTAGTCAGTAGACAGTAGTCAGTAGACAGTAGTCAACCAAAGGTTGCAGCTCTAACTGAACGAGAGTAGCTATCCAGCATCTTACTTATTTCTTCCAGGGCAAGGATGAGAAAACCAGAGTCTCCGTAGCGCAGATCTCTGGCGAGAATCAAATAGTAACGACATTCCTCCAGAGAGCCTTGCGCAATGTTATAGAAGCGAATCTTGTCGGCGAGACCTCGCTTCTTGAAGCCTTCGGCAAAGTTCGCCGGGACTGATACGGCTGCACGCCTCAACTGAGAAGTCAGCCCAAATAGTTCATGCTTAGGAAAAGCTTCTGTGAATTTGTAAATCTCCAGCACCCAGGCATGCGCCTTCCGCCAAAGCTTCACATCCTCAAATGTTCTCGACTTCATGGCTTACCTGGAAGCGGAGTCTGAGGGTGACAGACCGACGGATTTTTAGCGGGATAGAAGGGTGGCCAACGATTATCTATCGACTACTGCTCTACTGTCTACTGTCTACTGCCTACTGCCTCCTGCCTACTGTTCTTTATGAACTGCTGCGCCTCATTGAGCCAACGCTTATCTGCGCGATACTTGTAAGCCGGCGCTGTCTTGACCGCTTCTATGCAGGCTTGCATCGAGCTGGCGGCCTCGCGGCGATGTCCGAGTCCTGCGTGCGCGCGACCCATCAAATATAACGCCTCCGGATCTGAAGGTCGCTGTTCGAGGAAACGTTCGAGCGCATCGCGGGCGTCATCAAACTGGCCCGCAGCAAGGTAAGTCGCGCCTACTTCGCGCCAGATTTCGTGCTGGCTATGTGCCGGATCGCGCGCCACAACCTGTTCAAAGTTCTTAACTGCGTCGGCGAATCGTTGTTGCTGCAGGGCGATGCGCCCAAGCTGATAGTGCGCATCAATTTCGTCTTCGTCGATCTGAATCGCGCGTTCAAACCGCTCGCGCGCGGCTTCCAGCTCGCCTCGTTGCTGATGGATCAGTCCCAGATTGTAGTGGGCCGAGGCATCCGCCGGGTTTAGCGTGGCCGCCTCCAGGTTTTGTTTGAACGACTCACGCGCACGTTGCGAACTCAAGACTCCACTGATGTATCCGCGTATCAGCATGAAAACAATCAAAAACAAAAATGGCGAAGCTAATATCGGACGAAGCAGCAGGGTCCACAAGGGCATCAAGAATAACGCCAGCAATAATCCGATCAAGGAAATCGCTACCGCGCGAATTCCAGATACGCGGAAAACTTCACGCACGCCGAATACTACCGCAACTGCGAAGATTAGAAGCTTGATCGAACGAAAAAGGCCGGCGGCCACCAACGCAGGATCGTTGAGCGCGATACGCAGTTGTTCCCTTAGTTCTGGAGGCACTCGACTCCAGTTTTCGACTTGAGGAGCTGATTGAATTGATTGAGCGACATAAGCAGCCTGAATGCCGCCGAAGTGGAAAAAGATCGAGACCAGCACCGTCAACAAGTTTGCCATCACCAACGCATAAAGAAGGGTTGACGCCAGTGATGTGTACTCCTGTTGCAACAACAGGCCAAGACGACCACGGCGCTCAAAAATGTTGGCAACAAAGGCGGTGAGCGGGACCAGCACGATGCCGATCAACAACAGTGAAACGCTGGACTGAAAAAGCAATTGGAAGACTGCAGCGGGACCACGAAGAATGACGCTGCTGTTTCCGGTGAGCAGTAGAGTAGCGCTGATGTAAAGGAGTTGACTAACGAGGGCCATAAGCCCGATAGACGCCAGCGGCGCTCTATCGCGCACTTCTCGCAGGCCGCGCCCCGGCGCGTAAAAGATCATTAAGAGGAGCCGTAGCCAGTCGAGCGTTTTCAAATCAAGTTCTCAGCGCCAGTTGTATTAGTTGTCACTCGGTATTCGGTGCTTCCTGGACCGGCTGGTAGCCGGAAGGCGGCGGCGGCGCCGGCGCCAGGTCTTCATGGTGGATCACGCTAGCGGCGCTTGGCGGCCAATAGCGAAGCAAAGCCTTGCCGTAGATGTATTTCTTTGGCACCAACCCCCAGCTTCGCGAGTCGCTGGAATTGTCGCGATTGTCGCCCATCACAAAGTAATAGTTTAGTTTCACCTGTTGCGGCCCCAGACTCGCGGATGAAGCGTTCTCCCCAGGATCCAGATATTTCTCCTCGAGAACGGCGCCATTTATGAATACGGTTCCTTCCCGCACTTCTACGATTTCGCCCGGCAGGCCGATCACACGCTTGATGTAGCTTTTAGACGGATCATTGGGATACCAAAAGACGACGATGTCTCCTCGCTCGATCTTCGGCGCCCAGCGATACTCGTCATAGTAGATTAACTTGTTCACAAAGATTCGCTCGCCGTCGTGCAGTCGCGGCAGCATTGAGGTACCTTCCACTTTCACCGGCTGCACAATAAAAACAACCACCAACGCGGCGATCATCAGCGCGAAAACGAGATCGCGGAATAGCAGGCGACCTTCGGCCCAAAGACTATGTCGCGAAGCGTCTTCAGGCCGGTGAACTTGAATGTCTTTGTCGTCGTTGACATGAATCCCGCCGAAAGGCGGCGGACGACGGGTTCTAATTCCAAACATATTCAGTCAATCCAGGGTTAATGGTCAAAATTCCTCGCCCTACTACAGCATTTTCAGGTTAACTTTCGCTTTCTGGGTTGTCAAACACCTAATGAGATGCGAAGTTCCGGACTTACGTGGTGTCTCAAAGATAGTTTCGCCGCGTCCGCGCGGAACATTCGATTCCTTGACAGTCTTCTGCGCGCCTCTCTATCATCGCTTCCTACAAGTTCGGCTCGAAAATATCTCCCCCTGAGATCGAACGGAGGCTGAAACCGTGATTAAACTAGACATCATCAACCGAGTGGCGGAAAAAACTGGTGTTCCCAAAATGAAAGCAGAGCAGGCCGTGGATGCACTCTTTCATTCGATGAAAGGAGCGCTGACCCGCGGCGAACGAATTGAATTGAGAGGTTTTGGCGTGTTCGTGGTTAAGCCTCGCAAGCGAGGCGTGGGCCGGAATCCGCGGACCGGCGAAGAGGTGGCTATACCTTCAGGCAAGACAATCCGTTTCAAACCAGGCAAGGACCTGCAGGTCAGCGACGACGCGAAAATTGAGGCCGACACGGATTCGGAAGATTAAAGTTTACTAAGGCTACAAGTCGGTTCCAATTTTGAGAGGCTAGGGCCATGGACGGCTACCATCCAGACTCTGGCCTCTAGTCTCGAAAAGACATTGATGTCAGAACACGTTCAAGCAGTTCCACCATTTGCTCCCGGGCGGGAACTGATAACAAAACGCCGGGCTGCAACTCCCAGCTCGCGCGAGCTGGTAAGGCACTCCGCACTCTTTCTGCTTACCTTCATCACCACCACTTTCGCGGGGATCATGTTTGCCGCTCGCCAAACAGAAGTGGCTGAGCCAACAACCTCCGGCTTGCTTGGTTACGTTTTGTATGTTCCCGAATACTACCGCCGCCTCGTTGCCGACTTGTTATGGCAGGCGATCTCAAATCCCGGCCTGCTTAAATCCGGTCTAACTTTTTCCACGGCGCTGCTGACAATACTGACCGCCCACGAAATGGGTCATTATCTGGCCTGTCGCTATTACGGCGTTCGGGCCACGCTGCCTTTCTTCATTCCCGCGCCGCCACTTTTCCTGACGGGCACGTTTGGCGCCTTCATCAAAATGAAATCGCCGATCCCGTCGCGCCGCGCGCTGTTTGACATTGGTCTGGCCGGACCGCTGGCCGGGTTTGTGGCTCTTCTGCCGGTAGCAGTAGCCGGTTTGCTGACTCTGCAAACGGCAGCGCCCTCGCCAGGCGAAGGAGCGATCATTTTTAACGACCCACTGTTGTTTCAATTGATCGCGAAATTTGGCCGGACAAACCTCGCCGCTGCGTCGCCCAATGCGCTTTATCTGGCCGCATGGATTGGGCTACTGGTGACGAGTCTGAACCTGATGCCGGTGGGTCAACTCGACGGCGGGCACGGAACGTTTGCGGTTTTCGGTGGGCGCGCGCACAAGATTATTGGAAGAGTCGCGTTTGTCGTAGTTGCGGTGACAGCAGTGCTCGGATTCATTTGGCATGGCAGCCCCAGCGGATTTCTTTACACCGTGCTTCTGGCAGTTATGTTGAAGGTGCGCCATCCAGCGCCTGAGAAGATGGAACCGCTTGGCCGCGGACGACGCATCGTGGCAATTGTCACGTTGATTGTTTTCGCGCTATCGTTCGTGCCGTTTCCGCTCACGCTTACTTAATAACAAAAAAGAAAAACACTAAGTTGAAGAGTAGGAGGACAAATCCTACTTCCTCTTAATGCCTTTCTGACTACGTGATTAACTAACTGCGCCCGAGGCGGCTGGCAACAAGCCCTTAATCTCACGCACTACGCGATTTACTTCATCCTGATCCGCGAGCGCAATCATGAAAAACTTGTAGCCTTCGTGGAAACAGATAACCCCGTTGGCAAAGAGCCAGACGGTGCCGAGAAAAGGATTGCCACCAATCAGCCAGCTTACCGGCGCGCCTACTACGCTTCCCGGTTGCAATATCTGCGCAAACATCACGGCGCCCGCCGCACAACTGACTGCCCCGAGCAACGGGGCGCCCACATACTTAGTCATGTTACGGGCGAACTCGACCCGTTTTTTTTCCGCTTCGTCCAGTTCCCCGTTAGCAATCAGTTCTTCCTGCTTGCGAATGTAGTCGTTAAACTTTTCGCTGAGTTTTCGGGCGCCGAAAATTGGCAACGCGGAGTGGGTTAACCAGTGAGGATGCGCGCCCAGCAACACCGCGTCAAGACCCGGCAGCGCCGTGCCCATGCGGACGCCCACCACGAGCGAAAAAGAAACCAGTGCCGCCTTACCAGGATTCTCCTTGATCCATTCGCGCGCCTTCAGAACACCTGCGGTCGCGGCTGTTGAAGCTCGAGTAACCTTCGCGCTCGTTTCGTAAAAATGCGAAGCACGATCGTAGTACGTCTTGGCATCGTCGAACACTTCGCCGGCTGCTTTACCTGCCTGCTTGCCCACGTCACCCGCCGCGTCCTGAATTATCTTTCCCGCCTTTTCCGCGCCGCGCACAGCTTCGCCGGCCGCCCGCCGCGCTGTGTCGCCGAAGTCGCCTTCGCTCGACAAACGTTCGGCCTCTGAGCGTAGTTTTTCGGCTCCGGACGCTATTGTTTCGGCTCCCCGTTTAGCGGCGTTCCCAGCCGCGCGCGAGCCTTCGCCTACCAGATCCGAAAGGGCAAACTTCTCGTCCAGCTCGCGCGCCTTGCGACGAACTGTCTTTTGCCATTCGTCAATCTTTTCTTTGTAATCAGCCATAATCGAAATGCGGGACTCAGGCCTGAGTCCTGAATTCTGCCTTAAGTGATACGTCCCGGACCGACTCTGGGTTCATCCTATCATCAGATTTCAGGCTTCAGCACCTTAGGAACCATTAGTCTTGCGCGGTCCAAATCTTCATGCTAGAGTTCGCCATTCAGTAATTGTCCGCTTACCCAGTAAACTCGCCTAAAGTCAAAGCCGAACAATAGCTGAAGAGGTTTGAGGCCTCGGGGCCGTTCATCAAGGTTTCCTTACATTTCCAGACACTTAACGCGTCTTTGCGGCCAGGAGGGAAGTAAGTTCTTCGCATCCTTTTAACCTGAGGTATTTAGTACAACCTTCTAAGACCACATGAGAAACCCCCCATGAGTGAGACCGGTAACAAACCAAAAACGCCCCGCCGCGCCCAGGACTTGACCGCCAAGGACAGAGCCACGATTGTTCGGCAGCTTGAGTTTGGTTCGAGCCTGAGCGACAAAACTGTTTCCCAATTTGCCGAATGCTCGGTAATGCTGGATGTCCGCCGCCGCCGCTTTGTCTACCGCGCGGGCGACCAGGCTGACGCTTTGTATGCCATCGTGAGCGGGCGCATTAAACTTTGCCGCATCGAGCCGCAAACTGATCGCGAGGCGGTCATTGATATTCTGCCCGAGGGTGCGCTCTTCGGCGAATCAGCGCTCTACTCGAGGGCCGGCCGCCGCGAAAACTGTGCGGTCGCCTATGAAAGTTGCACGCTGCTTAAGATTCCCTCGGACCAGTTCAGGATCGGCATGGCTGCGGAGCCAATGCTTCACGAGTACACCTTTCGGCTCATCGGTCAGCGGCTTGAGCACGCTGAACAGCGCCTCGCTGATTTTGCTCTCAATGCTATTCCGGCCCGACTCGATAGATTGCTCGCGGATTTTTCCGACCGCTATGGCGTGCGTGAATCGGCGGGCGTCCTGATAGATATCCCCTTACCGCACCGAGAAATCGCCTCCATCGTAGGCTCCACTCGCGAGAGCGTCACCGTTCGCTTGAACGCGATGCGCCGTGAAGGTACGATCGAATTTGTTAATCGACGGATTCTCGTGAAGCGTCCCGAAGGACTGCTGCACTCGATTACCGAAGTCACCGTAACCAGCTAATTCTCGCCGTCTACTTCGATGAAACATTGTCCAACCTGCAATAGACAGGTCGAGTGGCTGGATAATCCCTTTCGCCCGTTTTGCTCGGAGCGCTGCAAGCTGCTCGATCTGGGCAAGTGGGTTAGCGAGGAATATCGCGTGCCGGGAAAACCTCTTCCCGCGGAACATTCCGGCGAGGACGACGAAGATCAGACTGGCTTAGAGACAAATAGTTCAGAGTTCCAACTTTAGTTTGTGATTTCAATGATAGCCGGTTTAGACCGCGAGGATCGCCAGCTTGTTCTTGTTGGCCATGGCTATCATCTCGTCGCGATCAAACATCAAGGTCTTTCCCGCACTAATGCATAAGCAGGTCGCACCGGCCGCAATCATAGTTTCGATTGTTGGCACTCCGATGACCGGCACATCAAATCTCATGTCCTGATCCGGCTTTGACAGTTTTAACACTGTCAGGGTGCCACTGGTGAGTCGCAGTCGCTTTCGAGCTTGCCCGCCGCCGCCCAGAAGTTCACCGGCACGCCGGATTGTTTCGTCAGTGCCTTCCATCGCCTCAATCGCCACGCAAGCTTTACCACGCACAACGATCGTTTGTCCCAGATCAAGCCTGGCCATTTCGCGCGCGATCTCCAGACCATATTCAACGTCAGCACGCTCGGCGGCGTTAGGCTTGCGATTCGTAAGATTTCCCGGGCTGGGCAGATAGTCCTGAAGGAAATAGGTGGAGTCGATCAAATCGATCCCTTCGCTGGCAAGTTCCGCGGCCACGGCTCCAATCAGCGAATTAGTGTTGCGGCGTGGAAGCCGGAGCAGCATCCTCAACATTCGCGCATCAGGCACAGCTCGACTAAATATCTGCACGTGTTTGACCTGACCGGCCATGATTGCCTTCTCGACGCCTTCGCCTTTGAAGAAGTTAATCATCTTGCCTAGCTGGCCAATGCCCACCCAGATTAGACGCTCAACTTCATCCTCGATGCTGGGATCCGTTTCCTCACGAATGGCCGCGACGGAAAGCGCGACGCCCGCGCGCCGTGCCCCTGCTACCACCATGAAGGGAAAGCGACCGTTGCCTGCGATTAGACCGTAGCGCATGATTTAAAGGATGAAGGATGAAAGATGAAGGATGAAAAAGAAGAAATTGAATAAATGGAAAAGAGTGATTTGCCCGTACAAGCAGTCCGCTCGATATAGAGTGAACAACTATAGTGACTGACTTTCATCCTTCATCCCTCATCCTTCATCCCTATTTTGTCACGCCTCGGCTTGAGGACCGGATAAACTCGACTAGTCGTTCAACTTCTGCGGAGTCTTTGATTTCTTCCCCGATTTTTTCCAGCGCCTGCGAGGTGTTTAGTTTGGACGAGAGCAGCAGGTGGAAGGCCCGATGTAGCGAATGGATGACCGCAGCCGAGTAACCACGGCGTTTCATGCCCGTGGTGTTCAGCCCGTAACAGCGCGCATGATTACCTACGGTCAAGGCAAATGGCAGGGCGTCTTTCACTACCACCGAGTAGCCGCCGATGTATGCTTCTCTGCCGACGCGACAGAACTGATGCACGCCTGAATAGGCCCCGACGTTGGCGTTATCTTCGATGATGACGTGGCCTGCAAGCGTAGCGGCGTTTGCCATGATCACGCCGTCTCCGAGCATGCAATCGTGCGCTACATGGGCCTGGGCCATCAGCAAACAGTCGTCGCCAATCTGGGTTAGCATTCCCCCGCCGGCAGTGCCGCGATGGATGGTAACAAACTCTCTGATGTGATTCCGTCGTCCGATGCGCGTTTCGGAGGGCTCGCCCGCATACTTCAAATCCTGTGGCGGCAAGCCGATCGAAACGAACGGAAACACGCGCGTCTCCTCGCCGATCACCGTGCGGCCATCAATTACCACGTGCGACTCCAGCCGCACGCCATCTTTTAACTCAACATCATCGCCAACAATCGAGAAAGGTCCCACCTGACAGCCGCTCCCAATCCGGGCATTCGGGCTGACAACAGC
>Ga0070697_100003804_pt1 | contig 11593 bp, 10 predicted proteins | sample KBSK1501metaG_FD_65475 | JGI IMG/M metagenome (GOLD analysis project Ga0070697, IMG submission 65475) | Corn, switchgrass and miscanthus rhizosphere microbial communities from Kellogg Biological Station, Michigan, USA - KBS K1-50-1 metaG | ecosystem: Host-associated > Plants > Roots >... | reverse complement strand
ATCAAGCAAACGATACAACGCTTTGGTCTCTTTCCAGGTGTGCATTTGAGCAGGCAGCGAACCCAAGGGGTTCTCCGCCAGGTTTGTGGCCGCTTGGACCGCTCGTTTCGTGCGGCGCATATCATGCAGTTGGACGCCCCCAAAGGTTCGCTCGGCCCAGCTTTTGGGATCCAACACGTCTTGTGTGTTCATCCTTTATTGTATCACTTTGTAAAATGTGGGTAAGAATCAGACTTAAAAGACTGGGGCTTTCTGGGCCGTTTCCTGTAAGGGGAGGGCGTTGGGAAGTGGGCACTGGAAGAGTAAGGGGCGGCATGTTTTCGACTTCGTGATGCCGAGCGGTTTTCTCATATCACAGTACTCCATGATGACAGCCCATCAAGATCACTTGTCTCTCCACCTGTTGTTGTGGTCAATGAACTCTTCGGTGTCAATTGCCTCGATTTGGGGCTTTGTGTCGAGCTGCATGCCTGATAGCTGCTCGCGGTAAAAGTCGATGAAATTCCAGAGTGCTAACACCTCGTTTGGCAGGAAATCAAAGCTGAGGCCCGATGGGTGTTTTAGGACGAGCCCGGTTTCCTCCATACGCACTTTGTATCTTCCGATGATTGCATCCATAGTCTGCCCCTTGTCTAGCTATCTGTAGTGCTAAGCTCTCTGCCTACGAAGATACTCTGCCACTTGTCCGTTACGCCGATCATAAAAGGCCAAGAGGAGATAGCTCTGACTGTCTACAACGATCATGGATCTCCTGCCTATAGTGTATTAGGTCGATATGTTGAGATGATAGTGGTGTCGATATAGATACGGTGTCAATACGCCTGTAGTGTGAAAAAATCTCTACATTCCTTACAGAAAGAAACGAAGGATACGCTACTTCCAAGACTTGGGGCTTGACTTTTCTGCGGGTCTCAGGTACTTTATAAACGACAAACAAGAGGAGAAAACAGTGATAACCTTCATCTAACTTAAGCCTGGATCGCGGAATACATCTGACTGCACGAATATGCCAGCTCTAGAAACAGCGTTTTGCCTGATGTTTTCGCTATGGTATCTGGTGGAGAAGGCTCTTTTCACTGTTGCCGACTGTAGACTAGGAAAGTTACTCCTGCAACTCTTTCCCATATCACTGCAACATTGAAGTCGCTTCTCGAACTGTGAACAGCCACCAGACTTACCTCATCTCATACAATAGGCCGCATCAGACGTGTTCCCAACCATGAGGTATGTGAGAAATACTGCTCGGCCTGGAGTGAGCATCTTTGATGCGGGGTCAAGCAAATCAGCTTTATTCACGATTACTTTAGTTAAAGGAGTTTACTGTGCCGGAACACTCTATGCCTATAACAGTCGAAGAAAATCAATCGCATGCGTTACTTTCGCGCGCTTTGGTGCGCGCGAACCTGGTTGGCGTTGAAATGCCCGGCATCGACTGGCCTGTGGAAGAATCGCTGGACGAGTTGGCACGGCTGGCAAATGACGATCCCAAAGCCTTGACAAGCCGATCCAGCTGGTGTAGGATAGAACATATGTACGAGATAGAGACCTTGGCGGTGTTAGAACCAGGAGAGGAGAAGACGCCAGAGCAGGAATTAACGGACGATCTGCTCGCGCTGATCGCTTCGTTTTCCGGTCGGCTCTATGGCATGCGATCGCGGAAACAAAAAGCGCTCGTAGACTGTGCAAAGCAGGTTCTTGCAGAGCAGGAGGAGTGACGTGGTGAAAACTCAAACGCTCTCATTTCCCATTCGCTTGCCCGATGCCATGCAAGCCGAGGCGCTGCGCCTGCTGGATGCAAGCGCTGGCGCCATTAATCAGATCATCACTGACCTATGGCCGCAGCTCGATTTGTTTGTCGCAGATCGCAGTGGTCCGGCCTGGAAGCAGGTAGAAAAACATTTGCTGCGTCGGAGTGGGCATGGGAATCGACAAGAACGGTGCGAGATGGAGCAGGCCGGACGCATTTTGCGTGCGCAGGCTAGCCGCAAGCAGGTCTTCCAAACCATTCTGCCACTCCTAACCGCCGGACTGATCCGACCAGCGGAAGGGAAACGGCCAGCCAGCAAAGATCATCGGCTAATCAAGGAACAAGTCCGTGCGCTGCGCGCCCAAATGCAAGACGCAGGGGAAGATGCCGACGCATACATTTCGATGACCAACGTCATCGAGCAAGCCTGCAATCGGTACCTCCAAACTGAAGAATTCCCCACGACCTACGAAGAGCTTCAGCCCGCGCCGGTCCTAACCAAAGGGCATCTCACGTTTGCCGGGGATGACGGGATGCAAGCGGGACAGTCCTATCGGGCGCGCATCGAGGTCTCGCATTACTGTGAGATCCAAACCAGGCAGGAGCACAAGAACGCTTCGATCTTTCTCAAGCTCCGCTGTCCAGACGAGCAGGGGAAATGGGCCTGGAGAGCGTGGAGCGAAGGGATCCCCTTGCCACCCACAGTGTTCTCGTATCTGTGGCAAGGAGCCACGACGCAAGCTCCCACCTTGCGGGAAATCAGGAGCGATGACGGGAGCCGCGTCGCCGTGCTCGATGTCATGCTCGAAGTGCCGGCGAAGTACGTCTCACCCCTGGAGCAGGAGAGCCGAGTCCTGGGTTTCGATTGGGGTGTGAGATCGCTCATCACGGTCTCGATCCTCGAACAACCGAAAGGCGAGGAGCCCTACCGCCAGGTGAGCCGCCCAGTCTTTCTGGACACGGGAGGCATCGATGGGCGGCAGGCACGCCTGCGCCGGGAGATTGACCGCCTCAAAGGCTGCCGGGAGCGCTATGAGATCCTCATCAAGCAGGCGCTTTCAGCCGAAGCTTCTCAGCACACGCCTCTGCCCACGGACTTCCTTCGCTGGCAGGGGCATGTGAGCGACTACGAAGCGCGCATCAAACAGTGCTGGAAGAAGTATGAACGACGCAATCGCGAACTTGCGCACCTGTCTTCAAATCTGCTGATCTTGCTGGCGTTACTATATGACTGTCGACTGATCTGTGGGGAAAACTTGACCACCCTCAAAACCGAAGGGCGCGGTCGAGACGTTCGCGGGCGCTTTCGCAACTGGCGCAACAACACGACGGTGCGAGGGGAGTTGTGGCGGGTGCTCAAGTACAAATGCCATCTGCTGGGCATCAGAGCCCGCCAGGTGGAGCCGCGTGGGACCACGCACACCTGTCCCCATTGTGGGCAACCTGCCAACACCTATCTTTCCCCAGCTCCCTCTGATCGCAAGAAAGCCATCAAGTGGGCGCCTTGGCTCTGTTGTACCAATCCCTCCTGCTTGTGGAATGGCGCGCGCGATTACGCCGCCTGTCTCAATATCGCCAGGCTCGGCCTGGCTTTTCTCCTCACTTATCACCAGACGAAGCGGTACGCCTGGTACCGCGTGACTGATTCGTCAGTCAAGCCAGCTTCGTATAGCGGGGCTGGCGCGACGCTGCTGTTGCCGTCGCAGGGGATAAAACCCCGCCCCCAAGAGGGCAAATACGTCTACTATGCCGGATGGTCTTATTCCATCGCTCTACGTACTTCTCAACCGAAAAATCTGCTGGCAGTACTTTCAACGTCCCGACTCAGAAAATACCTGCTCAGAAGTGCGTAATGTTCGCATAGTTACGTGTTTTTGCAACGGTGAATTAGAGACACAGGTACTTGGTCGTACAGCTCTGATTCTCATGACGCCTCCTGCCGCACGTACACCCCTCCCGGGCGGGCGGGCGATGCACGGGGAAAGATTCTGGGAGGTCACCCGCATGACATGCCGCTGTGGAGCGGAAGGAGGTCACTATGGCAGAACAAAGATCTAACAACGGCCCTGTGGAGCAGGCGGGCGGGCTGCTCGCCCGGGCTCCCGAGCGCGCCATCCTGGTCGGGGTGGACATACCGGGTGCCGGCTGGCCGGTGGCGGAATCGCTCGACGAGCTGGGGCAGCTGGCAGCCACGGCGGGCGTGACGTGCGTCGACCGCGTCACCCAGCACCTGGCACGCCCGCATCCCGGAACGCTGCTTGGCTCCGGGAAGATCGAGGAGATCGCAGACCTGGTACGCTACCACAACTGCGACGCCGTCATCTTCGACCTCGAGCTCTCCCCGGGCCAGCACCGCACGCTGGAGGGAGCACTCGAGGCGCAGGTCCTCGACAGGACAGCCCTGATTCTCATCATCTTTGCCCAGCGAGCGCACACGCGCGAGGGACGCCTGCAGGTGGAACTGGCCCAGATCGAATACGACCTGCCGCGCCTGGCCCGCCAATGGGGACACCTCTCCCGGCAGAAGGGCAGCGTGCAGCAGCGCGGTGAGGGCGAGAAGCAGATCGAAGTCGACCGGCGCCTGTTACGACGCCAGAAGGATGCGCTCGAAGAGGAACTGGAGCACGTGCGCACCCACCGCCAGCTGCACCGCGAGCGGCGCAGGAGCGCGGGCGCGCCCGTCGTCGCGCTGGTGGGCTACACCAACGCGGGTAAGTCGACGCTTCTCAACCGGTTGGCGGGCGCGGATGGGCTCGCCGAGGACAGGCTCTTCGCCACGCTTGATCCCATGACGCGCCGCACGCGCCTGACGGGGGGCCAGGAGATCCTCCTGACCGACACGGTGGGATTCGTACAGCGGCTGCCGACGACGCTGGTGGCGGCCTTCCGCGCCACCCTGGAGGAGGTGGCCGAGGCCGACCTGCTCGTCCACGTGGTCGACGCATCCAGCCCGATGATGCAGCGCCAGGTGGAGGCGGTCGAGCAGGTGCTCGAGGAGATCGGCGCGGGCGGCCTCCCCGTAGTCGTTGCTCTGAACAAAGCGGACCTGATGGCGAGCGATCTCCAGCTCGCGCTGCCGGTGGCGTCGGCCACGCTGCCCACGGTCCGGGTCTCAGCGCTGACCGGCAGCGGAATCGACGAGCTGTTGCGCTGCATCAGCGATCAACTCATCCAGCGCTTCGCCGCGCTCGACGTCCTGATCCCCTACGACCGGGGCGACCTGGTCGCCCTGCTCCACCAGTTCGGGACCATCGAATACGAAGGCTACGAGGAAGGCGGCACCCACCTGCGCGGGTATGTCCCGGCCAACCACAGCGGGCCGTTCGCCCCATTCGCAGTCCAGTATGCGGCCCCCAAACGGCTGCGCGCCTGACGCTAACGTTTGGTGTGAAATAGAAAGGACTTGAAAAGCAAGATATCCAGCGATTACAGTGAGCTTATCTAGCCAATTTCCAAGAAAAGGAGCTCGCTGATGATCGATCTGGATACCTCCTTGACAACACTGTACGTCATGGCAGATGATTTTTGCCAATCGCATTTTCCCAGGGCTAAGCATGCCCCAGGACCGATGGCCTCCTTGCAATGCAGTGAGGTGATCACACTGGCATGCTTTGGGCAATGGGTGCAGTTTCCCAGTGAACGGGCCTTTTACCACTACGCGCAGCAGCATCTGCGAGCCGCCTTTCCACAGTTGCCGGACCGCAGCCAGTTCAATCGGCTCCTGCGCGCGCATCGAGATGCGATCACGCTGTTGGGGCTGTCTCTCGTTGACCTGCTGCATGCCCAAGCGTGCTGCTATGAAGTGCTGGATAGTACCGCGGCGGTGACCCGTGATGCCAAACGACGCGGCACCGGCTGGTTGGCTGGGCAAGCCGATAGCGGCTGGAGCAATCGCATCGGCTGGTATGAAGGCTTTCACTTGCTGCTGTCTGTCACTCCCCTGGGAGTCATCACTGGGTTTGGCTTTGGGTCTGCCAGCACCCATGATCAGCACCTGGCGGCGACCTTGTTTGCCTGTACTGGCTACTTAGCATATCCGTTCCCAAAAAAGCGATAATGATGGCTTTACCAATGCTTTTCCTTTGTATTCAAGCATCAGATAATAGCGATAATGTCTTCTTCATGACTGTTTACTTCCTGATTTTGGAACGGATATGCTAAGTAGCCAGTACACGAGAGCAAGATCATTGTATAACTTGCATAATAATGCCACCTTATTTTTGCGCAACTTGCCTATAGTATCCCCACAGACGGGGGAGTATATTCTCTTGAGAAAGACAACTTGCCTGGCAGGTCCTGAGAAGGACAACGAGTTCTGTGCATGTTGTCTACGTAGATATGAACAATGAGTTGTCAAGTTGGGGCAAAGAAGCCCAGGAGGACGCCGATGACGATGTCTGATTCGATTCCATTGGTGAACGACGTTGAACAGGCTCCGGCTGCAGAAGCAGCAATAGAAGAGCAAACACTCTCTCTGAACGATCCACCCGGCCAACTCACCCAGCAAGCACCCCATCCATCACCAACTACCTATCATCGTTATCAAATAGAGACTGGAGAGGTACCGGATATTGTGCCACTCCCTCCAAAGTTTCGTGTCAAGGTGAAAAAGCATCGCCTGGTTGGTATGGTACTCAAGGAACTTATCACTCTGAAAGGCGACATCCCGGTCGCATTGAGCCGCCCCTGCGTGTACGGCGTCTTCTCACGACCAGTTGGCGGACTGGCCCCTCGCGAAGAACTGTGTGTCGGCTGCTTGCGCTGCACCATCCAGTATCCGGGTGTCGTGCAGATTTTCCCGAACCCAATGCGGCAGTATCTGGGCGATTCATTTGTGAAACCGGACTACGTCGAAACCATCCTGTACGAAGCGCGCACAGGGCGCGTGCCGGTGCGCGGCGCAGGCTACAGAGGAGTCTTTGGCGGCGAGGGTTGGGACGGCCTCTGGACGGATATGTCAGAGATTGTGCGTCCGACGCGCGATGGGATTCACGGGCGTGAGTTCATTTCGACGGTGGTCGATATCGGCGAGAAACCCGCCTTCCTGCGCTTCGACGAGCAAGGCGAGCTGGCAGGCCCTTTGCCAGCAGTCATTTCGACCCAGGTACCCTTCCTCTTCGACACGCCCCTCGACAATGACCGGTCAACACCGCTCGTGCCGGTTTTCGCCAGAGCAGCGCGACAGGTCGAAACCCTTACGATGGCACCCATAGCATCGATCATCACGCATTCCCTGGAGGGACCGCATGTTGTACCCGTGATTGCAGCGGAAACATGGAACTTGCTTGAGCAGCTCTCCTGGCAACCGCATATGATCGTGCTGGAAGGATGGGGCCGGGAGCATTTTGATATACTGCGACAACGCTTCCCTGGCTGCATCGTCTGTGTGCGCGTTCCAATGGATACGAACGTCCTAGAACTGGTGCAGCAGGGTGTGCGTGTGTTTCACCTCACCGCCAATTATCACGGGTATGTCGGAGATCGGTTCATAATGGATCTGATCTTGCAAGCGCATCAGAGCCTGGTCGATGCTGGGATGCGTGAAGAAGTCACCCTCATCGGCGGCGGGGGCGTCGTGCTGGCCGAACATGTGCCGAAAGCCATCATCTGCGGCCTGGATGCAGTCACGTTGGATGTTGCGCTCGCGGTAGCATTGCAAGCCGGCTTTCATGGCGAATGTGTGAATCGGAAAACAGCTTCTTTCTCCTTCCCACGCATGGACATAGGCTGGGGGGTGAAGCGGATTACGAACCTGGCTGTTTCCTGGCGTGATCAGTTGCTGGAAATCCTGGGCACGATGGGTCTGCGAGAGGTGCGGCGGCTGCGGGGGGAGCTTGGACGATGTATGTTCCAGAGAGACCTGGAACGAGAAGTCTTCGGCGAGGAATTGAAATGAAATTGAACGGCAAAACGACTGAAGAACGCATCATTGAAAAGCACCAGGAGGCTCTTCATCATGGCTTTCACACATGGCCCAGCCTGGTCTTTGACCGGCCATCGGCTTTGGGCGACGCGCGCTGGACATCCGATCTCATCCTATCCACCTGGATGCAGGCCGAGACAGGAAAGCCCCCGGACAACGGCCTTGAATATCGCATAGGGCGCTCCGGCGGCGGTTTCGATGCGCTGGCATTCAAGTATCTGCCCAGAGAGCAGTGGATTCCTGAGCAGGAAGTCGTCGATACCTCGATTCCATTGAATCGTCGACCATATGACCGCCACATCTCGATTCCCATTCCCTGGTATGGCGGTGGCATGTCCTATGGCTCCGTCGGTGAGCAGATCATGCTGTCTCGCGCAAAAGCGGCCAGGCAGTTGGGAACGTTCACCTCTTCCGGCGAGGGTGGCTACCCCGAATCGCTGGCTCCTTATGCCGAGCATGTGATTACGCAGGTTGCTACGGGCATGTTCGGCGTGCGAGAAGAGACGATCCTGCGCGCGCCCATCATCGAGTTCAAGTACGCTCAAGGAGCCAAGCCTGGGCTTGGTGGACACCTGCTGGGGGATAAGTCCACGACCGCAGTCGCCAAAATGCGCGAGAGTGTGCCCTGGGTCAGTTTGTTCTCACCGTTTCCGTTCCACAGCGTCTATTCGGTCGAGGATCACAAGAAGCACATCGACTGGATGAAAACCATCCATCCCGACGCGCTCTTGGCGGTCAAAGTTTCGACGCCGGTGGATGTCGACATGGTGGCGATGGGCAGCTACTTCGCCGGGGCGCATATTATCCAGATCGACGGTGGTTACGGCGGCACAGGAGCCGCGCCCGAAATTGCCAAGAAGAACATCGCCATGCCTATCGAGCTGGCCATTCCAAAGGTGCATCGTTTTCTGCTTTCGGAGGGCGTCCGCGACGAAGTTGTCCTGATAGCGGGCGGCGGTATCCGCACGGCTGACGACATCGCCAAAGCGATTGCCCTGGGCGCGGATGGCTGTATTCTCGGTACAGCTGAACTGGTCGCTCTGGGCTGCACGCGCTGCAGCAACTGCGAGCGAGGTCGGGGCTGCCCGTTTGGCTTGACCACGACCGATCCCCAACTCTCGCAACTGGTCGATTCCGATTGGGGAGCCGAGCGGCTGTGCCGCTTCTATACCTCTTTGCAGCGGCAGTTACGTACCATTCTGCGGCACTTAGGGCTGCGCAGCGTGCTTGAGCTTCGGGGCCGCATGGATGTGCTGAGTTATTCAAGAAGAGATGGTCAACATGGATCGCGAGCAACTCATTGAAGCCTTGATTACTTCCCGGCGCTCTCTTCACAAAAGCCCGCTTCCCCGCTACGATAACGAAGCGGAGGGCGGCTGTGGAGTCATCGGCATGGCTGCAAGCACACCTGTTCGTGGCAGCCACCTGCTACAGGCGCTGCAACAGATGCGCAATCGAGGGAATGGCAAGGGAGGTGGCATCGCCGCCGTTGGCCTGGATCCTGAGTTCTTTGGATGCCAGCGCGCCACGCTTGCCAACGATTACCTGCTGGCTGTCGCCTACCTGGATAGCTCGGTGCGCCCGCAAGTAGAAGCAACCTGTATCGAGCCGACCTTCATCGTCGATGCGACATTCCAGGTACCCACCCTGCCAGACTTTCGCTCGATTCCCGGCCTGGAGGTGCAGCCACCGGATGTGTGGTGCTATTTCGTGCATGTACGCCCAGATACGCTGGCGCAGTTCCGGCAGCAGTACGACATCGCCAACAGCGATGATACGGCCATTGAAGACGAGATCGTCTATCAAAATACCTACAGCCTGAATAGCGCATTTTATGCAGCGACCGGTGAGAAGCGCGCGTTTGTGCTGTCACACGGGAAAAACGTGCTCGTCCTCAAGATGGTTGGCTATGGCGATGATGTCGTGCGCTATTACGGGCTGGAAAACCTGCGTGCCCATGTCTGGATCGGGCACCATCGCTATCCGACGAGAGGAAAGGTGTGGCATCCCGGTGGCGCTCACCCGTTCATCGGCATGCACGAGGCCCTGGTGCATAACGGCGACTTCGCCAATTATGCCTCCATCTGCTCCTACCTTGCCCAGCGCAACATCAAACCACTGTTCCTGACGGATACCGAGGTGGCCGTCCTGATGTTCGACCTGCTGCATCGCGTCTATGGCTACCCGCTTGAATATGTCATCGAGGCGATAGCACCAACCACTGAGCGCGATTTTACGCTGCTAGCACCGGCAAAGCAGCGCCTGTATTCCATGCTCCAGGCCGTCCACCTGAGTAGTTCACCCGATGGCCCCTGGTTCTTCCTCATCGCCCAGTCGGATGTCCGTAAGCGCGCCCACCGCCTGGTTGGCATCACCGATACCTCCATGCTGCGCCCCCAGGTCTTCGCCTTGCAGCGCGGCGTAGCCACCATTGGCTTCGCGGCCTCCGAAAAACAGGCTATAGACGCAGTCCTGGAAAGCCTGTCACGGGAAGATACGCGCTTCTGGTCGTGCGCCGACCTCTACTGGAACGCGCGCGGAGGCAGCCATACCGATGGCGGCGCTTTCATCTTTACCGTGCAGGGCGACGAAACCGGCAATACTGTCTTACAGTGCGTGGACAAATTCGGGCGAGTCATTGAGCCTGATCCGACTCGCCACCCGTTGAATACTCATTCCACCGATGGTCACTCACTTGTTCGACATAAAGCGACCTTGCAGTCTCTCCTCCAGCAAGAACTGACGGCTAAGGAATTGTTCGAGCAAATATGCCAGCGTATGCCAGCGTGGGACTACGACGGCGTGCAGGCTTTCCTGGATGTGCTGGAACAAACGGCCAGGAGCGATGACGAGCGAGAGCGCGCCATCGAGACCCTGACACTGTTGATGGACCGCCGGTATTCTATTGGAACAATGAAGAGAAGTTGCCTGCTTGCCATGTTTGACGGCAGCTTTGCCCGGCTAGTGGAATGTATCCGTGACGATCGCTCACCGGTATTCGCCTGTATCGGTTACGGCGACCAGCTTCCAGAATACCAGGGCATGGATGCCGCACTGCTAATTGACGCCCGCGCCTATCCAATCGAGGGGAATGACTCGCTGGCGCGCGCTATAGTAACACTCTACCAGCGCGGCTTTCGCCGGTTCATCGTCGCCCACACACGCGGCCACCGCTTCATTGGTTGTGGCATGGGAGTGCTGTCGGATAACGTGCGCATCGATGTATACGGTTCCCCCGGAGACTACCTGGCCTCAGGCATCGATGGCGCCGAAGTGATCGTTCACGGCAGCGCGCAGGATCAGATTGCCCAGATCATGAAGGGAGGCAAACTGGTCGTCAATGGTGACGTTGGGCAAACCTTCATGTATGGCGCGAAAGGGGGCGACGTGTTCATTCAGGGCAATGCTGCTGGGCGGCCATTAATCAACGCGGTGGGGAAACCGCGCGTCGTCATCAACGGAACCTGCCTGGACTACCTGGCCGAGTCGTTTATGGCCGGCGACCCGCTACATGGTGGGGGCTTCGTCATCGTGAACGGCGTCTCTTTCGACGAAGATGGCACACTGCGCGATATGGATACTCCCTATCCCGGCGGTAATCTCTTCTCGCTCGCCTCAGGCGGGGCCATCTACATTCGCGATCCACACCACAGGGTGACCGATGACCAGCTTAACGGCGGCCAGTTTGCCCCGCTCACCGTCGATGACTGGACGCTTATCCGGCCATATCTCGAGCAGAACGAGTCCATCTTTGGCATCTCTTTAGTCCGCTTGCTCACGGTAGATGGCTCCTCTCACCCTCCCGCGCTGAACTATCGCAAGATTCAACCTGCTGGTCACAAGGCGCTGATGCCGGAGGAGGCCTGGGTGAGCGCAACTGGTTCTCCCGGTAGAAAAGAAACTTCGAATTGATAGAGAGGAAC
>Ga0070697_100003803_pt1 | contig 11594 bp, 10 predicted proteins | sample KBSK1501metaG_FD_65475 | JGI IMG/M metagenome (GOLD analysis project Ga0070697, IMG submission 65475) | Corn, switchgrass and miscanthus rhizosphere microbial communities from Kellogg Biological Station, Michigan, USA - KBS K1-50-1 metaG | ecosystem: Host-associated > Plants > Roots >... | reverse complement strand
GCAGCGCTCGTCCACGCGGCCAGGGCCCGCCGCCGGCGCCCGGCGGCCCAGTGCCCGGCCCCGACGGCGGCCTGGGTAACAACCGGGGCGACAATGGGCACCCATCCGAGCATCCCCGCGGGCCTGGCCCCGTCCAGAAGGGGCAAGGCCGCCCGCAGCACCTGGGCCCAGCTGTCATCACGAGCCATCCCGGCATTGTCGCCCAGGCGGCGCGTGCGTGCCAACCTCCCGGGCTGCCGCTACCCCGACGTGCCGCCCGGCCGCGTGGCGCAGGTTCGCCGGCCAGGTGAAGGCCGAGCCTTAGTCGACCTGCTCGCGATCGCCGAAGGCTACCTTGTCCACGTCGCGTTGCAGCCCGGCCAGGATCTCGAAGACCGCGTGACACAGCTCGATCGCGCGGATGGACAGCGGCCAGGTCAAGGGGTTGCTGTATACCTCGTCTTCGATGGCCGTGCGTGTTCTTTGTGGTTCGACGTTCGCCGGCCATCGCTCGATGGCGTCGGCTGTGTGAGTTAGGGCCAGACGGGTAGCCCGTCGCCAGCGCTCTACGTTGCCGCCGAGACTAAGCAGCATCGCGGAGGCTTCCTCGTGGATGTCCCCGTCACCCTCAAGGCTGGCGCGGGCATACGTTAGCGCTGCTTCCCAATCCTGCTGCGCCTGCTTGCGTGCGCCGCGCCAGAGGCGCGGCCTACGGCCATGGATCTCAACCCGGGTCATGGTGCCGTCCCTTCAAGCTTGTGAGCGAGATCATACCGAACAATGACAGCCGTGTAGTTCGCCCGCGCGTCGGTGAAGGGAGAGCGGCCCGGCCCGGATGCCACTGTCCGCATACCCGGCCCGCTGCGGATCGCGCTGGTAGGAGGTGCCTGTGCCACTGTCCTCGAAGGGGTACCCCCCACCCACCTGCGTCATCAGGAGGTGGCAATTGCAATTGGGATCGACTTAATGGTCGGGGGGTCGGTTTTGTATTTTAGCGCCGCCAAATAGGCCCTTCGCCCGGCTGCATCGGTCGGCCACGGCATGATGAAGGCCCGGCCGCCGTGCTGGCAGTCGGGCCTTGGGTTGTCAGCGCCGGCTACGCGCCCTCCTCCTCGGGCGAGCTGCCCGGGCTGTCCCAGATCGGGCCGTAGGCGTTCAGCTCGTCCTCGGTCATCTCGTGGCGCTGGACGTCGACGAGGGTGTCGGCCGACCTGAACTCGTCGAGCCAGTCGTCGACGTATGCCGCATCGCCCGCCTCCACGACGACACGTCCCTCAGCCGTCGTGACCGTCACGATGAAGATGCCCGTGCCCGGGTCGCTGGTGGTCATGGTCATCACGCGGCCTCTCCCTTGCTATCGCTCAGCATGCCCAGCGCCCGGTAGACCGTCTGGCGTGACACCGGCTTGCCGTTGCCAAGGAGCAGGCCTATCTCCTTGATCGAGTGACCGTCGGCCCGGAGCTTCCGCGCCGTGGCCTTCTGGTCGTCCGTCAGCCGGTGCTTGCGGCCCCCGTTGCGGCCCCGGGCGGTGGTGCCGGCCAGGCCGTCGCGGGTGCGCTCGATGATCAGATCCCGCTCGAACTCGGCGATGCTGGCGAACATCCGGAAGACGAAGCGGCCGGCCGCCGTGGTGGTGTCGATGCCCTGGTCGAGGAACACGATGTCGACGCCACGCTCACCGAGTTCGGTCACGACGTCGATGAGATTCTTCGTGCTGCGCCCGATGCGGTCCATGCGCACCGCCACCAGGACGTCGCCCTTCTCCAGGCGGTCGAGGCACTTGTCCCACTCTGGGCGCGACGCCTTGGCACCGCTCTGCCCGTGGTCCTCATAGATCCTCGCGCAGCCCGCCTCACGCAGCCGCTGCGACTGCACCTCGGGGTGCTGGTCCCGGGTCGACACCCTGCTGTATCCGATGCGCGCCATGATCCCGCCCTTCTGCCGTCCAACAGCACTAGTGTACCAAAATCAATAGTCCACATACTAGTTACACGCCCAAGATTGTGGACTAGAGATTTGGACAGTGCCGAGGTGCAGGAACGCGCCGGCCAGCAGCCGCCGGCGAGTGTTCCGCCAGACGATCGTGTTTGTGGAACACGTGATGGCCTCGTAGAGCGCCGGAAGGCATCTCACCGTAGGCTGAAGGGGTGACCGACGAGCACGTGGGTGGACACAGGGTCGAAGGCCGGTTCACCGGGGACCACCGAGCGAGCCAAGGCAAGGTTTGACGAGGCCGCTAAGGCACGGTTTCACGAGGCCATGCGCCTGATTGAAGCTAGAGGCGAAGACCAGATCGTCCGGGACGTTAACCGCATAGGCATGCCTGAGCAAGTGATGCTTGCTTTCGCGCTCGGGAACTTCTCTGCTGCATTCTTCCAGGCCCTCGGTCAGCGGGCAGCAGATAGTGCAGCCAAGCGTGTCGGCGACCTCGTCCTAAGGCTTGTCCGGAAGAAGGGCAAGCCCGACGAGTACCAGATTGGCGCACGCGACGGTTCATCAGCGATGATCACGATAACGGCAGACACGCCCGATGAGGCCCGGCTCGCACTCCTCGACCTCGACGTCACCGCCGACGCGGTACGCGGCAAGCTGTTGCGGTGGGACGGCAGCGCCTCAGCATGGCGGCCCGATGACGACCAGTAGGCCCGGCCAGCCCGGGCGGCAGCGACGGCGACCAATGGGTAATGCCGAATGGTTAATGCCACTGTCGGCCGCAGCCATCCCGATATCTGCTTACGTGCCCTGACGGGTTCCAGCGTCACCGACGATGACAAGTTGCGAGAGGCCCGCATTCGTTCAGTCGGCAGAGCGCAGCATTACCTAAAGCGCTCTACGGCACCTTCACTAGCCGGTACTCTCGTGACCTGGATCACGCGAAAGGATCATCAGTGATACAGGCTTACCGTCCGATAAGGGAAATAGAAGACATACTCGGCAGAGACGGATCGCGGGTAAGAATGACAGGTGCCCAGCTGGCCGATGGCAAAGTCGAGAACCATATCGAGTACAACGGGCAGCCCCGGATGTTCACGGAGGAGCCCTGGCAGGTTTTCGGGGCTATCCGGGTCACGGGCGCGACGCTGGTCGGCGTCGGATTGGGGAACGGCAATATCTACTACACGCTGGGCGAGATAGACCAGGCCTACATACCCGCTGGCTTTCTTCAGGCGTCCTGGCTGGAACGCGACGGCAGGATGAGGACGCTGACGGGCGCCCGCCTTACTGGCGATGGGGTCGACTATGAGGTACTGGACGGCGGTCGGCCCGGAGTCCTGCACGAAACCGAGGAATCGGTTCTACGGACTCTGAGGATCACCGGCGTCAGGCTGGCGAGCGCCGAGTTCAAAGATGGAAGCATGTACTTCACGCTGGCCTCGTCGGGCTGATAGTAGGCAGCCCTACCGTTGCCCGCGTGACCATGGAGCATCTATGCACTCTTACGGCAGTTGTAGATCGTGACCTTGGTTGCGTAGCTGCAGTTCACAGCCGTCGTTGCGCAGGCAGCGCGCCGCGCTGCCTGACACGCTGGTGACGGACGGGCGAAGGTCCGGGAAAGCAGACGCGGCTGCCGTGATCATGCCGGTTTGTGGAACTGAACAATCACACGGCAGCCGCTGGGGCCACGGTAGACCATGGCGCGCATGCCGACCTGCTCGATGACCTGATGGCGCGGGTCGCGCCGTGTTTCGCCCGGCGGGAGACCCGTCTGACCTGCCGCGACATGGTGAACGGCCTGCTGGCGGAACTAGAGGATTACAACTGCTGGACTCTCGCCGAGGCGGCCGGGCACCCGTCCCCGTGCCGGATGCAGCACCTGCTGTCCCGCGCCCGCTGCGATGAGCAGCTGCTGCTGGACTCTGCCGCAGGCTGGGCGGCCGCGTACCTGACCGCGGGCCAGGATGAGAGCGACGTGGTGCTGATCGTGGACGAGACCGCGGACGCGAAGTCCTCCGCTGACTGCGCGGGCGCGGGACGCCAGTACAGCGGTACCCTCGGCGGCATCGCGTTGTGCCAGGTCGCGGTCACCCTGACCTGCGCCACCCCGGCCGGGCACGCGCTGGCCGGCCGGGCTCTGTACCTGCCCGCGGACTGGGCCGCCGACGGGGAGCGCCGCGAACTGGCCGGGGTGCCCGACGAGGTCATGTTCCAGACGAAACCGCAGCTGGCAGGGCGCCTGCTGCAGCACGCCCACGACCGGGGCATCCACGCCGGCTTCGTTGCCGGCGACGAGGTGTACGGCGGCCTCGAGCTGCGGCGCAGCATCCGGGAACGCGGCACCGGCTACGTGCTGGCGGTCCGCTCCAGCCACATGGTGACCCTGCCCTCAGGCCGCCGCCTCACCGTGAAAACCGCATCCAGCCTGGTTAAACCCGCCATGTGGCAGCGGATGCGCACCGGCTCGGCCACCAAGGGCGCCAAGGACTACCACTGGGCCATGATCGAGATCACCCCCGACGACACCCCTGACGGGCAAGACGACGGGCACGCCGTGCTGCTCCTGCGACGGCACCGCTACACCGGCACCATCAGCTATTACCTGTGCTGGAGCCCGCGCCCGGTCCCGCTGGCCAGGCTGATCGCCGTGGCCGTCACCCGGTGGAAAATCGAGGAAGATCACCAGCTGTCCAAGCAGGCAGCCGGGCTGGACAGCGGCCAGGTCACCACCTGGACCTCCTGGCACCGCTGGACCGCGATCAGCCTGCTCGCCTGCGCCTTCCTCGCCGTCGCCGCCGCCTGGCAGCGCGCCCGTGACAGCGGCACCGCCGCCGCCCAAGGGCTGATCCCGATCACCATGCCCGAACTGCTGCGCCAACTACGCGGGACCGTCATCCACGAGCCCCGCCGCGACCAGCCGCACCGCGACGCCTGGGCGTTCTGGCGACGCCGCCACCAGTACCGAGCCCAGCAAGCCCACCAGCGCTGGCACGCCTACGCCGACGAGTTGCCGTAACGGTAACGATCTACAACTGCCGTATGTGAGCGACCTTAATATTTGTGCTATCGAGGCCGTCCGAGGCGGTTTGGACGTCACGCCAGATCTTCCGGTTCTGCGCTTGGCTGCTATCATCCCTGTTCGGCGCGCCGGCCTCCTGGGTGGACAGGACGCTCAACCATATGGCGGCTGCCTTAACCATCAGGCCGCTACTGACCCGACTCGCCGACGTCCTTGAGGGTAGAGCCGGGGACCGCCGAGGGAACGCTCACCTCGTGGCATCGGCATCTACGGTGGCGGGGTCGACCCCGAAGCCGGGCCGTTCAGGCAGCTGCCCGGGCGGCATGGACACGTCGAGGTGCTCCGGACGCGTCACGATCGCCTGCCGGGCCATCCACTTCACCGGGGACGTGCCATCGCCTCTTACAGCATCCCCGGCAGAAACAAGTAGTCGCGAGCGCCGGTCGTGGCGGGGCCGCGGTGTCGCCGCGGTGCTCGCGGGTGTTGTCATCGCTTGGGCCTGGTCAGAGGGCAGCACGCGGGTTCGGCTATGGGTTCCCGCGGACAGCCGCGGGCCCGGCGGTTCTACCAGCGCCAGGGTTGCGGGCAACCGGGCGGAGCAGGCCCTTTCCTGACAGCGCGGGGCGGTACATCAGTGAGATGTCCCTGGACCTGGGCTTACCCGGCGCCGCGAATCCATTCAGCAGAAAATTCGTTGAACCGGTCGCGCCCCGAATCCGTGCACCGGGTGTACCGCTCGCTCAGCGCTGTTCGTGATGGAGAAGGAGCGACGGTTGAGTCACAAGAACGTGATCCGGGCCGGCCCTGGCAGGTCCAAAGCGTGCCGCCATCGTTATCTCCCACTCGGCAGTGCCGGCACCGGACGGCTGGTCAGCCGGTTTCCGGTGGCCGGAACGTTCTGCGGTTACGTCACGCCCTCCGACAGCGGATCCCTGGTGCAGGGGACGAGGGCCGGCGGGTTCGCCGGACGTCGGAGAAGACTTCGCCGGCCAGGCGGCCTAGGACATCGGCATTCTCGCCAGGGCAAGCGCGTGATGCTCGTAGGGCAGGGTCATCACCCAGCTGCGCGCGCTCGGGGCGGGTGTTCGCCGCCGTGGGGGTCGGCACCGACTGCCCGACATCCCAGCGGCTCGGGCCAGGCGGGCCGGGCGCCGGGCCCGGCAGCCGCCCAAAGTGAACAGCATCCATGTCACAGGGCTGGCCGCGGGGAGTCCGCGGTCCAGCCAGCAGGCAGACCCGAGAGAGGACGAGATCATGGCAGAGCCAACGCTTTACGAACGGCTAGGCGGCATCTTCGCCATCGCCGCCGTCGTGGACAACTTCAGCGACCGGCTGCTGAAGAACCCGACGATCGTCCAGGCGAACCCCGAGCTGCACCAATGGCACACGGTGACCTACCCCGGGCGGCTGCCGGGCCTTAAGTGGCTACGAACCTTGTGGCTCGCCTCGCTGGCGGGGGGGCCGTTCCAGTACACCGGCAGAGAGCTGCGCGATGCACATTTCGACCTGAAGATCCCACCCGAGGTATTCGACGAAGTCGCCGCGGAACTGGCCCACACCCTGGATGACTTCAACGTGCCCGAGCGCGAGAAGGGAGAGGTGCTGGCCGGCTTCGCGGGCGAGAAGGGCGAAGTTACGGCCGGTTCCCAGCCGGGGGCCGTCAATTGGCGCCGCTGGCGCTGAGCCGGGCGCGATCCCGGCATCGAACTCCAACCAGGGACTGCCGGACGCGACGCGGCGGAGGCGGTGACCCGGGGCGGCCGATGCCAAACGATCAAGCAATGCGGCCAAGCTGGTCAGTCCGTGACAACCGGCAGACTCGCCCGGGCCACCGGGCAGGACGACACGCTCGACCCCCACGCCGTCGCGCTGCTCCTTCCCTGGACCGAAGCCGACGCCGGCTTGCTGGCGGCATCGGGCATGTTCGGCTCGCGCATCGACGTCGGGCCCGGCTCCCCGGACGACATCCGCCGACCAGGCCTGCTCGGCCGCACGACCTGAGCGCGGCATGTAACCCGCCTGGCGGCACGCCTGCCTCCCGGCTCAACGGATGGGGCCGATGATGGTGCCGCCTGCCGGCCGGGCCGCCCATAGTCTGGACGTGTGGCCCTGACTGGGCGAAGATGACCGTGCCGGCCCATCGGGGAGGTAGGCATGGACGCTGAGCTGAATCCCGCGCAGCGGCTGCGCGCACTTGGCCAGAGCCTGTGGCTGGACAGCATCAACCGGGTGATGCTGCGCACCGGGGCGCTGGCACGTTACGTGCGTGACCTGGCGGTCACCGGGCTGACGTCCAATCCGACGATCCTCGGGCATGCCATGGCCGCCGGATCGGGCTATGACAGCTCGCTGGCCCGCCTGGCGGGCGAAGGTGTCACTGATGCTCAGAACCTGGTGTACGCCCTGGCGCTGGAGGACCTGACCGAGGCGGCGGCCCTGTTCCGCCCGGAATGGGAGCACACCGGGGGCGTGGACGGTTACGTATCGCTGGAAGTCCCGCCCGATGTCGCCTACGACGCCGCGGCGACGGTGGCGCTCGCCCGGCGGCTGCACGATCAGGCCGACTTCCCCAACCTGCTGGTCAAGATCCCCGGCACGCCGCAGGGCCTGACCGCCATGGAAGAGGCCATCACCGTGGGCATCGGAGTGAACGTGACGTTGCTGTTCTCTGACACTCACTACCTGCGTACAGCAGACGCCTACCTGCGGGCCCTAGAGCGCCGCCGCCGCGCCGGCCTGGACCTGGCGGTGCCCTCGGTGGCCTCGGTGTTCATCTCCCGCTGGGATTCCGCCGCCGACCCGATGCTGCCGCCCGCGCTACACGGCAGCCTGGGGCTGGCGATGGCGCAGAAGACCTACGCCTCCCATGTGCAGCTGCTCTCGGACCAGCGCTGGCAGGCGCTCGCCGAGGCAGGCGCCCGTCCGCAGCGGGTTCTGTGGGCATCCACCTCGACCAAGAACCCAGACCTGCCCGACACCTACTATCTAGGCCGGCTGGCCGCCCCGAACACGATCGACACCGTCCCGGAGAAGACGCTGCTCGCCTTCGCTGACCACGGAAGCCTCGACGAGCGGCTGGAGCCTGACTACGCGGCCGCCGAACGGGCCATCGCAGCGGCCGCCGACGCCGGCATCGACGCCGATGCCCTCGCCGAGCATCTCCAGCGCCACGGAGCTGGCGCATTCACCGCGGACTGGGCCGCGCTGCTCACGGCGATCAAAGAAAAGGCGGCGAAGCTCACGACCTAAAGCCGCCGTTAACTGGGATCCAACCCGGAGAACCGCAGTTCTGAAACGAGGTCGTGGTCCACCGCCAGGTGCTGAACGACCCAGTCCGCCTTTGAACGCGCACCGAACATCCTGATCTGCACACCCCCCAGGCCACCCAGGCTTGCCCGCGCGGCCGCGCATAGCGGCGGGTCAGCGGGCGGTTATCAGGCGATCTTCGTGCCGTTGGCCGCTGTCAGCAGTCCCGGCTACAGCCCAGTAGACGGTCAGCCAGCCGTATATCTATACATCGCCGCGCTTGGGGCGAACGTCCTCAATTGCCGTTGCGACACGAGGTCGCACTATGCGAGTGAACTCGCGGATTGGAGGGCCGGCTATGTCGGTCGGGTGGTTCCGGGCGCGTGCTCGCGGCCCGGCCCTGCCCTGTCGTGCGCCGCTGGTAACGGCGGGGTGCGGAGCACAGGGGTAAGCCCGAGGGTCTCCCGTCCCATCCGGGGGGTCACAGGTGAGGGGCAGGCCGGGCGGGTGAATCGCGTGAACCTCCGGTGATGCCCCGTGATTGCGGAGCCCCGCGGGTGGGAGCAGGTGGCGGGGTGGCAGGGACTGGCCGCCGGGAAGCGGCAGGCGCTGGCCGGGCACGGCATCTGGCCGGGAGGAGCACCGCCGTCCCCGGGGTCGAGGGGGCGCCCGGCCCCGGCCGTGTCTCACGCGTGCGGAACGTGGAAACCGTGCGCCACGAGGCGCTTCATGACCGTGCGGAGGTGAAAGGAGTCCGCCGCCGGGTCGTCGCAGCGGCCCGGCTGGAGCTGAGGGCAGCCTGGGCCGGGAGGCGCCGGTGAGGGCGGGAGCAGCCCTGACAACGACGGGACGTGCCGGTACTGCCAGGCGGCGCGGGTCCGGCAGGCAAGACGAGAAGGTGCACGAGAGAGATCAGTGGTTAAAGCCCCGGTAATACCGGCAGTTTGATGAAGCTAAATTGCCGGTCGAACTGCCTGGTTCGTTCCCCGCCATCATGTGATGCTTCCTTAGTTCGCCGCGTGCCCGGCGCGGATGCCAGGTCGCATTGAAAGCGGGAAAAGACGTGTCACGTCATAGCGTCACCATCACTGTCAACGGCGCGCGGCGGCAAGCTGAGGTTGAGTCTCGGAAGCTGCTTGTCCACTTCCTGCGGGATGACCTCGGCGTCACGAGCACGCACGTCGGCTGCGACACGACTCAGTGTGGCGCATGCACTGTGCACCTCGACGGCAGCGCCGTGAAGTCGTGCACGGTCCTGGCCGTTCAGGCGGACGGAGCAGCGGTCAACACGGTCGAGAGCTTGCGAAAGCCGGGTGACGCCGAGCATCCGCTGCAGTCTGCGTTTCGCGAGCATCACGCCCTGCAGTGCGGCTTCTGCACCCCGGGCATGATCATGAGCGCGCTGGAATTGCTTCGGCGTGAGCCGCAGCCGACCGAGGAGCACATCCGCGCCTGGCTCAAGGGTAATTTCTGCAGGTGCACTGGTTATCAGCACATCGTGGACGCCATCCGAGCCGCGGGCGAGGCGGCCACGTCCCGGGACAGGTCGGGGGCTGAGGTGGCGGCCGGCCCGGCCGTCACTGAAGTTCTGGGGTCCAGCGCGGGCCAGGCCGACCGGTTTTTCGGCCAGCCCCTCACTCGGCGAGAAGACGACCGTCATCTCCGGGGGCGGGGGCGTTTCACTGACGATGTGCGGTCGGCGGATGCGGCTGGCACGTTGCATGTCGCGTTGGCGCGCAGTCCGCATGCTCACGCCCGGATCCGGTCGGTTTCAGCGGACCGGGCCGCCAGGATTCCTGGTGTGGTGACTGTTGTCACTGGCGCGGACCTGCTTGACCAGGTGTCTCCATTGCCAGCGAACTGGATCCTGCCGGGCATGCGCGTTCCCGTTCACCGGGTCCTGGCCGACGAGGTGGCCCGATTCCAGGGTGAGGGAATAGCCGCCGTGGTTGCCGCGGACGCCTATACCGCCGCAGACGCGGCAGCGGCCATCGACGTCGACTACGAGCCGCTGCCCGCAGTAACGGACCCCTGGCAGGCCGCTCAGCAAGGCGCCCCACTGGTGCACCCGGGACTGGCCGGCCTTCCGGAGGACGGCAACATCGTATTGCGGATGCCGATTCACACAGGCGACTATGGGGCGGCACAGGAACAGGCCGACGTCGTCATCCGGCAGCGGCTTCAGAATCAGAACCTGGTCCCTGGCGCGTTGGAACCCCGGTCAGTCCTGGCCGATTACGACGACCACTCGGGCACGGTGGCCGTCCATAGCAGCACCCAATCCCCGCACATCATCAAGCGTATGCTCGCGGAGGTTTTGTCGTTTCCGGAGGAACGGCTGCGGGTAGTGGCGCCGGATGTCGGCGGCGGTTTCGGGTCGAAGCTGCACTTGTACCCCGAAGAGGTCCTGGTGACCGCGCTGACCATCCGGTTGCGGCGGGCGGTGAAGTGGACGGCCACCCGCAGCGAGGATTTCCAGTCAGCCAACCACGGCCGCGACCATGTCCAGGACGTGGAACTGTGCGCCACCGCCGACGGTGTCATCACCGGGATCAAGGCCACCTTGTTCGCCAACCTCGGCGCCTATCTGTCCAGCATGGCCGCTGGCATCCCGACGGCGAACTGCGCCTTCATGCTGACGGGCTGCTACCAGATCCCCAACATTCAGATCGACACGTTCGGCGTGCTGACCAACACCTCACGTGTGGACACCTACCGGGGTGCGGGCAGGCCCGAGGCCACGTATCTGATCGAGCGCATGGTCGACCAGCTGGCACGGGAACTGGGCATCGACCCGGCAGAGATCCGCCGCCGCAACTTCATCCCCAAGAACGCGTTTCCCTACCAGTCACCCGGCCTGTTCGTCTTCGATAGCGGCGATTACGAGCGCAATCTGGACACGGCCCTGGATATCGTGGGCTATGAGAAGCTGCGCCAAGAGCAGGCGGAGTTCCGCCGCCACGGCCGCTACCGGGGCATCGGGCTGGCCACCTATACCGAATTCACCGGGCTCGGCTCCGGCCGGGACAACGCCGCGGCGGGTTTTGCCTACGGTGGCTGGGAATATGCGCGCGTACTGGTCCATCCCACCGGCCGGGTCAGCGTGCACGTCGGCACCGCCGACCAGGGTCAGGGGCACGCCACCGTCTACGCGCAGATCGCCGCCGACGCGCTCGGTCTCCGCCCGGACGACATCGACATCGTCGAAGGGGACACCGCCAGAGCGGAATTCGGCCAGGGTACGTTCAACTCCCGGTCGATGCCGGTCGGCGGAAGCGCGGTCCACGAGTGCAGCCAGAAGGTCCTGGCGAAAGCCAAGCGGTTCGCCGCCCACGCCCTCAGGGCGGCGACTGTAGAGCACGTCCGTTACGAGGCGGGAGTATTTACCGGACCCGAACGCGCGGACGGCAGCCCT
>Ga0070697_100003802_pt1 | contig 11595 bp, 9 predicted proteins | sample KBSK1501metaG_FD_65475 | JGI IMG/M metagenome (GOLD analysis project Ga0070697, IMG submission 65475) | Corn, switchgrass and miscanthus rhizosphere microbial communities from Kellogg Biological Station, Michigan, USA - KBS K1-50-1 metaG | ecosystem: Host-associated > Plants > Roots >... | reverse complement strand
CCGCTCCGCTTCGGCCGTTTGAGCCAGCCGCTCGAACACCAATTCGCTCACCGAGGCTCCTCGAGAGATGACCGGACCGCTGCCCAGGCGATAGTCACCGTGTTTGCGCTTGTCGATCCCGGGGTAGTCCGTGGCGTGAGTTACGTCGATCACGATGGCTACGTCCGGTTCCAGGGCCACCGCCGAGGAACGCGCTCCGCCCCCGTTGGCCGCGATTTCCTCCCGGGACGTGGCCACCGCCGTGACCGCGGCCGCGGGCCGCCCCGCCTCCTCCGCGAGTAGCCGAAGCGCCTCCAGGACCACGTATGCCCCGATCCGGTTATCGATGCACCGGCTGACCAGTCGGCCGTTGGGGAACTCCAATACTCCGGCCGCGAGCACCCCTGGGTCTCCGATGCGGAGCTGGCCTTGAGCTTCGATCTTGCTGGCGGCGCCGATGTCGATCCACAAATCTTCGACCTTGGAGATCTTTTCCCGGTCGTCCTTGTCCATGATGTGAATCGCCTTCTTTCCCACGACCCCATTCACTATCCCCGCGCGCCCCAGCAGGCGTACCCTCTGCCCAACGAATACCTGATGATCCCAGCCTCCGATGGTATCGAAGCTGATGAACCCCTCATCATCGATGTGGGTGACCATGACTCCGATTTCGTCTATATGACCCGCCAGCATGAGGTGAGGCTTGCCGCCCGGATTGAGCGTGGCGTAGGAGTTGCCGCTCACATCGCTGCGGACACTATCGGCAAAGCCCTCGGCGCGAGCGCGCCAGACTCGCGCCGGAGCCGCCTCAAACGAGGAAGGGCCCGGCGTGTCGAGGAGAGATTTGAGGAACGCCAGCGATTCAGGTGTCATGGATTGCCGGGTGAGGGAACGCCAAAAGTCGCGGCGTCTACCCTCGTTGTCTACCCCTGGCGCGACCGCTCGGAGCCTGCTTCTGCAGAACTTCCCTCCGCTCGAGCGGAGCCCAGCTCCAGCTCCAGAAACGCGGTACCTGCCACCGGGTTGGGATAGTATGGCTGGATCGGACGAAAGCCCAGCTCGGCGTACAGCTCCCGCGCCGCTGCCATGGAGGGCAAGGTATCGAGTCGCATCCGTCGGTATCCCGCTGAATGCGCCTCGTGAATGATACGTAACGCGAGAAGCCGGCCAATACCATGTCCCCTGTACGACGGCCGTACGTAGAGTCGCTTCATCTCACAGACAGCTTGCTCCAGAGCTCGCAGGGCCACGCAACCGGCCGGCTCACCGTCGAGTGTTGCCAGCAGCAGTCGACCCGCCGGCGGCGCGTACCGGCCGGGCAGGCCGGCGAGCTCTTCCGCGAATCCCTGGAACTCCAGATCGATACCGAGCGCCTCGGCATATTCCTGGAAGAGTCTCTTTACGATGGCAATCGTACCTTCGTCCAGGGCCGGGACGACGACCGGCTTCACCCGGGAACGGTCCATCGGGCCAACCCCGGCATCTCCCGGCCCAGCAGCGCCGCTTGCAGTCGTTCCGCGCCGTCCACGATTCGTGGGCCGGGCCGGGAGGTGTACGCGTTCCCGTCCACGATCCACACCGGCTTGTCGGCCAACAGGCGCAGGGCGACGTCATGCTGCAGGGCGTCGAGCTCCCCCTTGGCTCGTTCGACCCCAAACCCACACAGTGCGATGACCACGACATCGGGTCGAAGGGGGAGAAGGTCCTCCCATTCCCACCGGGTCGAATGGCTGCCCGGCTGCGCGCCCACGTCCTCCGCTCCCGCGGCCGCCAACTGCTCCGGCACCCAGTGGCCCGCGAGATAAAGCGGTTCCAGCCACTCGACGCACACGACCCGGGGCCGGACCGGCGGTTGCGAGGCCTGCAGTCGCGCCAGGCGGCCCTCGAGGCGGCCGATCAGGTGCTCGGCCTGAGACTGTCGACCCAGTGCCGTCGCGACGCAACGAATGTCGTCCCATACCCCGGCGAGAGTCCGCGCATTCAAGGAGAGTATCTGCGGAGCGGGAGAGAGCACCCTGGAAAGCCGGTGGACCTCACCGTCAGAGACCGCACACACTTCGCACAGGCCCTGCGTGACGATGAGCTCTGGAGCGAGTCGCCGGAGCTGGTCGGTGTCGATAGCGATCACCGGGCGGCCCGCCTGGCGCAGGGCTAGGACCTGGGCGTCAATGGCCGCGCCCGGCCGGCTGCTGTCGATTGGCGTCGCGGTTACCCGGGGCAGGTGGCTGACGCTCTCGGGGAAGTCGCACTCGTGAGAGATCCCGACGAGCCGATCCCCGGCACCCAGGGCGGCCACAATCTCCGTCGCTGCCGGAAGCAGCGTCACCACCCGCATGCTGCCTCGCCTTGCTACCGGCTCGCGACTCGGTGGAGGACGGCGGCCAGCCCGGCGAACACCGCGAACGCGACCAGATCGTTATTGGCGATCCATCCCAATGCCGCCTGGAGTCCCGCCTTGTAGGCCAGGAAGTCCGCAGCCGGTATTTGGGCTGTGTCGGCCGGGCCCACCAGAGCCGCCGCGATGCCCGCGATGGTGATGCCGGCCAGCGCGCCTCCCGCGATGAGCCCGCTGGAGAAGAGCACGCCGGAGCCTGACTCGACCTCGGCGATGGAGCGCTGCCCGCCCTGGAACCGGCGTTCCACCAGCCAGCGCACGACCCCGCCGGCGAACATCGCCGAGGATGTCGAGATGGGGAGATACACTCCGACCGCGATGGGGAGCGACTGCAATCCCATCAGCTCGATCGATATGGTCAGAAAGACTCCGATCAGCACCAATCCCCAGGGAAGCTTCTGAGTGAGGATTCCATCGGTGACCAGAGCCATGATCGTGGCCTTGGGAGAGTCGAGTTTGGTGATGGGCCTCCCGTTGAGTTCCCGGATGCGACCGCCAATTCCCGGATCCACCAGATAGGCCACCTCATGGGTGGTCGGGTCGATGAGGTACTTGCCCGGCAGGATACCCTGAGTTGGAAGGTTCACTCGGACCACCTCGTATTCCCGCCCCTCACGGGTCACCTTCTCTCCCAGCGTCGTCACCGAGCGATCGGCGGTGCCCGGCGCGGCGGCCTGAAGCGCGACGCCAGGATGGCGTTCGGGGACGATGTTGGTGTAGCTGTTGTTCAGCAGGGTGAGGGTCCAGCCGATTGCCAGCGCGGAAGTCACGGCGCCTATCATGATGGCGATCTGCTGTCGCTTCGGGGTGGCGCCGACCAGGAAGCCGGTCTTGAGGTCCTGGCTGGTGGCGCCTGCATTGCCGGCGGCGACCGCGATCACGCCGGCAATGGAGATGGCACCGACGCGATGGTCAACCCCGGTCCAACCGATGAGCAGGAAGATCGCGGTGGTCCCGATCAGGGCGGCGATGGTCATCCCTGAGATCGGATTGGCGCTCACTCCGATTTCCCCGGTGATTCGAGAGGAGACCACGACAAAGAAGAATCCGAAAATGACGATGAGGATGGCGCCGAGCAGGTTCACCGATAGCTGAGGTAACACCGTAAGCACCAGCGCCAAGGTGATCGCGCCCACGATGGTCACCCAGATCGGAAGATCCACGTCGGTACGGAGCCGCGTCGCCGTCTCTCCCAGGCTGCCGCGCAGGTCCTGGAACCCGGAGCGAAACGCGGACACGATGGTGGGCAGAGCTCGGGCCAGCGCGATGATGCCGGCGGAGGCAACCGCCCCCGCCCCGATATAGAACACGAAATTGGCCCGGACCTCGCCTGGACTCATATCCGCGATGAGCTTGGTCTCCGCGAAGATCGGCGCCTTGAGGCCAGAGCCGAACAACTTGATGGCGGGAATGAGCACCAGGTACGCGAGCGAGCCGCCGGCGAAGAGATACCCGGCGATTCGCGGGCCGATGATGTAGCCGACCCCCAGCAATTCGGGCGACACCTCCGTCGAGATCGAGGCGCCGGTATAGGATTTCGACACCCAGCCCGGGTACTCCTTCCACACCTTGAGCCCGGACATCAGAAACTTGTAGACGAAGGCCAGGCCAAAGGCTTGAAACAACCGCCGGGCCTCGAGCCCGCCTTTCTCGCCGGCTACCAGCACCTCGGCACAGGCTGTCCCCTCGGGGTAGGTGAGCCGGCCGTGCTCTTTCACGATCAGCGCGCGGCGGAGTGGGATCATGAGCAGTACGCCCATGAGCCCGCCGACGACGGCCACGACGGCGACCTTTCCTACGCTCAGGTCGTAGCCCATGAGCAGAATAGCAGGAAGGGTGAATACGATGCCCGCGGCGATCGATTCGCCGGCCGACCCGGTTGTCTGAACGACGTTGTTTTCCAGGATCGTCGAGTGGCCCAGCGTCCGGAAAAAGGCCACCGAGAGCACCGCGATGGGGATCGACGCGGAAACGGTGAGTCCGATCTTGAGCGCGAGATAGACGCTCGACGCTGCAAAGACGATCCCGAGGACCGCTCCCAGGATGAGCGCCCGCGGGGTGAGTTCCGCGGGTGACTGGGTCGGCGGAACGAAGGGTTGGAATGCCGGCACGTCTGCGCTCGACTTAACCGCCCGAAGAGTCGCCATCATTGGTCCTGAAGAAGGGGAATCGCGGCTGGATTGAACGGTGCAAGGTAGAGCCTTGTCTGAATCTCGTCTAGCGAGGTCACTTCGGAGAGGGCCCGACTCCAGGTTGTTGTGCTTGCGTGGTCTTTAGGCCCAGGGCAAGTTGTGGTGCCGGGCCGCGGCAGAGCGGAACCCGCTCATCAGCCATCCCCCCTTGCGGTTCGTATTGCAACAAATGCATCTCGAGTCAGGCTCCGTACCCCCAGCCGAGGTCCACGTGTATGCCACTCGACCGTCCGCTGGCCCTCGCCTCCATGTTGCTGCTCTCCAGTCTCGTCGCCTGCGGTGATGATTCCCCGACTTCCCCCTCCGATCAATGGAGTGTCGCATCTTCCACTGTCAAAGTTCCTGGCCGACGACACCTCTTCACCTTCGATGATCGCCGATCGAGGCGGTTCGCCACCAGAGTGGCCGCGCTCGGCGGCAAGCTCGAGCTGGGCGACGATTCCCTCGGCTTCGCCGCAGTCAGCGGTCTGAGCGACCGGGCGGCGGCAGAACTGGTCACTGAGGGCCTGGCGTCAACCGCCGAGACCGAGGCCGTGATCTACTTGCGTCCCGCTGGAAAGCAACAGAAAACCCGGAGGAGTTCCGGCCTCCAACAGGCCCCGATCGATCTACTCTGTCTCTCCTGTTCTCCGCTGGTCTTCAGTGGAACATGACTGCGATCCAGGCCGACCAGGCCTGGGCCGCCGGCAAGCTGGGCTCCCCTCGGATCATAGCGGCGATTCTCGACACCGGACTCGACTACGGCAATTTCGACCTCGACGGATTGGTAGACCTCGATCATTCGATCGACCTGGTCGGCGAAGCCGATTCCATCGCCAAGTACGTCGCCTCGGGCCTGCATCCGATCGCGGACCTCCACGGTCACGGGACCAACGTCGGGACCATGGTGAGCAGCAATGCCATCGTCGCCGCCGGCGTCACTGCGGAGACCACGTTGCTCGGCGTGAAGGTATGCACCATGCGAGGAAGCTGCCCCACGGCCACTGTCGTCGAGGGGATCCGCTACGCGGCCGATGCCGGGGCGACGGTGGTCAATTTGAGCCTTGGGGGCGGCTTCCCGAAGAAGGGCAACCGAGGACTGATCAAGGTGATCAACCGCGCGATGCACTACGCCCATCGCAAGGGTACGCTGGTCGTGGCCGGTGCCGGCAACGCTGCCCTCGACCTGGCAGCGGACAAGGCCAACTTCCACGATTTCTGCAATGCCGATTTCGTCGTGTGTGTTTCCGCCACCGGCCCCACCGGAGAGAGCGCCTTCGGGCCCTTCGTAAATGTCGATGCCTTCGCCGAGCTCTACAGCAACTTCGGCCGCGGAGTCATCAGTGTCGCCGCGCCCGGCGGCAATCTCGTGCTGGATGCTGGAGGCAGTGTCGTCGACCTCACGCCGGTGTGGTCCTTGTGCTCCTCCACCTCACTCCAGTTCGCCAGCCTGACGCCGGCGCCGACGGATCCTCCGCTTGGATTGGCTTGCCCACCGCCTCCGCCCGGTTTCGTCAATTTGACGGGGTTCGTCGGGACCAGCCAAGCGACTCCCCACGTGACCGGGCTCGCTGCCTTGCTGGCAAGTCAAGGACGCGACTTCCCCCTCTTCATCCGTCTTGCCATCGAGAGGGGGGCCGACGATCTGGGGCCGAGGGGTCGCGATGCGTTCTTCGGCAATGGGCGAATCAACGTAGCCGGCTCGCTCGGCCTCCAAAAGCATCTGCTCGCGGCTCGCTGACCCTCGTGCCCGCCGGCTGACCCAGGCGGGCTCTCTCGGCTTCTCTGCCCGGCGTGCCAAGTAGTCGCGCCGGGCAGAACCGTCTACCGTTCCTCGTCGTTGTAGAACAGCACATTCGTCGGGATAGTGATGCCTGGTCACCCGCCTTCGCCCGAGCCACGTGGCGGACCGCCCTCGGAAGGTCACCGGTCAGGCTCCGGCCTGGCCCTGCGGGGAGAGGCCTCCCTGCGGCGTCGCCTTCTGGCGCGCGACGAACAGGCCCTGGTGGAGCTCATCGAGCTGGCGAGTCCATGGATGCTGGGTCTGGTCCAGTCGATTCTCAGCGACAGCGATGAGGCGGAGGAGGTCGTGCTCGAGGCGTTCACCGCGGCGTGGAACGCGGTGGGCAGTCTGGGCGACGAACACGAGACCCTCCTTCCCTGGCTCTTCCGCATCGCCCGGAACCGGGCCATCGATCGGCTTCGCCGCCACAAACGTACGCGCCTAAAGCTGGCCCGGGCCGAGGCGATGGGCGCCTTGGAAACCACCCGAGTCGCTCCGCCCGAGGTAAACGAAGCAGCCCAGCCCGGCTGGCATGTGCATCAGTCGGTTCACGCGGCGCTCGCGGGGCTCCCTCCGGAACAGGGAGAGACCGTTCAACTGGCCTATTTCCATGGCCTGACCCACTCGGAAATTGCCCAGCGGCTGGGCATCCCTATGGGGACCGTGAAGACCCGCCTCAGGCTGGCGTTTGACAAGCTGAGAGTGGCACTTGCCCCGATCAAGGACTGGGTACCATGAAGGCCCACGACTGGTATGTCGAGAACCGTCCGGCATTCGTCGCTCGTAGCCTGGAGCGCGCCGAGGAGCGAACCTTCATCGATCACCTGGTGCGCTGTGAGGAATGCACCCGCGAAGTGGCCCGGTTGGAGCGGGATCTTGCGTGGCTTCCCATGGGGGTGGCTCCGGTCGCTCCTGCACCCGGCCTGCCCCGGCGCATGGCCAGCCGGATCCTGGACCGGCCGTCACGCTGGCGGTACGCCATTCCCTATGGACTCGCCGCGGCCATGGCTCTGCTCGCGATCGGGCTCAGTGTTCGCGGACGAGCCGAGCGCGCCAGCATGGAGAGCCAGCTCGCCACCCGGGATCAGCGACTGGCAGCGTTACAGGATACCCTCTCGATTGTCCAGCGGGCCCAGCAGATCCTGCAGGCCAAGATCTCGATGAATGGGCACGACGGGGGGCTGGTGATCTTTCAGGAGCCGGTCTCCCACCGCTGGTATGTGGTGGTTCACGGGCTGCCCCCGGCTCCAACCGGGAACGTCTATCAGTTCTGGTTCATCACCACCTCCGGCATGGTGCGATCGGTCGAAGTCCGGGGCGATCCCGAGCGCCCTGCGTTCATGACCTTGCCGATGCCTCCTGTAGCTGCGCCGGTGATGGGCGCCGCGCTCACGGTGGAACCGGTGGTCAACCGCTCCACCGAGCCGCGTGGTCCCATGCTGGCGCACGTGACGTTCTAGACTCACCTGCGGCAAGCCGACTATCAGGGCAAAAGAAACGGCCCAGCCGGCTGCTGGGCCGTTTGGCACTGCCGAGGGGGGCTTACCGCTTGGAGACCGAGTCCGCTGGAGCGATGGCCGAGTCGGCCGACACCACGGCTGAATCGACCGGGTCCACCACTGAATCGGCTGCCAGGGAGTCAGGCCACCAGGTCGGCTGCGCTTCATCCTCCCCGCCGAGCTGCACCGGTGGGATGGGAGCGGTGTCGGCCGGAATGATTACACCGTTGGCCCCGAGCTCCCGGAACAGCTTCCACTGCGCCTGCCGGGCCGCCCAGGGGCGGGAGCCGTTGTACATGAGCGCCACCAGCAGCACCCCCTCGGGCCGACCGAGATATCCCACCACAGTCGATACCCGACCTAGCGTGCCGGTCTTGGCCCGAACTACTCCCTCTCCGGGGAATCCGGAGTTGAGCCGCCGCAGAGTACCGGTTCCGTTAGCCGGCAGGAGCTGGGGAAAGTTGTGGCCCGCGGGAGTGGCCGGGAACTTGGCCAGGTAGGTCACGAAGGCCGCCGGCGTCACTCGATCCTCATAGGAGAGACCGCTGCCATCTACCAGGTAGACGCCGTTCTCGCCGCCGATCACCTGACGAACATGGTCGGTGAGCCGGGCCGCTCCATCATTCGGGCCCGCTGCCCACTGGAGCAGAAGCTCCGCGCCCAGATTGAGGCTGCGCCGGTTGATCTCGCTGGCGAGCGAGTCCAGTGGCGGTGAGGCCACCTCGGCCAGAATTTGCGGGCCGCCCTTGGGTGGCGGGCCCATGAAGGGCGATGGGTTCCAGACGATGCCCGCGCGGATCAGCGACGTCGCCCAGACCGCGTTGAGAACCGCCTTGGGATCAGCGCTCACCGCGCTCAGTCTGCGGGCCGACGCGCGCACCCCGATATTTCCGCTGACGATCCAACCTCCACCCACCCGGTTCCGCAGAATCAGCCTGGCACGGCGCCCAGTGCGCGTCGTCGCAGTGACCGTGACCATCGAGCCGATCCCGTCGGGGGCAGCCTCGATCAGCCGAGCCCGCTGTCCGACCCGTTTTCCGGGCTGGATGGTGAGCCAGATGATATTCTCGTGCAGGGTGATGGCTCCGACGAGCGGCGCGAAGAGGCGCCCATGATGTCGCGAAGACCAGACTGTGGGATAGATCGCTTCGGCCGGCCCATCGGCGCTTTGGACCTGCAGCGGGCCGGTCAGGCGTTTTACCCCCGAGGCCGCGAGCTGCAGGGCGAGATCGTAGAGCGTCGGGCCGGAGCCCTCTGCCCGTTCCAGTGACGGGTCGCCATTGAGTTGCAACGACCAGCTGCCGATCCACTCTCCCGTCGTCGGATCCAGCGATCCGACTCCAACCACTCGGGTAGGCCGCCGTGCTGAGGCGCCGAGCATACTTCGGGCAAAGCCGGTGGTGAACAGCTTGACTGTCGAGGCCGGCATCAGCGGCTGGTCGGGGTTAGCGCTCCAGAGGAGCCGTCCGGTTGGATCGGCGATGGCAATACCCCACTCGCCGGGTGCCTTACGCTCGGCGGTCCGATACCACGAGGCCATCCGCCCCTCGAGCCACTGAGGGTCGGTCTGGGCCCCTAGAGGGGCGGCAGAGAGGGCGAGAAAGGCCGCGAAACTCCAACACAGAGCGTTGCGGCTCCGACACGACGAAGCTGACACGAACGTTTGTCCCGGTGCGGTTTAGACCTCTCGCGAGCTGCGGAGGCCGGGTGTGAAGGTCCTTAGTCGAGCGGCGATGTCGTGATCTAACATAATACCTGACAGCAAGTTACGACTGCTACGGAGAACTTTGCCGGTGCGCTGGTGCTGTCGCAAACTCTTGCAATTCTCGGGCCTTATTCGGTTGGAACACTTCAAGCCGGTCACTTGAGCATCGCTTTGGCTATGGTCTGCAACTGCATGTTGCTGGTCCCCTCGTAAATGGTTCCTATCTTCGCATCCCGATAGTACTTCTCGGCGGGGTACTCCTTCGAGTAACCGTACCCGCCGAAGAGCTCGAGGCAGTTGGAAGTGGTCCGGTCGGCCACCTGCGAGCTGAAGAGCTTGGCCATCGCGGCCTGCTGCTGGAAACTTTGTCCGGCATCCTTCAGTCTGGCCGTGTTGTACACCATGAGCCGCGCCGCTTCCAGGTCCGTCGCCATTTGGGCCAGCTGAAACTGCACCCCTTGGAACTCCGCGATGGCCTTGCCGAATTGACGGCGCTCCCTGACATACGCCGTTGCCGCCTCCAGGGCTCCACGGGCCACTCCAATCATTTGAGCCCCGATGCCGATACGGCCTTCGTTGAGGGTCTCTATCGCGATCTTGTAACCCTGGCCGACGGGGCCGAGCACGTTACGATCGGGGACCACGCATTGATCCAGAATCAGCTCGGTCGTGCTCGAGGCGCGGATCCCCAGCTTGTTTTCCTTCTTCCCCACGGAGAAGCCGGGGAAGTCTCGCTCCACCACGAAGCCGGTGATACCCTTGTAGCCCTTGGAGGGATCGACGTTGGCAAAGACGATGAAGATCCCGGCTTCGGCACCATTGGTGATCCAGAACTTCCGTCCAGTGAGCTCCCAGTGGCTTCCCTTGCGTTCGGCGCGAGTGGCGAGCGCGAAGGCGTCGCTGCCGCTCTCCGGCTCCGACAACGCGAAGGCGCCAAGCAGGTCAGTGGTAAGGCGGGGGAAATAGCGGCTGTGCTGCTCCGGCGTGCCCCAGCGCAGCAGCGCATTGTTGACCAGGGTGTTGTGTACATCGACGTAAATGGCAGCGGAAGCGTCGATCCGGGCCAACTCCTCGATGGCCAGCACCGCCATGAAGATACCGCCGCCCGCGCCGCCGAATTGCTCCGGAATCTCGATTCCCATCAACCCCAAGTCGAATAGCTTGGGGATGAGGTCGGCCCGGAACTGGGCGGCCTCATCCATCTCCTGCACGTGGGGCCGCACTTCCGTTTCCGCGAACTCTCGTACCGCGTCGCGGAAAAGGGTCTCCTCCTCGGATAAGACGGTGAGTGGAGGGGCTGCGGTCGACAGATCGGACATAGAGACGGCCTGAGTTGAGGGAGCAAGGGACGCCGCGGGGAAGATACGGACCAACAGGGGCACCTTCAACGGCGAAGAGGTTACCTTCCCTACCACCCTACCATGTCGACCACCTCCCGGGCTCCGGCCGGCTCCGTCTTAGAACGCCTCCGGGCGGAGACTCCTCTCGCCGCCGTGGAGCTCCGGCCGCCTCGCACCGGCCTCTCCTCATCCGAGAGCATGGGGGTCTGGATCGACATGTATCACTCGATCCAGCGTCTGGCCCGCCGGGACACGGTCATCTTTCTGACCGACAACGCTGTTGGTCGATCGGAAGAGGAGAATCTTGCCCACCTGACCGCCAACCTGGCCGGCGATGTGGATCCGGCTCGGATCGTGCCCTTTCTAACCTCCAAGCACAGCCTCGAGTACTGCCTCATGCACGCGGCCCGCACCGCGTCGCATGGCTTCGAGGCGCTCACCGTATTGGGTGGCGACCATACCGTCGGGCCACCTCGCTGTGTGCCCCATGCCCGCGAGCTCCGCCAGCTGATCCGCCGCCGGGTTCCCCGTCTCAATCTCGGCGGATGGGCCAACCCCCATCGCGATCCGGCAGAGCAGGTGGACTTCCTGCTGGACGACCAATTCGAGGCCGAGTTCTACCTGACGCAGGTAGTGTCTCACCATAGCGTAGCAGCGGTGGACCGGTTTCTGACCGAAGCCCGACGCCGGGGCGTCACCCAACCCGGCGTGTTCGGGGTGTTT
>Ga0070697_100003800_pt1 | contig 11597 bp, 15 predicted proteins | sample KBSK1501metaG_FD_65475 | JGI IMG/M metagenome (GOLD analysis project Ga0070697, IMG submission 65475) | Corn, switchgrass and miscanthus rhizosphere microbial communities from Kellogg Biological Station, Michigan, USA - KBS K1-50-1 metaG | ecosystem: Host-associated > Plants > Roots >... | reverse complement strand
AGGGCTAGGCTTCCTCGCCGCTCTTATCTTCCTGCTCGGAAGAACAGCCACAGGTATCGCACATGGCTACTGAGACTCGGCTGTTCCTCGATTTAAACACTACACCGAACCGTTTCAGGCATCTAGACGCTATGGGCTTTCAACCAAGTATTGAGAGTCTCCATCGCTTCATCGTAGCTCTTGACTAGGTCGTCTTTCCCTTGGTGCGTGTTGAAGCTATGGTCACCGCCCTCTATCCAGTGAATCTCAGCCCTGTCGCCTAGTTTCGACACAACTCCCGCGAGAAGTTCCTTTTTCGCGAACTGGTCCTTGGTCCCAGAAAGAAAGAGCATCGGCCTCTCAATCCGGTAGAGATGCTCATCCCGTAGCATTTCTGGCTGACCGGGTCGATGCAGAGGATAACCGAGGAAGAACAATCCTTCAACATCTACCCCGGAGGCAACTACCTGGGAGGCAATACGGCCCCCCATGGATCTTCCCCCTACGAATATGCGCTTGGGCTGGTATCGGCTGGCCTTGACCTCCTCGATAACCTGTCTATAACTAGCTTCAAGGATCTCTCTCTTGTCCGGGATTTTTCGTCGAGCTTCCATATACGGAAAGTTGAACTTCACTGTGAGGTATCCTTTCTCGGCCAGGCCTTTGTGGAAATAAGTGATGAAAGGCGAGTACATTGGTCCACCCGCCCCGTGTGCTATGATGAGGCAAGTCTGACCAACTGCAGGGTTGGAGGTAGTTGCGTAAACGATTCCGAAGTGACCCCCTTTGGGCGAAACAATCTTTGAACCTTCCGTCTTAAGTCGGTCTTCGTCGTCTTTCAAAGCTCTGACCGGCTCATGCAAACTAGAGGTCTGGATTCCCGACAAAAATAGCGAGATAGCGCAGGGGCTCGAAGCCTTCCCGAATAGAGCTATGCACAACCCCTGGCGGTATCACGATCATTGTTCCCGGTTTGACCTTGACTTCTTTCTCGCCAACGCGTGCGGATCCTCTGCCTTCGATATAGAAGATTGTCTCCTCGACATCATGCGTATGAGGGGTAACAATTCCTGTGAGCTCAACATATCTCATCGCGAGCTCGTGACCTGGTTCAGCCTTTGATAGATACCAACGTCTAAAGTCGCCCACCCTCTCCGGAACAATATCGGAAATATGCTTGACTATCGTCGAGAAATCACCATTATCAACTACGATTTCTCAGAGTTAAAATTTGTTGCTTTAGCGAACAACCCGACCAAAGACCTTCCTCGGACAAGCACGCGCAGTTGGAAAAACCATGTTAACTTTAAGATTAGAGCCGCAGTCGTTGAGAAAGGAGAGAGCGTTGTCCTTCGAATATTCCCATCTTCCCCGCGAATATCCTCGCCAGTTTCTTCCCTCCAAGATTGACCTCACAGATCTGCCCCGACTGAAGGAGTTATTTCACAACCTGCAGAATCGTGCTGTTAGTTCAGCATCCGACTTTGAAAAGTGGCTCAAAGACGAGTCTGAGCTTGCATCTGCCTTAGCAGAAGAACAATCCATTAGATACGCCCGGATGACATGTCAAACCGATGACGCGGCCCGCGAAAAAGATTATCTTCTTTTTGTCGAGAGCGTAGAACCCGAAGCGAAAATAGGATTCTCCCGGCTGGATCGCAAATATCTCGAAACTCCCGCTCGGAAGAATCTTCCCCGTGAGCAGTACTTTGTACTTGACAGGAAGATAAAGAACAACGTTGCCCTGTTTCGAGAAGAAAATGTCGAACTCGAAAAGGAAGAGACCAAGCTCGCGCAATCATTTCAGAAGATCACTGGTGCGATGACTGTCCTCTACGGAGGCCAGGAGAGGACGATGCAACAAATGGGACGGTTCCTGGAAGAACCTGATCGCAGCGTCCGAGAGAAAACATGGCTGCTGGCGGAATCGCGCCGACAGAAAGACCGAGACGCGCTGAACGGGATTTACGACCAGCTAATTGCCCTGCGCCAGAGAATCGCGAAAAACGCTGGCTTTGACAATTACCGGGACTACATCTTCCGGAAGAAGGAACGGTTCGACTACACCCCGGAGGATTGCTTCCGCTACCATGAGGCTGTGGAACAGCACATCGTCCCTCTGATTCACGAACTCGACAAAGAACGGAAGAAGGGGTTAGGAGTTGAACCACTGCGTCCATGGGACCTGGCCGTCGATCCCAAAGGTCGCCCTGCGCTTCGTCCGTTCAAAACCTCATCTGAGCTCGTACAGGGGTGCATCAAGGTGTTCGACAAAGTCAACCCCGATTTCGCCGCGAAACTCAAGAAAATGGCGAGCTTGGATCTCCTAGATCTTGAGAGCAGGAAAGGAAAGGCACCCGGAGGATACAACATGGAGCTGGCAGAGATTAGGCTACCGTTCGTATTCATGAACTCTGTTGGACGCGATGGCGATGTATGGACGCTATTGCACGAGTCAGGACACGCGTTTCACGTCTTTGCAGTGCGGGACAAGGGACTGCCCTACCAATACAGAGCCGAGAACGTACCGCTTGAAATTGCAGAAGTGGCCTCACAAGCGATGGAGATTATTGGAGGAGAACATCTAGAAGGAACATTCTACAATAAGGAAGATGCTGCCCGATCCAAACGGGAACACTTGGCATCGATCGTCAAGCTACTAGCATGGATTGCTACTATCGACGCTTTTCAGCACTGGATATACACTCATCCGAGCCACACTCTAGAAGAGCGACAAGACCAATGGGTCAAGATCAGGAAGAGATTTGGTGGAGCTGAGAGCTGGAACGGGTACGAAGAATTTCTAAAATCCCAATGGCAACGACAACTGCATTTATTCGAAGTTCCTTTCTATTACATTGAATATGGAATCGCGTTCATGGGGGCGCTGGGCCTTTGGACACGATACCGCAAAGACCCAAGAGCGGCCATCTCGGCATACCAGCGGGCTCTCGCCTTAGGCGGCTCGAAACCATTGCCAGAATTGTTCAAGGCTGCCGAGTTGCCGTTTGACTTCGGACCTAGAACAATTGAACCCTACGCCGACGAGCTACGAGACGTTCTGGTGCAACACTAACGCGATTCGTTCACACGATAGCAAGTCGTAAATTTGTTTTCGGTAAGAGACACGGGTCGGGACGAACAAATCACAGGAAAGACCTCTGTTAGCGATGCTTGGATTTATCGTTCAGCCGCTGGCGATAACTCTCGATGATATTGACCTAAGTCTAATCTCAGCTCTAATCGGACTTGCCGTGACGATTCCTGTGACGTATCTGATAGTCGATCGTGTCGTGGCTAGACACGAGCGGAAGAAGCTTGAACCGGTTGAGAAGCTAGCAAAAGAGAGGCTGAGATCCAAGCTCGGAGTCGGGTTCCTCACCACGTTTCTCATCACGTTGGTGATCGACATTACTTCCGCGGTGGCGGAAAAGAAGAGCTTGTCAAAGGACCTCATTTCCCTTCACATCGAGAAGCTGAAAGGAGCTCAGTCTGACCTAGAAATGCTGCTGGGCGTCTACAACAATGTTCTAGATATTAGGACCACACATCTTACGAGCAGCATCATTTTGTTCATCGAACACCTCCAAGAGGATTTTGAATATCTCTCACAAATCTATCCCAAACCACCTACGAAAGTCCATGCATCTCACATCGAAGATATTATTCTCAAAACCGTGACGTTAACCAAAGAAGAACTGGAAGTCCTAGGGACGGACAGCGTACAGATTCGGGCTCTAGAGGACTGGTTGACCAACTATACAAGAACCAGAGTCGCACCGACAGAACCTCGAGAGATGGTAGAGGTCAGCGGGAAACACCAGATCGGTTGAGAAGAGAGAAAGAGTTACCGTTGCCTAGGTTCGTCAAAGTAGCAGAAAAAAGCGACCTAACTGATGGGTTCAGCAAGGTCGTCAACGTTGAGGGAAGAAGCATCGCCCTGTTTCGAGTTAAGGATGAGTATTTCGCGTTGGCGAACACCTGTTTACACCGTGGCGGACCCTTAGGAGAGGGAAGTCTTAGCGGCTCCGTGGTCACCTGCCCATGGCACGGGTGGAAGTTTGACGTTCGCACAGGCGCCTTCACCGTTATTCCAACCTTGAAGGTAAAATCCTACAATGTCAAAGAGCAGGACGGCTCAGTTATGGTAGAAATCCCCTAGGAACTAGAGAACACCGAAATAGCTTTCCAGCCGGCTCCGAAACCTCAAAACCCTGCCCAGCCTCCCCAAATGGGGAGCTTGGCGCTAGTGCGGTTTCGACCAATCGTCTCTATATAAGGGACCTCCTTTTAAGGCGGGACAACTTTGGGCTCCAAAACAAGGGTTCCGATGGGTTTTGTCAGATAAGAACAGGGCTTTCATCAATATCGAGAACGTGGTTGCTTCAGCGACACTGAAGCAGAGAATAGATCTCAACGCCATCGTACGGGTCTTCCCTGGAGTCGAATACCGGCCCGAACAATTTCCAGGCCTAGTCTACAGACTAAAGAAACCAAAAACTGCAACATTAATTTTCAGCTCCGGAAAAATGGTTTGCACCGGCGCAAAATCCGAACGCCAAGCGCGCCAGGCTGTGTTGAAAGTCGTTGACGAACTCAAGAGAGATGGAATCGTGATCCTCGGCAGGCCAGAAATCATGATTCAGAACATTGTAGCATCATGTGGACTCGGAGGCCACATTGATCTCGAAAAAGCGGTTTACGGTTTGAAGAAGACCATGTATGAACCGGAACAGTTTCCAGGATTGATCTACAGAATGGACGAGCCAAAAGTAGTGATTCTTGTGTTTGCCAGCGGGAAACTGGTCTGCACTGGAGCGAAGAAAGAGATCCAGGTACACATCGCGGTGAACAAGTTACAAGAAACCTTGGAGGCCAAGGGCCTGATCCGCTACGAGGGTCCTGACAAGCCGCGCCTTCCACCCCTACCAACAAAGCCATCCTAGCAAAACAGCGACGGCCAAATAATCCCGAATTTTGGCGGGCCCGCCGGGAATTGAACCCGGGACAGCCGGGTGTCCCTCTGAAGGCTAAAAGCCTCACCAGAGCAATGATGTCGCTCTTCCGGTGCTCTACCTGGCTGAGCTACGGGCCCTAAGGGTCGCTACGAACAGGCGTTGAAAAAGAATTCGGGGGTTTCTCACAGCTAGCAGTATCTGCAAGCTCGAACCAGCCATCTGATCTGGTCGTATGGAATGCACTCTCCGCTAGAGTCTTTCTCGAAAACGAGGAGAGTTCCATCTCTCTCTTCTACGTGCCCTTCCACGAATAGCCCGTCGAGCCTCTGTCCCACAACATCTTCGTTGGCATATCGCCTTATCTCGCTCTCTTTCATATCGCAATCACCTCTGTCGCGACAATGATCGTTACTGGCGTTTAACCGGGCAAGTTACAACACCAGCAAAAACACTCGACTGTGTTGAGGGGAGAAGTGCGTAGTGTAGTGTAGTGTGTTACAAGTTTGCCCACAACAATTCCCTACTCTGTCAGAATCCCGAAAGACTTGCTCGATGAGATGAGAAGATACTACGATAGAATGGATCCGCCTAAGCCCACATTCTCAGCTATACTTAGCCACATCGTCAAGATGGGCTGGGACTCTTACATGACCCGGGACCGTGAGGCGAGCAAGACCCAAAGGCCTCTCGTGGCTTCATTCCCTAAGAAGCTCGAGGAGCAGGCCCTCAAGGTAAGCTAGGTTTGGTTTCTGGACCCTAGCAACTCAGGAGCATCTTGGGCTCGCGATGCGTCTACTACAGTATTCTGTAGGCGTCCCAGGTTTTCGATCTTCGCCTCTATTACATCTCCAGGTCTGAGGAGGAACGGTTCCTTGTCCGGTTTCCTGTAGATCGCCACGCCTGACGGGGTTCCGGATGTTATGATGTCGCCTGGCTCCAATGTCATCAATGAGAAGAACTCCACGAGTTCTCGAACCTTGAATACCATATTCTTGGTGCTGGACAGCTGACGCACCTGACCGTTCACCCGAAGTTCCATCCCAAGGTTGTCCGGGTTTCCCGCTGAATCCGGAGTCACTAGGCAAGGTCCCATTGGACCGAAAGTGTCGAAGTTCTTGCCTAGGTTGCAGAACCCTCTCTTCATCTCGGCAAACTGAATATCACGGGCACTGATGTCATTGAAAACCGAGAACCCGGCAACATATTGTAGGGCGTCTTCTCGCGAAACATCCTTACACTTTTTCCCGATGACAGTGGCAAGTTCGACCTCGTAGTCGAGAAGCTTGACCTTCCTCGGATAGATTACATGCGCTCTGTGACCTACAAGTGATGTGGGTGATTTGAGGAAAGATATCGGAAAGGGCGGGAGCGAACTGCTTCCTTCAGCCAAATGGTCTGAGAAGTTACCGCCCATACAGATGATCTTTGTTGGATGTGCTATCGGTGGCAGGACTGTTACGGAGTCAAGGTTGTAGTACCCCTTCTCGTTTTGTTTTCCTCCGTCGAGATACTTCTTTGCAGAATCCGCGGCTAGTTGGGCTTTGGATTCCGCCTTTGGATCCTTAAGGAAGTCGAGAACTGGTTCCCCGGAGGACTTCACACCGGTTATCTCCGTGACATGATCTGCTCCAGCCATGACGCCGATTCTGTTCTCTCCGGTTTTCTGCTGAAATCTGACTAGCCTCACAGTAAGGTCCCCGAGTGGTTGGGACCAAATGGATTAGGAATGTAAATGTTACAGCCTGCCCGCGGGAAATCGTATCCCCGAGCCCCGCGGGGAGACTAGTGGCGATTGGTGCGACGGAGGGTCTTGCGGTCGTGATCGATCTGCTTGAGCAGAGACGTAACATGCTCAGTTTGTCTCCGGAGGACAACGCTGTTCTGTTGAATCTTCTTTACCGAAAGCATCCTGCGTCAATGGAACTCGTATGTCTGTTTAGACCGTAGAGAGAACCGAAACTAATTCGCCTTCCAGCCCATCCGCTAGGCTCTTTCTGATGTACTGTTCCCTGCGTAGATAGAGAGTCTTTTTAATCCGCCAAATCCCCCGAGTCGTCTGGTCGACTGTAGCAATGGTAACGGTTGAGGAGTACCGAGTTGAGAGTGACACAATGGGAGAGGTCAAAGTCCCAAACGCTGCTTACTACGGAGCTCAGACGCAGAGGGCTGTCGAAAACTTCCCGATTTCGGGGATTAGGCTACCCAAAGATTTCATTCGAGCCATGGCTCTGATCAAACTGGCTGCGGCGAAGGCGAATATGCAGCTTGGGCTCTTGGAGCCGAAAAAGGGCGAGGCTATTGTTTCAGCTGCTAAGGAGATCATGGAGGGCTCGCTCTATGAGCAGTTTGTGGTTGACGTCTTCCAGACCGGTAGTGGCACCTCGACCAACATGAACGCGAATGAGGTGATTGCAAACCGTGCTATCGAGCTTCTCGGGGGAAAACGTGGAGACAAGAAGCTCATTCATCCAAACGACCACGTAAACATGTGCCAATCAACAAATGACGTCTTCCCAACTGCGATCCATGTTTCGGCAGCAGAAGCGATCGGGAGAAAACTAATTCCTGCCCTACAATTACTCGCCAAAGCGCTCGAAAAGAAGACAGCCGAGTTTGATGACGTCGTCAAGGCTGGACGAACCCATCTCCAGGATGCCGTACCTGTAACACTTGGTCAGGAATTTGGCGCCTACGCTAGCATGATTCGACACGGCATAAGGAGAGCGGAACAAGCCCGGGACACGTTGTTAGAATTACCGCTCGGAGGCACCGCCACCGGCACCGGCCTGAACGCTCATCCCAAATATGCTGAACTAGCAATAAACGAAGTTAACAGGCTTACTGGCTTCAAATTCAAGAAAGCTGAGAACGTATTCGAATCGATGCAGGGAAAAGACGCGTGCGTCGAAGCGAGCGGGCTTCTGAAAACCCTAGCTGCTAGCCTCATGAAGATCGCGAACGATCTCCGGCTGCTCAACTCTGGACCCCGCACTGGACTGGGAGAAATAGACATGCCTGCTACGGAGCCTGGGTCAAGCATAATGCCTGGAAAGGTGAACCCTGTCATTCCTGAAGCTGTAAACCTGATTGCTGCTCAGGTCATTGGGAATGATGCGGCCATCGCCGTCTGCGGGTCACTGGGCCAATTGGAACTTAACATTATGATGCCTGTCATAGCCTACGACCTTCTTCAGTCGATCGAGATACTAGCGAACGGCTCCAGGGTTCTTTCGGAGAAATGTGTTTCGGGGATCACGGCGGACCGCGAGAGATGCTACAGTTACGCGGACAGAAGCTTGATGGTTGTAACAGCGATAACACCCCACATCGGCTACGATAACGCGGCCAAGGTTGCTAAGAAAGCAGTGGCGGAGAACAAGTCGGTGAGACAAGTGATTCTCGAAGAGAAAATTCTCACGAAAGAAAAGCTTGACGAGGTCCTCGATCTCAAGAAGATGACAAAGGGCGGAAGAGCCTAGATCCTGCGATCCCCATAGGGGATGACAGCGCTTGCTGGACACGCAACAGATAATGCGGACATCTCTGAAGCTGGCAGGATTCAAGACCATCCCCGCTGACAGCGAGATTCACGTCAAAGGAAGAAAGATTCGGAAAGCTCTCGTCGCGATCGACGTCGGAGTGGCCGAGCTCCTTCTGGCCCGCGACCTGGGTTGTGATGCGGTAATTGCTCATCACCCGACTGGTGGAAGGGCTAGGCTTGAAGGTTACAAGGTGTTCCTTCGCCACATCGAACAGCTGAAGGAGGCCGGTGTTCCAGAAGAGGTCGCGCAGGAGGCCGTTCGGCCCAAGCTACGAGTCCTAGAACTGCAGCATCATCCTGACAATTACGACCAGACACCCAGCGCCGCCAAGAAACTTCGAATGCCGCTCATGTCAATTCACAGTCCATGCGATGAGATTGGTCGAAAAATGATTCAAGATGCTTTGAAAGGTCTCGGCGCCGATTCGACAGTAAGAGATGTCGTCTCCAAGATCGGACGCTTTCCCGAGTATCGAAAAGCCGTATCCAAGATCGAGGTACGGTTGGGCTCATCAAAGAACAAAGCCGGAAAGATCGCGATCAGTCATGCCGCCTACACTAACGGCGGCTACGAGATAGCCAAGACATACTTCCAAAATGGCGTTCGGACGTTGTCCTACATTCACGTTGCAGAGCCTGATCTCACAAGGCTCGCAAACGAGCCGTCCGGAAACTTGATTGTTCTCGGACATATTGCGAGTGACTGGCTCGGAATAAACAGACTCCTCCGCGAGCTTGAGAAGAAGGATGTAGAACCGATCACGACCACTGATCTCAATTGACCTCCCCAGACCAGCAACCATCACTCACCAAGACGCCGGTAAAGCAAGTGTTTCCCGAACCAACTGTAGGAGCCCTGATCGTCAACAATGAAGGGAAGATCCTATTGGCGAAGTCTCACAAATGGTTCGACAAGTACACTCTCCCAGGCGGACACATTGAAGTCGGAGAGAGCATGATTGACGGCGTTAGGAGAGAGGTCAAAGAGGAAGTCGGGCTCGACGTGGAGGTGGTTGAGACGCTTATGTTGCAAGAAGCAATCTTTACGCCAGAGTTCTACAAGAAGAAACATTTCATCTTCATCGATTTCTATTGCAAATCCAAGGAACAACAGGTCAAACTCGACCAGGATGAAATACAGGATTACATCTGGGTCTTTCCTGGGGCAGCGTACAATCTGAAACTCGACTCGTTCACCCGGAAGACGCTTGACAGGTATCTGGAAAGGGGCCGCGGCTCGTCTTCCAGTAGCTTTCTATAACTCCCAGCCTTTCGACTCCAGCCTATCCTCCAGTTCGACAAGAGAATTGACCGTCAAGTCGGCACCTTCCTTCAAAAAGTCGTTGTAGCGCGCGAATCCTGTTCGCACCAACACGGTCCGTATTCCAAGCTTCTTTCCCGCTCTCACATCCCACCAGGAATCGCCAACTAGAAACGCGTCCGCAACGCGAAGCTTCAGCCTATCCAAGGCGCGCGTTACAAGCTGTTTCCGCTTGTCAACGACCTCCTCCAGCGATTCCAGCCCGCGTGCAGGCCCGAGATCCTCCCGTGTAAACAAAACCTCGACTAGCGGGCTAACTTTCAACAGATCCAGCTCCGCGGCCACCACCGACCTTGTGAATCGCATCGTTGCAATCCCGAGTTTGAACCCGTGCGTCTTCAGCGTGGATAAGAGTTCAAGTGCACCGTTCTGAAGCTTCGCCCTGTCAACCGTGTCTCGGAACAGTTTTCGATACGTCTCATAGGCCTCGTCGATTCGGGCAACATTCTCCTTTGATAGGGCAGCTTCCAGCACCATCCTCGGCCCGGTGCCGATCTCGTATGCACGTTGGTAGTAGTTCCTTATGAGAAATTCTTGATCTATTGGCTTTGAGTAATGTGCTGTGAGTGTTTGGTTGATGCAGTAGAACTCGCGGTCGTCGATCTGGGCGAGAGTTCCGTCCCAGTCGAAGATTGCACCTCTCAAAGCTCCCACGCGGGATTTGCAACCGAATGTAACCATATGGGTTTGCTTGGGGTTACGAGCAGAATATCACGAAACCGAGTTCACTGTTCTTGAGATTAAGGACGAGCGTGCAATGGGTACTACAAGCCCCCAGTCGCCTCCTGATACCAAGGGAGATCTTTTGCTGGCGATTGGGGTGGGATTCCTCATCAACCTAATCATTGGTGTCGCCCTGCCCGAAATAGGGCCTTTCGTAGCGGGCCTGGTTGCAGGTGTGATCATCAAGCAGGGACCTTGGAAAGGTGCGCTCGCTGGTTTCTTCGCAGGGACCCTAGGAGGACTGGCGAGTATCGGATTATGGGTTGCGACCAATCTTCTCAGCCTTCCTAACGGTCTTTGGTCTGTTGCATTCCAGACAGCAGTGGGAATCTTGACTGCAACATATGCGATTCTCTCGTTGTCCGGTGGAATTGTTGGGAGCGTTGTTGCAGTGCAGCACTGGCCCCGTTTGAGCTTGTTCCTGAAACAGCATAGGATAGGATTCACATTGCCGTTCCATCTTCACCAATCCGCGGCGGTCGTGACGAAGAAGCGAGAGGATTAGAGAATGACCTTTACAGCTCAGCGCTTGTTGGACACGACTCCCAGATGGCTGAGCATAACTCTCGTCTCAACATCGAGCGCTCTACTAATTTCAGGAGTCGGTTTTGTTCTGAACCTCTTCGACCCTTTCACCATCACTCCCTTCACCCTTTTGCTCCATCTCGTCTGGGCTATCGTGGTCTCAAGCTGGGTGCTCAACCTCAAGGTGAAACTTCCAGCTGAGAAAAGGGCCCTGTTGGCAATTGGCGTTGCCGTAGCTGTTGGATCAATATGGGGCGCTGTTCAACAGTGGGCAGCATATCTTCAGGCTGGAATAGTCAACGACATTACCCTTGTCGCTGGAGCAGTGGCCATGGACGCGGTCGGAGGGCTGGTGGTCTACATTCTATTCCACTTGAACATTCTGGGTAGAAAGATAGGTTCTAGCGGGCCTTAGCCTGCCGAAGATCTCAACGGCCCGGTGCTTGAAGGTATCTAGCTTCTCGTCTTGGCAGGGATCGCGATCGTCTCTCTGATCGGGACGCCTTCTTTCGGGTCCTGGATTATTCTCTGGAATCCTCTGATAATCTCC
>Ga0070697_100003799_pt1 | contig 11597 bp, 11 predicted proteins | sample KBSK1501metaG_FD_65475 | JGI IMG/M metagenome (GOLD analysis project Ga0070697, IMG submission 65475) | Corn, switchgrass and miscanthus rhizosphere microbial communities from Kellogg Biological Station, Michigan, USA - KBS K1-50-1 metaG | ecosystem: Host-associated > Plants > Roots >... | reverse complement strand
TGCATATGATTCTTAACGCCCTGGTGTTTACAACGTTAGTTACGATTGCTACGTCAAAGCCGACAATGGGTAAGCCCGAAGACTTATGAGTAAATCGCTCAACATGAATCAAGCCCTGGCTCTGCTGCTAATGATTTCTATGGCGTCAGCAATGGGAAGCGCCCTGGCGCCACAAGGCATTTCCGGTTCCAGCGCTTTTCAGGGACAGGACATCATGGGGGGCGCGGCCATCGTCTTTAAACGGCCCCAGCGCGTGCGCGATATCGTTGGCAGCGCGGCTATGCTGGTGGTTAAGCGGACCAAGCCCGCGGTCAAGCCTCCTCCGCAGGAAGTTGCAGTGAATCCACCTCATAATCGGCGCCGGCCAACCCCGCGACCCGTCGTGCCACCTGTGGCCTCGAATGAAGACAAGGGAGAAGCTTTTAAGAATCAGGGAAACACCTATTACGATCTCGGCGACTTTGCTCATGCGATTGAGGCTTATCTCAACGCTTTGAAATACACCCCGAAGGATCCTGTCATCTTCAATAATCTCGGCGCAGCCTACTTCAGCAGCTCTAAATACACTGAAGCCGCGGCGGCATTTAACAAGTCGTTACAACTCAAACCAAACGATCCGGACGCCTATTTCAATTTGGGCATCGCCTACGGCTCACTGGAAAAATATGTGGAGGCAGCCGAGGCGTTCAAACAGGCAATCCGGGTAAAAGCCGATTGGGCTGAGGCCTACAATGCTTTAGGCGACAGTTACCTCAGCCTCAACAATTATGCGGAAGCGGCAAAGGCCTATGAGCAAACGGTCCGATTGCAGCCGGACAATGCGACTGCCTTCAGCAATCTTGGTTTCGCTTACGACAAGCTGGGCTTGTTCACTCAATCAGTTGACGCCTTGCAAAAGACCGTCAAGCTCAAACCAGATGATGCCGTGGCTTATAACAATCTCGGCGCCGCGCTGTACAAGACCGGCCGTTACCCGGAGGCGATTGCTGCCTTCACCAACTCGCTGCGCTTGAAACCCGGCGACGCAGAGGCGCTTAACAATCTCGGCGCCGCATATTACATAACCGAAGACTACCCCAGGGCCCTCGACACATTCATCAGGGCTGTCGCAGCCAACCCGCAGTCCGCGGATGCTCAGTACAATCTGGGCAACGCCTATTACCGGTCGGGCAAGTATCCGGAGGCGGTGAAGGCTTATGGTGAAGCGGTCAGGCTGAAACCAGGTTACGCGGAAGCGAGAACCAACCTCGGAAGTTTGTTGATTGCGCTGAACGAGTATCGACAGGCTGTTACCGAGTTGCAGGAAGCCATCAGACTGAAGCCCGACAACCCCGTGTCGCACAATAACCTTGGATATGCTTACGCGAAAATCGCTGAAGGTAGTGACAAGACCGAAGCTCTGGATTATTACCGCAAGGCCATCGCAGCCTACAAAGAAGCGATTCGGCTCAAACCCGACTATGTAAAAGCGCTCAACAACCTGGGCGCGGTATACAACAAGTTGGGCCAGTACCCGGAAGCGATGGAGATGTTAAAGAAGGCGGTGGAACTGAAGCCAGACTTTCCCGAGGCGCAATATAATCTCGGAAGTGCCTACTACAGTCGTGGCCAGTTCAATGAAGCGGTAGCCGCGTTGCAACAAGCTGTGCGGCTGAAGAGCGATTTTGCAGATGCCTACAACACGCTGGGCTCGGCCCTGTTTCAGGCGCAACAACCTGACCAGGCAATAGAGGCATACAAGAAAACGCTCACGCTTAAGGAAAGTCCCGAAACCTACAACAATCTGGGTAAGGTTTACTTGAAGATAAAAGTCTACAGAGACGCAGCAGCAGCGTTCAAGAACGCGATTCGTTTGAAGCCTGATTATGCTGAAGCTCACTTCAACCTGGCAGTTACTTACGTGGCTCTGGGTGACAGAAAGGGAGCCATCGACGAATACACCCTCCTGAAGGGTCTGGATGCGCGACTGGCAAATGAGTTTTACGAGCGGTTCGTTAAGAAGTGATCTATAGGTCCTATAGGACCTATAGCCTTTTGGGGAAGAGAAATGATTATGGGCCAACGAACATCTTTTAGGACTATCGCTCTGCTGCTTGGATTTACCATGGTCCAGGCATACGCCCAATTCGGCTTAGCCGAGCCGGTGCCCCAAACATTAGCGTCATTTCCCCCGCAACAGTTGCTTGCGCGTCTGACCACAAAAGGGAATTTACCGATCTCAGTCAACGGCATTAGTGTTTCGAGCGGAGCCAGTGTAGCCAATGAATCGCTTGTTGAGACTCCCGCGAACGTTGATGCCATCCTCGATCTGGGACCGCTCGGGAGTGTTGATGTTGAGCAGCAGACAAAGATCAAACTTGAGTATGACGTCAGCTGCGTTGGGGAATTGGGAAACATCTCGGGGACTCAAGGCGTCGCGCCTCAGAAATGCAGCGCCAGGGTGACCGTTTACTCGGGCTGCATCACCGCACACTATAAACAGGGCGCCTATATGCAGGCCGTGACTCAACAGCAAATTGTAATCGCCGAGAGCGATAAGACTCGAAAAACTGCCGGGACTTTCAAGATTTGCTCCGGGACGCCGGCAGGAGCCGCAGTAGTGGCGGGAGGCCTTAGCACTCTTGCCAAGGCCGCGATCGCAGCATCAATTATTGGTGGCGGCGTCGGGCTGTTGCCGATTATTGATAACCCGAGTTCCAGTACGCCGTAGCGAATCCTTCAAATTGCGTCCAACGTGACGAAATCGTAGGGGCGGCACTCCGTGGCCGCCCCTTTTTGCGGTTTTCTGAAAGTACGCCGCAAGGCAACAAAGGGGTGGCCACGGAGTGCCACCCCTACAAGGTCACAACGCTGGGCTCTCGCAGATCAAGAATTTGTTTACAAGCCGTTTCTATCGCCTGCTGTTATTAACCATCGCGGTGGGCCTTTGCTTATGGACCATCAGAGCGGCTGGAGGTCTCGGTGTTTCTCGCTTGTTAGTCAGGTTTGCACTGGCGACACCCGATCTTGAAGCCGCCCAGAAAGCAATTCAACTGACTCCCCGGGATGCGCAAGCTCACTTTGCGACTGCGGCTGTTTTGAGCTCGCTTAATCGCCCCGCCGAATCAGTCGCTGAACTGGAACGCGCAGTGGCTCTCAGGCCTGCCGACCATTCGCTCTGGTTGCAGCTCGGACTCCTGCGCGATCAGTTGGGCCAAACCGGCGCAGCTCTCGCGGCCTTTGATGAATCCATTAAGCTTGCTCCATTTTATGCGCGACCACGCTGGCAGCGGGGCAACCTCCTGTTGAGGACGGGCCAATACGGGCCTGCATTCAAAGACCTTAGCCAGGCGGCGCAAAGTAATCCGGAACTGGTCCCTGCGCTGATCGATCTTGCCTGGAGCCTATCAAAAAGTGATGCCGGCTTAACGGAAGAATGGGCTCAGATCAAAATCGACCAAAGGCGACTTGATTTTGCAAAGTTTCTAGCCGGGAAGGGGAGACCGAAGGAAGCCATTGCACAGTTGCGCGCGGTTACTGTGGTCTCCGAGAACGTCCGGCGCGAGATGGTTGAGCGACTCGTGGCGCAGGGCGCTTTCGAGGAGGCGTTTGAAATCTGGAAGGCCGGGCGAGAGTCCGAGTCGGGGAATGAACAATCAATGACCCGGATTTATGACGGTGGCTTCGAAGCGCCCCTGACATTTGACGCAATCGGATTTGGTTGGCGGGTGCCGAGGAACTTGAAGGGTGCTTCGGTTTCATTAAATGCAAACCAACCGCAAAGCGGCTCAAAGAATTTGAGAATCGATTTTTCAGGCGATTCAGATCCCGGTACAGAATTGGTTTCGCAGTTGATACTGGTGCGGCCTTCGACTCGATACCAGATCAACTTTGCCAGCCGTGCTCAGGATGTTGTCACCGGCGGTCTGCCGCTGATTGTCGTGACCGATGCGAGAGGAGATCGAAAACGCCTGGGGCAGTCTGGCCCCCTGGCCGGGTCGACGGGAGATTGGCGCGTGTCGAGTTTTGAATTTACCACGAGCGCGACGACAAGTGCGGTCAGGCTTAGTCTTCAGAGAGAAAGCTGTTCAACTTCGCCATGCCCGATTTTCGGTGCGGTCTCACTGGATAGTTTCTCCGTCGCCCAGTTGAAATGAAACAGTGGCCTTTGCAGGCGTAGCTAAAACGTCGAGAAGTAGCTGCGAGAAGTCCGCGGCGGATATCGACTCGGCCCGCGCAGAGTCTTTTGGGAGAATTCAAACGTGTCTTCCTCTGTGCATCCTCTGTGTCTCTGTGGTGAGTGGTTGCACTTCCTCTCGGTAAATCCACCACAGAGGCACAGAGTTCACAGAGATCGCACAGAGACTTTGAGTTATTCCGACAGGCTCCGTAACAAGCGGGCTAACTTTGATTTCCTCGCCAAATGAATTTTGTCCAAAGCCCTCGCGATTCAGGCGTTTGAACAGCTTCCATTCAGTATGTTAGGTTCCAAAACAAGATGTCAGAAGCAAAACTACCAAGGCTCAGGTTCCCCTCCACTTGAATGAAGAAGGTGGACCGCCTTGGATGGGCGGTGGGCTTCTCATTCAAGTCTTACGGTGTGCGGATTGGCATCCGGTCGAACCAGCAGGCTGCGCTGGAACGGGTTTGCGCCCATTTGCCGCTCCAGTGGGAAAGAGTTTCTTTGCCGATCGTAGATCGAATGTATTCGATCCTGGTCGGCGGCGCCGGGCCAAGAGCCAACCTGCGACGTTTTAACCTGCTTTACGGAGATCATGTTCAGCTGGTGCGCTCAATAAAACTGGAAGATGTCTTCGATAAATTTGCGTCTGATCTGAGACTCTTCGTCGCCGAGTTTGCGAAGCATCGGGTCTTTGTTCACGCCGGCGTAGTTGGCTGGAAGGGAAAAGCGATCGTTATTCCAGGGCGGAGTTACAGCGGCAAATCAACGTTAGTGGCCGAGCTTGTTCGAGCAGGCGCAACTTATTACTCCGACGAGTACGCGGTTTTTGACGCGCGCGGTCGGGTTCATCCGTTCGCAAAACCTATCGAACTTCGGGCGGAAGGGGAGCTGAAGCAGTCGAAGATTGAAGCCATTGATCTTGGCGGTTATTCCGGAACCAAGCCTCTAAATGTGGGGTTGGTCTTAATGACTCAGTTTAAGAACGGCGCGCATTGGCGGCCACGGAAGCTTACCGCGGGAAAAGCGGTACTGGAGATGCTTTTCAACACAGTCTCCGCGCGCCGCAATCCTGAGCGAGCAATGTCGACGTTGCAGCGGGTAACAGCTCAAGCGGAAGTCTGGAAGGGAGTCAGGGGACACGCAACGGAAGTTGTACCGGCGATGCTTGAGAGGATGGAATGATCTTACGTAAGGGAAATCTGGTCGCAAGAGTGCTTTCCGGATCCTGGCGTAGCTCACCATTTCCCCCTTTGGATCTCTCCAAAGCAGAACTGGATGAAGTCACACCATTGCTCTGTGGCTCCGGCGCAGCGGCGCTCGCCTGGCGACGGATAGCCGTTACCGATTTGCGAGACACTTACGCGGCTGAGATGCTGCACCAGGCATACCGGCTGCAATCACTTCAAGCGGAGCTTCTTGAGAAGAAAGTCGAAAAAGTGTTTCGGTTGCTGCGCCAGGCGCGCGTGGACGCCGTTTTGGCAAAAGGCTGGGTCGCTGCACGGATTTATTTCGACGCTGCGCTGCGGCCGTATTCAGATATCGATATCTGCGTACCTGCGGAACACTTCAACCGGGCCGAGCATGTTTTTAGCGCCTCTGATGCAAATGATTGTTCAATTGATCTGCACAAGCATTTTCATGAATTCAAGGATAGAAGCGTTGGCGAAATATTTGCTCGCTCACAGTTGGTTCCTTTAGGTGAAGAAAGAATCAGGACCCTGGGCCCTGAGGATCATCTCGCCCTCTTATGTATTCATTTCTTGAAACACGGCGCCTGGCGTCCCTTATGGTTGTGTGATATCGCGGCGGCCATTGAGTCGTTGCCTGAAAACTTTGATTGGAATGTTTGCCTGGGTAGCAATAAGACACGAGCAAAGTGGATCATGGCTGCAATCGGTCTCGCCAGGCGACTGCTTGGAGCTGAGGCTGACAATCTGCCAATCACGTCGGATGAAATGGATTCTCCGGCCTGGCTGGTTGATAACGTGCTTAGGCAATGGGCAGACCCGTTTCCCAATCAACAAGCGCCGATGAATCACCCGGTACCAATGGCCCACCTCCTGCGCCACCCGGCTGGATTGTTTGAAGGCTTACGCAAGCGCTGGCCGAATGCAATACTCGCCACAGTCAGCGTCGATGGCGATTTCAACAATCTGCCGCGGCTTCCCTATCAAATGGCAAACTGCATCTCTCGCATGGGAAACTTTTTGATCCACCGGTGAAATTGTAAGGGCGTCCCTCCGTGGGCGCCCCTCGGTTTGGGGGGAAAGGGCGCCCACGGAGGGACGCCGCTACAAGTCTTGATGGCTCCAATTATTTTGAGTTTAGAAACCGCCACCATGGCCGGTAGCGTCTTTGTAGCGCGTGGCAAGTTGCAACTGGCAACCAGGATTGGCGATCCTCAAGTTTCTCAATCAAACAGTCTTTTGAATGACATTGACGACACTCTCAGGGAGGCAGGCCTCTCTCTTCAAGACGTGGATCTTCTTGCATGTGCTTCGGGTCCTGGTAGCTTCACCGGTTTAAGAATCGGCATTGCCACGCTGAAAGGTTTGGCCGCCACCCTTGACCGGCCCTGTGCCGGAATCCCCACGCTCAAGGCAGTGGCCCATGGCGCCGGACCGTCGAGCGCAACTGTTGCGCTGCTACCGGCCGGACGGGGCGAGCTTTTTGCCCAGCTGTTTTCTGTTTCGGAGGACGAGACGGTCACCGAAATTAACTCCGCTGCGCACCTGTCACCTCAAAGGCTGATCGACAAGTACGCGGCTTTCAAGAACCTGACATGGGCTGGACCAGGTGCTCACCAGCAGGGTGAGTTTCTCGAAGCGTACGCCAACCAATTAGGTGTAACCTTTGGCTCGGATCCATCGGACGCATCGGGTTCCACCAGGGGCGTATGGCGACTCGCGGCGAAAGAATTGAACCTCGCCAGGCACGTAGCAGCTTTGGCCCTACAGTTGTTTGAGCGCGGCGAGGTACAATCCGCACAATCTATCCAGGCCATTTATGTGCGACCTTCAGATGCGGAACTGAAAGAACAATGTCGATAACCGAGCAAGCTGTCAAAGCAGCGGACAACGGCGTTTCGATCATCAGGATGAGCGAACACGATCTGCTGGAAGTAGTCGAAATTGAGGAGAACTCGGGATTGAGTCGCTGGGGCTGGGCTGCATACTATGCGGAGTTGCAGGGGACAAACAATAATTTAATGCTGGTGGCTCGGGTGGCCAATTCCAAGCGCCAACAACGCTCCCACAGCCTGGCCGGGTATATCGTCGCCAGAATGGGGGCGGATGAACTTCACATCAATAACGTGGCGGTGAGAGAAATCTATCGCCGGCGAGGCATTGGGCGTTCTCTATTAGATCGAATTTTAGAGGAAGGAACTCGGGCGGGAGTGCCCTGTGCTTTTCTCGAATTACGGGCTGGAAACCATGCCGCGCTTGCACTTTATGAGAATTGTGGCTTCCGTGTGACCGCCCGGAGACCAAAATACTACTCAGAACCAGTGGAAGATGCACTGGTGATGAGTATTCAACTCTAGCCAGGCACATGGAGTTTGGAGTACAAGTTTTGGTTGGTCCCTGATTTGAAGAGTATCTTTGCGCGCCTTTGCGGTTCTTTGCGTACTTTGCGGTCAAAAAGCTTTTAAAACAATTAACCGCAAAGAGCGCCAAGAACGCAAAGATTACGCAAAGAGTTGGACTTAGGACTACCCAAGTTAGTTTGCGTGCCCAATCGGCAGCCTAAACGCTGAACTACTGGCCTCAAAATGCTGACACCAACCCGAGGGAAGCGCTTGATCCGTCGCGACAATTGGGCTACCATTTTTCCGTACCAAACATTTCCAGGAGGTTTTTCAAAACACCTCTTCAAAACCAATCTTGCCCGGTTCATCGTCTGAAAGGAGACATGCCCGAAATGGATATTGCAACCACGGAAACGCTTAAGGAAGAGCTGATGAGTCGAGACCCCGAGTTTAGGGAGTTAGCCCGGGAACATACTCGATACGAACAACGCTTAAGTGAACTTTCAGCCCTGGCTTATCCGAGTGACGAAGAACAACTGGAAGAGGTTCTGCTAAAGAAGAAGAAGCTGGCCCTTAAGGACCAAATGTATTCCATTATGATGCAGCACGAGAAGAATCAGAGCGTGAGCCATTAATTTTGACTGGGAGAGAGTTTCTCCAATCAGTTTACCTTGGGGACGTGGAGGTTTACACGTCCCCTTTCTTGTTCCGGCGGGTCTGTTTTCTCTAGACTAATACGACCACCGCTTGGATTTTAGGGATAATAAAGTTTGAGTATAGTCCGCGACGGAATCGTTTACATCCTGGTGCCTGTCGCCTTGATGATTGTTTTTCTGGTCCTGGGTTTCTGGCCGGTGAGCATCTTCTTTGGACTGCTGGCAGCGTTTATGGCCTTCTTCTTTCGCGATCCGAGACGGCAACCTCCAGCTGACAGCAGTGTGGTAGTGGCCCCGGCCGATGGACTGGTAACGCGGGTGCAGCCAATTCAGGAAGACAACCCCGGTTCTGCTACTCTGATCAGTATTTTCTTATCGCCGCTTGACGTCCATATTAATCGCGCCCCGATCGCCGGCAAGATCACCGACGTTTCCTACACCGGAGGAAAGTTTTTGATGGCGACGGATGAAAGAGCCAGTCTGGTTAATGAGCAAAACGCGCTCACCATCGAAGGTGATAAGATCACAGTGGTTTGCAAGCAGATCGCCGGCATTCTGGCGCGCAGGATAGTCTGTTGGAAACATGCGGGCGAAAGAGTTGAGCTGGGTGAGCGATTCGGAATGATAAAATTCAGTTCACGGACAGACATTGTGTTGCCCGAGAGCGTTGAAGTGCTGGTCAAAAAAGGCAACCGCGTCCGAGGCGGAACCACTATCATCGGGAGGATACGATGACAGTTACGGTCCCAACACAAGTGGAGTCGGAGCCCAAAAATCCCGAGCGTCGTGGTCTGCGAAAGGGAGTGTACTTAATCCCTTCTGTTTTCACGGCGGCAAATATCGGCATGGGCTTCTACGCCGTCATGGCTGCGGCGCGTGGCTTCCAGGTGCTGGGAAACGGCTCGGATGGTGATTTGGTGCGGGCTGCCTTCTATCTTGATAACGCAGCTAAGGCTATCGGTTGGGCCGTCCTTTTCGACATGCTGGATGGCCGGCTCGCGCGCATGACTAGAACCACAACCGAGATTGGGGTCCAGCTGGATTCCATTGCGGATGTAGTAACGTTTGGTTTGGCTCCGGCGGTATTGGCCTACGTGTGGGGATACGGCGCGACTCTGAAGGAGGGAAGTGATCTTCATAGTTTGGCCTGGTTCCTCTCTTTCATGTATTTGATGTGCGGGGCCTTTCGTCTCGCTCGTTTTAATGTCCAGGCTTCACGACCGCGCATTCTGGCTGAAGGCACAATCAAGGTCGACAAGAAAAGCTTTGTGGGTTTACCGATTCCCGTGGCGGGCGGGTTGATTGCGGCAATCATTCACTTCGCGCCGACACCATTGGTTAAGTATGGACCGGAACGGGCCCAGGTTTATTCTCTTTTGCTGATGGCCCTGGTGGGGTTCTTGAGTGTGCTAATGGTTAGCACTTTGCGTTTCTCGAGTTTCAAAACGGTGGGAACGCGGAGCCGCGGTATGCGCACAATAATCCTCGCGGTGGGCCTTGGTATGCTTATCTTTCTCTACTCGCGCTACGTCCTGCTGGCCCTCGTGATCGGTTACATCCTCAACGGATTGTTGTCCAGAGTGTTTGGGATGTTTCGCCGCCGGCCGGAACTTGGTGAAGCAAACGTCCAACCCAAATTGAATTAATCTAGCGTCCTACCTTTGTAGGGGCGTTCCTCCGTGAGCGCCCCTCTTTACGTTACTGCCCTCATTACGTCACGCGCCCGCGTAGGGACGCCCGCACAATTTCGTCAAGGTGTTTCGCGCGGCTGGGTGAATGCCAGCAGTCCTTGCTGGGTTGTCAGCAGCACGACACTACCGACCGCAATGGGAGAAGAAGACGACGTGATTTCCAGGCCAACCGGAAGTGAATTTACCGGGCGCCCATCTCGAAGGCCAAGCACGACCCCGGCCGAGCTGGTGAGAGGCATGAACAGCGCGTCAGTATTCGTAAGCAGGGGTTGCGAAGAAATTCGTCCGGGGAGTTGGCGCTTCCATAACCGCGCCCCGGCGGATGAAAACTTGTAAACAAAATTATCAAGCGATGCCACCAGCACTTCTTCTCCTGCCCGAACTACTGCCTGCACTCCAGCGCCGGTTCGTTTGCGCCAGAGCAGACGTCCACTGTCAGCACTGACTGCGTAGACATAACCGTCGCCGGAACCGAAGTAAACTGCTGTCTGCCAGGTGGCGACCGGTCCGCGCACCGGACCTTTCGTCCGGTAATGCCATTGAAGCTTGCCCGTTTGTTCGTCGAGTGCCAGAAGATTGCCGTCTTCACTGCCAATGTAAACCCGGCCATCGGAAACAATCGGGTGACCAGAGAACGGTTGTCCGTAATCATAAAACCATCGTACCGCGCCGCTGTTGCTGTCAAATGCATAAGCCTTGCCGTCGCTTCCACCGCCGAATAGGACCCCTTTTGAGAGCGTCAGCGATCCACGAAGCGGCATCGCCAGAGTGCGCATCCATTGCGTGACCCCGCCCTCGCGTCCAAGCGAACGTAAAGCTCCGGTAGCGCGACGAGCGCCGTCGCTTTCGGGTTTGCCCGTTTCTGAGGCCACATACACGCCATGATCGTCGGCAACTGGAGATGCAGAGAGTTCGCCACCCATATCGGAGCGCCAGTTAAGCTGTCCCTTATCCGCGCCGAGAGAAACTATTATTCCTCCCGCCAGGGGGAGGTATAGACGTTCTTCGTCGGAGGCTGGTGTTAAATTGAGAGTTTGACTCGAGTCGTAACGCCAACCAACGGTCATCGGCTGGGAAAGGACTGCGCGATCGCCCAGCTTTGTATTGGTTGTGTGATTGCCGTTGGTCTGGGCGGAGCTGGACGGGATCTCGATTGAGGGTCCTATTGAGAACCCGAGCAAGATAAAGCAAGCTAACGTGCTTACAATCGCAAATCTTCGATATTGATTCTGTTTAAATATCAACATTTGAACATTAAATACGGAGTCATCGGGTAGTACGTCAGTTTGGGATGTTATATCGACCTCTAATTGAGACAGCGGTCGTGTGAACCTGAAGCGATCTCATTAACACCGTGGCTTTAGCCCGGTGATGAAGTTCTACAAAATGATTTCTTGAACCGTTTCCAACGGTTTCTCGCGATTCGCATTCCAGTTGCCAATCACCGCATTATATGAAAGGGCGCCCCTAATGGCGTAAGTTGAAGTTGTCAAGAAAACAACTTTCACCAAAAGGAGAGCCCTATGAGTAATGATAAGTATGTGGCGATGGATGTCCAC
>Ga0070697_100003794_pt1 | contig 11605 bp, 13 predicted proteins | sample KBSK1501metaG_FD_65475 | JGI IMG/M metagenome (GOLD analysis project Ga0070697, IMG submission 65475) | Corn, switchgrass and miscanthus rhizosphere microbial communities from Kellogg Biological Station, Michigan, USA - KBS K1-50-1 metaG | ecosystem: Host-associated > Plants > Roots >... | reverse complement strand
GAGGTTCTGGACAACATCTCGGACACGTTGCGCGATCGCCTGCAGACAAAGCGCGATATGCGTGTGCTCACCGCCCAGTCCCGAGCCTCGGCGACGATCATCACCGCCCTGCCGATCCTGCTGGCGCTTGGCCTTTACGTGTTCGTGCCGGGCTATTTCGCGCCGATGACCAGCACGATCGTCGGCTACATCCTGCTGGGCATCGCCGCGTTCCTCGTCCTCATCGGCAATGTCGTGATCTCACGCATGACGCAGCTCGAGACATGAGCGCGATTCTTCTCGAGGCGATCATTGCGGGCACGATCAGCGGCGTGGTCGTGATCGGGTTCTTCATCGCCATCGATGTGAACCGCAGAGCGGCCCGGGCCACCGCCGGCGCGACGTGGGCCCGTCCCGTCGAACGCACAACCGCTCTGAAGCAGCTCGAGGAGCTCATGCGCCCGGTCGCCAACCGCCTTCCCGCGCTGGCCGCCGGGCAGGTGCGCGAGAAGCTGAGCCGCGCAGGTGACCCCGGCAGTCTCACGCCCGCCGGGTTCCAGGCGGTGCGCTACGGGCTCGCCGCGCTGCTGGCGATCGTCGGCCTGACCCTGGGTCTCATCCTGCAGCTGCCGCTGCCGCCGGTGATCGTCGCGCCCCTTGGCGGCGCGATCCTCGCCGTGGTCGGCTACATGGCGCCGAGCGTTTGGCTCGAGTACCGGATCTCTTCTCGCAAGCAGCAGATCCAGCGCTCGCTCGCGGAGGCGACCGATCTGCTCACGCTCGTCGTTGAGTCGGGCATGAGCCTCGACGAAGGCCTGCTGAGCATCACCGAGCGGTTCCACAACGCGCTGGGCGACGAGATCGGCAAGGTCCTCCGCGAGATCCGACTCGGCAGACCGCGCATGGAGGCGCTCGAGAACATGGCCGACAAGAGCGGGGTGTCCGACCTGCACCACCTCGTGGAATCGATCGTGCAGTCAGACCAGATGGGCGTTCCCATCGCGCGCCTCCTGCGCGTGCAGGCCACCGAGATGCGCCGGCGGCAGCGACAGACCGCGCAGGAGCGCGCGGCACAGGCGTCTTCCCGCATGGTGTTTCCGATGGTCGGCTGCATCTTCCCGGTGCTGTGGATCGTGCTCCTCGGCCCAGCCATCATCCAGATCTTCAGGTCGGTCCACTGATGAGCAATCGCCTCGGACTGCGAGTGCCGCAGAGCTCCTTCGGTGACCTCGACAAGCCGCTGTACACGATCAGCGTTGCGGCCGAGATCCTGGAGACGCATCCCCGCACGCTGATGCTCTACGAGGACGCGAACCTGCTCGAACCGCACCGCACCGCCACGAACCGGCGGCGCTACTCGCCGCGGGACATCGTCAAGGTCCAGGTCATCCAGAACCTGACGCGCGAGAAGGGCGTTACGCTCGCCGGCGTGCGCCACATCCTGAGCCTGTTCGAGGTCATGAAGCGCCACAAGGTCGAGCCACCGAGCGAGCTCCGCGAGGTGTTCGACCGCTACGCCCAGATCATTTAGCTTGAGGATCCGTCCAGCAGTCGCATGAGCGACTCCGTTCCCCCAGCGTACCCGCCGCCGCCACCACCGCCGCCACCACCGCCGCCACCACCGCCGCCCATCCCGCCCTACACGCCGGCGAACACTCCGCCTTACGCGCCGGCGCCTTACCGGCCAGCTGCGGCGGGCATGTCGACCCTGGCCATCGTGGCGGTCACCCTGCTTGTTTCGATCGTGATCGGTGGCGGCACCGTAGGGGTCCTATATCTGGTCGTGATTCGAGGACACATCTCGCGGAGCGTCTCAACCTCAAGCCCAAGCGCGAGCCCCACCCCGAGCTCGGTCGTGCCCGTGACCGCGACGTCGCCGCTAACTCCGGGCATGGGCCGGCTCGTGTTTGCCGACGATTTTCACGACCCGAACTCGGGATGGCCGGTCGGGCCGCTTGCCTCCGGCACCGTCTACAGCTACTCGAGCGCCGGCTACCTGGTCGTGGCCAAAGGCTCCCTCGAGCACTTTGCCCGAGCCCCTTACACGCTGCCCCTATCGCAGATCGACATGTCGATGACCGCCACCCAGGCCGACGGAGCCCCGGCTGGAACCGGCTTTGGCCTTACATGCGACACGGGAAAGGGAACGAGCCACGTTCGGTACATGTTCTTCGTCAACTGGCCGGGGGCCTGGCAGGTGCTTCGAGCTGAGGGCCCCGACAGTGTGACCAACCTCAGCTCGATCCTGAAAGAGGGGTCGGCGAACGCCGCTCCCGGCCAGACGCCAATCACCGTCGTCGGCATTTGCGCGACGCTCGCGGACTCGCATACTGTGCGGCTCGCGCTGTTCATCAATGGAGTACTGGCTGTTGACCTGTCGGACCAGCTGGGCGAAGCACCCGCAGGCTGGTACGGGGGGCTTGCGTTTGCGAGCGACGCCTCCCGGCCGACCACCGATACGGTGACCGCCTTCGCGTTGCGCGACATCTCCGGATAGCGGCGCTACCAGGTGACGGTCGGAATCTCTCCCTGCCAGTTGCAGTTGCCGCAGATCACGTCGAGGTAGCGCTGGAATGGGTGCGTTCGTCCGATGAACACGTTGGTCGACCCGCACCTGGGGCACCGCGTCCCCTGAGCCTCCTCGGGCGGCTTGACACCATGCGGATGCGCCGCCTCGTGAGCGATGGCGCGCTTTCTCGCGTTCCTTCCCATCAGCTCGCCTTCTTGCGCCGCTTGGCCGCGGTCGTCCACAGACTCTCGAGGTCGTAGTAGCTCCGCTCGCCAGGCAGGAACACGTGCGCGAGCACCGAATCGAAGTCGAGCAGGATCCAGCCGGCGTCTTCGTAGCCGTCGACGCCGAGCGGCCTGAGCTCCTTCTCCTTCGCGGCCTGGACCATCGCGTCGGCGATTGCCCGCACCTGCCGGTCCGTCTCACCCTCGCAGATCACGAAGTAGTCGGCGAGTGAGGTCTTGTCGCGGACGTCGATCACGACGCAGTCCCATGCCTTCTTATCGACGGCGGCGCCGCGCAGCAGTCTTGCGAGCTGCAGCGGCGTGGGACTCTTCTTCAAGGCCACTTCGATTATCCCCTGTAGATGTGATGGGTCGCGATGTAGTGCTCGACCGCCTCCGGCACCCGGCCGGTCACGGGTCGCCCCGCCATCAGGTCGCGCCGCAGCTCGCTGCCTGACACGGACGGCGTCGGCCGCGGGCACAGGATCACGCGTGCCGGATCAAGGCCGGCCGTCTTCACGTCATCGATCGTCGGGGCGGCTCGTCCCGGTCGCGTGATCACGATCACGGGCGCGAGCGCGAGCACATCATCGGGCCGGTACCACGAACGCAGCTGCGAAGCCGCGTCCCAGCCCAGGACCAGGAACATCTCGGCATGCGGGTTCGCGCCGCGCAGCGCCAGCAGCGTGTCGAGCGTGTACGAGGGTCCCGCCCGCTCCAGCTCGACGTTCGAGATGCTGAATCGCGAATCGCCCGCGATGGCGAGGCGGCACATCGCGAGGCGCTGCTCACCTGAGGCCATCGCCTGAGGCCGGTGCGGCGGGGTGCCCGTGGGAACGAACACGACCTGGTCAAGGTCGGCGCAATCGATGGCCGCCTCGGCCGCGGCGAGATGGCCGAGATGGATCGGGTCGAAGGTGCCGCCCAGGACGCCCAATTTCATCCGGGGTCCCCGCGAAATCGCAGATTTTGTGGGGTGGTCATGGTTGGTACTCGAACTCCGACGGGCCAATCCGCACCGTGTCGCCGGCCTTCACGCCGGCCGACTCCAGGGCTGCGCTGACGCCGATGCGGTCGAGCTCGACCTGGAACCGTTCGAGCGCGCTGTTCGAGTCGAGGTCCGTCCGCTCGACGAGGCGCTCGACCCGGTCACCGCTGACGCGGTAGCCCCACGGAAAGCGGCGCACGGCCAGCGCCGGCGAGACCGGCGCGAGCTTCGTCGGCACGAGGCGGGGCGCGGGAGCCGGCACCTTCGGCGCGTGGGCCAGCGCTTCGGCGATTCCTTCAGCCAGCTCCGGGATGCCATCGCCGGTTTTGGCCGAGACGTTGTAAGTCCTCTTCCGCCGAGTGCGCGAGCGCCGCGCCTCCGGCAGGTCCATCTTGTTGACGGCCACGATGTGCGGCCGGGCGGCGACAGTGGCAGAGAACGCGGCAACCTCGGCGCGCACCACCTCCAGATCGTTCCACGGATCGGCCGCGGCTCCGTCGATCACGTAGACGAGCAGCCGTGTGCGCTCGACGTGACGCAGGAACCGAAGCCCCAGGCCGGCGCCTTGCGCGGCGCCCTCCACCAGTCCCGGGATCTCGGCCAGCACGATGCCGCGGCCCCCCACCTCCATCACGCCGAGCTCCGGGTTCAGCGTCGTGAACGGATAAGCGGCCACTTTTGGCTTGGCGGCGGTCAGCGCGCGCAGCAGCGAGGATTTCCCGGCGTTCGGCGGGCCGACCAATCCCACGTCGGCGATCAGCTTGAGGTCGAGCACGACCGTCAGCTCTTCGCCCTTCACGCCGGGTTCAGCGTGGTCGGGCGCGCGCCGCGTCGGGCTCTTGAAGTGCACGTTGCCTCTGCCGCCCGCGCCGCCACGCACGACCTCGTGCCGCGCGCCTGGGTGGTCGAGGTCGGCGATCAGCGCGCCGGCTTCGTCCACGACCACCGTGCCCACCGGCACGTCGAGTGTGAGATCCGCGCCTCGCTTGCCGGTCTTGCGCCCGCCCGCGCCGTCGCCACCAGGCTCGGCCTGCCAGCGCGGCCGCCTTACGTAAGGAGAAAGGTCGAGCAGCTCGGTCGTTGCCCGCACCCACACTGAGCCACCGCGCGCGCCATCTCCGCCGTCGGGGCCACCGTGCGGAACGAACGGTTCGTGGCGGAATGAAGCAGAGCCGCGGCCGCCATGCCCCGCGCGCAGGAGCACGCGAGCCGAGTCGATGAACGGCCGGGTACGGGCGCCTAAGCTCTGGCTAGGCCTTGGCGTCTGCGGTCGCTTCTACGTTGACGCGCCGGCCGTCCTTGCCCACCCGCTCGTACCGGACCGTGCCCGGGACCAGCGCGAACAGTGTGTGGTCGCGGCCAAGGCCGACCCCTTCACCGGGGGCGATCTTGCTGCCGCGCTGCCGGACAAGGATGGTGCCGGCGAGCACGTCCTGGCCCGCGTAGATCTTCACGCCCAGCATCTTGGGATTCGAGTCGCGTCCGTTGCGGGATGACCCGCCGCCCTTCTTGTGTGCCATCTGTTACTTCTTGGCCGCCTTGGTTTCTTTCGTTGCCTTGGTTTCTTTCGTTGCCTTGGCCTCTTTCGTGCCCTTGGCCTCTTTCGTTGCCTTGGTTTCCTTCTTCGCCCGAGGCTTGCGCGCCGCGCCCTTCTTGGGGGTTTCCTCGGCGTCCTCGTCGGACTCGTCCTTGCTGGTACGTCCGAACGGCAGGATCTCGAGCGCTGTCAGGTCGGCGCGACCGCCACGGTGCACGCGAACCCTCTTCTTCGACTTGTAGCGCAGGGTCTCGATCCGCGGGCCGCGCGGGTGCGCAAGCACTTTGGCTTCGATCTCGAGCCCGTCGACGCCAGGCGTACCGACCTCGATGGTGTCGCCTTCGTGCAGCAGCAGGATGCGGCCGAACTTCACGGACGATCCGGGCTCGGCGGCCAGCCGGTCGACCAGCACGCGGTCTCCCGGGGCGACTCGATACTGCTTACCGCCGCTGACGACGACAGCCGACAGCGACTCGTCTGGCTTGGGCACGGCCAAGCATTCTACCGATCGCAGCGGCTTGAGTTGGTTACCTGGTGAGGGCCAGGGTGGCCACGATAAGTCCGAGCAGCAGAAAGGAGTACGGCGCGACCGCTCGTGTGTACAGCCCGCGCGCCCGTTCCGCGCCGCGCTGCGCAAGCACAGTGCCTATCAGCACGCACGTGAGCGCGGCGATCACGCTGGTACCGAAGAACCGAACCACCCCCGCGACGTCATCTGTTGGCGGTGGGAAGAACAGGGTCGTGAAGAGTCCGCAGTACGGAAACCACAGCATCGCCCGCGTCGCGTTGAAGCGCGGGCGCGAGCGCCGCTCGGCCGGCGGGGACATCGGCCAGAGCCGCATCAGCGCCGGCAGGCAGAGCAGATAGAGAAAGCCCGATGCGACCTTCACTGGCAGAAGCGCCGGCACAAGGGCGTTGCCAAGCACTTGCGGGCGCAGGCTCTCGGGCTCGATCGCCGGACCAAGCACCGACAGCAGCCAGCAGCCCTGGATGACGAGCAGCAGGCCAGGCCGGGCGACGAGCTCCGGTTCGAGGGCGAGCTCGGCCCACGCGGTGAAGCCGATGGCGATGGCGGCGATGACCAGGTTGCGATCGGCCGACGGCAGGGCGTTGAAAGGCGCCGCGAACTGCGCCGCGGCCAGCATCACCAGCAGCGCGACGATGACCTGGACCGTGGGCGGCCTGCGCCAGCGGAAATTGGGACGTCCGATGGCCTGACGGGCGACAGCCGACCACGCGACCTCGATCAGCAATCCGAAAACTGCGATGGTCAGCAGCCCGGGGTAGACGACCAGCGAGAGCGTGTCGCCGGCGGCGGACGAAAACAGGTGGGTCACAGTCCTGCCAGCCCGAGCAGCGGGCGGGGGAAAAGGCCGAACACGACGCTGACCGCGAGCGCGACGGCCACTCCGATCAGCTGGCGGCCGGAGGGGGCGCCGATCGTGCGGCCGAGCCGAAGCGATCCCGGCAGCCACAAAAGAAATGACAGGGCCAGCACCAACGCCAGCGGCCAGTACATCGCGGTGGCCGCGCGCAGCAGCAGGATCCTTGCCGGAAATCCCGCAAACGGCGCCGAGCCGGCGAGCGCCGCCGCGACGATGAAGTTGATGGGGCGATCGGTCTGCGCCTTCTCCCGAAGCGATTGGCGCGACCAGAGGTACAGCGGTAGGCGTCCGAGCAGGATCGAATAGAAGACGAGAAGCGCGGCACCCACGCCATCGGGCACCACGAGCCCGAATCCGCAAAGCGCAAGGCCCCAGTCGGCGATGAACGAGTAGCGCCACGCCTCCGCGTCGGATGACGTGCGCCATGACGCGAGCGTCGCGACCAGGATGTTCGTGATGCCGAGGCCGATCAGCAGCGCTCCAAACGCGTCCTCCGCCCCCTCGATCATCTCGCCCGCCCGCCCGACGACCACCACAGCGAGGACTGGGCCGACGAACGCCAGCCATGGGATCGGCGATGCCGACGTCAACTCGTCTGGATCGAACTCGTGGATGTAGGGCAGCACGCCGAGAGCGGCCGCGAGGCCGGCCACGAGACACAGCACGAGGAGCCGGCTCAGCCACGACGGCCCCTGCATCGCCGCCAGAGCGACTGCGAGGGCGAGCAGGCCGATCGCGAGCGCGGGCGCGCGAAAGCGATTTGCGTAGGCGCGGCGGCCAGTGCCCGACCCCTGCAGCACCACGAGCAGCAGAAGGATCATCACCGCGAGCCCGAGGGTTGGAGCCGCGGCCATCGCGGTCATTCCCGCCAGGCCGCCGAGTCCCCAACGAAGCAGGTTCGAGCGGTCGGCGCGTGGCGGCGGCAGCGCCACGAGGATGGCGAGCGCGGCCGAGGCGGCGATGAGGATCGCCCGGCTCGCGGGCGACAGCGTCAGCGTGATGCCAAGCTGATCCGAAGACAGGTCCGCCCTGCTCGAGATCACCGCAACCAGACCGGCAGCGCCGAGCACCGCACCTGCGGCAAACGCCAGCCTCGGCCTGGGCTTGAGCGCAGCAGCGCAAGCCGCGCCGGCCGCCGGCAGCGCTATGGCGAGCTCAGGTTCCACGCGTACGCGGTGTGGCCGGCATCGGCATCGCCGAGACACCGGCAGTGACCAGCGCGGCGACCGCGTACGACACGATCCCACCGCCGGAGACGATTCCGAGCACCAGCGCGACGCCGGCGATCGCGGTCAGCATCACCGCAGGTTCGGCAGCTTCCAGCAGGCGCCCGACGAGCAGCACCACCACCGTGAGGACCGCGAACCTGAATCCGGCGCTCCCGCCTGAGGTCGCCGCGAGCGCGACCCACAACGCGACGAGGGCCACGATCACCGTGAACAGAAGCCGCGGCGTCGAGCCCGGCTGCATGAGTCCCCAACCGTCGGGACCGATGGTGAACCGAAGCGCTGAGCCGAGCACGCCGCCGGCCAGGAGCACGATCGCGCCGCCCTGCTCGCCCTGGGACCAAGCGATCGCCCCCGCAGCGGCGGCCAGGATCGCGAGCCCGGCGGCCAGACCACGCCGGCTGTCGGCCAGGACGATGACCGCGGCTCCGAGCCAGGCGACGAAGGCCGCGACCTCGCTCATCTGCTGACCGCGACGGCGAGCGCGACCAGCGAGGCCAGCCAGAGCGCAGGCCGTCCGCCCACGGCCAGACGCTCCAGGGCGGCAGGATCGAACAGCGATCGGTACTGCTCGGGGATGGTCCAGGACCGCAGCTGATCCCGAACGCGGATCGCGGCGGCGGCGCCTGGCACTTCGAACAGGGGCGCCTTCGACTGCGCGGCGCTCGTCACGGGTCCGGGCTTCGACAGCGCGACGGCAGCAGCGCCAAGCAGGAGGAGAGGCCCAAACAGCGCAAGAGCGGGCAGCGTGGTGGATACGGTGATGATCGACAGCGCGTCCGGAGCGAGGCCTCCGGTCGGGAGCGGCATGACGCTCGCTATCGCGTCGCTCGTGATCGAGGCTACGGCCGCGACCGCAGGCCCGGCCGCCAGCACGGCCACCCCGAGAACCGCGGCCACCAGCGCAAGCACATCGCTCGCCTGCCTGCGCCGGCCGGCGTGCAGGCCCACCGATCTCGCTGCTGCTGCCGCCGCGACCAGCCACGTGGCCGCGCCCGCGACCGCGACAAGGCCGAACGCGTTGCCGGCCTCGAACGCATCTGCCAGGCCCAGCACGCGTCCTCCGAACGCCAACCCCGGTGGCACGCCGGCAGCCGCGGCTGCCACGATGAGCGCCGGAGGGCCGCGGCGGTCCGGAAGCAGGGGCAGGGCGGCGGTGAGCAAGGCCGACGATGCAAGCAGGATCAGTCCGGCGAAGAGACCGACCGCGGTTCCGATCGCGATCGACATCAGGGCGAACCCGGCCAGGCCTGGCACCGTCTCGGCCATGTATTCGGAGCGGGTTGGAGCCGCCTGCGCGCGGGCGGCGGCGCCCAGGGCGACCAGCACGCCCCACGTCGCGAGGGCCAGGTTCAACCATGACTGCGGATACCGCCCGTTTCCCAATTCGTACGCGCGAACAAGTAGATAGAGGCCGAGCGGCAGCAGCGTGGCCGCGGTGACGCTCGCCGCGCGAAGCGAAGGCCTCATCCAGATGCGGACCGCCCAGCCTCGCCATGGAACGATGCCGGCGCTCAGAAGGGCGGCGATCGCGATGAGGGCGAAGATCTGCGTGGTCAGCGCCGAAACAGGCACTGCCGCATAGGTGGCCGTGCCGGCCTGGATCTGCAGCGTCACCCCGGCCCAGGCGAGCGCGATCCACGGGATCATGACTGACGCCCACGACGGCCTCACCGCGCGGAGGTCCTCGATGTCGAACTGGACCACGGCGAGCGTGGCCGCGGTGCATCCGCCGATCGCCGTGAGGACCATGTTGCCCGACTCGATCGCGAGCACGACCGCCGCGATCGCGAGCAACGCGACGGTGCTCTCCTGCCAGCCTCGCGGCTGCAGCGTGAGCAGCAGCGCGGCCGGCATCAGCGCGATGACGCCGAACACGACCGCGACCCCGTCGAGTCGCAGGTCGAGGCCCACTCCAAACCCCAACGGTCCTAGCGAGAGCTCCTGGGTCGAGCGCACCGTGAGCCAGAGCACGCCGATGGCTGCCAGCGCGGCCCATGCGCCGGTTGCCGCAACAACGCGCGCGATTGGTTCTCCGAAACGCGACGTTGCGGCCGCGACGACCGCGGCGGCGACGGGCAGCACGATCGGCGCCAGCAGCGCTATGGGCGGCACAGCGGTCTAAGGGTATTTAGTCGCGGCAGGGGCGGTCGGGCTTCGCCCGGCCGCGACTCCACGCGTCCGGAGCCAGCAAACGTCGCGTTCGCAGGGAGGGAGAGCGCCGGCCCTGAACAGCCCGAAACAGTGCTGCGAGCGGTCCGGGAGGGCCGGGTGGCCGCGAATCCGGCCTGCACTACCGGGTGGCTCGGTCGCTCGTAAGCAGGCCGTTGAGCGGTCCGATGAGAGGGAACCGCGCGGGTTCCCTCTCATTTAGGGGCGGCACAGCCGCTTAAGGGTATTTAGTCGCGGCAGGGGTCGTTAGGTCAGCCGATCGATCGCGGCCCGGATCTCAGCGGCGCGGGCTTGCTGCTTGGCGATCTCCTCTGGAGGAGCTTTGGCCATGAACTGCTCGTTGGCCAGCTTGAGCTCGATGCGCTCGAGGTCCTTGAGCAGCTGCTCGACCTTCCTCTCGGTCACCGCCGGGTCCGCGGCCTCGACCTGGGGGAACACGACGCTTCCGCCGGCCAGGCCCAGAGCCTTTCCGGGCGGCAGCTGATCCGCCACTGCAACATCGCCGATCCGCGTCAGCGCCTGGACCCAGTCGTCGTCCCACTCCTGGTCCAGCTTCACCGCCCCGCCCTTGGCGGGCGCACCGCTGACCGACTTTCGGTAGGAGCGAATCTCGGAAACCATCGCCATCAGCGATTCGAAGTCCAGCTCCACCTGGGCGTCGATGTAGCGGCCGGCGCCGTCAGGCCAGTCGCTCCTCATGAGAAAGTCGCGCTCGCCCGGCAGGCGCGACCACAGCTCTTCGGTGACGAAAGGCATGAACGGGTGCAGCGCTCGCATCAGAGCGTCGAGGCAGTAGACGCCGATCGACTGGGCGACCGGGTCGGCGGCTTTCAGCCGAGGCTTCGCGGCCTCGAGCCACCAGTCGCAGAACTCGTTCCACGCAAACGCGTAGGCGGCGTTGATCGAGTCCTGGAACGCAAACTCCTCGATCCCCCTCGCAATCGCGTCGCAGGCCGCGGCGAGCTTCGAGAGGATCCATCGGTCCTCGTAGAGCACCAGCTTCTCCGGTTCTGGGACCGCACGCGGCTCGCCTCCATCGAGGCTGGTCAGGATCGGCTTCACCGAGTTCCACAGCTTGTTGCAGAAACGCCGGTAGCCTTCGACTCGCGACTCGTCGTAACGCACGTCCTGGCTCGACATCGCGACCGAGGCCGCCCATGCACGCAGCGCGTCGGCCCCGAACTGGTCGACGATCTTTCGCGGGTCGACCCCGGTGCCGAGTGACTTCGACATTCTGCGTCCGTCCGCCGCCTGCACCTGGCAGTGGATCGCAACGTCCCCGAACGGCACCTCGCCCATGAACTCGAGGCCCGTCATGATCATGCGGCTGACCCAGAGAAAGATGATCTCGCGGGCCGTGCAGTTCATGTTCGTCGGGTAGAAGATCCGCAGGTCCTCTGTCTCGTCGGGCCAGCCGAGCGTGGCGAAAGGCCACAGGGCCGACGAGAACCAGGTGTCGAGGACGTCGGTGTCCTGCCTGAACTGGTTGCTGCCGCACTCGGTGCACTCGTGCGGTGGGTCGACGCTCGCGATGACGTGGTCGTTCTCGCAGTAGTAGACCGGGATGCGATGGCCGAGCCAGAGC
>Ga0070697_100003793_pt1 | contig 11607 bp, 9 predicted proteins | sample KBSK1501metaG_FD_65475 | JGI IMG/M metagenome (GOLD analysis project Ga0070697, IMG submission 65475) | Corn, switchgrass and miscanthus rhizosphere microbial communities from Kellogg Biological Station, Michigan, USA - KBS K1-50-1 metaG | ecosystem: Host-associated > Plants > Roots >... | reverse complement strand
TCAAGAAGGTCCCGTCGATCGTGACCGCTGCCGTCGAGAGCGTGAGCCTCGGGACAGAGATCACGGACAGCGCCACCTTGAGCGGCGCGACCTCCGATGCCGGCGGTTCGATCGTCTTCCGCGCCTATGGCCCCGGCGACTCGAACTGCTCGAACACGCCGGCATTCACCAGCGCCCCGGTCGCCGTGAGCGGCAACGGCACGTACGGGCCGGTCTCGTTCACCCCGGCCGACGCCGGAACGTATCGCTGGATCGCCAGCTACAGCGGCGATGCCAAGAACGCCGCCAAGGCCGGTGCCTGCAACGACGCGGGCGAAAACGATACCGTCGCGAAGCTGACCCCGACGATCGCAACGCAGGCCTCGGCCAGCGTCACGGTCGGCGGCACCATCTCCGACACGGCGACGGTCTCCGGCGGCAGCAGCCCGACGGGCACGGTCACGTTCGTCCTCTACGGGCCGAACGATGCCACGTGCGCGACGGCGATCTTCACCAGCGCCAACCGTCCGCTGAGCGGCGGCAGCGCCACCTCGGCCAATTTCACCACGACCCAGGCCGGGACGTATCGCTGGATCGCGACCTACAACGGCGATGCGAACAACAACGCCGTCACCGGCGCGTGCAACGACGCGAACGAAAGCGTCGTCGTCACCCCGGCCGGGCCGTCCATCGCCACCTCCCTCGTCGGCGGTGGGAAGAACGGGTCCTCGATCACCGTCGCCCTCGGCACGTCGGTTCATGACACCTCGACGCTGTCGGGCGCAACCCCGACCGCCGGGGGAACCGTCCAGTATCAGGTCTTCAGCGACGCACAGTGCTCGAGCCTGCTGTCCGACGCGGGCACGGCCGACGTCGTGAACGCGACCCCGGGCGACTCCAACGACGTGACCTTCAATCACGCCGGGACGTTCTACTGGCAGGCCGACTACAGCGGTGACGCCAACAACGATCCGGCAACGAGCGCCTGCAACCTCGAGATCGTGGTCGTCAACCAGAACATCCCGACCATCACCACGAACGCGTCGGCGAGCGTTGTCATCGGCGGCCAGATCCACGACACGGCGACACTCGCTGGCGGCTTCGGCCCAACCGGCAGCATCACGTTCAGCCTCTATGGTCCGGATGACGCCACATGCGCGTCGACGGCCGTCTTCACCAGCACCGTCCCGGTCAACGGCAACGGCGACTACCTGTCGGGCTCGTTCACGCCGGCGACGGCGGGGACCTACCGCTGGATCGCCGCCTACAGCGGCGACGCGGACAACGCACCGGTCAGCGGTGGCTGCAATGACGCGAACGAAAACGTCATCGTCACGACGCCGAACCTCGACGTCCTGAAGCTTGTCGCGACCAACGATGACGACTTCGCGCCGACCAGCACCGCGCTCCCCGGCGACGTCCTCAACTACCAGATCACGGTCACGAACAGCGGCAACGGCGCAGCGACCAACGTTCCCGTTACCGATGACATCGCGGCCATCCTCACGCATGCCACCTACAACGACGATTGCAGCAACGCGTGCACCCTCGATGGGACCACGCTGAAGTGGACGATCCCGACGCTCGCCGCCAACGGCGGGTCCGTCACGCTGACCTTCTCGGTCACGCTCGACGCGACCTTCCCCCTGGGAACCACCACGCTGCCGAATGTCGTCGTCGTCACCGGCCCGGGCAGCAACTGCGCGGCCGAAAGCCAGGATCCGGATTGCGATGCGTCCACGGACGTCTCGACCTCCCGCCTGGTCATCGCCAAGTCGTTCACCGGCAACACCGCCGGCACCGACCCCGACCTCGGGGTCCCGGCGGCCCATGTCGGTGACACGCTCCACTACACCCTCGCCTACGAGGGTGGTGGAACGCTGACGAACGCCAAGATCACGGACGTCCTGCCCCAGGGCCTCGCGTACGTGGCCGGAAGCGCTCACGGCAACACAGACTTCGCCGACGGCGTCTACGACCCGGGCACGCGGACGATCACGTGGAGCGCGCTCCACGTGCTCTCCCAGGACGCGGATCACCACGTCGCTGGCAGCGTCACCTACGACGTCACGGTCCTCGCCACGGCTCCGGGCTTCCCCCAGCCGCTCGTCAACACCGCGACGATCGTCTCCGACGAGACCGCGCCGGACAGCGCTACCGCCTCGGTGGCCGTGCTGCCCCTGCCGCTCGAGCTCACCCCGCCGCCAACGAACACCCTCACCCCCGAGACGGGGACGAGCAACCCGGGCTTCACCCTGATGCTCATCCTCCTCGGCGTGGCCGGCCTCGCCCTCGGGATCGGGTTCGTCACCCCGACCCCCGAGCGAGTCCGCCGACGGAACCGCCTCGGCTAGTCCGAGCAACGAGGTCCGACTGCCGGCCGACCGGGCGAGCGATCGTCCGACCCGGCCGGCTGACGACCAGCCGTCGAAACCGAACCTCGGGTCCCCGAGACCCGGACGAGGCGTCCCTAGCCTGGGGACGCCTCGTTCGTTTGAGCCGGGATGCGGGGCGTCAGCAGGACTGCTGGTTGGGGCCGGCAGAACGGAGGTCCTGGGCCGGGTAGGACCCATTCGTTGACGGTCCGCAACGGAGATCCGGGTGCCTGGTCGAGAGCGGTGGGGTTCGGTGGATTCGACCCGGCCGAATGGTCCTAGACGAGTACCACCCGGTCCGGCACGATGGCGGAGCCGCTTAGGCAACGGCTCCCGGGACACCGGGATGGCGCCTCAACCACCCAGCACTCGGGGACCACGCACCATGACCGTCACGCGTTCCACTCGCCGCGCCCGCCGCGGCTTCCTCCTCCGCAGGATCGGCTGGCTTGCCGCCGCGGCCATGCTGGCCGTCGCCGCCATCGCGCCGACGTCTGTCGCGGCCGCGAACCCGCAGCCACAGGACAACGCCTGCAACAACATCGGCAGCGGCGGCCGCAGCCCGGACTTCGTCTGGACGACCGTCGGCACCGACGGCGTCACGGCCCACTGGGCGATCGACGCCAACCACTTCGATGCCGCCAACTTCGCGACCGTCACGGTCCGCGTCTGCGTCTTCGATGCGAACGGCCCTGACCAGGGTGGCATCGACCAGAACACCGAGAACGACGGTGTCCAGCTCTTTGCCTGGTCGCTCCTCGGCTACAACGCCGATCCGTGCCCGAGCAACGACCTGACGTTCGGCAGCAGTGTCGACAGCCCGGCCGTCCAGACGAAGAAGTCCAACTTCATCGATTGCCCTGCCGGCGAGCCGAGCACGGCGCCGTCGACCGAGCCGAGCACCGCCCCGTCGACTGAGCCCTCGACACAGCCGAGCACCGAGCCGAGCACGGCCCCGTCGACCGAGCCCAGCACGGCACCGAGCACGGAACCGTCGACACAGCCCAGCACCGAGCCGAGCACGGCCCCGTCCACCGAGCCGAGCACGGAGCCCAGCACGCCTCCGTCTACCGAGCCCAGCACCGAGCCGTCGACCGCCCCCAGCGCCGCGCCCTCGACCCAGCCGACCGGCGGCGTCGAAGGTGTCACCGGGACGCCGGGCGTCACGCCTCCCCCGACCGACACCCTGACCTCCGGCACGCACGCCCCGGCCAGCGACGGATGGCGCGCCATCCTCGTCCTGCTCGCCGCGGTCCTCGTCGGAACCCTGGTCGCCAGCCAGCCCCGTCAGGCACGCCGCAGGGCCTGACCCTCGCTGTCCCCGAGGGACGCAATCGGCCGGGGCGCGGAGACCGCGCCCCGGCCTCTTCATGTCCCGACGGCGATCTGCTCGCCGGGCGCCACGAGGCGGACCTCGGCGTCCGTCGCCGCGGCGACGATCCGGACGGCCGCGTCCGGGTCGAACCCCATCTGCAGGTGGGTCAGCAGGACCCGCCCCGGATGCGTCGCCCGGACGAGTCCCGCGATCGCCGGCGCATCGAGGTGGAGGGCGCCGGGCGGGACGGGACCGGCCCCGAACGAGACCTCGACGAGCAGCGCGTCGCCGCGCCGGACCAGGGGCGCGAGATCGTCGGCGACGCCGCAGTCGCCGGAGTAGACCAGGCCCGGGCCGGTCGGACCGCTGACCCGGACCGCGTAGCTGTCCTCTGTGTGGGTCACGCGGCGCGCCTCGACCGTGAGACCCCCGACGGACTCCGACCCTTCCTCGAGGCGCTCGCAATCGAGGGCCTCGGCCGTGAAGCCCGGCCGCGCGTGGAGCGCGTCAATGCGCTGCGCCAGCCCGATTGGGCCGAGGACGCGCAACCGTCGGGGCGGCTGGAACTGGTAGGCGAGGAAATGCCGGAGCGGCACCAGGTCGATGAAGTGGTCCGGATGGAGGTGGCTGATCACGACGGCGTCGAGCCGGCTCGGATCGGTCTCCGTCGCGAGTCGGGGAAACGACCCCTGGCCGAGGTCGAGCAGGATCGCGCTGCCGTTCCCGCGCACGAGATAGGCCGCCCCGGTCGCACCGAGGCGGTTTGTGTACGCCGGCCCGGCGCCGATGACCGTCAACTCGAGGGACGGCGCTGTCACGCCGAGAGGGTACGTCGGGCGAAGGACCGATCGCGCGGTGGTTGCGCGCGGCCGGCGCGACGAGATCGCCCGAGCGGAGGGTCAGTCGCTCGGCCCGCGGGGGCTGCGGTCGGGCTGTGACGGCGCCGGCTTCTGGCTCTTGTCGGGCTTGTCCGTCGGCGTCGAATGCGTCGGATCGGCGCTCGCCGCGGGATTGTCCGCCGCCCCGCCGCCACCACCGGATCCGCCGCCCGTCGATCCGGCGCCGCCCGACGAGTCTTCGTGGTTGCCGATGTTCAGGATGACGGCGGCGTTGTGCTCGATCGCGCGCTCGATGTTCCGCTCGATCGCGTCCGAGGCCGTGGAGTTGTTCTTGTCGGCCAGCCGCGCCGCGACCAGGGCCAGGACGTCCTGGTGCTGGTTCAGGGCCTTCGCGACCCGGGCCTCGAGATCGGGGTCGCCGCTGCTCCCGAGGATCGCGTCGTCGGCGATCTGGAAGTAGGCGTCGAGGGCCGCGGAGACGGCCATTCGATCGTCACGGGCGGCGCCCGAGACCGCCTCGGCGAGGCGGGCATCCATCCGATCGAGCTCGGCATCCGTGCGTCCGACGGGGTCGCTCGGGAGGAACGCCGTCTCGACCCACATCCGAGTCGGGTAGAGCGGTCCGCCGGCCTGGGCCGCGGAGATCGATCCGACGGCGATTCCGAGCCACACCGCCGCGGCCAGGAACGGCATCACCAGCCGCGGTCGCATCGTTCGGCTGGAGGCCGCGATCGCGGGCGCCACGTGGACCGCGATGCGGGCCGCCTCGAAGGACAGGCGTGCCTCGCGCAGGACGCGAGCGCGCGTCCGCGCGGTCGCCTGCGGATCCGGGCTCAGCCGCGCGCGGGCGTACGCATCCAGCCGGCGTCCCAGCTCGATCGTCCCCGCGTCGGTGGCCTGCATCTCGTCATCCATCCTGTGTCGCGCTCGCCGGCAGCGATCCGGGCGCCTCGGCCACCTGGTCCGACGTCGTGACGTCGATCCCGAGCTGTCGACGCATCGAGGCGATGGCCCGGAACTGGAGTCCGCGAACCGTGCCTTCCTGCTTGCCCATCGCCTCGGCCGCCTCGCGGGCCGAGAGGCCGGCGAAGAAGCGAAGCGAGATCGCTTCCTTCTGTTCGTCCGTCAGTCCGGCAAGGGCCGCCCCGACGGCGTCGAGCTCCTGCCGAACCACGGCGATCTCGTCCGGCCCGGCGTCGCCATGAGCCGCTTCGAGAAGCGAATCCAGCTCGGCGTGCTCGTGTCGCGTCCGGACATGGTCGATAACGGCGTTCCTGGCCAGCCGGAAGAGCCAGCCCCCGAAGGGAACGCCGCGCGACTCATATCGCGGCAGCGCCTCCAGGGCCTTGACGAAGACGTGCTGCGTCAGGTCCTCCGCGTCCGACGGGCGCTGGACGCGGCTGGCGATGAAGCGATAGATCGAGTCGTGGTAATGATCGAAGATCATCCCGAATGCCCACGAATCCCCGTCGCGGGCTTCGGTCACGAGACGCTCGATCGCGGCGTCGTCGATGGTCATAACGACGGAATGCCTTGCCTCGTTAGGTTGGCGTCGTCGGCGGGACGCTCCGGCGTGACGAACCGGGGCGGCATGCGCACCGCAATTCCTGGCCCGCCACGACGGAAGGCAAGCTCGCTCATCCCCGCGGCGGAGAGGACACGATACCCCGCTGCCAGGCCCATTGTGAATGCGTCCGCTCGGTGGGCATCGGATCCGGCCGAAACCCTGGTGCCTCCGAGCACCCGAAATCGCTCCACGATCGGCTGCGCGGGGTACGTCTCGCCGGCCACCTGGCGCAGGCCGCTCGTGTTGACCTCGAGGGCGACCCCGGTTTCGACGAGGGCCTCCAGGAGTGGCTCGTAGAGCTCGGGTGCGGCGGCGAGCTGGGCCGGGGTCACGTACGGGACGAGGTAGCGCTTCACGAAGTCGAGGTGGCCGATCGTGTCGAAGAGGCCCGAGCGGATCGCCCGGAGCACCTCGTCGAAGTACGGCGCGACGATCTCGACGAGGGACCGGCCCGACGTCCAAGCCGCGACCCGGCTGGCGTGGTACGGCGAGTCCTCGTAAGCGTGGACGCTGCCGATCACGTAGTCGTAGGGGTGGCGGGCGAGATGCTCGCGGATCTCGGCCTCGTGGCGGTGGTCGTACGTGATCTCGACGCCGAAGCGGATCGCGACGCCCTGGTCCGCCCATCGTTCGGCCGCGCCACGGACGACCCGCTCGCGCTCGGCGAAGGTCGTGAACGCATACGCCGGGGCGCTTGGCAGGAAGTCCACGTGGTCGGTGATCGCCAGCTCGGCGATCCGGCGCTCCACGGCCTGAGCGGCGTAGACGTCGATCGGGACGTCGCTATCGGGGGACAGGTTCGTATGGAGATGCGCGTCGAGCGGCAGATCCGTCGATTGAGACGTCGGGCCGATGGCTTCGCGGGGCTCAGCCTCGGACCTCCGTGGGTGCATCGCGACCCCAGGTTGAGGTTGCCGAGCCATCAACCGGCGATCAGGCCCAGCTCGCGGCCGACCGTCGCGAAGGCGGCGAGGGCTCGGTCGAGCTGCTCGTCGGCGTGGGCGGCGGTCACGATCGTCCGGATCCGGGCCTTGTCCATCGCCACGGTCGGGAAGACGACCGGCTGGGCGAAGACGCCCTCGTCGAACAGCCGCTGGCTGAAGCGGCCCGCCGTGTCGGGGTCGCCCATCATCACCGGGGTGATCGGCGTCTCCGAGCGGCCGGTGTCGAAGCCGAGACGGGCAAGCTCGGCCTTGAACCGTCGGGTGTTCGCCCAGAGCCGCTCGTGGAGCTCGGGCTCCTCCTGCATCACCCGGATGGCCTCGGAGCAGGCGGCCGCGACCGCCGGCGGATGGGAGGTCGAGAAGAGGAACGGCCGAGCGCGCTGGATCAGGATGTCGCGCAGGTCCTGCGAGCCCGCGACGTAGCCGCCGAGGACCCCGACGGCCTTGCTCAGGGTCCCGACCTGGATCGCGACCCGGCCGTGGAGGCCGAAGTGGTCGATCGAGCCGCGGCCCTCGCGACCGAGCACGCCCGAGGCGTGCGCGTCGTCGACGAAGACGGCGGCGCCCGCGGCCTCGGCCGCCTCGACGATGCCCGGCAGCGGCGCGATGTCGCCGTCCATGCTGAACACCCCGTCGGTGACGACGAGGATCAGCCGATACGGCTCGCCCGTTCCGTCGCGACCCTTCTCGACCGCCTCATCGAGGACCCCGCGCAGCGACTCGACGTCGGCGTGCCTGTAGATCTTCCGGGGCGCCTTCGACAGGCGCATCCCGTCGATGATCGAGGCGTGGTTGAGCTCGTCGCTCACGATCAGGTCCTGCTCGCCCGTGATCGTCGGGATGACCCCGGTGTTCGCCGTGAAGCCGGACTGGAACGTGAGGGTCGCCTCCGTTCCCTTGAAGGCGGCAAGGTCGCGTTCGAGCTCCTCGTGGAGGGTCATCGTCCCGGCGATCGTCCGGACGGCGCCGGAGCCGGCCCCGTAGTCGCGGACCGCCCGGATCGCCGCCTCCCGCAGGCGGGGGTGATGGGTCAGCCCGAGGTAGTCGTTCGAGGAGAGGCTGATCAGCCGTCGCTCGTCGACCGAGACGATCGGGCCCTGGGCCGAGGACATGACCCGCAGCGGCCGATAGAGATGCTTGGTGCGGAGTTCGTCGAGCTCGCGGCCCAGAAAGGCGAAGGGATCCGGACGCAGGTCACTGCTCGTCATCTGCCTCTCACTCGGTCCAGTCCATGATCACCTTGCCGGAGTCGCCGCTGCGAGCCGCGGCGAACGCGGCCTCGTGATCGCGATACGAGAAGCGATGGGTGATCGCCGGGCGGATGTCGAGCCCGGACTGGAGCATGACGGACATCTTGTACCACGTCTCGTACATCTCCCGGCCGTAGATTCCCCGCAAGGTCAGCTGGTTGAAGACGACCTTGCTGACATCGATCGGGATCTCGTCGGTGGGGATCCCGAGGATCGCCATCCCGCCGCCGTGGGCCATGTTCGCGAGCGCGTCCCGGAGGGCGCCGGGGTTGCCGGACATTTCGAGGACGACGTCGAAGCCCTCGACCATCCCGATGTCCCGCTGGACGTCGGCCAGGGCCTGCGTGCGCGGGTCGACCACGTGGGTCGCGCCCATCGTCGTCGCGAGCTGGCGACGGAACACGTTCGGCTCGCTGACGACCACGTACCGGGCGCCGGCATGGCGCGCGACGGCGGTCGCCATCAGCCCGATCGGCCCGGCACCGACGACGAGGACGTCCTCGCCGAGGACCGGGAAGCTGAGCGCCGTGTGGACCGCGTTGCCGAACGGATCGAAGATCGCGGCAACCTCCTCGTCGATGCCCGGCCAGTGGTGCCAGACGTTCGTGACCGGCAGGACGACCTGCTCGGCGAACGCGCCGTCGCGGTTCACGCCGAGCCCGACCGTGTTCGCGCAGAGGTTGTAGCGGCCGGCCCGGCAGTGCCGGCAATGGCCGCAGACGACGTGCCCCTCGCCGCTGACCACGTCGCCGACCTGGAGGTCGCGGACGTTGCTGCCGAGCTCGAGGACCGTGCCGACGAACTCGTGGCCGACGATCAGCGGCGGCTTGATCGTCCGGGCGGCCCACGGATCCCACGACTCGATGTGGAGATCCGTCCCGCAGACGCCCGTCTTGCGAACGGCGATCCGGACGTCGTTGATCCCCATCGGGGGCTCGGGGACGTCCGTGAGCTCGAGTCCCGGGCCGGCAGCGGTTTTCACGAGGGCGCGCATGAGACAGAGTGTGCCGCGTCGCCGTTCCAGACGCCGGCGATGCCGGCATGAGTCGCGCGGCGACTCAGATCCGGACCGGCCACGCGCGCCGGTGTCGCGATTGGCGCCCCGCCGAGCGTGGCCGCTTCGGATCCGAGTCGCGTGCCGACTCGCGGGTTACGCCGGTCGTGGGTCGTCGGTCCAGTCGACGATCGGGTTCTCGACCGAGCCGATTCCCTCGATCTCGCAACGAACCCGGTCACCCGGCTCGAGGAACACCGGCGGGTCGCGGAAGACCCCGACCCCCGACGGCGTCCCCGTCGCGATGACGTCGCCCGGCTCGAGCGTGATGTGGCGACTGATGAAGGCGATCAGCTGCGGGATCCCGAAGATCATGTCGGCCGTCGTTCCGTCCTGCATCGGCTGTGCCGCGCCGGCGCCCGGTCGGCCCGGGCCGGGGATCCGCCAGCTCCGGAGACGCAGGCCCGCGGCCGGATCGATCTCGTCGGCGGTGACGAAGACCGGGCCCACGGGCAGGAAGGTGTCGCTGCCCTTCGCCCGAAGCCACTGCCCGTCGCCCTTCTCGCCGTCGCGGAGGGCGGCCTTGTTGCCCTGCCAGTCACGGGCCGAGACGTCGTTGACCACGACGTAGCCCGCGACATGATCCATGGCGTCGGCGACGGCCACCCGCCGCGCGCGTCGGCCGATCACCACCCCGAGCTCGACCTCCAGGTCGAGTGCGTGCGTGCCCTCGGGTCGGACGACCGGCTCGCCGTCGGCGATGACCGCGTTCGCGAACTTCGCGAAGAGGAGCGGCCATTCGGGCGCCTCGCGACCGGCGCCCTCGGCGACGTGGTCGCGGTAGTTCAGCCCGACGCAGACGATCTTGCCGGGCGACGGGTGGTAGTCGGTCACCCGCATCGGAACCTCCGCTAGCTCGCGCTGGGCGACGGCTCCGGGCTCGCACTCGAGGCCGCGGACGCGTCGGCCGACGGCACGTCCGACGCGGATGCGGCGGGCGCGTTCGACGCGGAAGGCGCGGCCGACGGCGAGGCCGACGGCGCGATCCGAGCCTTGCAGCCGGTCACGTCCTCGGGCGGCGCGATCAGCGCGCCGTCCTTGTCGAGCCGCTCGTCCTCCTCGTTGAAGAACCGGATCGCCAGCGCCGGATCCCAGGTGTCCATGAAGAGCACGCGATCCCAGACGAGGACCGCGTAGGGGTGGGTCATCGAGTCGAACGGCGCGATGACCGGCCCGATCTGGCCCGGCGGGACCTGGCAGATCGGGCTGGTCGGGAAGGTGTTGAAGAAGTCCTGGAACGCCTTCAGGCCGTCGGCAGAGGCTCCCGGGCTGTTGCTCTGGTAGAGCACGACGAGACCGCCGTGCTCGAGGTTGTGGATCCAGTTCGGTGGTCCCACGTCGTCACCGGGCTTGTAGACCCGTGGCTGGATCGGACCCTTGCCGGCCTGGTTGATGTGGTTGCCCGACGCCGGTGGGCAGAACAGGTACTTCTGCGGCCGGCTGACGCTATGGCTGTTGCCCATGTCGTCCTCGGCGAAGCCGAGCCGGACGCCGCTGGCGCCCGGGGATACGGTCGGTGTCGGCGACGGATTGAACTCGCTCCCGCACGCGTAGACGGGCTGCGTCGCGCTGATGAAGACGACACCGACGACGACGGCGAGGACGGCAACCGCCGCGATCCCGATCAGGACCGCTCGGTACTTCTCGAGGAAGGTCGGCTCGTGGTAGCGGCGGACACGCTCCCGCCGGCCCGCCCGGGCAGCAGGCGGCTGCCGCCGGGTGCCCGAGGCGACCGGCACGCCGGCGCCGGGGCCGGATGTGGGAGCCGCGCTCGATGCGTCGTCGCCTGTGGCCGGCCGACTGCCGGCGGCGCCGAGGCGTCTGCTCTCTCGGGCCGCGCGCGCAGCGCGGCGTGACTCCTTGCTCACGGTTCGGTCGTGCCTCGTCTCGGTTCAGGTGGGGGGCACGTCGCGCGGATGGCGCACGTGCACGCGCGAGGCCAGCCCGCGCGGACTGCGCAAGGGTACGTCATCCGGTCGGCGGGGCGGCGCGGCCTCCGCGGACGGCGGGCTGGTCACCGCTCGGCGGCCGGCTCTCACTCCTCGCTGAGGTACGTCCGCACCTCCGGTGCCAGGAGGCCCCGGAAGAGGAGCGCGGCCAGGGCGCCGATGAAAATCGTCTGGGGGACGAGACCCGCCAGGAGGAGATACACGAGCAGGGGCAGGGTCAGGCTCGCCAGGCCGAGCGCGAGTCCACGCGATGCCTGCTTTCGCTGGAGCACCAGCGTCGTCGTGAAGATCGTGTAGGCGAGCAGCACCATGACGACGACCCCGGGACCGCTCAC
>Ga0070697_100003792_pt1 | contig 11607 bp, 8 predicted proteins | sample KBSK1501metaG_FD_65475 | JGI IMG/M metagenome (GOLD analysis project Ga0070697, IMG submission 65475) | Corn, switchgrass and miscanthus rhizosphere microbial communities from Kellogg Biological Station, Michigan, USA - KBS K1-50-1 metaG | ecosystem: Host-associated > Plants > Roots >... | reverse complement strand
GGGTTTACCCGAGATTGGAATTAAGATTCACAAGTCGGCTAAAGCCGACTTGTGTGGCCGGGCATGACGGAACACTTATCCGCTTCCCGCACATGCTCAGCGCAGCCGTTCGAGAATTGAGACGTAATTGGCGACCGCGGCGCCGCCCATGTTGAAAATGCCGGCCAGCCGCGCGTCGGCAATCTGCATGTCGCCGGCCTCGCCGCGCAATTGCATCGCGCTGATCGCGTGCATGGAGACGCCGGTGGCGCCGATCGGGTGGCCCTTGGCCTTGAGCCCGCCGGACGGATTGACCGGAAGCTTGCCGCTCTTCTCGACGATGCCCTCGTCGATGAGGCGCGCGCCCTGCCCGGGCTTGGCGAGCCCCATCGCCTCGTATTCGATGAGTTCGGCGATGGTGAAGCAGTCATGCGTCTCGACGAAGGAAAGGTCGTAGAGCGCGACGCCCGCCGCTTTCAGCGCGCGCGCCCAAGCCTCGGTGCAGCCCTCGAATTTCAAAATGTCGCGCTTCGACATCGGCAGGAAGTCCTGCGCGTGGGCGGCGGCGCGGAAGGCGATCAACGGCTTGCCGAGCCGCTCGGCGGTCTCGATGTCGGCGAGCACGATCGCGGCGGCGCCGTCGGAAACGGGCGAGCAGTCGGTGCGCTTCAACGGCCCGGCGACGCGCGGATTCTTCTCGCTTTCGGCGCGGCAGAATTCGTAGCCGAAATCCTTGCGCATCTGCGCGTAGGGATTGCCGACGCCGTTCTTGTGGTTCTTCGCGGCGATCCTGGCGAGCGCGTCGGACTTGTCGCCGTATTTCTGGAAATAAGAGCCGGCGATTTTTCCGAACACCCCGGCGAAGCCGCCCTCGATCGCGGCGTCCTCCGGCAGATACGAGGCCTTGAGGAGGTTCTTGCCGATCTCGGCTCCCGCCGTCTTGGTCATCTGTTCGACGCCGACCACGAGCACGATGCGCGCGCTCCTGGCGGCGATCGACTTCAGCCCCTGATGAACCGCGGCCGAGCCGGTCGCGCAGGCGTTCTCGACGCGCGTCGCGGGCTTGAAACGAAACGCAGGGTCGGCCTGCAAAACCAGCGCGGCGGTGAAATCCTGGGCGCTGAAGCCGGCATTGAAATGCCCGAGCAGGATTTCATCGACATCGGCGGCCTCGATGCCGGCGTCGGCGAGCGCCTCCTTGGCGACGCGGACGATCAGGCTCTCGACGCTTTCGGCATCGAGCTTGCCAAACGGCGTGTGGGCGAGGCCCACGATACAGGCGGTCATGAGGGTTGCTCCGCGATGGTGGCTGACGGAATATATGCATTGTGCAGAGGCCCGGCGAGCCTGTTTGCCGGGAACCGGTCGGGAGGATAGACAAGGGGCTGGATTCGGGCGAGCGCCCGCCGTAATTCCGCCCTGACCCGATTGCTATCGCTGTTCGAGCCCAAGGGACGACGGGAAGCCGCCGCGTGCACAGCATTTTTGGCCGTAGATTTGTTGGTCTTGGCCTAGCCGGCCTGTTGCTCTGGGGGCTCGCGGGGCCCGCGGGGGCCGGTCCCTATCTCCTCATCGACGCCGACAGCGGCCGGGTGCTCGCCCATTCCGAAGCGGGCCAGCCCTGGTATCCGGCCTCGGTGACCAAGCTGATGACCACCTTCGTCACCTTCCGCGCCCTGCGCGAGGGGCGCGTGAAGCCCGATACGCTGCTCATGGTTTCGGAAAATGCCGTCGCGCAGGACCCCACCAAAATGGGTTTCCCCGTCGGCACGCAAGTGAGCGTCGACAACGCGATCAAGATGCTCCTGGTAAAATCGGCGAATGACATCGCGGTCGTGCTCGCCGAAGGCGTCAGCGGATCGGTGCCGGCGTTCGTCGGCGAAATGAACCGCACCGCCGCCGAGCTCGGCATGACGGCCACCCATTACAACAACCCGAACGGATTGCCCGACGAGGGCCAGGTGACGAGCGCGCGCGACATGGCGATCCTCGCCCGCGCGATTTACCGCGAGTTTCCGGAACAGGAAATGCTGTTCCGCATTCCGGCGATCAAGTTCGGCAAGCGCGTCATCCGCAACCACAACAAATTGATCGACCATTATGTCGGCGCCGCCGGCATGAAGACCGGCTTCATCTGCGCGTCGGGCTTCAACATCGTCGCCAGCGCCAAGCGCGGCAACAAGCGGCTGATCGCGGTGGTGTTCGGCGGCTATTCCGGCGCGCGGCGAAACGAGGACGTGGCGCGGCTCCTGGAAAAAGGATTTTCCCCGCTCGCCACCATCGGCGCCGTGTTCCGGCGCGAGCCCGGCGCGGTGGAATCGATTCAGAACATCGCGGTCGCGCCGGTGAACATCCAGGCCGATATTTGCGGCAAGGGCCGAAAGCACGCGCCGTCCGAATCCGACATCGAGGAAGATACGGCGGATAACGCGGATTCCGATGCGCAAGCCAAAGGCGCGAAAGGCTGGAAGCAGCCGCTGTTGACCGATCTGCCGCCGTCGATGGAGCCGATCCCGGTGTCGGTGGTTCCCTCGCCGCAGGCGCAGGCCAAGGTGGCGGCGGACGAAGCGAGAAGCAAAGGGCGGAAAAAAAAAGGCAAGGGATCGCAAAACACCGAACAACCCGCCGAAAAGCCCGCCGCCGCGAAGGTCGTCTCGCCGCAGGGCGGCCCGTTCCTGCCGCTTTCGGCGCAGGCCGCCGCCACGCCGACCGCCGACGCCGCGACCGAGCAAGCCTCGCCCAATCAGCCGCTTGAATTCGCCCCGCTCAAATCCAGCATGGCGCAATTCGCCCCGCCGGTCGCGCGTCCGAGCGCATCGGCCGCGGCGGCGGAGCCGGCGGAACCCCTGCGCCGGGTGGTGACGGCGGCGAGCGGCGAGGCCGTGCCGCCGGCCGCGCTGAAGGAGCAAGCGACGCCGCCGGCCGCAAAGGCGGACGCGCCGCCGCACTCGGCGCAGGCGTTCGCGCCCGACAGCTCGCTCGTGTTCGTGCCCGTGCTGCGGAGCATGGCGGAGGATTCCGAGCCGCCGGCGGAGCTGCCGGCGACGGCGCCCTTGCCGCGGCCGCGGCCGAAACATTGAACCATTGACGAGCGGCGATAAAGCGGCGCGCAAACTCGGTCCGGCAGCGCCGATTCCGCTCAGCGTGATCACCGGCTTTCTCGGCGCCGGCAAGACCACGCTGCTCAATCGCCTGCTGCGCGATCCCGGCCTTCGCGATACCGCGGTGCTGGTGAACGAGGTCGGCGAAATCGGCCTCGATCATCTGTTCTACGAAATTCTCGACGGCGAGAGCGTGCTTTTGCCCGGCGGGTGTCTCTGCTGCTCGGTGCGCGGCGATCTCGTCACCGCGCTCGAGGACATGCTGCGCCGGCAGGATAACGGCAGGGGCACGCCGTTCCGGCGCGTGGTCATCGAGACGACGGGGCTCGCCGATCCCGCTTCCGTCCTGCACGCGGTGATGACGCATCCCTATCTCGTGCAGCGCTATCGGCTCGACGGCGTGATCACGCTCGTCGACGCGGTGAACGGAAGGGCCACGCTCGACGAACATCGCGAGGCGGTGAAGCAGGCGGCGATCGCCGACCGGCTGGTGCTCGCCAAGACCGATCTCGCCGGCGCCGAGGACGTCGCGGCCCTGCGCGCGCGGCTCGCGGCGCTCAATCCGGCCGCGCCCGTGCTCGATGCTGCGAAGGGGGAGGCGACGGCCGCGGCCCTCCTCGAGGCCGGCCTCTACGATCCGTCGAGCAAAATTCCCGATGTGCGGCGCTGGCTCGCCGAGGCCGCGGTCGAAGCCGCCGAGCACGCGCATCATCACCATGCCGGCGATCTCGATCACCATCATCATCATCACGACGACCGCATTCGCGTGTTCACGCTCGCGAGCGAGGCGGCGATTCCGATCGCGACGCTGGAATCGTTCCTCGATCTTTTGCGTTCGATTCACGGCGCCAAATTGCTGCGGCTGAAAGGGATCGTGCGGCTTGCCGAGGAGCCCGACGAGCCGCTCGTCCTGCACGCGGTGCAGCACGTCATGCACCCGCCGGCGCGGCTTGCGGCCTGGCCCGATCAGGACCGCCGCTCGCGGCTCGTCTGCGTGACGTGGGATCTTGATCCGGCCATCGTGCGGCGGCTGTTCGACGCTTTTCTCGGCCAGCCGCAAATCGACACGCCCGACCGCGCAGCGCTTCTCGACAATCCCCTCGCCAGCCGCCGCTGAGCGCCCCTTGCCGGATAGGCCCGGCTCGGGAATGCTAGGCGACAAGCGACGGCGCTAAAAAACAACGGCGACGCGAGGCGGGGGATGGGGTTTATCGGCGATTTCAAGCGCGAGTTCAGGTTCTTGCGCGGCGTGCTCGCGACGCTGCGCATGACGACGCCGATCGCGAAGAATCCGGCGCGGGTATTTCCCTGGCTGTTCGAGGATCTGGCGCGCAAATACGGCCCCCGCGACGCGCTCGTCTCCGAGCGCGAACGCTTCACCTATGCCGAACTCGATGCGCGCGCCAACCGCTACGCGCGCTGGGCGCAGGGCCAAGGCCTCAACAAAGGCGACGCCGTTTGCTTGCTGATGGCGAACCGGCCGGAATACGTGGCGATCTGGCTGGGGATTACGCGCGCCGGCGGCGTGGTCGCGCTCCTCAACACCAACCTCACCGGCGCTTCGCTCGCGCATTGCATTTCGATCGTGGCGCCGAAACACGTTATCGTCGCCGGCGAATTGCTGCCGGCGTTCAAGGGCGCGCAATCGCATCTGAGCGTGAATCCGAAGTTCTGGCTGCACGGCGGCGACGAGCCCGGCTTTGCGCGGATCGACACGGCCGTGGCCGCGATGGACGGCGGCGCCCTTGCGGCCGAGGCGCGGCCGCCGCTCCACATCGATGATCGCGCGCTGTTCATCTACACCAGCGGCACCACCGGCCTGCCCAAGGCCGCGAACATCAACCACTACCGCCTCATGCTCGCGAGCCTCGGCTTCGCCGGCGTGATGGGCACCAAGGCGAGCGACCGCATGTACGACTGCCTGCCGATGTATCACTCGAACGGCGGCATGGTCGCGATCGGCGCCACGCTTGTTGCCGGCGGGACGGTCGTGATCCGCGAAAAATTCTCCGCGCGCGAATTCTGGGACGACATCGTGCACTGGGACTGCACGATGTTCATCTATATCGGCGAGCTTTGCCGGTATCTCGTGACCGCGCCGCCGTCGCCCGCCGAGCAAAAGCATCGGGTGCGGCTGTGCTGCGGCAACGGCATGCGGCCCGACATCTGGCGGCCGTTCGCCGAGCGCTTCAAGGTGGCCGAAATCCGCGAATTCTACGCCGCGACGGAAGGAAACGTCGCGGTGTTCAATTTCGACGGCAAGCCGGGAGTGGTCGGCCGAATGCCCGCTTATCTGGCCGCGCGCTTTCCGATCGCGGTCATCAAGTTCGACGTCGAGCGCGAGGAGCCTTTTCGCAACAGCGGCGGCTTCTGCGTCCGCTGCCGGCCCGGAGAGGCGGGCGAGGTGGTCGGCGAAATCCTCAACGACCCGATGCGGCCGACCAACCGTTTCGAGGGCTACGCCGACAAAGCGGCGACCGAAAAGAAGATCCTGCGCGACGTGTTCAAGAAGGGCGACGCCTATTTCCGCACCGGCGACCTGATGCGGCAGGACGAGGACGGTTATTTCTATTTTGTCGACCGGATCGGCGACACCTTCCGCTGGAAGGGCGAGAACGTCGCGACTTCGGAGGTGGCCGAGACGATTTCCGTCTTTCCCCGGGTCAAAGAGGCGAACGTTTACGGCGTGCCGGTGACGGGGCACGAGGGCAAGATCGGCATGATGGCGATCGTGTGCGAGGGAAAGCTCGATCTCGCGGGCCTCTATGGTTATATTGCCGACTCGCTTCCCTCCTATGCGCGCCCCGCTTTCCTGCGCATCCGGGCCTCGCTCGACGTCACCGGCACGTTCAAGCAGAAGAAAATCGATCTGGTGAAGGAAGGCTTCAATCCGGAGGCGGCCAGCGACGAAGTCTATTTCGGCGATTCGTCGAAGGGCGCGTTCGTGCGGGTGGATCAGGCGCTCTACCAGCGCATCCAATCGGGCGCGATCAGGCTCTGAGCGCCGGCACTGGCTTTTTTTTGCGCGCAGGTCATAAAGAAACCATGACAAAGATCGCAACGCCGAATCAGGTGCTTTCCTTCTGGCGGAAGGCGGGGCCGAAGCGTTGGTTCAAATCCAACCCGGAATTTGACCATCGGATATTGGAAAAATTCCTCGTCACGCATCAGGCCGCCGAACTCGGCAAGCTCGCAAGCTGGGAAGAGGAGGCGGAGAGCGCGCTCGCGCTCGTCATCGTGCTCGACCAGTTTCCACGCAACATGTTTCGAGGCACCGCGCGCGCATTCTCGACCGATGCGCTCGCGCTGGCCGCGGCGAGGCGGGCAAGCGAACGCGGATTCGACCGCAAAATCAAATTGCCCGAGCGGATGTTCTTTTATCTTCCCTTCGAACACAGCGAGAACCTCGCCGATCAGGAAACCTGCCTGCAGCTTTTCGTGGCGACCAAGGACAAGGAATTGATCCGCTGGGCGAAGCTGCATCACGACACGATCCAACGCTTCGGGCGCTTTCCGCACCGGAACGAGATTCTCGCGCGGGTGTCGACGCCCGAGGAAATCGCCTTTCTCGACAATGGCGGGTTCCGGGCGTGATGCGCGGTTAACCATTCCGCCAATTCCGAACGGTTTCTTAAGCCCGATCGCCGTAAAACCGCTCTGCCGCCGGTAGCGGCCGGAGTGTTCATTGTCCATCGCGGGGTCTAGCGGGAGCGGGTCGCGCAGCCTGCGCTTCGGCGCGGGCGAATGGATCGCGCGCGCGAAGGCGCTGTTTTCCGACCAAAGCCATCACTCGATCGCGCACCGCGCCGCGGGGTCCGCCTTTCTGATGCGGGTCGCGAGCGCGGCGCTCGCCTACGTGTCGCAAATCCTGTTCGCGCGCTGGATGGGCCGCTTCGAGTTCGGTCTCTATGTCTATGTGTGGACGTGGCTGTTGTTGCTCGGCAGCTTCGTTCCGCTCGGAATTTCGAGCTCGGCGCAACGCTTCATTCCCGAATATCGCGGGCGCGGCGATCTTGATCGTTTGCGCGGGTTTTTGCTCGCAAGCCGCTTGCTGCCGATCTTCGCCGGCGTCGTGATCGCGGCGCTCGGGGCCGCCGCCGTCCATGTGCTCGGCGACCGGGTGCCGGCCTATTATCTGGCGCCGCTGGCGCTTGTCTGTTTTTGCCTGCCGGTGCACGGCGTGAGCGACGTCAACGGCGGCCTCGCCCGCTCCTTTAACTGGATCAACCTGGCGATGGCGCCGGCCTACCTCCTGCGGCCGGTGCTTCTGCTCGGCGGCATGGCGGCAGTCCATTTCGCCGGCGTTTCTCCTTCCGCCGTGATCGCGATGGGGTTCGCCGTTGCGGTCTATTGGGCGACGACGGTGGGACAATCGTTCGCGCTCGACCGCAGGCTTCGCCGCCAGATTCCCGCCGGGCCGCGCCGCTACGAACTCGCCTTTTGGCTCGCCACGGCGCTTCCCATCTTCCTGGTCGAGGGCTTCTACTTTCTTCTCGCTTACACCGACGTGCTGGTGCTCGACCTGTTCGCCGGGCCCGACGACGTCGCCGTCTATTACGCCGCGACGAAGACGCTCGCGATCGTCGCCTTCGTCTATTTCTCGGTGTCGGCGGTGACCGCGCACCGCTTCAGCGAGTATCACGTGAGCGGCGCGCGCGAGCGGCTGGAGGCGTTCATCGCCGACGCCATCCGCTGGACCTTCTGGCCGTCGCTCGCGATCACCGCCTGCTTTCTCGCCTTCGGCCAGCCGCTGCTCAACCTTTTCGGCGAAGGCTTCGATCACGGCTATCCGTGGATGTTCGTGCTCGCGATCGGGCTGATGGCGCGCGCCTCGATCGGACCGGTCGAGCGGCTGCTCAACATGGTCGGCGAGCAGCGCCTTTGCGCCGCCATCTATGCCGGCGCCTTCGCGATCAATCTCGTCCTTTGCTTCGTGCTCATTCCGCGGATCGGGCCGCTGGGCGCCGCCGTCGCCATCGCCAGCGCCATGGTCGCGGAATCGGCTCTTCTCTACCTCGTCGCCAAACGCCGGTTGGGAATCCATGCCTTCATCTGGCGCCGCCGATAGCCAAGCCCGCGCGCGTCCGTCGCCGGGGGCCCGCATCGTTGCGCCGCCCCTTGCGCCGACGGGAGGGCAGGCGGATCTCGCGCGCGCGCCGTCGCTCGCCGCCGAGTGGAAAACGCTTGCCGAGCTCGACGCGGCCGATATCGATGCCTGGCGGGACCTCGTCGCGCGCGCGCTCGAGCCGAACGTTTTCCTCGAGCCTTCTTTCGCGCTTGCGGCGGCGAAGTTTCTTCCGCACGAACGCGATGCCGGCGCAATTCTCGTGCGCGACGGCGAGCGCTTGCTGGGCCTCGTGCCCGGGCGGGTCGAAGGCTTTGCCGCCGGAAGGCCGGTTTCGACCTTCGTCGGCTGGACGCACGCTTACGCGCCGCTTTCGACCCCGCTCCTCGACCGGGAAGCGGCGAAAGAAGTCATCGGCTGCGTCCGCCGCGCGCTCCCCAAGCTTCCTGGCAAGCCGCGGCTCATCCTCGATCCGTTGGTGAGTGAAGACGGGGCGGTGGCGCGGCTGCGCGCCGCGGAGCTCGCAGAAGAGGGGATTTCCATTTCGCGCTTCGAAGCGCACGAACGCGCGATGCTGCGGCCGGCTGCCGATCTCGGGTTTACCCGAGATCGGGAATCAATGCGCAAGTCGGCTATAGCCGACTTGCGTTGCCGTCATCCGCTTGCGTCGATCTCCGGCGGCCGCTTGAAGGAATTGCGCCGCCAGCGCCGCCGGCTCGGCGAGCTCGGAGTCCTCGCGCGCCGCGTCATCGCGCGGCCGGAGATTGCGGCCGCGATCGAGGCTTATCTGGCGCTCGAAGCGCGCGGCTGGAAGGGAAAAGCGGGAGGTGCCGCGCAATTGGATGTCGCGACCCGGCTGTTCCTGAAGGAAGCGGTCGGCTCGCTCGCCGCCGAAGGCAAGGCGCGGATCGATCTCTTGACGCTCGACGAAAAGCCGCTCGCCGCCGCGGTCACGCTTTTTTCCGGCGGCCGCGCCTGGTTCTGGAAGACCGCCTATGACGAGGATTACGCCCGCTTCTCGCCGGGCGTGCAGCTCGCGCTGGATCTGACCGAGGAGTTGGGCGCGGACGCGAAGATTTCGCTCGTCGATTCCTGCGCCGTCGCCGGCCATCCGATGATCGATCATCTGTGGAGCGAGCGGCTCGCCATCGCCGACTGGATGATGCCGCTCGATGCCGCCGGCGGCACCGCGCTCGCGGCCGCGATGGCGGCGGAAAAAGTCCGCCGCCTGGCGATCCACGCGCTGCGCGCCGTTCGCCGGATCGCGCGGGACTAGAGCCGCAGCCGGCAACTGTTGACAAAACAGCCATCGCCGCTTGAGGCCGCAGGCGAGCCGGGAAAGTTAACGTTGCATTAACATCGCGAAATTAGTCTTGCGTTTTCCATCTATTGGAAACGCCATGGCCCTCGAGCCCGGGTTTCAAGTGCGTCTCGGAATTTATAGAATTGACGCCGACACCATCAATTTACGCGGCGAAATTTGGCGTCTTCTTGGCCCTCGCTTAGATGCAATTATCGCCTTGCATACCGCGAATGTGATCGAGTGCGCTCCCTTGTACAGAACGAAAATGGAAGAGGGGCGTAAATCTCATACGGACACGATTAAATTTTATACCAAGAAGCTGTTGCATAATCCGTTTGATGAGGAATGGGTTAAAGACGCCTACGACCGCGCGAATTTTGAGATCAAGACCGGCTTCGATATGAGATCGCGCGGTGCAATCTCGATTTCCTTACTCAACGATCTGAGCGATCGCATTCTCGAACATTACCGGTTTTTGCCGCGGAAAGGCTTTCGCCTGTTGAACGCGGCCACTCGCATTTTTATGCTGGACACCGCAAATGCGGTCGCGTGTCACAATAGCGTAGAGGTTCAACAAGCGAAAAAGCGAACGGACGAGCTCGGAAGCGCTATCGAAAATTTTGCTCGCGCCATCGAAGATGTGCGTGGGGTCGTAGAAAATGTAGTCAATTCTATTAGTTCGACATCTGATCAGCTCGCTGAGTTGGCACAAACCGCTTCGGGTCAGACGAACACAGCGACGCAAGCCGCCGAGGATACCGCATCCAAGATCGGCGCCATCGCCGCGGCCGCGGAACAACTCAGCGCATCAATAGAGGAGATGCATTCGCAAGCGATGGAAAGCGTTCAGACAGCCCAAAGAGCCGTCGCTCACTCCGCTTGCACGGACACAAACATTCGCTCACTGTCGGAAGCGGTCGAGAAGATCGGTTCTGTTGTGAGTCTAATATCGCAAATCGCCGCCCAAACAAATCTTCTCGCCCTCAATGCGACTATCGAAGCTGCACGCGCCGGCGAAGCGGGCAGAGGGTTCGCGGTCGTGGCTTCGGAGGTCAAATCGCTCGCCGTTCAGACGGCCAAGGCCACCAACGACGTCGGACAGCAAATTGACGTTATTCAAGATGCGATGCGCCGGTCGATAGGCGAAATTGCATCGACCAGTCGATCGATCACGGAGATTTCGGGCGTCGCCGGGTCGGTGGCCGAGACGGTCATGCAGCAAGCCGGCGCCACAAACGAAATCGCAAAGAATGCGAACGGCGCCGCTCTCAATGCGACGACAGTCGCCGACGCAGTGAAGACGATGCAAGATACGATTCGCCGTACGCAGGACGCGACAAACCTCGTGCTTACCTTCTCGAAGGATCTATCGCGTCGGTCCGCGGAGATCGGCGGCGCCATGGACACGCTTTTCAAAGCGGCCGCCCAAAGTTCAACGGTCAAAGAATTCGCCAACCTTGCCGGGTCGTCACGTCACTAATGCTAACCGCTGCTTTAGCGCTGCGGGTCGTCCCGAATGAGCCCCAGTGCAAAACGCGCGCTTAGGCGGGGGCTCTTTCGGCATCATGCTCTTTGGAGCATGATCTATTTCGAAAACCGGTTTCCACTTTTCGGGGTCATGCTCTTTGGAGTTGGAGCGTGATCTTTTCCGAAAACCGGTTCCCACCCCGGATCAAGTCCGGGGCAGGCTTTTTCGGGATCATGCTCTAGGCCTTTTCGCGCAACAGCCGCCGGATCACCTTGCCGGTGGTGGTCATCGGCATCTCAGCGACGAAGGCGACCTCGCGCGGATATTCGTGCGCCGAAAGCCGGGTGCGGACGAAATCCTGAATCTCCACCGCGAGCGCGTTCGAAGGCGCATGCCCGGGCTTCAACTGCACGAACGCCTTGACGATCTCGGTGCGCACCGGGTCGGGCTTGCCGACGGCGGCGGCGAGCGCGACCGCCGGATGGCGGATCAGGCAATCCTCGATCTCGCCCGGCCCGATGCGGTAGCCCGCCGAGGTGATGACGTCGTCGTCCCGCCCGACGAAGCGCACGTAACCCTCCTCGTCGGCGATGCCCTCGTCGCCGGTCGTCATCCAATCGCCGATGAACTTGTCGCGGGTGGCGTCGGGCCGTTTCCAGTATTCGAGGAACATCACCGGATCCGGCCGCTT
>Ga0070697_100003790_pt1 | contig 11611 bp, 8 predicted proteins | sample KBSK1501metaG_FD_65475 | JGI IMG/M metagenome (GOLD analysis project Ga0070697, IMG submission 65475) | Corn, switchgrass and miscanthus rhizosphere microbial communities from Kellogg Biological Station, Michigan, USA - KBS K1-50-1 metaG | ecosystem: Host-associated > Plants > Roots >... | reverse complement strand
TCCTCGATTCGGCCCGGTTCCGGACGTTCATCGCGCAGGAGCTCGGGGTGTCGGTCGAGGACACCCACGCCTTCGTCCTGGGTGGCCACGGCGACACGATGGTCCCGCTGTCGCGCTATTCGACCGTGGCCGGCGTCCCGATCACCGAGCTGCTGTCCGCCGAGCGGGTCCGGGCCCTCGAGGAGCGGACGGCCAACGGCGGCGCCGAGGTCGTCGCCCTGCTCAAGACCGGGTCCGCCTTCTACGCCCCGGCCGCCTCCACGTTCGAGATGGTCGACGCGATCCTCCGCGATCGGAAGCGGGTCCTGCCCTGCGCAGTGCTGCTCCAGGGCGAATTCAAGACGCGCGACTTGTTCGTCGGCGTGCCGGTGGTCCTCGGGCGAGGCGGGCTCGAGAGAGTCTTCGAGATCGAGCTGACGGCCGACGAGCAGGCCGCGTTCGACCAGTCGGCGGCGGCGGTCAGGGAGCTGGTCGACAAGCTGGGCTGACCCCGGCCATGGTGCGTCGCGTCACCGCATTCGGGGTGAGAGGTTCGTCCGGGGGGTCCGCCCCGAATTGACCGCCGTCGAACGCCGGTAGTACCGTCGCCGGACACGAACGCCGGCCGGTTGGAGGGCCGGTGTTCACTGTCCAGGGGGTTCCTTTTCGGCCAGCACGGCGCAGTGCATGGAGTCGCTGCGGGTGGCCGTCCGACCCTCGCGAGGAGGATCAGGCATTGCCTGAAGGGAGACCAATGAGTCGTCGGTTCCTGACTGCCATCGGGGCGTCCGCGTTCCTGATCGCGGCGCTCCTGCCCGGGGCAGCCCTGGCCGCTTCACCCAAGGTCCACGACGGAGCGCAACGCTTCACCCACGGCGGGCTCTACATCGTCGAGATGCGCGAGCTGCCGACCGTCGCCTATGACGGCAAGACCGCCGGCTACGCGGCGACGAAGCCGGCGGTCGGCAAGAAGCTGCACGTGACGGACGCCGTGGTCACGAGGTACGTCGGCCATCTCGTCAGCCGCCACGATGCCAAGCTCAAGGCGCTCGGCGGCACGAAGATCTACGACTACACGTACTCGTTCAATGGCTTCGCCGCCCAGCTCACCGCGGCGCAGGCGAACAAGCTCGCCGCCGACCAGGATGTCCTGGCGGTTGTGCCCAACGAGATCCGCACGGTCGACACGTCGTCGACGCCGGCGTTCCTCGGCCTGTCCGACGCGGGCGGTCTCTGGGATCAGCTCGGCGGCGTCGGCAAGGCCGGCGAGGGCATCATCATCGGCGACGTCGACTCCGGCATCTGGCCCGAGTCGCTCAGCTTCGCCGACCGGGTCGACGCGAACGGCAACCCGAGCAACGCGCCCAGCGCGAAGCGGGTCTACCAGAACCTCCCCGGCACGACCTTCAAGTGCACCAACGGCGAGGCGTTCACCGCCACGACCTGCAACCAGAAGCTCATCGGCGCCCGCTACTACAACGCCGCGTTCGGCGGCAACGCGGGGATCAACGCCGATCGGCCGTGGGAGTTCAACTCGGCCCGCGACTACAACGGCCACGGCACCCACACTGCGTCGACCGCCGGCGGCAACTTCGGCGTTCCGACGACCGGCCCGGCTGCAGGCTTCGGCAAGACGAGCGGCATGGCGCCGCGGGCTCGCATCGCCGTCTACAAGGCACTGTGGTCCACCAAGGACGCGTCGACCGCGAGCGGCGGCACCGTCGACCTCGTGGCGGCCATCGATCAGGCGGTCGCCGACGGCGTCGACGTGATCAACTACTCGATCAGCGGCTCCCTCACCAACTTCCTCGACCCGGTCGAGGTGTCCTACCTGTTCGCCGCCCAGGCCGGGGTCTTCGTCTCGGAGTCGGCCGGCAACAGCGGGCCGACGGCATCGACCGTCGCGCATCCCAGCCCGTGGACGACGACCGTCGCCGCCGGCACCCACAACCGCAACGGCGAGGGCTCGGTCACGCTCGGCAACGGCGTGACCTACACCGGCGCCTCGATCGCCACGGCCGTCGGGCCGGCGCCATTGGTGGTGTCCACCGCCGTCGGCACGAGCACGGCCGACCCGACCGAGGCGCGGCTCTGCTTCTCGACCGGGAGCGACGGACAGCCCACGCTCGATCCCGCGAAGGTCAGCGGCAAGATCGTGGTCTGCGACCGAGGGGTCAACGCCCGGACCGACAAGAGCCTCGCGGTCAAGAACGCCGGCGGCGTCGGGATGATCCTCGTGAACACGAGCCCGAACTCGATCAACGCCGACTTCCACTTCGTCCCGACCGTCCACCTCAGCGACACGGACGGTGCCGCGGTCAAGGCGTACGTCGCCGGGACCGCGTCGCCGACCGCGAAGATCAATGCGGCGACGATCGTCTTCACGACGCCCGCGCCGTTCACGGCGACGTTCTCGTCGCGCGGCCCGCTCATCGCGGGCGGTGGCGACCTGCTCAAGCCGGACGTGATCGCGCCCGGACAGGACATCCTCGCCTCGGTCGCGCCCCCCGGCAACAACGGTCTCGACTTCAACCTCTACAGTGGCACGTCGATGTCGGCGCCGCACGTGAGCGGTGTCGCGGCGCTCCTCAAGGACCTCCATCCGACCTGGTCGCCGATGGCGATCAAGTCGGCGCTGATGACGTCGGCGTACGACGTCCTCGACGTCACGAGCACGGCCAACCGGATCTTCCGGCAGGGCGCCGGCCACATCCAGCCGAACAAGGCGGCCCACCCGGGCCTCGTCTACAACAGCGGCTTCGACGACTGGCGGAGCTTCCTCGCCGGGCAGCATCTCTGCAGCCTGTGCGGTGGCACCACCCCGGCGACGCCGATCGATGCGAGCGACTTCAACGCCGCGTCGATCGCGATCGGCGACATGGCCGGCACGCAGACCGTGACCCGCAAGGTCACGAACGTCGAGTCGACCGCGGCGACCTACACCGCATCGGTCGCCGCGCTGACCGGCATCGATGCCGTCGTGACGCCGTCGACGCTGACGATCAACCCCGGCCAGACGAAGAGCTTCACGGTCGCATTCACGACGACGACCGCGGCGCTCAACGCCTACGCCGGCGGCCAGCTGACGTGGACCGACGGCACCCACAACGTCCGCATCCCGATCGTGATCAAGCCGGTCGCCCTCGCGGCGCCCGCCGAGGTCAAGGGCACCGGCGGCGACATCTCGTACAGCGTCAAGTTCGGCTACACGGGCACCTTCACGACGACCCCTCGCGGTCTCGTGGCCCCGCAGACCTTCAGCGGCTCCGTCAGCACCGATCCGGATGGGGTCTTCCACCCGGTCGTCGGCCCGGAGGCCGTGAAGTTCGACGTCACCGTGCCGGCCGGGACGACGTACACCCGCTTCGCCCTGTTCGGGTCGGACACGACGGCCAACGACCTCGACCTGTACGTCTACAACGGGACGACCCAGATCGGGTCCAGCACGAGCGGCACAGCGACCGAGGAGGTCGACTTCCTCGCTCCGGCCGCCGGGACCTATACCGTGTGGGTCCACGGCTTCGATACCGCCAACCCCTCCCCGTTCACCCTGTATGCCTGGAACCTCGACTCCGCCGATGCAGGCAACATGACGATCACGGCACCCGCGAGCGCCACGCTCGGGGCGACCGACACGATCCACCTGTCATTCAGCGGCCTTGCCGGAGGGACGCGCTACCTCGGCTCGGTCGTGTATGCCGGGATCGCCGGCCTGCCGAACCCGACGATCGTCCGGGTCGACACTCCGTAAGCCCAACCCGATCCGGGCGGCCGGCCCAGCCAGCCGCCCGACGGATCGGTCATCGCGCAAGAAAACGGCCCCGGCTCGCGCCGGGGCCGTTTCCGTTCGCCGGCAGCGGTCAGGCGCTGCTGACGAGGATCGGCATGAACGGGGCCGGATCGTAGACGAGGGCCGCGGCGCGCTCGCGCGATCGGGCGTTGGCGGCCGCCAGGGCCATCCGGTAGGCGGCATCGGTCTCCGGGAGCGGCCTGACCGCCAGCTCGGTGTGGAGGATCGAGCACACTCGCCGGTACTGGCGCACGACCTGCGACCGCGAGCCGGCCAGGCCGTACGCCGCGATCAGCACGGCGTGGGCCTCCTCGCGCAGGGGGTCGCGGCCGAGGAGCTCGGTGGCGGCGTGGCGGGCGCCCGACACGTCGCCCCGGGCGAGCCGCGCCGCCGCGACCCGGGCGAGCAGGTCCTCGTAGCAATCGGAGAGGCGTTCGCGCTCGGCGGCGAAGCACTCGTGGCCGAGGCCCTCGAGGAGGTCGCCCCGGTAGAGGGCCAGCGCGCCGGCCTCGGCCGCCGGCTCGTCGGCGAGATCGGCGAGCTGTTCGAACCGGGCGACATCGAGATCGAGGGTCGCCCCGGGTCGCAACCCGAGCGTCTCCTGGTCGACATCCAGCCAGGCCTCGGGCTCGAGGCCGACCGATGCGAGGCTGGACCGGACGAGCCACAGGGCCTGTCGCAGGGAGGCGGCCGACGGACCATCAACCTCGGGCCAGAGCTCTGCGGCGATCGCATCGCGAAGCCTGGGTCGCGGGCGGAGGGCCAGCAGCGCGGTCAGGGCCTGGGCGTGACGGCCCGTGATCCGGACGTGGACGCCCCCGCACAGGACCTCGAGCCGACCGAAGAGGCGGATCGACAGCGTCGCGCGGGAAGACCTCATGGACGTCCCCTCGATTGACGAACAGCGCCCGGCCTATCCCCCCGGAGGCCGGGCGCCGAACGTCCGACCGGTCACCAACCCCCCAGAGTCCAGTGACCGCTCTCCCCCCGGACGGACAACCCCTCGTCGCCGTCCACTCGGTTGACGCGTCCCCCCGGACACATGAAACCGATGAGAGGATCGTCGTCGGCTGGCCGACCGTCTCGTGAGCGCGGCGGCGACATCGCCCCTGTCGGCCAGCCGACACATCCCTGACCGGCTCGATTCCCGCCGGCGGGTCGACCGTCGTCGGGCGTCCGAGGCGTTCCGCCGCCGGTACACTGACCCGCATCGTGCCGACCGCCGTCATCGCGTTCGACTTCGATCCGCTGCTTCACCTCGGGGACGGCGCCGTCCGATGGGAGACGATCGGGGTGGCCGCCGCGATCTTCGCCGCGCTCGTCCTGGCCGGTCTCACCGTTCGATCGCTCCGGCTCCGACTCGACGACCTGTTGTTCGTCGTCCTCGGGATCGTGCCCGGGGCCGTCGTCGGCGGCCGCCTCGGATACGTCTTCCTCTACCCGACGTGGTTCGGCCTCGACCCGACGCGTGTTCTCGACCCATCGATCGGCAGCCTCGAGCTCACCCTGGCGGTCGTCGGCGGCGCGATCACGGGGGCGATCGTGGCGATGCTGCTCGACGGGCAGCCGGGCCGCTGGCTCCATGCGGCTGCCCTCCCAACCCTCGTCGCGCTCGCCGGCGGAAAGCTCGCCACCGTGCTCGGCGGGACCGGCCAGGGCCAGCCGTGGGACGGCGACTGGGCGACGGCCTATCTCGGTCCGGGCCCGTGGGGCTCGCTCGGGCCGCAGGTGCCATCCCACCCGTCGCAGGTCTACGAGGCGCTCGCGACAATGGTCGTTCTCGTGGTCCTGATGGGCCTGCTGACGGTCCCCGTCTTCCGACGACCCGACGGTCGCGCGTTCTACCTCGCGCTCGCGGCCTGGGCTGGTGCGCGGTTTGTCGTCGCCGGGACGTGGCGCGACCCGATTGCGACGGGACCCTTCCGGCTCGAGCAGGTCCTCGACCTGGGGGTCGCCGTCGGGGCGATCGTGCTCCTCGGGCTGGTCCTGGTCCGCGGTCGCCGGTCGGGCGTTCCGGCGGCCGGGGACGACGAGGAGGGGCTCGACGACCGGTTCGCGCCGACCCCGCGCCGGACGGAGCCGACCGAGCCGGGCTAGTCGCCCGCGGCTCGCGGCTCCGCGCCTGCCGTCTGCCGGTTGAGACCGGCCAGGGCTGCATCGAGACGCGCGCCGGCCCGCGCCGCGGCCGCGTCCTCCGATTCGTCGAGCACCGGCGTCGTCGCGGTCACGAGGGCGAGCGGGACCTCCACCGCCTCGAGGCTCGGGTCGACCGTGGCCCGGACCCGGCGGAGATACGACCGGGCCGCGAGCTCGCCGGTGGCCGGCAGGACGATCCGATAGCGACCGGGAGCGACGGCGGTGACGCGGTCGGCGGTTCGCGCGGCCGATCGCAGCGTCCGGTCGACGGTCGCCACCGCAGCTCCGATTGCGTCGTTCAGCGTCTGGTCGCTCGACGTGCTCGACGCCGGCGCGCCTTCGATCCCGTGGACGGCGACCATCGCGATCGTGGTCGGGGCGGGAATCGCCGCGGGGACGGACCCGGCGTCCGTGCCATCCGGGCCGTCAGCTCCGGACAGGAAGGACTGGATCGAACGGCTCACGCGCTCGTGATCGTCGTCGAGGGGTGGCAGCGAGAACCGCCGGCGACCGGCCTTCGGTCCGTCGCTTCGCGGCCTCGCGGACCGCGCCGCCTTCGATGCCGTGCCGGCCGACGGGGATGACCGAGGCTCGAGTGGCGGAGCCACCGGCCGGGGCCGCGGCGGTTTGACCGAGCTCCTGGGCGTCGCGGCCGGGACGATCGACTCGGCCGCGGGCGTCGGTTCTCCGGGCGTGAATTCGGCGGGAACGGCGGGAGGCACGGGAGGCACCGGTTGCCGCGGCGAAGCCGGCCGAGAAGGTGCCCGGGGCCGCTCGATCCAGCGCGCCGCGCGATCGCGTTCGGTTCGATTCCGGACGAGGAGGCGGATCGCCACGCCGACCAGGACCGCGTTCGCGACGAGGGTCAGGAGGAAGGCGGGCAGCAGGATGTTGCTGGGCATCGGCAAGACGTCCGGGCAGCGGGGGGAACCCGACGATTCTAGCCCGGATCGTCCGAACGGTCCGCCGGCGCGACCCGGCCCCGACGCCGACCGGGTCAGTCGGGGATCTCGCGGATCTCCACGACCAGCCCCGGGCTCGTCGGGATCCGCGCGGCGACCGCGGCCGCGTCCTCCGGGTCGGCGCATTCGACCAGGTAGAACCCGCCGAGCTGCTCTTTCGTCTCGAGGTACGGCCCATCCGTGATCGAGCCGTCGCGCCGCAGCACCCGGCCTCGGCGGCTCGGTCCGAGTGGGTCGCCGCTGATGACGCGGCCCTCGTCCCGAATCGCCCGGCTGAACGCGACGTGCCGCTCGACGATCGCCCGGCGCTCGTCGGCGGAGAGCGCGAGCTCGGCCCCCTCGTCACCCCACAGCAGGAACAGGTACCGCATCAGTCCATCTCCTGGCTCGGGTCGGGCGCAGCCTGCCCGCGACCGGTCCCTGCCAGCACGACGAGCCGGTCCGCGACGATTCGACAATCCGCGAGGTCGCACGCCGACGAGCCCGTCGGGCGCGGTGGACGCGGCGGGCGTGGCGGCCGACCGGCGATCGGCCCGGGGGACCTCAGCTCAGGCGGGCATAGTCGGCCGTCGCGCGCTTCACGAAGCGGCCATGGCCCTTCCGCCCGACGAACGCGCCGTCGCGCACGACCACCGACCCGCGGCTGAGCACGATGTCGGAGCGGCCGCGGACCTGGCGGCCTTCGTAGCACGAGTAGTCGACGTCCATGTGGTGGGTCTTCGCGCTGATCGTCCGTGTCGCGTTGGGGTCGTAGACGACGAGGTCGGCGTCCGAGCCGACGGCCACGGCGCCCTTGCGCGGATACATCCCGAAGAGCTTGGCCGGCGCCGTCGAGACGATCTCGACCCAGCGCTCGCGCGTGATCCGGCCACCGACGACGCCCCCGTCGTGGAGCAGGTCGACCCGGTCCTCGACGCCCGGGAGGCCGTTCGGGATCTTCCGGAAGTCACCCCGGCCGAGCTCCTTCTGGCCGTGGAAGTCGAACGGGCAATGATCAGTCGAGACGAGCTGGAGGTCGTCCTTGACGAGACCCGTCCAGAGGTCCGCCTGATGGTCGGCGGGACGGAGGGGCGGCGAACAGACGAACTTCGCGCCATCGAAGCCGTTCCGCATGTCCTCGAGCGACAGGAACAGGTACTGCGGGCAGGTCTCGGCGAAGGTCATCGCCCCACGATCGCGGGCCTCGCGGACCGCGTTCAGCGCGTCCCGCGCCGAGAGGTGGACGATGTAGACCGGGACGCCGGCGGCCTCGGCGAGGCGGATGACCCGGTTCGTCGCCTCGCCCTCGAAGATCGGATAGCGAGCGACGCCGTGGTAGTAGGGATCGGTGCGCCCGGCCGCGACCTCGTCGGCGGCGACCACGTCGATCGCCATCCCGTTCTCGGCGTGCATCATGATCAGCCCGCCGTTCTTCGCGGTGCGCTGCATCGCCCGGAAGATCGCCCCGTCGTCGCTGTAGAAGACGCCCGGATACGCCGTGAACAGCTTGAAGTCCGGGACGCCCTCCGCGACCAGGCCGTCCATCTCGGCCAGGCTGTCGTCGGTGACGTCGCTCATGATCATGTGGAAGCCGTAGTCGCCGACCGCGTTGCCCTCGGCCTTGGCATGCCAGGCGTCCAGCCCCTCGCGGAGCGACTTCCCGCGCGACTGGACGGCGAAGTCGACCACCGTCGTCGTGCCGCCGAACGCCGCCGCCCGCGTTCCCGTCTCGAACGTGTCCTTGGCGAACGTCCCGCCGAACGGGAGCTCCATGTGGGTGTGAACGTCGATCCCGCCCGGGATGACCCACCGACCGGCGGCGTCGATCGTCTCGTCCGCGGCGATGCCGGCTCCTGCGAGGCCCCGCCCGATCTGGGCGATCGTCTCGCCGTCGACGAGGACGTCGGCCTGCTGCGAGCCCTCGGCGGTGACGACCGTGCCGTTGCTGATGAGCGTGCGCATCGAACCCTCCTCCACGGAGCCGTCACCTTCAGACGAGGGCCCATTGTGGCGGATGGCGCAGGCGGGTGCGACCTCCCGCTAGCGGCGGCGACGACGCCGGAGCAGGGGTGTCAGCGCGAGCAGGCCCGTCGCCGACGTGACCAGGGATCCGGCGAGCACGGCCGGCAGCTCGGAGGCCGCGCCAAGGACCGTCGCCACCGTGGACGTCGGCGGGATCGTCACGTTCGGGAAGCCGGCCGGCCCGTTGCCCGGCCCGCCAGGGCCTGTCCCGCCGGGCCCACCCGGAGCACCCGGCGGCGCGGTGGGACGCGGCGTCGGCGTGGGCGGCGCGAGCGCGAACGGCGGCAGCTCGCCGACGATCGCGCTCGGCGAGATCGAGCGGTCCTGGTTCTTGTTGCCCGACCCGTCGAGCTGGAGCGTCCGCATGTGCCACGGCGATCCGGAGACCATGCCGGCGCCGTCGCTCGGTCCGCCCCTCGAGCGGTTCCAGTAGGCCGACTGGCCGAGGTGGCCGCCCCAGGCCAGCAGGACGGCCGGGCCGGTCGCCCGGAAGCGGACGACGAAGTCACCGCTGCTGTTGCCGTCCGGCGAGCCACTGTGGACCGGGGCCGAGATCGAGAGGATCGTTCCGCCCCAGATCGTGAGGCGACGCGGCGCGGCCGAGTAGACCTCGGCGCCGTGGACGGTCAGCCCGTCCATCGCATACCAATCGGTCGGGAACGCCGCGGACGACGAGCCCGGCAGGCCCGGGCACATCGAGGAGATGCCCCCGCCGGACGTGGCGCAGGCCCGGCCCGCCGCGTTCGTGACGTTCCAGGTCGCGAGGAAGTCGTAGGCCTTGTGGCCGCCGGCCGTGACGTCGTAGTTGATGTGGATCGTGTGGTTGCCGACCGACAAGCCCTCCATCGCCATCCGGAACGGGACGATCCCGCCTTCCGGGTAGCGCGAGTTGTTGCCGTTGAGGTTGCCGTTCTGCCAGGCCAGGTCGGTGCTGGCCCACTGGTCGAGGTTGACCGTCGTCGCCGCCCGTGCCGAGCGGGGCCCGACGGCGACCATCAGCAGCGCCAGCGTCGCGAGGAACAGGCCGATCTGGAGGAGCAGCCGGCGCCGCCGGCGCCGACCGGTCCGACCGTCGGGATCCCACCAGGGATCGGCATGACCGCCGATCCCGAGAGCAAGGGGTGATCGCACGACAGGTCCCTCCGGTGACGCTGCGCTCGGTTGCGAGTGTCAGTGGCCCGGGGGTCCCGTTGTCGAGGATGACGGGAGGCCTATGGACCGGTCCGGACCACCCTGATCCGAACTGGCTCGGCTTTTGGTGGTGTGTCGTCACACCGCGCCGGGTCAGTGGCGGCTGACCGACCGGATGCGGGCGACGGCGAGAAGCGCGGCCGCGCCGAGGATGCTGAAGATCGCAGCGGCCAGGATCGGCTTGCCCGCGGGTCCGGTCAGGATCGACGGATCGATCGACGGGAGCCGCGTCGCAAGGAGGGCCAGCGTCAGGACCACGATCAGGATCTTGGCCCAGTGGGCGAAGCGCCGCAGGATCCGGGATCGATGGGCATTCTTGCCGTCCATGTCCCAATACGGGTCATGATGGTTGGGGGTCAGGGTCAGGCGACGCACGATGCAACCTCCGGTGGTCTGGGGAGCGCCATCGTCCTCCTTGACGGCCTCGAGCCCAATCCCCAAATCCGGCCAGGGACCCTCCTCCAACTGGACCAGACCCACCACGGGCCAAGGAGAGCCGGTGCGTGAGCGCACCGCGCGGCGCCGCGGTCCCGAAGGTGCGGCGGGGTCAGCCGTGGCCGGCGGTCGCCTCGCGGATCGCCGGGATGATCTCCCGGCCGTAGGCCTCGAGGATCGCCTCCTCGTCGCCGTTCATCAGGTAGATGTTGAACTGGTCGACGCCGGCGGCCGCGAGCGACTGCAGCTTCGCGACGTGATCGTCGACCGAGCCGAGGACGCAGAACCGGTCGGTGACCTCGTCGCCGACGAAGCCCGCGTTCGACGAGCCGACCTCGGCGTGGTGGAGGTAGTCGTAGCCCTCGCGGTCGCGGACGTAGCCGGTGAGGGCCTCTGGCAGCTCCTCGCGTGGGTACTTGTTGACGAGGTCGACGACGTGGTTGCTGACGAGGGCGGGGAACCACCGGGTCCGGTCCCGGCACACAGCGAGGTCGCCGACGTGGGCCGGAGCGGCGGACTGGACCTTGACCGAGTGGGCGGGACGTCCCGCCTGTGCCTCGGCGTCTCGGATCTGGCCGACGAACCAGGCGATCAGGTCCGGATCGGCGAGCTGGAGGATCACGCCGTCGGCCACGCGACCGGTCATCGCGAGGGCCATCGGGCCGTAGCCCGCGACCCAGACCGGCAGCGCCCATCCCTTGGTCCACGGGAAGTGGAGATCGGTGCCCTCGTAGGCGATCGTCTCGCCGGCGACGAGCGCCCGGATCACCCGGATCGCCTCCTCGAGCGTCGCCATCGTCGTCGGCGGCTTGCCGAGGACCCGCCGCGCGGAGTCGCCACGGCCGATCCCCAGGTCCATCCGCCCGTCGCTCAGCTCGTCGAGCGTGGCGAGTGCGGACGCCGTCACGCTGGGCTCGCGCGTGCCGGGGTTCGTGACGCAGGTCCCGAGACGCATCCGCTCGGTGGCCTGGGCCATCAGGGTCAGGAGCGGGTACGGATCGCGCCACAGGACGTGCGAGTCGAACAGCCAGCCGGAGGTGAAGCCGGCCGACTCGGCCTGGCGGGTCAGCGCGAGCGTCCGCTCGATCGTGTTCTCGGGCTTGAGGGTGAAGCCGAA
>Ga0070697_100003788_pt1 | contig 11612 bp, 12 predicted proteins | sample KBSK1501metaG_FD_65475 | JGI IMG/M metagenome (GOLD analysis project Ga0070697, IMG submission 65475) | Corn, switchgrass and miscanthus rhizosphere microbial communities from Kellogg Biological Station, Michigan, USA - KBS K1-50-1 metaG | ecosystem: Host-associated > Plants > Roots >... | reverse complement strand
CGGCGACAACCCGCCCTTTGTTCTGGAGCACCAAAGCGCGCTGCCGTGGGGTCCCTGGACGGGATACCAGAACATTTTCGACGCCGATGCGGCGTTCGGCCATTACATTCACGTTAAGGATAGTCACGACGGGCTCAGCGACCCAAGCCGCGAAGATATTGGCGGCGGCGTGTATGGGCCCTATTTGATAAGCCGATACACGCGACCGAACGGTGACGGATCAACAACGATGTTCTTCGTGTTGTCGGTCTGGAACCCTTATAACACGATGTTGATGTCCGCCGTCGTGCGAGCCCGTGATTAGTGGAGCAGAGCATGGTGCAGGTCATCACCCAGCACAACGACGTCGGCCGGACGGGAGCAAATCTGCATGAGAGACTGCTGACGACCGGGAACGTTCGCCCGGGAACGTTCGGAAAGCTGTTTCACCGGCCGGTCGACGGTCATATCTACGCCCAGCCCCTATACATGCCGGCGCTGGCGATGCCGGGCCACGGCACGCGCAATGTGGTTTTCGTGGCGACCATGCACAACAGCGTGTACGCGTTCGACGCCGATGACCTGACGGCAACGCTGCCGCTGTGGCAGCGTCGTCTCGAAGCCTCGTGTTCGCTGCCCGACACGAATATCGGATTCCTGTGTGGTCACTACGCAGACATCGCCGTCGAGATCGGCATCGTGTCGACGCCTGTTATTGATCCGGTTGCCGGTACGATTTATCTGGTCACATACACACGCATTGGCGCTCCTGGCTCGCTCAGCACTCAGTATCAACATTGGTTGCACGGATTAGATTTCACGACCGGTGCGGAGCGATCAGGCAGTCCGCGTCAGATCGGCGCGACCATCCACACGAGTCGCGGTCCGCTGACGTTCGATAGCAAGTGCCAAAATCAGCGGCCCGGTCTCCTGCTGACCGGTGGACAGTTGTTTATTGCATTTGCGTCTTACTGCGATTCAGGACCGTATCACGGTTGGGTACTCTGCTACGACCCGTCGAATTTTCAAAGGACGGGAGCCGTTTCAGTCAGCCCGAATGGCGAGCGCGCTGGTATCTGGCAGGCAGGCACCGCTGTCGCCGCAGACCAGTCTCACCATATCTATTTCCTGACTGGCAATGGGTCGTTCGATGCCAACGTCGGCAACTTCGGTGATTGTCTGGTCAAGCTGCAGGCCAATCTCGGCCTCGCGGATTGGTTCTCGCCATTCAATAACAAGAGTCTCAGTGATGACGACAATGACTTGGGCTCGTCTGGTGTGCTCCTTCTGCCTGGCACCAACCTGCTCGTCGCCGGCGGCAAAGAAGGCCGTTTGTATTTGATCGACCGGTCGAATCTGGGCCACTTCAATGCGGCTGGTGATACGCAAATCGTCCAGAGCTTCCAGGCGACCGGCGTGCCTAACAAAGCTGGCGTTCCCCCGCCGAACAGCACACACCACATTCATGGGTCACCCGTTCACTGGCGTGGGCCGGATGGGGATCACGTGTACGTGTGGGGTGAGAACGATTGGCTTCGCGCCTACAAGTTCGATGGGCGACACTTCCCGACTATTCCAGGCGCCGCAGAGATCGCCTTCAAGACCATTCTCAATGAGACGGCTCTTGGAGGTCCTTCATTGAGCGCGGCCGGCGGGCAGCTCGGCATCGCCTGGACCGGCACTGACCCCGATCATCATGTCAATTTCGAGACTTCGCTCGACGGACACACGTTCGCCGGCAAGGTGACGCTCAATGAAACGAGCATCGACGGCCCGGGGCTCGCGTTTGGTTCCGACAAATGGTTCATCGCCTGGACGGGCATCGATCCCGACCATCACGTGAACGTGATCGCGTCGAGTGATGGACACAACTTCGGCAGCAAGGTCACCTTAGGCGAGACCAGCCCCTTCGGGCCTGCGCTCGCATTCGGCAATGGGTGTCTCTTTCTCGCGTGGGTTGGCACAGATGGCAACCACTCTCTGAACGTCCTGTCATCATTGGACGGCAGCCACTTCTTCAACAAAGTGACGCTCGGCGATAACAGTGCAAGCGCGCCTGGTCTGAGTTTCATTGACGGTCGTTTGTATCTGCTCTGGCGTGGAACGGATGCCAATCACAGCCTGAATGTCATGGAATCGACAGACGGCATGACCTTCGGCAACAAAGTGACGCTGGCCGATAGCAGTGATTTCCACCCGGCGCTCATCAAGGTCGACGGACAATTCTGTCTGGCGTGGACCGGCCGCGACAGCGCTCAAAGCCTCAATACCCTAACCGGTCCCACAACGAGCAGTGTCGGCAACAAACGGACATTTGGCGATCACAGCGTGGCCGCGCCAGCGTTGGCGAACGTCAGAGCCGCGACGTTTCTAGGCTGGTCCGGCACGGATAGTCCTTCGCATGTAAACGTCACGCACGTGCTCGGTGAACCACTACCGACGACGAGTCGCATGCTGGCGCCCCTTGGCATGCCTGGTGGCATGCTGTCGGTCTCCGCCAACGGAAGCACGCCTGGCACGGGCATCGTGTGGGCCTCGTTGCCGTTCCAGGGTGATGCCAACCAACACGTCGTGCCGGGTATCCTCCGTGCCTTCGACGCGGCGGATGTACGGACAGAGCTGTGGAACAGCAAACAGAATGCGGCGCGAGACGATGTGGGGAATTTCGCGAAGTTTTGTTGTCCGACGGTGGCGGACGGCAAGGTCTACCTGGGGACATTCTCCGGACATCTGGCGGTGTACGGACTCCTGTAGGACCACACGCGATTCGGAGGTCTCATCGTGGAACGATTTCATTATACGCCGCGAGAGCAACACGCGCTGGTGCTCGCGCGCCAACTAGTCGACGAGGTGTTTTTCAAGGGAGAAGTGAGTCGGATCGACGGGCTAATCACCGAGTCCGGCTCGCTGCGGCACTCATTGGCGGGCCGAGCGCAAGATCGCGATGGGTTCGTCCAGATGGTTCGCGATTTTCACGCGGCCTTTCCTGGGTTCGACGTCATCGTCGAGGACAGCGTTGTCCGCGGCGGCGTGGCGGTGATCCGCTGGACCGCCTATGGCACCCACGGTGGCCCGTGGCTGGGTGTGCAGAGCAGCGGCAAGGAGGTCACTGTCGCGGGAGTGGTCTACTGCGATGCCAGCGAGGATGGCGGCGCCCCGCGGCTGAACGCGTGTTGGTTTCACTTCGATGCGTTGTCGCTGCTACGGCAAGTGGGGGGATGGTGATCGGTCGCCGAGGCCGCGAGCAGGTTGACCATCGCACTCACCACCGCCAGCACCGCCGCCGAGCGGAGCGCGACGTTTATCTGGTCGATCTTCGTGCACGCACCAGCGCGAGCCCCACGCCAGCGGTCATCCCCACGGTTAGTTAGCGATGTACTCATGATTCCTGCTGCGAATCCGTAGAGCTGCGTGGGGACGGCTACCATCAGTTGCTGTGCCTGTGACACCCGAGAGGGGCCTCGCCTTCCCTGTACATAGCCAACCTCGCCGGGGCTTCTTTCGGACCGAACATTGTTCGGAATGTCCAGGTGCCAGAGCGATAGTTCGAGACTCCAGCGGGCGGGATCTATGAACCATCGAAGGAAACTTCGAGGGATATAATGATCTTTCCTGTTTCTGCCTACCGGAGTCCGAATCGCGTCAGCGCGTTCCGTGGCGGAGCCAGTATCGCGAAACGCGAGGGCGCTTCGGAGACGCAAGCTTGCGCACTGACGGCCGCTAGGTTATGAGCCCAAGTCGGAGTTGACTCTGCACTTTGGTATAGGGTTTATACTCCCGATATGAAAATTGGAGAATTATCGAAGGAGGCTGGCGTCGAGATCGGAACCGTTCGGTTCTACGAGCGCCGCAAGCTACTGAAGCCCCCTGCACGGACCTCGTCCGGGTATCGTTTGTATGCTGCGCAAGACGTAAAAGTTGTAAGGGGAATCAAACAACTACAGGAACTTGGCTTCACGCTGAAGGGGATTAAAGAGCTTATTGACCTCCACCGCACTGCCGCATGCGTATCGAATGAGCGTGCGGAACCACGCGGCGTTCAAGGAATGATTGCCCTGACGAAAGAGAAGTTGCAGCTGATTGAGAAGAAAAGCCGCGCTCTCCGGCAGATGCACAGAGACGTTGCCAAGATGCTAAAGAATCTTCAAACGTCGGCCGAGAAAGCCTGTCCGGTCGCCCGTGAATTGCCAGACGCTCCTTCCTGCCGCAAGTCCTGAAACGCAGCCGACCTCTCCTGTATCCCCCGATTGACAGCGCGGTCCTCGTCTGTATGAAGAAGTTCTGTCATCGCTCGCGAATGCAATTACAAACCACGGATCCGAAATAACAACAATTTTCTTCTTGACTCTGCACTTAGGTGTAGACCGCAGAATTCGCTTCGCGGCAGCTTTCACTACGCAATCGGCGCAAATCTATCGGAGTGCCATGTTCGATCAGCGGTACAGGCGCCTTAGAGCTTTCCTTGTCATCGCGGCGTTCGCCGCTGTGCTCGCCGCCGCGGCATTTGCTGCACTCGACGTATCGGCTGAAGCGGAGCCAACGTGGATCGAGAAACGCTTCGCCGCCGCGCTCTTGGACATCAAACTCCGCGTGAAGCGTCCGACGAAGCTCTCTCCACTCACGCCAACCGAGCAAGACCTCGAGAAGGGCAGCGACATTTATCGGGAGCAATGCGGGTTCTGTCATGGAGTGAGTCGCGGCCGGGTCGCGCCTCTTGGCAGATCTTTCTCCCCGCGTCCGCCGCAATTTGTAATCGAACCAGCGCACGGGCCGACATGGATGGACGCCTATGTGATTCAGCACGGTGTTCGATGGACCGGAATGCCCGCGTTTCGGGGATTGTCGGAAACAGATGCTTGGCGAGTCGCTCTGTATTTCGAAGGACGAAGCCAACCAAAAGAATGACGATGAAAGGAGGCGTCTCACCAGTGTTGTTCGCGTTCGAAGCTCGAAGTGTTCTCACGAAGTGAGTTGCTTGGCGTCGCGAGCGCAAGCTTACCCGCGACGAAGATCTTAAAGAACGAACTTAGGAGGAAATATGAGGGCCAAATTATTCAGTCTAGCGCTGTGCCTGATGGCGACTGGAGCGTTCGCGCAAAAGCATGGCGACTTTTCCGGGGCGTGGCAGTTCAATCCCGAAAAGAGCAAGAACGTCGGAATGATGTCGCAAATGAAGATGACACAGACCATCGAGCAGTCAGACTCGTCGCTGGACGTTGCTACGCATGGCACGTTCCAAGGCAGGGTTGAGGATAGCAAAACACATTACGACCTAACCGGAAAGGCGGCAGCGAACGAGTCACCGATGGGCGGGCCGAGTGAAACCATCAGCAAATGGGACGGCGGCAAGCTGGTGACGACGTGGACCAGCGAGAGTGCTGTCGCCGGAGGGCCGAAAGTCGTGCGCATAGAAACAAGGTCGCTGTCGCCTGACGGCAAGACCATGACTGTGGAATCGGTACGCGGCTCGAATGCGGCCGTGGTGATGGTGCTCGACAAGAAATAGTTATGCGTCGTCCGGGAATCACGATTCTGGCGTCGTTGTTGGCAGGAGGCGCGGTGGCGGGCTTTTACGTCCTGCGAAGCAACATGCGACAACCCGCGGTCGAAGCGGCACGCGTCATCCATGCGGAGCGGGGCATGGTGGGCAACATAGTAAACGCGACTGGCACGGTGAGACTGCGGGTCGGTTCGGAAGTGCGAGTAGGCTCGCAGCTTTCGGGCATAGTCAAAAAACTGAACGTGACCGTCGGGTCTCGAGTGCGTGCCGGCGAGGTAATAGCGCAGATTGACGATGCACCGATCCAGGCGCGACTCGCTCAGGCGGAAGCGCAGGTGGAGCTGGACCGGGCCAGCATGGACCGCGCCAACGCGAACTTCGAACGTGCGCGGCAGCTGATGTCCCATGGGCTGATCCCCGCGCAACAAGAGCAAGACCTGCAGTTGGCCCTTGGGGAAGCGAAGGCACGTTACGAAAAATCGCTCCGTGATCGTGATGTTGTCAAGGTTGACCGCGGGTACGTCGACATTCGGGCGCCGATCAGCGGCGTCGTCTCTTCGGTCTCGACGCAGGAAGGCGAAACGGTGGCGGCCTCGTTCACAGCACCGACGTTCGTCACCATCATTGGCGACAATGCCCTGCAACTTGTAGCAATGGTGGATGAAACCGACATCGCCAGCGTAAGGTCCGGCAATCCCGCTACCTTCACGGTGGATTCATACCCCTCTCGCGATTTTCCTGGCGCAGTCGAGAGCATCGCCCCCAAGGCAACCATTGTCTCCGGCGTAGTGAATTACGAGGTGGCCATCAATATCCGGAAAGATGCGCAACTTCTGAAGCCCGACATGACGGCCAACGTCTCGGTGCAAACGGCACAGCACGAAGCGCTGTTGGTTCCAGCGGCGGCTGTACACCGGGATGGCGAGCAGAGTTTTGTGTACGTCCCAGGCAAGCGCGGCCCTGACCGCAGATCGGTGATCGTCGGAACCAAAGAGAAAGGCATGGTGGAAATGAAGCGGGGAATTTCCGACGGCGACGACGTTTTGTTGACTCCTGCGAGCGGCCAGGAAGCAACTCCGCCCGGTCAATCAAAGTGAACCATGATTGAAGCAGAAAACATTTCGAAAACCTACTCGCACGGCGAAGCCGGAACCGTTGAAGCCCTGCAGGCCATTTCGTTTCAGATTGGTCCGCGGGAATTTGTGGCCGTGCGCGGGGCTTCGGGTTCCGGTAAATCCACACTCTTGAACATTATTGGCTGCCTCGATCAGCCAAGTTCTGGCAGTTATCGGCTGGACGGCGAGGATGTCGCAAACTACGGGGACAAACAGCTTTCCCGCATCCGCAACGCAAAAATCGGATTCATTTTTCAGTCCTTCAACCTGCTGCCGCGAACGACGGCCCTCGAAAACGTAGAGATCCCCATGGTCTATGGTGACGGCCACGTTGACCGCCGCCGTGCGCTTTCCGCGCTCGAGCGGGTAGGATTGGCTGCACGGGCTCATCATTTCGCCACACAGCTTTCCGGTGGCGAACAGCAGCGAGTCGCGATTGCCAGGGCCCTGATCAATAGTCCCGCGTTGATCCTGGCGGACGAACCGACCGGTAATCTCGACGCCACCTCGGGACGCGAAATCATGCGGCTCCTCGAGGACCTGCACAACGAAGGTCGAACGATTCTGCTGGTCACTCACGATGATGCCATCGCCGCCTCCGCTTCGCGCGAGATCCGGCTACGCGACGGGAAAATCATTTCTGACCGCCAGGCGTCGCCGAAATCGTCATGGCCTCTTGTGGGAGGTGCGGGATGAAAGCCCCGAAGCTCGTCTCGCAAGCGATGCGCAGCATGCGCCGCTATCGGCTGCGTACGATCCTGATGACACTCGGAATTGTGATTGGGATTGCTTCTCTCACCGTCCTTTCCTCAATCGGTGAAGCGACCAAACGCGAAACGATGCAACGCTTCAAGAACATGATCGGTACCTTCGATACGATTATCGTCAGACCCGGGGGCGGACGGTCTCGCGGAATGCCCACCCTAGTGAATGTTCCTCCCACATTGCGATTCGAAGACGCAAATGCGATCGCCAGAGATCTGCCCGAAATCAGGGCGGTGGCCGAGATGGAAACGGCATTCGACGTGGACATCAAATACCGGGACCACGCTGCTTCTCCTGCGGTGATTGGCACCAGCCCGAATTGGCTGCAGTTGCGTTCCGATGAGCTTCAGGACGGCGTTTTCTTTACGGAAGACCAGAACGCGGCTCTGGCACGAGTCGCAGTGATTGGCACGGACGTGCGAACAGCATTGTTTCCCGATGAAGATCCGCTAGGTAAAACACTGCGAATCGCAGATGTCCCGTTTCAGATAATCGGATTGCTGAAATCGCGCGGAGCGGGTCCCGCGGGCGGGAGCCTAGACAATCTCGTCCTGATTCCGGTCAATACTGCCTCGCGTCGATTGTTCAATCGCGATTACCTGACCATGGTCATCGCCCAGGTAAAGGATCCGGAACGCAGCAGCGAAGCGGCCGACAAGGTCATGGAGCTTCTTCGCGAGCGCCATCACATCCGGCCGCCGGCGCTCGACGATTTCACCATCACAAATCCGGCGGCGACCATGGCCCAGGTTACACGCGCCAGCGGCACGCTTACGAAGATCTTGACCGGCGTCGCTGCGATCGCGCTCTTGATCGGCGGCGTTGTGATCATGAGCCTGATGTCCATTGCCGTTTCTGAACGCCGGAAGGAAATCGGAGTCCGCCGTTCCGTTGGGGCCACAAGAGGCGACATTGTTTCGCAATTCATGCTGGAAGCAACTCTTGTTGCTTTGCTGGGGGGAATTGCAGGAGCGGGGATGGGCTGGGGCGGAATGCAGTTGGCCACGCGAATGCAAAAATTGCCGCAGATCCTGGTTTGGCGTCCGTTCGCTTCGGCAATTCTGCTCTCCATCATTGTCGGGGTGGTGTTTGGAATTTACCCCGCTTGGAAGGCGTCGAGACTCGATCCAATCCAGGCACTGCGCTCATAAAATGGCTGCTCGGCAACGTCAAATCATCATTCGCGCGCTGCGCTTGATGTGCAGGTACCGGCTTCGTTCCGCCTTGCTCATGCTCAGCGCTGCCCTGGGAGTTTGCGGCGTGGTGTGCTCTGTGAACTATGGAGCGAGTGGAACTCAACAGATTCTTGACCAGATCCGCCGTATGGGAACGAACGTAGTGATTATCACGCCTGCGCAAAGTCGCGTAATTGCTGGCCGCGCGCGCACCGGCGTCCCGGTCACGACGCTGGTTGAACGCGATTACCGCGCGGTCAAGAATGAGCTTCTCAGTCGGACCCGTTCTTCGGCGTTGGTGACGCAGAGTTTCTGGAATAAAGCAGGAGACTTCTCGAAGAACGGTGTTGTGGTGGGATGCGAGCCCGAATACTTTGCCATTAAGGACTGGCAAGTGGTCTCGGGTGATCCGTTCAACTCGGCCCAGGAGCGAACGGCGTCGCGTGTTGCCGTATTGGGCTATACCGTTGCAAGTGATTTGTTCGGCGCGTCGTCGCCAATCGGACAGCGCATGATGATCAATCGCGTTCCGTTTACGGTGATTGGCGTCTTGAGCGAGCGGGGACAAGGGCTTGACGTCAGCAATGAAGATAGCCAAATCTACGTGCCGCTCTCGACTGCGATGCGTCGGCTCATGAACGTTGACCATTACACCGGGATCCTCCTGGAGATCGACTCTTTGGATTCCATGGACGCAGCGGCTGAACAGAGCCGCTTCTTGTTGCGGCAGTTGCATCGCGTGCAGCCGAACCGGCCGGACGATTTCCAGATTCAAAACCAGAAAAGCCTGCTCGATGCGCAAACGGCAGCCGCGAAGCGGCTCGGTTTGTTTTTGCAATGGATTGCAGCCACCGCCCTGGCCGTTTCCGGGCTAGGGATTGTCTCGATCACCTGGATTGCAGTGAAAGAGCGAACACGTGAAATCGGAACGCGGCGAGCATTGGGCGCTACCGCTCGAGATATTTTCCTCGAGGTGACCTGCGAAATGCTGGCCCTGGCACTGGGTGGCGGACTACTTGGAATGGCAATCTCATGGCCAACGTCTCATTTGATTAGCGACGCAGTCCGCTTGCCTTTTGTCTTCGACACTAAGAGCGCAGTATTGGCCTTTGCTGCGGCGGTGGCCCTGAATCTGGCCTTCTCGCTCTTTCCTTCACGCAAGGCCGCTTCTATTCGTCCGATTGAGGCGCTCAGATTCGAATAGATTTCCGAAGTCTTGCCTCAAGGATGTGTCGCACAGCGGCTAGATGTCGCCGCTTTTACACTTCTCACAGTTGCTGATGCCTTCTTTAACCGCATCAGACGCTCGGCTGTGACCTTTTTCCTTACTCTCCCAGAATTCTCTCAGCTCCTTGGATATTTTGCCTTCCTCGCCGTCGTTTACACTTGAGGCATTACTCTTTGCGCTTGCGAATGCATATTGCACTTCTTTTCGTGCTTCGAGGCATCGCCGACCATGATCGATCTTGATTTCGATATCGCTGAGATCCGTTTCGAGACTCTTTTTCTTGAATTCCAACTCTTTTGCCAATTCATCTATTTGTTTTTGAATACTGTCTTTCGCGCTCGCATCGTTTGCGTGGTCTTTGTCGTCTTTCACTCTTCCAAGCTTCTCTGACATGCCCTTTATTTGCTCTCTCAAAGCCTTTGTTCCAAGGGCATTGCAATTCCAAGGCGTTCCGATCCGGCTGTTTCCGTCGTCGTCTTTCCCGCACATCTGGTTAGCTATTTCCTGATTCCTTTTGCAGGGGTCTCGGTAATTGGAGTAGGGGATTGAATCACAGCCCTGTCCATTATTCTTGGCTTCAAGTGCACGCTTCCACTCTTCGAGAGTCTGCGATTTCACGGGTGAAGCGGTGAAGCACAATGCCAGAGCCGCAAATATTGTGGTGATGCCAATGGCTGAAAACCGTTTCATGAACTGAAACCTCCCTTAAATAGGTGCGATAGTCGAAGCCTTGTTTGATTGCGGTAAGAGGCCCTGCTTCGGACTGTGTCTAAGTAGTGCGGCTGAACCCGAAAACGTTTCACGATTCGGAACAATATTTCTAAAACACGCGCCGACGCACAGTGAGTGCTTCGATCCAGTACGCGGGTAAACGTAATTGAAGGAGACACTTTGGGCGCGGAGGCCCGATACGTACCGGATGCACAACCAGAGCCTAAGTTTGTGGACCCAACCCGGCTGCAACCAGCGGGCCTAAAGCGGGACGAACAGCTCCTGTTCGCGAGGGCATATCACAAGGGCATATCACCGATCCATGGGAGCCTGCCTAGCACCCTACTAGGCACTCTTCTCTCCGGCCGATTGCCCTGTTTCATCGCGGTTTAGACAAGCGAATTATTTTCTATTCGACTGATACAAAATCGCGCGTTCTAGGGGATACGTACCGGTTTAAGTCGACTCCGGTCAACGCGAAAAATGCACTGTTTTCGCTCGCGCAAACGGTTTGAACCTAGGCGCCCCTTTCTTACTGTGAGGAACTAACCAGCATCGCTCTGTCGCTGCGCGAGCGCATCCCTTTGAGTCCGAAGGCAGCGCTCTCGGCTAGTGGCGTCGGGCTGAACAATCTTCACCATCCCGATGATGCGTTTGCTTAGTCAGCTCTTTTCGAATAGCCGTGAATTGCATCAAATGGTTGCCGACTATCACGAAATCTTCGGACCCAGGCATTGTGAAGCGCGCCCAATAACCCGCCTAACTATTCGGTGGCCCAACTCTTCCGTCAATCCGTTAGCGTATCCCCAAATCCGCTAGAAATTCCTCGACGTCATTGCGGCACGCCTCGGGATCTTGCAGCCACATCTGATGTCCGGCATCCGGAAAAGCGATGGTCCTACTCTTGGGCAGCAGGCGCGCCAGCTCATGCCCAATCACTCCCAGGAACGGATATGACTTCGCGCCCATGAGAATGAGCACCGGCGCTGAGATTCTTTGAACCTCCTGCGGCGTGATGGCGGGGAACAAAGTTCCGGTGGTCAACATCACATCCCACTCGTGAGCGTCCTGCAGGGTCTGGTCACGCGGGGACTGCGGCATCTTATCCCATGCGTGAGGATCGTTGAAAACGTAGGCCA
>Ga0070697_100003787_pt1 | contig 11615 bp, 8 predicted proteins | sample KBSK1501metaG_FD_65475 | JGI IMG/M metagenome (GOLD analysis project Ga0070697, IMG submission 65475) | Corn, switchgrass and miscanthus rhizosphere microbial communities from Kellogg Biological Station, Michigan, USA - KBS K1-50-1 metaG | ecosystem: Host-associated > Plants > Roots >... | reverse complement strand
AAGAGAAAGGCGAGCTCGGGATCCTGACCGAAAGCCTTCGTCACCGCGGAAAGCACGCCGAGGACAGCGTCGCGTGCGTGCGGCGAGTTGGCGATCCGCTTCTGGACCTCCTCGTTCAACGGCCGCCAGCTCTCGTTGAAGATCGCCTCCAGGAGACCCGCTTTTCCGTCGAAGTAGCGCACGAGCTGGGATTCTGAAGTCCCCGCCTCGCGGGCGATGGCGGCCGTGGAGGCCTGTTCGTAGCCGTGTCGGGCGAACAGAGTCTTCCCGGCGGCGAGCAGGCGCGACCGGGAAGTTTGCGTGCTGTCGGGGTCTATCGGCAACAGCGCGATGGTAGTACCGCCACCGACCTAGATCAATCCCCCCCGTTCGGATCTCGCTCGTTAGGTAACTCACTGGCACGTATCGTGAATACACATAGCGATGGTAGCACCACTATTGATTTCCAGATGCTAAGCAACCAGATTCGGGCCGATTCGGCCGATCCGCAGCAAGCCGGCGGATCGGCATCATTGAAGGAGGAGCATATGGCTTCCAGGCGCCGGCCAATGGCGAGCAGCGCGAGCGGCCGCTTTCCGGTTCTCGCGGCGGTCCTCACCTCGATCCTTCTCCTGGTTTCTGCCGTCGCGAGGGGGGCGACGCCGACTTCCGGCACTGTATCGGGAACGAATCCGACGGTGACCTGGACTGGCCAGATCCCGATCCCGCCAGCAGCAGGATCCTCTAGCTGCAGCGGCCCGAACAACTCCGGCTGCGACAACTTCAAGCTCACCATCATTCCTCCCGACCCGACTTTTGGCCCCTATGTTGTCGTTATCCAGACGGCATCCGCGCCCGGCGACGACTGGGACCTCGAGGTGTACGACCCCAACGGGAAGCTTATCGGCAGTTCCGGCAACGGGGCCGGGGTGTCACCTCCGGAAGTGGAAAGCGTCACGCTGACCAATCCTCCCGCAGGCACCTACACGGTCAGTGCCGCGCCGTTTGCGGTGACTCGGCCCTACCAAGGTTCCGCGAGTCTCCAGCATCTGACCGCCACCGCGCTCGGGGGAAACGGCACGGAGCCGCTGAGCTACGCCGTCTACCCGAATCCGAATGGCGTGAGCGGCGGCGAGCCTTCTTGCGGCGTGGACTGGAAGACCAAGAAGGTCATGTACCAGGCCGGCCTAACGACGCTCCGGCTGACTTTCAACGACTGCACCTCCCCCGCCACGGCCAAATGGGAGGACGTGAGCTTTCTCACCACCTCACTAACCAGCCTGGACGCGATTCTTTTCACCGACCGCTTCACCAATCGCACCTTCGTTTCGCAATTGACCGGCCAGGACAGCCTTTCTGCGTTCACGGATGACGATGGGAACACTTGGACTCCGAGCCAGGGCGGCGGCATTCCCTCCGGCGTGGACCACCAGACCGTCGGCGGCGGAATCTTCGGACCGCCGTTAACGCGCAACCCTAACGGCCCCATCTATGCCGACGCCGTCTATTACTGCTCGCAGGACATCGCTACAGCCTTCTGCGCCCGCAGTGATGACGGCGGCCTTACCTACGGCGCCGGCGTTCCGACCTGGACACTCGCAGATTGTGGCGGCCTGCACGGCCACGTCAAAGTATCGCCCTCTGACGGCACCGTCTACGTCCCCAACAAAAACTGCACCGGCTCGCAGGCTGTAGCCGTCTCCGAAAACAACGGCATCACCTGGACGGTGCGGCGCGTCCCCGGCATTACCGCAGGCATCTGGGACCCCTCAGTCGGCATTGCCACGGACGGCACGGTGTACTTCGGCGCCGACGACGGCAGCAGCCTCCCCCTGATCGCCGTCTCCAAAGACAAAGGCCAAACGTGGTCCAGCCCCGTGAACGTGGGCGCGTTCGTCGCGCCCCAGCAGACAGGCGAAACCCAGGGCGTGAAGCAGACGGCTTTCCCGGAGGTTGTTGCCGGCGATCCCACGCGCGCCGCCTTTGCATTCCTTGGCTCGACCACCTCAGCGCCGGGCGGCGGGGGCGACGACCCCAACTGGCCTGGCATCTGGCACCTCTATGCCGCGCACACGTATGACGGCGGCTCGACCTACACCACCGTAGACGTCACGCCGAACGATCCCGTCCAGCGCAACGCCACCATCTGCGCCGGCGGGTTTGGCGGCTGCAGCAACGGCACGCGCAACCTGCTCGACTTCAACGACGCCTCGATTGACCAGGAAGGCCGCAGCGTTATCGGCTACGCCGATGGCTGCATCGGCCAGTGCGTGACCAAGGGCCCCAACAGCTTCACGGCCCTGGCGACCATCGCCCGGCAGGTGAACGGCCGCCGGCTGTTCGCGCAATTCGACGTGCTGGGAGTCCCCGCCGCCCCGCTGGTCAGCGCTTCGATCGACTGCACCAATCCCTCGCTCGTGCACCTGTCTTGGTCCACGCCGGACAACCACGGCTCGACCATTCTCCACTTCAACATCTACCGCAGCACCAACGGTGGCCCGTTCACGTTGATCGCGTCGCCTGCCTTCGGCACCAACGAATTCACCGACACGATCACCGCTGGCCAGCCCGTCCAATACAAAGTAACTGCCGTCAACTCCGTGGGCGAAGGCCCCTCCTGCAGCGCGGTTACGCCGACGCCCTGCACTGTTACGCCACCCGAAGACGCGTGCGTCTTTCCGGGGGTGACTGTTCTGACCGATTCGGTCGGCGACGCGCTTGATGGTAACCCCGCACATGACATCGTGAAGCTCTCCATTGCCGAGCCGGCCTCGCTTGGACCCGGCAAGATCATGTTCATCCTGAAGATGGTCAGCTTGCAGAATGTGCCGCCGGATACCACCTGGCCGATCATCTTTCACGCGCCGGCTGGGGATTTTTGGGTCCGCATGACTGATGTCGTCCACCCGATCATTAACCCGACGGGCGCGATCCAGTTTGCGTATGGCACGGGCACAGGTGCGTCGGTATTCGTCAACAATCCGGGGACGCCGGCCGATCCCGCGAGTAACTTCAGCGCTGACGGCTACATTCGTATCGTGGTCCCACGCAGCGCCATCGGCAATCCGGCGCCCGGCGCTCAGCTCACCCAGTTCCTCGTTCGTATCACGGTTGAGGACGGTCTCGGAGGCGGGGTAACGCCTGACAACATGCCGGACAGCCTGGCGCGCTCGGGCAGCTATACCATCAAGGGCAGCGAGAACTGCGCTGCCGCCTGCACTGCCCCGACGGCCAACCCGGACTCGGCCATGACCACGGAAAACCAGCCAGTGGTGATCAACGTCGTCGCCAACGATACGGATGGCGGCTCGCCGCCAATAACCGTCACGGGCGTCACGCAGCCCTCGAACGGCACGGCCACGAACAACGGCAACGGCACCGTGACCTATCGTCCCAACAACAACTTCGTGGGCATGGATAGCTTCACGTACACGATCCAGAACGCGTGCGCCGCAAAAGCCACCGGAAATGTGACCGTGACGGTGAACGCGCCGCCGCCGCCGCAGTGCTTCGAGGACGATGACCCACACATGGCCTACGACAACGGCTGGCACACCGTCAGCGACTCGAAGGCCTCCGCAGGCCACTTCCACCTGAACACCGGCAAAGACCGGCAGCACGGCCTGACGTTCCCCTTCCAGTTACAGTCCGACCAGGGCACTCTGCAGTACTTTTTCGCTCTGAGCTCCAAGGGTGGCACCGCCGACGTGTACATTGACGGCAAGTTCGCTGGAACCGCCAACTACCAGGGGGGCGCTGGCTCAATGCGCGACCCAGTCTTCGTCCCCCCGGCCGAGTTCGCGATCATCGGTAAGGGCAGCCACACGTTCGAGCTGCGCAACCTGAACGGCGTGGCCTACGTGGATAAGATCTGCGTCACGAACAGCAGCTCGAGCACTCTGGCCACCAGCGGCCCGGGCACAACCTCCACCAGCACCAACGCCCTAGCCATCGGCCAGTCGCTCCTGCAGAACGTCCTGGTGCCTTCAAACGCGCTGGGCTTCTCCGTAGCGGCGGAGGCCGATGTCAACGTGCCCTATAAGCTCGTCGTGATTGACCCAACCGGTAAGGTGCTCGGCACGGTGAACTCGTCCTCCAACGGAATCGCCAGCGTGACCATGCCCGTTTCCACGTCGGGCCTGTACGTGATCCAGCTGGTCAACGTCGGGCTCGGCCCGGTCAACATCTGGACAGCGGCCACCCCGCAGGTGACCTATTAGGTCGAATTGCAAAGGCGGAGCTCCTCTTCTCTTCTAGGGGGAGCCCCGCCGCAATCCAAGGGCACTTGAAGCGGTGGCCTTCAGGTATTAGGAGATTGATGATTCGGCACCTGAGCCAGAGCGTACTCTCAGCCGCAGGCAGCAAGCCGTTTTTGGAGCGATGAAAGCTTGCCATGAAGCGCAAACCGACCATCAAACTCTTGCTTCTCGCTCTTCTCTTCCCGGCCGTTGCACTCCGCGCGGGTCAAGCCGCTGCATCAAACCGCCCCGCGGGCTCCGCAAAGAAGGTTGACGTCTGCGCCCTGCTTACCAGCGCCGAAATCAAAGCCGTGCAGGGCGAACCTGTCAAAGAAACCAAGCCGAGCGTGCAGCCGAGCAGTAACTTCCTGATGTCGCAATGCTTCTTCCGCACCGCGAGCTTCGACAAATCGGTCAGCCTGGTCCTGTTTACGCCTGATCCGGTCAAACCTTCCGCGCCCGGCCCCCGCGAGTATTGGCAGATCCAGTTCCATCCGCCCGAGCAGGCGGAGAAAGAAAAAGACGAGCCTGCGGCCGGCCAAGCGAAAGCCCCGAAGAAAACCGAAGAGGAGAGCGAGAGGCAGCTCCACAAGCCTCGCCCAATCGACAGGCTCGGCGAAGAAGCCTACTGGGTGGGCAATCCGATCACGGGGGCGCTCTACGTACTCCGGGGCAACACCTTCCTGCGCATCAGCGTCGGCGGCGTCCGCGAAGAGTCCGCGCGCATCGAAAAATCGAAGGCGCTTGCCCGCGCCGCCCTCAAGCGCCTCTGATCCCTTAAATTACCAGGGCAAGGAGCAGGACATTCATGTCGTTTCGGATTCGATCGACAGCTTCACTAAGATCGGTCCCAACGAGGTCACCTTTACCGGGAACGGGGCACCTGGACGCGGGAATATCCCAATTCACGGTGAAGGTCCAGGACAACGGGAGCCCGGAACGAACGATATGTTCAGGATCGTGATTACGAGCGCAGAGGCCTCGACTCGTTCGGGAACCCTCTCCCAGGGAAACATTCAGATCCACCGATAATCTCCGGCGACTTCCGGCGGTCTTTTCCCCCGGCTCTTGTGGCCGGGGGTTTTCTTTTGGCCGAATGGGCACCGGGCGGCCCCGCTCGAGTCTTGGGGATGACGTCCTGTGTTCCGGGCTAGACTCTGCGCGAATGTCTGGAGAGACCGGATGAAATACACCGCTGCCGAGCGCGCCGAATTGATCGACCGGTACGAAAAGGGTCCGGTCCTGCTCCGGGAAGCCTTCGCCAAGGTTCCGCGCGAGGCGTGGAACTGGAGACCTGGCGCCGGCCGGTGGTCCATCCACGAGATCCTCGCGCACTGCGCCGATGCCGAGGCCAACGCCGCCATGCGCATTCGCTTTCTCGTGGCCGAACAGAAGCCCTCGATCATCGGGTTCGACCAGAATCGCTGGGCGACGGTTCTCGACTACCATCAGTCGCGCATCGAGTTGGCGCTGGCGGCCGTCGAGGTCATGCGCGCTCACACCACCGACCTGCTTCGGCGATTGCCGGATGAGGCCTGGGCCAGCGCCGGCACTCACACGGAGCGCGGACTCTACTCGGCCGAAGACTGGCTGGCGACGTACGCCGAGCACCTCGAGAAGCACGCCGGCCAGGTCGAGCGCAATTTGAGCACCTGGCGGCAGGAGCAGACACGACCGGGAATCGAGCCCGCGCATTCGGAGCGTGGGTAACGGAGGAGAGGGAGGAGACTTTCATGATCAAGGAGTTCAAGGCATTTCTCGTCAAGCAGAATGCTCTCGCGCTCGCGATCGGCGTGATCATCGGAGCCGCGGTCGGCAAGGTCGTCACGTCGACCGCCGAGGACGTGATCAACCCGATCATCGGCCTGCTTCTGCCGGGCGGCAGTTGGCGCGACGCCAAGATCGTGCTCGCCCACGGCGTCGATGCGGCCGGGAAGCCGACCGAGACGGCCATCACCTACGGTCACCTCATCGGATCGGCCGTGGACTTTCTCGTCATCGCTCTGGTCGTCTTCCTGATCATGAAGGCCTTCCTTCCGAAACCGGGCGAAGCCGCGCCGACGAAGGAGTGCCCGCAGTGCAAGGAGCTCATTCCGGCCGCGGCGACCCGTTGCAAAGCCTGTACGCAGCCGGTGTGATCCTCTTCGGCGCTGGGCGCTGCCTCGCGGCCGCTGCGGGCGCGCCGCTCAGTCGCGCGACAGAACGTCGTGGAGCGTGTTCAGCAGGACGCGCTTGGGCGCCTTGGGGAGGCGCACGGTGAAGTCCACCGGCTTCGTTGTCGAGCCGATCAAGGGAATGACCCCGAGGTGGCCGACTTCGCCCTTGGCGAACTCCAGGTACAGGTGATCGAGTGTCCGGAAGTCCGCGGAGACGCCTTCCTGAGAGACCGTGCCGCTGATCCGATATTCGTTGCCCCCTTTGGAGCTGACCTCGAGCTTTTCGCGAAGGCGTGGAATCTCCATGCCGGTGACCCACTGCCGGAAGAACCAGTCCATCTTGCCGTCGCCGGTCGCGTTCATGTTGGGAATCATGTGGCGCTCGACAACCGTCTGGAAGTCGCGCGTGGAGGGATTCTTCCCGGAAAAGCTCGCGACGTAGTCCTTCATCAGCGCGATGAATGCCTCGTCGGGGTTGGAACCTTCCCCGCGCATCAGCATCCGGAGCATGTGGAAGACGTAGGCTCCCTTGGCGTACACCATCGCCTCGTAAGCGCCGGGGCTGCGGCTGGTGGCCAGACGAACCCCCTGTGAGATTGGTCCTGCCTGGTCATTCGCGAGAGCGCTCTGGCGGGGCTTGCCGGTGATCCGGCGGCGCGCCTTCTCCCAGTAGTCTTGAAACCTCCTCGGGCCGCCCGTTCTCTGAACGACCATCGCCGCGGTGAACTCCGCCAGTCCTTCGGAGAGCCACTGATCTCGATAGCTGTCCCAGCCCACGAGGTGGCCCCACCACTGATGGGCGACCTCGTGGGGCCCCACCAGCTCAATGAAATCCGACGTGTCCTTGAGCCCGAGCTCGTGTCGGGTGGTCCCGTCGAGCGCCGCAAGGTAAGGGAGAAAGACCAGCGAAGGCCAGGACTGGCCGAAGGCCCACTGAGCCTGCTGGGTGATAGCGAGCCTGGGCTCCGATAAGCGGCCAAAGAGAAGGGAGCACACCCGGCCCGTGTTGATGGCGTCGGCCATGGCCGATTCCGCCAGGCCGTCGGTATCGATCTGGATCCGACTCAAGCCGGCGGAGGGCGCCAGGCGGACGAAGGGATTGTCGAGATCGGACGGGATCGGCGATCCGGAGCCGATCTCGGGCGTCTGGCCGGATCGTGATCGGAGCAGCGAGTTGATCTCGTTGATCACGTCCGGCGTCCCCGGGTTGGTGAAGACCTCCACGTGCAGGCCGCTCTCCTTGTCCTCTCGTTCGATCTTCTTGAATCGTCCGTAGTTGAAACCGGCGACGCGGATCGGCTTTTCCGCCTTCCAGACGGAGACTCGCAAGTCTCCCTCGACCGTGTTTTCGATCGGCCGGCCCACGGATACGACCTCGTTGCCTCTGGGGTATCGGTAGATCAAGTCGAAGGTCGAGAGCTCCGAGAAGGTCTCGAGGTTCGGGTACCAGCTCTCACGCGCGCTGACGACGAAGTTTCCGTCCCCGACGTCGCGCAGGACGTCTTTGCCTTCATAGACGAGTCGCACGAAGACGGATTTGTCGATCGCCGGCGCCTGAGGAAAGACGAGAGCGGGGTCCGAGTCTTCCTCCGCAGCCTCCTGCGCGAAACCGAGCGGTTTCCAGGGCCCGCCCGAAGACTCGGACATGCCCGCCTCCTGGATGCGGAGCCTTCCCATCAGGCGGAGCGGGAGCACCCGGATCCCGGGCAACAGCGGCTTGATCTCGAGCGTCGCGACTCCGCGGATCCCGGAGTTGGACTTCACCGTCGTTTCGATTCTGTAATGCCGCGTCGTGGCCTGTCGGGAAGGGACATGCGCGGGCTCGGACTTGCGATGAGCCAGATACCAGAAGCCGGGCTCTTTCTCGCCGATCGCGTACAGAGTGGTCTCCTCGCCGCTCAAGAGAGTGTGGGGGGCGAACCACGTGAGGCTGGCGGGATCCACGATCAGGAAGGACGGCGGGTATTTCTTCCCGGTGACGAAAGCCAGGAACATCCCGCCGCCGGGAGGCGAGTCGGCAAGAAGATCCCCCAAGAGTCGAACCTGCAGGTTGGACCGCAGCTGTTTGTGCTGCTTTCGCAGGAACGCGTCGTAAACGTCGGCAGACTTCGAGACGGCGCCGCCACCGGCAGCGCTCGCTGCCTTGCGGATCTGCGCCGCCGTGTCGTCGGTGAAGAGGAAAACGACGGAGTTGAAGCGGTCCGACAAAGCCGTCAGGTCCTTCTCCCCCGTGACCAGAGCGAGCTGACGGCGTTCGCAGTCCAGGGCCGGGCGCAGCTCGAAGCCTCCTTCGCCGACAAAAACGGCACCGACCGTGCGTCCATGGGCGAGCGTCAAGAACTGAAACGCGCCCGAGTCAAACTGGAATCGGAAGACGTCCCGCTCGATCGACAGTCCCTGGACACTGACGGATTCTCCCTGGGGCCGCAGCGCCCGCAGCGCCGCGTACGTCGGGTCCGTTTCGGCGACCGCCGGCGCGGAAGCGGCGCAGGCGGCGAGCAGGATGAATCGCACGACCTGGCGGCGTCCACCGAGGAGCATGTTCATGTTTGGAATCGAGCCCGAGGATATCACTCGAGCCGCGCAGCAGGCCGCTACGAAAAGAGGGCGGCCGGGTGGCCGCCCTCTTCACTACCAACTATCGACTACCGACTTCTTCTTACTGAATCACCCCGCACGCAAACCGTCCGCCCGCGTTGCCCGTGGGCTGCGTGGTCAGGTCGTCCGCCTTCTCGTGAAAGACGACGCCGCGTCCGACGACGGAGTTGGGCCCCGGCTTGACGGTCAGCATGTCCGAGGTGATGTCGAGGTCACCTGTTCCGTCGGCCTTGATCTCGATGTTGCCGAAGTCGCCGGCGTGCCGTTTCGTCTCCTTCGGTCCGGCGTGCGGCATTCCGCCCGGATTGAAATGACCCCCGGCGTTCTTCGCCTCCGGATCCGAGCAGTCCCCCTTTTCATGGATGTGCAGGCCATGGGTGCCCGGAGACGCGTGCTCGATGTGTACGCGCATGCGCACGCCGCCCGTCGCGAGCTCGGTGAAGGTTACCGTGCCAGTCACGCCCGATCCGCTCTTGGATTCGAGCGTGGCCTTTGCCGTCGGGCCGTCCGGCGCCTTGGCGGAGGCGCAGCCGGCCCAGATCAGCGCCGCCACCGCGAAACACGCAGGGGCGGTTCTTCCGATTGTCTTCATGAATCCTCCTTTGCTCCGTGGATCATATTTCGAAAGGCTCGGTCCGGGGCCGGGGTCGTTCCGGGGGTAACCGGTGATAGAACTGCCTTTCCGTTCGAAGAAAGGACGGAACATGAAAACGATCCGTCGGATTCTTCTCGCCGCGCACGGCCAGCAGGCGCCTATCGTCGAAGAGGATCAGTGAGCCTTCGACTGGTTCCTCCCGCCGAAGTTTCGCGCGCGTTGCTCTTGCTCTGCGTGGCCGCCGGTGCCCTCGTGTCGATCGCGACCAAGGGCAACGTCTCGGGCTTCGCCGGCGGCTTCGCGGTCGGAGCCGGCGTCGCGCTTCTCTTCTCGCGGATGAAAACGGGCCGCGAGGCCGGGGCTCCGCCGGCGGAAGAGGATTCGGCATGAAGGTTCTCGTCGTCGAGGACGAGGAAAAGATCTCCCAGTTCCTGAAGAAGGGACTGACGGAGAAGGGCTATTCCGTCGAAGTCGCCGGAGATGCGGACACCGCTTTCGCCCGCATCGAGACATCTCCCTACGATCTCTTGATCCTGGACCTTCTCCTGCCAGGCTCCCGCGACGGCCTCGAGCTCTGCCGTCAGCTCCGCGCGCGGGGCATCCAGTCGAAGATCCTGATGCTGACCGCGCGCGACACCGTGGAGAACAAGATCGAAGGGCTGGACGCGGGTGCCGACGACTATCTGGTCAAGCCGTTCTCGTTTCGGGAGCTGCTCGCCCGGTTGCGCGCGCTGTCGCGCCGCACGGAAGCGACGCCGGCCGGACCGCTGTCTTTCGCCGACCTGACTTACGATCCGGAATCGCGCGAGATCCTGCGCGAAGGCGAGGTCGTCCGGCTGACCGCTCGGGAAGGCGCGTTGTTCGAGCTGCTGCTGCGCCGCCGCGGCAAGGTCGTTCCCCGGTCCGAGATCCAGGCACGGATCTGGGAGGACTCGCTGGACCTTTCGACCAATATCATCGATGTCTACATCAACGCCTTGCGCAAGAAAATCGATGCCGGCGACCGCGAGAAGCTGATCCAGACGGTACGCGGAGTGGGTTACCGGGTCCGCGGAGCCGCCGGAGAAGAAGGGTGACGCTCGGGATCCGAGGCGATGCGCTCGGGATCGGGCTGCTGGCGCCAGTGGTCGAGAGTTGAGAGTCACCGACTTCTTCTCTTCCCGAAAGAAGGAGTCCCCACCCGAGCGTGCCGAACGCGGGGCGCTGCTCGAGCGCCTGACGGAAACCGAGCAGCATCCATTGAAGCGCATTCCCGCCGCGGATCTGGCGGGGGAGTGGCGCGACATCGCGGAGAGGATCAACGCGCGGCTGGACGCTGTCTCGGCGGCGGAGAAGGAGCAGCAGCAGTTTATCGCCGACGTCTCTCATGAGCTGCGAACGCCTCTGACCATTCTGCGCGGCTCGCTCGAGGTCGTGCTGGAAGAAGACCGGCCGCCGGAGGAATATCGCGAAGCGATCGCCAACGCGCTTCTCGAGGTGCGGCATCTGACTCGCGTCTCCCAGAATCTCCTGTTCCTGGCTCGCGGGCAGAGCGGCCGGGTCACGCTTTCCTTCGCCAACGTGGACCTGGTCCGCTTTCTGTCGGACGTGACGCGCGAGCTGGGGCCGGCGGCTGCGGACCGGGAGCTCGAGCTCAAACTGGAGACGCCGGGCGATGCGGTGCGGGCGTTCATCGACGCCGACCGGATGCAGCAAGTGCTCCACAACCTGATCGAGAACTCGATTCGATACAGCGAACCGGGCGGAACGATCCGATTGCGGCTCTTCTCGACGCCGGCAGAGGCTTCGATCGAGGTCTCCGATACCGGAATCGGCATTCCCGCCGCGGATCTCCCCTTTGTCTTCGAGCGGTTCTTCCGCAGCGACCGCGCCCGGCGCGCCTACCAAGGCGGCTCTGGGCTCGGGCTCTCCATCGTGCGTTGGATCGTGGAGGCGCACAAGGGGACCGTGACAGTTGAGAGTGAGCCCGGCCGGCGGACCACCTTCGCCGTGAAGCTGCCCCTTGTGACGTGAGGGCGGACGGGGGGACGGGGAGACTGGGGGACGGGG
>Ga0070697_100003783_pt1 | contig 11618 bp, 8 predicted proteins | sample KBSK1501metaG_FD_65475 | JGI IMG/M metagenome (GOLD analysis project Ga0070697, IMG submission 65475) | Corn, switchgrass and miscanthus rhizosphere microbial communities from Kellogg Biological Station, Michigan, USA - KBS K1-50-1 metaG | ecosystem: Host-associated > Plants > Roots >... | reverse complement strand
CTTCGCCAATCGCCAGCGCGCAGGTTAAGAGCGCCGTGCTCCTCGCCGGTTTGTTTGCCAAAGGCAAAACGACGGTAGACGAACCTTTCACCAGTCGAAATCACACCGAGCTTCTCTTTAATTACTTTCTTGTTCGCACGGCCAAGGATGGCGATGGCGGCATCAGCGTCTTTGGCGATCAGATTCCGGAATCGCGCGACTTTACAATTCCGGGAGATATTTCGTCGGCCGCGTTCTGGCTGGTGGCCGCGGCCTCACAGCCCGGTGGACATCTCTTGGTCCGTGATATTGGACTGAACGATACCCGAACGGCGTTGCTCGGTGTCGTCGTTCGCATGGGCGCGCAAGTGCGCGAAGCAGTCGAAGATGTCGAACAATTGGAGCATCGCGGCATAGTCGAAATCACGGGCGCGCCGCTCAAAGGCACCGTTATTCAGGGAAAAGAAGTTCCTCAGCTCATTGACGAACTTCCGGCCTTGGCTGTGGCCGGTGCGCTCGCCACCGGCACCACTATTATTCGTCACGCCCAAGAATTGCGCGTCAAAGAAACTGATCGCATCGCGGCCATTGCCCATAATTTGCGCATTATGGGAGCGCAAGTTATCGAGATGAATGATGGCCTCGAAATTCACGGGCCCGCGCCGTTACGCGGCGCGCGCGTCGCCAGTTTCGGAGATCATCGCATTGCCATGGCCTTTGCCGTCGCCGGTTTGTTCGCGGAAGGCGAAACCATCGTGCAGGATGTCGAGTGTGTGCGCGAATCTTATCCCGGATTTGAAGCGGCCCTGGAAGAGTTCATGAGCCCGAAACACTCGCGCGCCAGCACACCCGTCATCGGTTCGATTTCGCCCACCGCGCGGAGCGAAGCGGCCGCGGAATAGGTCGGGACGTCGTCATCTCGCTTGCTTTCCGCGCAATCCGCGCGAAAAAATTCGGCGCTGCTCGCGCCCATGCAAGATCGACCTCAATATGATCGACATCGTATCATTGCCATCGATGGTCCCGCCGCTTCGGGCAAAAGCAGTGTCGCACGCGAGCTCGCCCGCCGGCTCGGTTTTGTTTACGTCAATTCCGGGGCCATGTATCGCGCGGTCACTTGGTACGTTCTCGAACACAACGTCGATCCCACCGATAGCGACCACATTATTGAATTGCTGGAATCGGCGGGTATCACTTGCGATCTCCAGAACAACCAATCACGCATCTTGATCGACGATGTCGATCCCGCCGATCACTTGCGCGACGACCGCGTCAACAATGAGGTCTCCTTGGTCAGTGGTGTGCCGCGCGTGCGCGAGATTCTCGTCGCGAAAATGCGCAATTACGCGCGCGACCACGATCTCGTCATGGAGGGACGCGACATTGGCTCGGTCGTATTTCCGGACACGCCTTACAAGTTTTACATCGATGCTTCGCCCGAAGTGCGCTCGCAGCGTCGCGCGCGGCAGGGTGAACGCGACGCCATCGCCGTGCGCGATCACGCCGATTCATCCCGCCGCGCCTCGCCGCTGGTCGTGGCCAAAGACGCCGAGGTCATCGATACCTCCAATATGAGTATTGCTGCCGTTGTTGACGAAATCGTCAGACAATTGAAGCAAAAGGGACTGCGGATTTAGCGATTCAACGATTTAGAGATTTAAAGATTAGGTGAAAACAAGTCGTTAAATCACTAAATCACTCAATGAATTTCTACTACTGGTTCGGTTATCATTTATCGCGGATCCTGGCGAAAATCTTCTTTCGCTTTCGCATTCTCCACCGCGAACGCATGATCCAGAGCGGCCCCGTCATTCTGGTTTCGAATCATCAGAGCTATCTTGATCCGCCGCTCGCCGGCAACGTTTCCGATCGCGCGATTTATTTTCTCGCGCGCCGCAACTTATTGAACGTGCCCGTGCTTGGCTGGGTCTTGCCCAAGCTCAATGTCATTCCCGTCGATCAGGAAGGCGTCGACCGCAGCGCGCTCAAAGGAATAATCAAGGTTTTAAAACGCGGCGAGTGCGCGCTGGTTTTTCCGGAGGGCGAACGCACGCTTGATGGCCGATTGCAGCCGGCGCTGCCCGGACTTGGATTGATTATCGCACGAACGCTCGCGCCGGTCGTGCCGATCCGGATCTTCGGCGCCCACGAAACTCTCCCGCGCGGCGGGGGCTTCCATTTTCATCCCATTACCGTGGCCGTGGGTGAACCGATTTATTTTTCCGAAGCCGATCTGCAACCGCGCGACAAGAATCTTTACGGGCAGCTCAGCCAACGCGTCATGGACGCCATTGCCGCCTTGAAATTGGAATAAGCCGCACTTGTCCAGAGTCAGATCGACATCGATATTTGCGCGTGAATCCGTCCGTCTCGCAAGGCGCGCGCAAACTCATGCTCGTGATTCTGGGGGCGATGCTCTTGTTGTCGCTTTACGCCAACGTGCAACGCTGGCGCCGCGCGAAGGTCGAGAAAGTCATTTTCACGCCGGCGGCCGCGCTCCCGTCTGCTTCCCCCTCGGCTTCCCCGAGATAAAGCCATAGATGTAGCCACGCAGTCGCGTTTCAATCGAATAACGAGGTAAAATTAATGTCTAAGCCCAGGATGAAAAAGTTTTGCACCCTGTTCGCAATCGTTGTTTTGGCCGGGCTTGTTTCGTGCCAAAAACAGCAAACCGAAGAAGAAAGAAAAGCGGAGATCGACCGTCAGGTGGAAGAGCGCCTCGCGGCCGAGCGGCAGGCACAGGAAAAAGAGCAACTCGCGCAGCGGGCAGCCGATCTTGACGCGCGCGAAAAAGCGTTGGCCGACCAGCAGAATGCCACGGCCACACAAACCCCGGTGGCGAGATTGGCATCAAGCATGGGGGAGCCGCGCGAAAGTTCGGAAGAGGGCGGCGACTATAATATTTTTTACACGAAGCTCGACTCGTACGGCGAGTGGCGCGAAACCTCCGACTACGGTTACGTCTGGCAGCCGCGTGAAGCAGAACGTTCACGCAACTGGCATCCATACACAGACGGCCGCTGGGTTTACACCGACGCAGGCTGGACCTGGGTCTCGGATGAGCCTTTCGGATGGGCGACGTACCATTACGGGCGTTGGACCCGCTTGCGCGGCGTCGGTTGGGTTTGGGTGCCGGGCAACGAATGGGCGCCCGCTTGGGTCTCATGGCGCAAGAGCGATGAATATGTCGGCTGGGCGCCGCTGCCTCCGGAAGCGCGCTTCGACCGCCGCCGCGGCATTCATAATTGGGCCGATAACTATTATGACATTGGCCCCGACCAATACCGATTCGTCGCGACGCGGGAATTTGGAAACAGAGAGATCCAGCGCAACGTCGTGCCTCGCGAGCGCAACGTTACCATCATCAATCAAACGACCAACGTGACGAACATCACCTACAACAATACGACCGTCGTAAATCAGGGACCAAATTATGACGAACTGCGAACGCGCAGTCAGCAGCCAATCGAGCGTTTGCGCCTCGAGCGAGACGTTAATGTTAATCTTAACGTGGAAGTGGGCCGGCCGGTCGTGCGCGGCCAGGTGATTGCGATTCCCGCGCCCGTGATTGCGATCGGTCGGCCGGCCCAGCGTCCGCGCACGGTCAAAGCAGCCATCGCGCAAACCGTTGTCGAGCACGGCTGGGAAGACATCGGGGATCGGCAAGCAGCTGAACAAGCGCGCACTAAAATGAAATCCGAATCCACTCCGCCGCCGGACGCGCCGTCGAAAAAATTTGTAAAATCGTCGAGCGAGTCTGCGCCGGCCGCTGAAACGAACGCGGCTCCGCCAGCGTCGGCATCTCCATCCGCTGCCGCGACGGCTACCGTTGCGCCGGCGGAATCGGCGTCAGTCACTCCGCTGCCGAGGGCGACGGTGCCGGCTCGATTGGCGGAAACTCCTGGATCGGCGATGACGCCGACTGCAACTCCAGCGACCACCGCAACTTCACGTGCAACATCGCCACCGACACCTTCGCCGATAGCTTCGCCCGCGCGGGGACGCGCAAATACTCCAGCGCAACGCGCGACGCCGTCGTCTCTGGCATCGACATCTTCCGTTTCTCCGATGGCGTCGCCGGCATCATCTCCAAGTCCGACGTCAACGGTTTCCTCGATGCCGCCGTTGCAACCGAGAGTCAAACACGCGGTGCCCGCAGAACAAACTGTCGCGCCGCGAGCGATTCCCACGCCTTCGCCGTCGGCTAGCGCGCCGCAAGAAGAAAGATTGGGCGAGCAGAAACGGCTGCGCGGCGTTGAATCGCAGGCCCAAAAATTCCACCCGCGCCAAACCGTGCCGATGACTTCACCGACATCTACGCCACCAGCGACATCTTCGCCCTCGCCGGGCGCATCCGCTCCTTCCGTGTCGCCAGCTGAACGATTAACGCAGGAAGAAAAGAAAAAACAAAAACGCGGTCGTAGAGAAGAACCTGAAACCGCCGAGAGCGTCTCGCCCGCTCCATCGCCCTAGGCTTGCCGCGACGAACTAGCGCCCGTATGCAGTGCGGCCAATTCGCGAGCGTATGTTAGTGTGTCAATCGCGTCCACGTTCTTGTCGCGCCGGATTGCTTTGATTCGTGGAAAGCGCAGGGCCAGACCGCTGGCGTGCCGCGTACTCGGCTGGATCGAATCGAACGCGACCTCGAGCACGATCTCCGGTTTCACTTCGCGATAACGGCCACGATCGACGATCGTGTTCTGTTTGAAATGGTCGGTCAGCTCCGCGATCTCGGCGTCGGTGAGCCCGCTGTAAGCTTTGCCGATTGGCAAAAGGTCGCCGCTCGTTTCATCGCGCACTGCAAACGTGTAATCACTCAAGACTTTGTTGCGTTTGCCGTGTCCGAGTTCCGCCGCCACCACCACCACGTCGAGCGTGGCCAGTTCTTTCTTGAGCTTGAACCAAAACATCCCGCGCCGACCTGGCGAATAAAAACTCTCCGGGTCCTTCACCATCAAACCTTCGTTCGAACGCATACGCGCTTGCTTGAATATACGCTCGATCTCGGCGGCGGAACGCGCCGGATAAACGTCCGCGATTTGAAACTGCGGAAGCAACTTCAGACCGCGCAGAAGTTCGCGCCGTTCGCGCAACGGTGTTTTCAATAATGAGCGTCCGTTCAACCAAAGCAGGTCGAAAGCAATAAACGCGACCGGCACATCAGCCGACGCGCCGGCAAACAAATCGGCCCCGTCAGTTTTGCGACCGAGCCGTTTTTGCAAATCGAAAAATGTGAGTTTGCGTCCTCGTTCGAACGCAACGATCTCGCCGTCGAGTATAAGATCGACATCAAACCTACGCGCCTGTTCGGCGAGTTCCGGAAATTGACCGGTCACGCGTTTGAGATCGCGCGAAAAGATTTCCGCGCGCTCGGCATTGCGATGCAGCTGCGCGCGAATGCCATCGAACTTGTCTTCCACAAAAACTGTAGACGTCGCTATCTGACCGGCGCGGCTCGCGTCGTCAATGGTCGATCTTTCATCAACAAACCGTTCCCAGATCGCTGCCGCGGTCGGCTCCGGGCTGGCCAGCATCGATTTAATCGGACGGAAGATCGACAATTCGGCGCTCTCTAAATCCCTTCCCGAAGCTAGCGACGCGGTCGCGCCGATGTCGCCCAAAAGCATGTTCGCCTCCTTCACATCATCGACTGGCGCGCCGAACGCTTTCGCGATCGCTTCCTCGACCAGGCCTTCGCGCAAGCCAATGCGCAGATCACCCGTCAAAATCTTGACGACGTATTGACCTTCGCGCGCAGACAAGATCGACAATCGCTTTTGCAGCAGTTCCGTTTTCACAATCGGTCCGCGCGCTTTTTGCAGCGTCTCGAAAAATTCGCGCGATTGCTCAATGGCAAACGGCTCTGGATTTGTTCGGCCCTGGAGGGCTTCGAACGCCGTTTTGCCGGCATCGCCGTGGCTGTAAGCGATGCGGCGAAATTCTCCTTCGCTCAATTTTGCCGCGCTCATGATGGCGCGATAAATGATCGATCCACCCACCTGTACCGTGCGCAAATCGCTCTGCGCAAATGATTTGCCTGTAAAATAAATTGTCGCGATCGGGAGTTGATCGGGGTTGAGCGTGCGCAAGTAATCGGAAAGCACCCGGACTTTTTCCAGTTTGGCCGCAGTAGCCGCAATCGTTTCCCCCACGTGTGCGAACGTCCCGAATTCGGATTGGGGAGCGCGGGCATTCTGCCCGCTCTGTTCGGCATTTTGCCGGACAGCTCCAGCGCTTGTTTGATCGGAGGCTGCCGGCAACATGCCGGCAGCCACGGGCAGAATGCCCGCGCTCCCCAGACCCAACTCCATCTGGTTTTCTTCGGTCAGGGCCCACGCTTCCACGCCGCGGTCTCGCAAGTCCTGCGCGAATTGGGCGGCGAAGCCATGCAGTGTGAGGACGCGTTTCGGTTGCACAAGATCGACATAACGCAGCAGGTCGTCGTAATCGGCGTGATCGGAAAGCGGGAACGCGGCGTCAACTTGATAGCGATAAATCGCATTCGACTCCACCGCCCAGCCGCTGATTATGGCCACGCGTTTGCGCGGAATCTTTTCGAGCATGCGCGAGCGATTGGCGCTTGGCGGACAAATCAGAACTTTGCCGGCGACATCGTTCGCGTTGTAGCGCACGTATTTGCAAAAGGTCTGGCCGAACTGTTCGTAGATGCGCGTCATTTGAAAAACGGAGCCGTGCAGCATCGGGGTAAGACCGGCGCCATCGAGCGCGCAAAGAATTTCCTGCGCCTTGCCGAGGGAATAGCCCAGCAGCACCGGCACTTCACTCTCCTCGATCGCCTTGCGACAGAACGCAACGATTTGATTGACCACTTGTTCGGTGGGCGGCAGACGGTAGCGCGGCAGCCCATACGTCGTCTCCATGATCAGGGTGTCGGCCTGACGCCATTCGGCGGGCTCGGCCGATTTGCCGTGGCGCAACTTGAAATCGCCGGTGTAAAGCAGCGAATCGTTCGCCGTTTCCAGGAAAATTTGCGCGGATCCGAAAATATGGCCGGCCGGCAACAGCATAAGGTCGACATCGTGCACGGTGCGCATTTCGCCGAACGGCAGCACATGTTCGCTGCGCACGCCGGGCAATCGCGCCTGCATCAGGCGCGCGGTGCGCTCTGAAACAATGATCTCCTGGTGCGACGCGATGTGATCGCTGTGCGCGTGCGAGACGAACGCAAACGGCTTCGCCTCCCATGGGTCGAGCCACAAATCCTGGGCGGGCAAGTAAACGCCACGCTCATATTGCACATTGATCACACCAAGATTTTACGCGCGCCGCGTCGCGCGCCAAACTCTATAGCCGTTACCCTGTGGGCAACGCGCTTTGTAGCCGCCTCGCTCAGTCCAGGCGTGGCCCTGGCGGATTCACGGCCCACAGCGCCGTGGCTACAATAATTGTCGACCTTAGCGCGCGCATTGACACACGGCGTGGGAAGCGTTTTTATCAATAAGATGAAATTTGCGATCGCGTGCCTCGGCCTGGTTTTGCTTTCGACAAGCTTGTTGCGCGCGGCCGACGAACCGCGCGTGCTCTCGAAAGTAACTCCGCTGCCGGTCGCACTTGATCCGGATTTCCAGTTCCGCAAGACTAAACTCTTTTACCTGAGCGAGACTCCACCGCGAACTGGAGCAAAGCTTTCTTCCCTCGCGCCTTCTTCCAAAGGAGCCACCGTGCAGGACGCATCGATTGCTTTCGAAAGACAGTACCGGCTCCATGGCGCGGTTACGGGGTTGGATCAGCACCAGCGGTTCGGCAATTACTTTGATTTTTTCTGGCGCGCCAAACGCGATGCCAATGTCACGATTCGTCTTGAATACCGGCAGGAGAAATTACACGACCACGTGCAGGCGCAGGAAATCTCGTATGCGAACGCGCGCGGCGGCCACAAGAGCGAGTTCAAAGTGGTGGGGGACGATTACTTCGATGACGGCCGCGTTATCGCCTGGCGTTGTCTGCTCATCGAGAACGGGCGGATTGTGGCGGAGAACCGCTCCTTCGTGTGGGAGTGAGCAAGTTGACAGTGCGCTTGTCGATCCTGTATCTTAACTAACTCATCTGTGCAGTCATCAATCCAAGTCGGGGTAAACGGGCCAGCCGTTTGGGTGAAGGTCGAGGGCAAAGGCAGCTTTCTTAATAGCGGAAACCTGAAAGAATTTGCCCAGGAAATGGTCAACCGCGGATATCGCGAGTTTGTCATCGACCTGGAAAACTGCGCGATGATGGATTCCACCTTCATGGGAACGATGGCCGGCGTGGCGCTGCGCTTGAAGGAACTTGGTCACGGGCACCTTCATGTTGTGCATTGCGGAGTGCGCAGCTACGAACTGCTGACCGGCTTGGGTCTCGATCAAATATTTGATATTCACCGTAACGGTGAGATCGCCCCCGAGTGCGAGCAACTGAAGGAGGAAGCGAAAATCGCCGCTCAAAAGAAGGCAACGACAAAAACCATGCTCGAGGCGCACGAAGCGCTTTGCCAGGCTGATCCCGAAAATTTTTTCAGATTCAAAGACGTCCTCGATTATCTAAAACAAGACCTTCATCACGAGACAGCGGCGAAGTAAACTGGCCTGTCTTTCATGTGGCCATATCTTCTCTACGGACTGCTCTTGGCGTTTCTGGCCGGCTGGATTCTTACGTGGCTGCGACAAAATCGTCGCATCAAGCAACTGGAACGTTCGAAGGAAGCGATTCAGGTCGAGGAGAGCCTGGTTTTCGATTTCCTGCACGGCCTCGGTGAAGCCTTTACCGAAACGATCCGGCCCCACGATTTGCATCGCCTGATTGTCGAAGGCGCCACGCGCATTCTCAACGCCAGTGGCGGCGCGCTTTACATGGCCGATCGCACCGGCACAAAGCTCGCCCCCGCTTTCATCTCAAAAGGTTGTCCGCCGCTGGTCGGTGTTCCGCCCCACATTTTGAAGCAGGCCGCTTCCACGCCGGTCGCGCTCGAGAGTTTCCTGCGCCTTCACTCCATTCCGCTGGGCGAAGGCGTGGTCGGTCGCGTTTGGCAGACCGGTCAGCCAGTCGTTTTAAACGATCTTTCCGAGGCGCCAGAGCTCGCCAGGTTGCGCGACAGTTCATTCGGGACTGCTTCCGTGATGGTGGCGCCGTTGCTCTACGGCAAACAGAACATGGGGATTCTCGCTTTGGGCAACAGTGCAAACGGCACGCCCTTCTCGCAAAGCGATTTCGTTGTCTTTAAGTCCATCTCCGAGCAATCCGCCTTCGCCCTTTACAACGCCATCATCTATTCCGAAGCGAACGAAAAGAAGCGGCTCGATCACGATCTTCAGATCGCGCGCGATATTCAGCGCGTTCTGCTACCGGCGGAGCCGCCCATCGTTAATGGCTTCGAGATCAGCGGACTCAATATCCCGGCGAAACAAGTGAGCGGCGACTATTTCGATTACATTAAAGTGGACGACAAACGGATCGGCGTCGTGATCGCGGATGTTTCCGGCAAAGGCGTGCCCGCTTCGCTCATCATGGCGATTTGCCGCAGCACCTTGCGCAGCCAGGCGGTGGGGAAGCCGTCGCCGGCGGACGTTTTATCGAAAGTAAACCGGCAACTTTATCCCGACATCAAAGAGGACATGTTCATTAGCATGGCCTACGTCATTCTCGATCACGCGCACGGCGGCGTGACCATGGCGCGGGCCGGACACGACGCGCCGCTGCTTTACAAGGCAAAAGAGCAAACGATCGCGCCGTTGAAACCGCCCGGAATGGTCGTGGGCATTGACAGTGGGAACGTGTTCGATAGGCTAACTGGCGACTTCGCCGTCCCGCTCGAGCGTGGTGATTGTCTTGTCCTTTACACCGACGGCGTCACGGAAGCGCTTAACAGTGACGGAAGCGAATTCGGGCTCGAACGCACCATCCAGGCGGTGCGCGCCAGCGCCGGTGACGGTGCGAACGCGATCGTGAAGCGGGTGATCGACGACGTCCGAAGTTTCGTCGGGTCGCAACCGCAAAATGACGACATTACTTTGATCGCCATCCGAAAGACATGAGCAAGATTCCATTGACTGACAACGACGCTAAGAAAAGATCGACATCTTCGGCCGAGAACGCCGCGGACGATCAAGGCGACGGCGACGATTCCATGGCCAGCTTGCAGGCCGATCTCGATCGTTTTCGCGATCTGGCCGCGCGCAGTCAGGCCGATTTCGAAAATTACAAGAAGCGTTGCGCGCGCGAAAAAGAGGAAGGGATAAAATACGCCAACACCTCCCTGCTCGAGAAGCTCGTTCCGATTGTCGACAATTTCGAGCTCGGCTTGGAAGCGGCGCGTGGCGAAGGCGAGAAATCGCCGATTTATTCCGGGATGAGTTTGGTTCTCAAGCAGCTCAAAGATTTTCTCGTCGACTATGGACTGCAACCGATCGAAGCGGTCGGGCAAAAGTTCGATCCGAACCTGCACGAAGCCATCGCACACGAAGCCAGCCACGCGCCGGAAGGGACCGTCACTCGACAAACGCGCCGCGGTTATCGCTTCAAAGATCGTTTATTGCGGCCATCCAGCGTGGCGGTCTCAAGGGGTCCAAGAAAAAGTGACGAGTGACATGTGACCAGTGACGAGTAAATCCGGCGTGACGTGTGCTCTATCTTGTCACTCGTCACCTTCCCAAGTGTCTGCGATGCAGAAAACTGTAGAGCCCGGAAATCTGTGTAAATCTGCGTAATCTGTGGACGAATAAAATGCCAGCGACAAAAAAACGTGATTATTACCAGGTGCTGAGCGTGTCTCGCCAAGCAACCTCCGAGGAGATCAAACGCTCCTATCGCAAGCTCGCGGTCAAGTTTCATCCGGACAAGAACCCGGACGATCCGCACGCCGAGGAAAAATTCAAAGAGATTGGCGAAGCCTACGACGTCCTCATGGACGACGATAAACGCGCTGCTTACGATCGTTTTGGTCACGGCGCGTTCGCGCAAGGCGGCGGATTCGGGCGTGGCGGTTTCCATGATCCGTTCGACATCTTCCGCGAAGTTTTCGGTGGCGGCGGTGGAATCTTCGAAACTTTTTTCGGCGGCGGCGCCACCGAGCAGGATCGACAACGTGGTTCTGATCTGCGTTACGACATGCAGATTACCTTGGAAGAAGCCGCCTTCGGCATCGAGAAGGAGATCGAAATTCGCAAGCTCGACACCTGCGACAAATGCCAAGGCACCGGCGCCGAACCGGGTTCGCGCACGATCAACTGTCCGTCGTGTGGTGGGCGCGGTCAGGTCATCAGCTCGCGCGGATTCTTCCAAGTCTCACAAACCTGTCCGCGCTGTCGCGGCGCCGGCAAGATTATCGACAAACCATGCCGCGCGTGCGATGGCGAAGGCCGTCGCGAGAAAGCGAGCCGCGTGAAGTTGAAAGTTCCGGCGGGAATTTCAACCGGTTCGCGGCTGCGCTCATCGCGCCAGGGCGAGGCCGGCATTCGCGGTGGTCCGCAGGGCGATCTTTACGTGGTGGTGCACGTGAAGGAGCACAAAATCTTTCAGCGCGATGAAGACAATTTGTATTGCGAAGTGCCGATCTCGTTCACCATGGCGGCGCTCGGCGGCGAAGTCGATGTCCCGACACTTGAAGGCCGGGCGAATGTGAAAGTGCCGGCCGGCACGCAAAGCGG